>Ga0179593_1370328_pt1 | contig 12188 bp, 11 predicted proteins | sample CZODoug2_1_08_16_FD_185931 | JGI IMG/M metagenome (GOLD analysis project Ga0179593, IMG submission 185931) | Vadose zone soil fungal communities from Angelo Coast Range Reserve, California, USA - CZODoug2_1_08_16fungal (PacBio error correction) | ecosystem: Environmental > Terrestrial > Soil >... | reverse complement strand
TTGTGCGTTCCGGACAGACGTACTGATCTCGGGTGAATTTACCTGCCCTCCCCCGGCTGGAGCGTCTCCCACAATAGCCAAATATGCCGCTTACGCCTTTCCCATAAGCCTCTCCATCGGCTGCCCCGGCCGTAGGAGCCTATTGGAACTTTCCCCTCCAGATCAATTCACACAGACGGCAGACGTTTCCCCCATCGCTATGAGCTCCCGAGTTTGGGGCGCCCCGCTACCGCCGCTTCCAACCGATCCTTGAAATGATTCCTGCTTCATCTCAGTGTCCATTAGCCGTGAGACGTTTTCCGGGGCTGGGTTCTTCGCATTACCCATTAGCATTGAGTGGGGGCCAGGTGGAGCGGCCGGTCCGACCGTCCCAGACGCACCGACGGACGGTGGGCCGCCCCTGTTAAGGCTATACCCTTCGATTTATAGAGTCCCCTGCAGTATTTCAGTCCTGGGTTACCTGACGTAATGCGAACACCTGGCGGTGCTGCCTGCAAATCTTCCCTGATTATGCGAGTTTCCCTCTTTTTGAAAAACGTCCTCCGCCTTCTCCGGGTCCAAACGTAAACTGCCAGCACTTCCCCGTTCCTCGTCCCCTCAGCGCGTGGTAATTCAAATCTAAGGAACAGAGCTTTCCGTTAGAACCTCCATAAACATCTGATGTATATCCTCTTGTATTTTGGCGCCCCCGAAGTTTACCCCCGAAAGGCCTACCCATAGTCCGGAGAAGCCATCTCGGACCACCCGTTTTGAAAACCGCCCTGGCGTGCCCTTTCACAGGTTCCCCCACCCTTTTTGTTTTGTTTCCTTATCTAGTTTTAACGTCCAGTTGCATCGAAGGTCGGGGTCCCTCCCATAGCAAGGACACCGCCTCGTAAACTACCTGAGCCCCAAGAGTTTTCCGGGAACCCGGCAGTAAAAGGCGTCAACAAACTGCCCTCTTGAGAGGGGCTTTTCCGTTGAAGGTAGTCCTGTGCACCCCGGCGCCGTGCCAGCGACCCCCGGTCCTTGCGGAGGGGAGGTCCCCCCAGACTCTTCTGGGTTTGGTCTTTTCCACATGGTTTGTGTGTTTCTAGAGTATCTGCCAAGCACTGCCTGCTTGTTGGAGCTCGGAACCCGCTGCCTGGGATCCCAGTTGGATGGGCAAGTTTTGCATATTATTGTAATCTTAAGTCCTTTTTTTTTGTAGAGAGCTACGGGGGCAATTTCTGCCCTCCCCGCCGCATCAGGCACTTTCTCGCAATTTTTGAAGGGATTGGTCCCGAAGCTGTTGACATCAGATCAACCCTCCACTTCTTTCAAGATAGCTAACCCCTCACGAGCGGAAATAACCATCTAGTTCCTCCCACCTCGCTGTTCGCAGTATGAAGGTCTCAATCCACCATTTGCCACGATGACTATACGTTTGGCTTTCCTTTTCCCTGAAGGGTGTCCCTTGACTTTTACATTCTCTTTTTGTTGACGCGGCCTTTGTTTTGTGCACTAGGGGAGATTTCCCGCGAACTCTAAGGACTTTCCGAGTCCGATGCCAATGCCCCTTTTCCGTGTGCGGTGGTACCATCATCCTTTCCCCCGATGCGACGTTTCACTGATGTATGCAGATTGTCGAGGTTGTGGTGACACCTTGCGTTTTTGTTCTTCATGGGAACAGTTAAGGAGCTCCCACCCTGATTCGTTCTCCACGACGCGTGAACTCTGGAGTCTTCTCCCCGAGGCGTCCTCTTCCTAATTTCTGGCAGCTAGATACACTTTTTTGCCGATCGGTGTGCAATGTCATGTCCGTTCCACGCAATGATTCCAGTTCCCTTTCCCCCGCCACCTTGCAAATCCTTCTTTTTCCCTATCCCCCCCCCTCTTTTCCCCAGTCTGTACGCTTTCACCCGCCAGTGTCCTTCGAAGTGGCCTTATTTCTGCTGAGGGACGTACCCTTTCCCTCCCACTGCTGATTTCCTAAAGGTTCTGTATCTTTCGCGCTGGAGCACCCTCCGTGTGCTGCTGGAAGTGCAGCGGCCCCGTACCCCTCCGACCTGTTGACCCCTTTCTGCAACTCAGTGAGTACCGGTAGTTGCCCCGTGGACCCTCCGGACCTCACCCTTCCGCCTCTCAGGTTCCTCACAGTTCCGCGAGTACGGAGTTTTTACGGTTTCGCCTTCCATCGCGAAACGCTTGAGTGCCGAGGTTGACTGGTGCCGCGTTGTTGAATTGTGTGATTTTTTCTCATTTTACCCCCACAGGGTTAATGAGAAGCGTTTGACTAAGTGGTGCGGGGGCCCCTTTTTTCATAGGGAGGATACACGATTTTCCCGGATACCGCCTACCTTTCATCCTTCGGATGAATGTCGCGCGTTTGTCCCCAGGAGCGTTTTTCCTCTCTCGCCCCCGGATTTCTAGTTCGCTTTTTATTCTTTAACACAGTCCCACACACCGCGACCCGGAGTGAAAGCTTGTTACTTTCGGACTGTACTTGGGAGCGCCCCGCAGCGTGCACCATTTCTTTTCCCAACCCCGTGGGCCCCCGGGCTTTTTGTAGGGTGACTGGCGTTTCGCTTGGCTTTCGACGGTTTTCGTTCTCCTGGGTCCCTATCCCTCGCCACATCCCCACTTTCGCCCCTTGGCCTCCATGCTTTCTTTACGCCAATCCACGCCTGAGACACTCAGACAGTGGGCAAACTGCCCGCTCGAATCGAGTAGTTCTTTCTACGGTCCGACTTAACAGTAACTCACCGAGCGGGCCTCCCAGTCGCCTCGCCAGTAGTTTCCTCTAGCAATCGAAGGTTCCCGGACGGCGCCTCTGCCTTGAGTCTCCCAGGCGGGGGCTCTAACAATATTTAAGCGACGTCGAAGAGAAGAGGAGGACCTCTTTTCCCTTTTCTCCAAGGACAGTACTAGATTCTGAATGGGCTCCAGACGATGAGTAGACCCTGAACGCGAAGACTTTTAAAGTCCCTTATGTGAGTCCATCCTAGTATTGTTTAAGCTGGCCGTGGCAACAAGGAGTTCCGTGGCCTTTGTCGCAATTCCGACAACTGTTGAAGAAGACCCAAAATCATTCCGTTTTTGCCGTGACAAATTATACCAATTTGGCGCACGCGGACAACAGTCTGATAAATACCCGTATCTTTTTTCCCTTATGAAAAATGGGTGTCTTTTCTTGTACCCAACTGCCTTCCTTCGTGACCAAGGGGGATCCCCTACACTCCCAACATTACAGTAGGTTCATCCCCCCAGTCAAGACTTTCCGACAGGACCGTCGACTAGGTTTTGTCCTTGCGACAAACCTTTTACACCCCTGGCGGAGCTCATCTTCGATAATCGTGCGATGGACTCTTTATCGCTCCCGGCCCCCCTGATGTGTTTGTTTCGGTCCGTAGCCCTAACGACCAAACAGAGTATATTTCAGTAGACCAGGTTAGATTCCGCTTTTGCTACCGGCACTTTTTCCCGAGAATTACGCCGAGCCTGGTCTTTCTACCCCACCTTACTGGAACGAACCTCTGGCCTTTGAGTTCAGTTCACGTTCTGGCTTCTTTACCGCGGTGCTCTGTTCCCCGTCAATTTTTCGTGGGGGTAACTCCCGTTTCCGTCACCCCAATCCCCTCCTCTTATCTGCTTGACCCGTTCCACTGCTTCTCCCCCCCAAGTCTGTGGTGAAGGTCAACCAGAGGATTTTGCCCGGTCCCCGAGCCCCACATGGCTCTTGCCTTTTATGCTTCTGAGGCGCACCTTCATTACAGCCAAGGGGGTGTTTATTTTTTCTTTCTACCCTACCCGAACTGGAGGCTTTACCGCCGTGGGCAGATCAAGGGTACGTTGGCCCACGGCGTCTTCAGATCCACGGTTTTTCAACTTACCCATTTGCGCGTATTCTAGTTCCTTTAACTCGATTTTGGATTTTCTTTTCTCGCGGCCCCTTTCCCCACCGTTCATTCCCTTGGGCTTCTTCCCAATTCCCCAGGGCTCACCGGGTGCAGGACCGGTGCCCTTTTGTTAACAAAGCAGGGACTCCCTTGTGATATTTGTGATCTGAGCCCCCAGCTCCCTGATTCCCCTGACGCCTATACAGATGGGATTTACATCTCAACAGGCCTCTCTTTCTCATTGTTTTTGTGATTCGCTTGATGTTCGTTTCTGATGTACTTCCCCCGCACCGGTTAGCAAGGATTCGATCCTCTTTCCTTTCGCCAAGTTTTAATCCCACCTTTCCTCTCCCAGGGTTTTGGTGAAACTGGTCGTCGTCATGCTCGCCCCTTCGCTTTCCCTTTCCACGCCCCGTTTTTTCTCGTGTTTTTAGGCTGGAAGTTTTTTTCGCTTGCATTCCTTAATAGAGTTCAATCGCAGAAAACTTGTGTACTTGGCCCACTGCTCCGCCTGTCTTTTGCAATTCATGAAATTTTTGAACATTTTTCCAGGTTTAGATATAGTGTTCCCTTTTTTTTTTTTTTTTTGTGTGCCCCACCACCCAAGTGTTGCTTAGTCCCCCGTTCCCTTTGCTCCCCTTCCTGGTCACCCGTACGGTGGATCTTATTGATTCTTAGATCTGAACGCGTCACCTTCCAGGTTCCCCTGTGACCGTTGCATTGGTTGGACTACCTGCGGGAGTTTGATGCTGCTCGGCGATTACCCTGTCCGCTTTTTTATTGGCCTCAATTTCAGAACCAGCTTCAAGACTCCCTTGACGTGGAGAGTAACTGAACTCCGGTCAAATTAATCCTCTTTGCCCTTTTTTTCAAAGTCGTCCCCGAGGTGTAGCTGGTCAAATCTGGCGGGCGCAGGAATGGCTGCTATTGTGAGCTGATTTTGAAAGCCGTTTACCAATGGTTTGCCAGTCGTGCGGCAATTTTGTCAGTGCAGTCGTCGAAGAGCGAAATCCGGGCCTGGATGACCTCCAGCCATTGCCCCCATTTGTCCGATATGCGAAGTAGAGACTCCCTTGTGGTGAGGGAGTTCTTGCCCTCACCAAACAATAGTATCAGCCTTCTCTCTTCCTTGCCGTTACGTTGCTGTGGTCTTAGTTTTTTCCCATTATCCCGTGCGTGGTATGTTCTCACGAGCAAACTGCCCCTGTGTTACCTTGATCCTCACAGGGCAGCGCAAAACTCCGGCTGTCGTCGTCTTTTAAGCTTGAGCGCCCTCTCTGATGTTCAATATATACAACGGAGGAAGTGTGCGTCTTCCTCCCATCGCTTACACTCTGGCCGCCTCTGCCTAGTCTTCCTGCCTTGACTCTTCTGTACCGGTCCACCACTTTTCCTTCCCGCAGCCAAGAAGGTTCATCTTGTAGATTCCCCAATTTTCCCTATAATTTCTGGGAGCCCGAGAACTATTGCTGTCTCCTTCCGGCTTAAGTGCGATCGGTATGACGTGATCGACAGAGACGAATGATCTTTTCCGTTCGGCAGGTGCAGCGACGACAAGCCAAGGGAGTGTCTTTTTACATAAAAGGCCGCCAGTGCAGTGTCCGCAGCACCCGTTACTGCGCTCGTCAACATATTACCTCAGTACTAAGTGGTAGTGTACCCCCACCGAGATGCGCCGGCGTTGTTGGGAAGTCCGTTTGCGTCCCTCTTGACCTGGTCGGGGTGGTTCCACGTTGCGCAGTTCTGCCGGGGGTTGTTATTCCGCTTGTTTACCTTCGGTTTCTGTGATTTGGCCTGAGGGGTGGTATTTTCTCTTTAAGTCGCTCAGAAGGACGCCTCCTATGAACGAAGTAATCTCCCCCCAAGCCTGCTTTGTTCCAAAGTTTTCAGCAGAGAATCGTATTCAGACCCAGGCTTCTGAAATAAAAAATTTACATGTAGCGAGTTGAGTGCTTTAACAACCTCAAATAAAGAATCTTTTTATAAGAAATTTCCAGATATACAGTCCACCACTCTCTGTGTGTGCCAAATAAGACCACCTATACTCTGCCCCGACGTTAAAACCTCGATGACACCCTGTGCCCTTGATCGAGAGTTCCACCCCTTGGATGGCTCCCCGGCAACAGTTAGACGCGCTCCAGTCGTTCCTTTGCCCCGCGGTGGAGCGACTTCCCTGAATCCTATTCAATGAGATGATTCGGACGTGCCTTCATGCGTGTTGCCCGCGTTTTGTTCCCTGCGGGGTTCACGTCTATTCTTTGCTATTTTGGAGGGACAGTGAGATATCGTTGCGGCCCTCAAGTGCACCCCCTTCCCGCGCACCTATGACCCGGTTTCCGACATTGCCCGTCGATATTCGGTGTCCCTTCATATAGCAAGTTATATTGACGAATAAGTTGTCACAGCACCTTAGCGAACACGTGCTTTTTGTCACGATCTTCCCAACGCTCCAGGGAGTGTTTAAGTTCGATCCTATGAACCTTTGTTCAGTCTTGTGTCCTTCGGTTGACCCCTATTTTTCCCCTTTTTCGCCCTGACTAAACGCTGAGAAAGAAGCGAGGTGTCTCAGAAATAAGACCATCATCCCTCTTTTTTAAGTATTAACTTACACGAGTTTTAGGCCCAGGTTCTAGTTTCTTGAAGTTTCCCCAAGGTTCAGGCCCCCATGTTCTTGAAATGTTCCCTCCCAACCAGAACGGATCAGACGTCCTTCCCCGGTCAAATTCCGTCCAGGCGGTATCTGCCCGAACTTCCCAGTGCATTTCCGTTAATCGCACTTTACTTGAAGCTTGATAGAAGAGTGTCCATTTGCATCTATACCCCCCCGGCCCCAAGGAACCACCCCCTGCGGCCCCCAATACTTTGTGCACCATACCTTTGTCGGGAAACCGCTCATGTGTAAACCTGCTCCAAACCCCTAGTCTTTCTTGCTTGGCTTGGTTCCTTAAGTCTGCCTACTTGCACACCTTGGTCGGCCCGCCGTTTGGCTGCTTGCTCTCCTGGGGGCTCCTCGATGTGAAGACCCTTTAGGTTGTTTTTTTGATGTCCATGCCGCGGTCCCCGCATTCCTTTTATCGTTCACCGTAGGATGCTTGCAGTCATAGTGTCGCTGGCAGAGCCCCCGCTATTCTTTTCACATCACCTCCCCCGGGCTTTTTCAAGCACGGTTTGGTCCCGTTATGCCCCACCTCAAAAGAAGTGCGCATGTCATTCCCCCTCCTGTGGTAGAGCCCCAAAGCGTTTTCCATTTTGTTTGAGATACTCCTGGACATCATCCTTCCAACCAAGCCGTTTGGGCTTTACTCACTCGCATTATCCTCAACGGCGCTAATAAAGTAGCAAAAGAATACCGCAGACTAAGCCATCGCGCAGGGAGCCCTCTATCCCCCTCGAAATAATTCTGTCCAAAGCACACCCCATCCCGAACGAAGCCAACCGCGTGCGTTTGAGTTGATTCCTCAGACTGTGTAGGAACCCGTTGGTGACATTCGAGGTTGTTTCCGTGAATTTCCGTAAGAAGTGTAAGCCGGGGACCCTTCGGGCCCCTCTCTGGCCGATTGGAACCCAAGGACCGGAGACTGACAAGTTAAGGTCTACTAAGTTTCAAGATTTTGATCCCTTAAAACGTCAAGTGGATTTCTGGAGCCTCCGAACCGCAAGGTCCCGAGACTATTAAGCAGGGGGCTGACAGCTTTCTCCATGCCCTCCTTCTCTGTATTCTTTGATTCCAAAGGGAGGATGGACCCTTCCCCTCGTGAACGTAACAGTAACTGGTCATTTCCCGAAGGACGAAGAGACGCCAATTAGGTCACTGAGTTCTAAGAGAGACCGGTCGTTCTGCGTTTTGCTTTTGTCCCAGACTTTGAACCTTAGCTGGACCTAGCCGATTAGTACTCTATGCTGCAGGACTCGGGTGTCTAACTACGGCGGATCGACGGGAAAAAAAAAGCCCGCCCCCCCGGCAGGGTTCAACCCTAGACGCATCTTGACGCCCCATTCCGAGTTTGTTATTCTTTAAGAACGTCACACCCAACATTAACTTGTCACTCTTCAGTTGCCACCAGGCGGGCGCTGGAATGTATAGCGGAAAGAAACGCCAAACTCTGAAGTGACGCTGATCCCCCGCCTCCCCCGTTCGAGTCCTGTACATTTGCAATCTTCGGCTTCCCCCACCCCCCCCCCCCAAACACCCCCACCAACTCCCCCGGAGGTGGCTCGGGGAACTTCTTTCAATGTGACTAGCGACCCGCCCCGATACGACAGGGCCTAACATTAGGAAACTATTCGGACGTTCCGGACTGAATTAATGGCAATCTGCCGATGGGACTATGAGGCTTGCAGGCATCCAGGTCCCTCCTTCACGGGAAGGTGACGTTTCGGCATATTCCGCCAAATAGGGAAAGACGGAAGATCGCTTTGACGTACCGATCCGGGGCGTGGTGACGCTTATGTCCTCCTGGGGCTCTTTAAACAGTCCTTTTCTAAGCCGAAGATGGTCTAATTTGGGCAAGTCGCGAGAGTAGATGATCGCGCGTCATCGTGCATGTGTGGGAATTTCTAGATGGTGTAAACAGTATCTGCTTGGTCCTTTGGTGCGAGTAGACACCTAGAGCTCTGTTCCTAGCGAAGTAGAAACCAGACAAATAAAGCAGTCCGTCGCAACGGACCAGGGCAGCGGTGGGTTCTCGCGCATAATAGGTCTCCTGATTGACAAAAGTTCTCCGAACGATTTTCGCGCCGTGACCTTGGTCTTTTCTGCCTTGCCCGGAGAATGTTCTTCTGCGTCTTCTAACACACAGTGCCCAATCACCCCCTTTTCCCCCGGAGGCCCTTTTATCCGCTTGTGCATTCACGCCCGTTTTTTCATTTCCGTTCCTCCCCTTGTGAAACAAGACGCCTCCAAGCGTGTTGCTTTCCTACCTTAAGTCATTCAAGAGCGCACGCGTTCCGATCCTGCCGACCAACGGCAGCCCCTTCAGACTGGCCCCCCGTCTCTCTATCAAGACGGCCTAGGACCCTATGACCCCGCATTGAACGCCTTAAAGGCGGTCCAGGACGTCGCCTGTTCCGACAGCAACCCTCGGCGAGATGATTTTCTCCCTGAAGTTCTACTCTCCCCTGCTGACGGAAGTACTATCTAGATTCGCAAGGGTCTTCGCTAGTACCAAAGTTTTCTCCTCGCCCCCCCGTAACTATACTTTGGTCCCGTATCTACGGACCGTGAACATGTTTTTCCGATCCTTAGGCCGTTTGTGACTTACCTTAAATGCTGGACTCCCTTCAAAATTCACCCCCAGGTGCCTCTGTCTGAACCATTTCAAGGCGTCGGGCTTCCCAGGCTTAAACATCCTTTAGAACTTCAAGGATTTCAACAGAAGGTCTTTGTTTAGGCACCTTCAGACTACGGAAATGTTGAATCCTGGGGAGGTCTCTAAACACTCGCCCATGGTCATTCACACATGCAACGCTTCTTCCCCCCTTTCGTAGTCCCTCCGGTTGGGTTCCTTGCCCTTCAGCACCACTTCTTTTTTCTCGCATCTCAATAGTCCGGAGATTCAATTCGGTTCGAGGCCGTGGCCTGATGTCGCTTTGGACGTCGCCGCCAGCAATTTCCGCGGGATATCTGCCTCCATTGCGACCTCCCCTTTGTTTTTTTAGTTTTGCCTGCGCAGAAACGGAGCGATTTTTCCCCTCTCTTCTACTTCCCTCGATTGGTTGCTTTTCCCCCTATATCTGGAGAACCTCCTGGCTAAGCTGTTTTATTGCAGTTCGCTCACCGTGGACTTTGCGCCTGCAGTTTTTTTGGTGAGTCGTGCCGCATCCTTTCTCCCAACACTCCAGAAATCTGAGAGGGGACTTCTTCAGAAAAGAGAAAAATCCTGATTTGAATTTTTTCCAACAGTATCGTCCCTGTCAATTATCAAATTTATGGAAGTCATGTTTGGGAGGGATTAGCAATTTGTCCGTACTGCACACCTAAGCACCCTGACTCCTAGGGCGAGACCTGCCTACAACCACCCCCCCCTACTCGTCAGACATGTAACCCATTTCGACCCCCCCTACATTGGATACCGTCCAGGGACCCAAGGATCCAGCCTCCCGACAGAGACCCGCCCCTGACTCGCGGTGGCCCAAATGAAAAACCAGGGAATGCGTTTAGACCCTGCATAAACAACTCCCTATGACTCTGCAGCACTACAGTATAAGTGAAACAAGCCGTCATACCCCGACCCGTTGAGTGCCTCAAACTAGAGGGTCCGCCCACTGTAGCAGTCACAGCCCACATCTTAAAGACTGAGGTGTTTGGTTTTTTGCCTTGTGAGAGCCCACCCTCGCAAGGCCTCTTGATCAACTTGAGGGAGCAACTCCTCCAAGGTCCCTACTTTCACATACCTATTTTGTCTTTTGTTTTTTAGCGATCTCTGTTGCGCCTGTCCTATGTAAAACGAATTTGGGAAAGCGAGCCATATCAGTGGACTCGAAAACCCACGCTAGCACCTTGCAAGGTGCTGGTGAACACAGTCACGGTCTCTTCGGAGAACCTTTCGGGCAACCAGCCACCTTATTGAAGGGGTGACGTTCACTTGTGCGTCGGAAGTTGAACAGAATTCATACCTTTTTACCGAGATCCGCCCCAGAACATCGGCCGGAGGTGAACTTACGGTCGGACACAGAGTTGAAGCCGCAAGTGAAAGTGAACCAGGTCTTCTCTGAAACGTCTCGCGTTCAATGTGCCCACCCTCAATGTGCAGCAGATGCGTTGGTGGCCATACAGCTCTTTTAAAAGAACGTTGAGATTCCGGCAGGAGAAAATTGATGCGGAGCCCCTGCGGACCAGAGTAAGGGCTCGGTGAACCCCGACTATGTGTTTGCCACCCCTGCAGTTCTCTTTCGGTTGCCCCTCTTACAAGTCTTACAACGACCCGAAGTTTTTGGATTTTTTTTCCCGGTTCGTTCCCCCGACGACTCAATGGCAATCTCAAGGAAAGAGGTTGCTCCTCCCATCGGGACCTTACCTCTGATCGGTCCACGACGCCTTTTTCCGCACATCTTTTTATTCCCGATTCTTGAGCTCTTTTCCCCTGCCGCGGTTGCGCGCGTCTGTCCCCCTACCTTAGACCTCGGAATAAAATGTTATTGCGTTCAGAATCCATGCGACACCTTGGCGTCTCGAAATCCGGCCCCTTGCCCCAATGATTTCGCTCACGACTATGTTAGGTTCTTCCTCTTCACCCCCCACAATACGTATCCCCCGACTAAGTTCACAGGCCTGGTTTTTTCTTACCGAATGAGATGCTTGGGAGGTCCCGTCCCACCTTTTTCACGTTACGAGGCACTTTCTCTCTCCTACGAAAAAACAGCGGGAACTCTTTCTGGTGCATACCTACGAGCCCCGTACCCCCGACCTATTGGCGTGTCCCTTTGATCCCACCGAAGGTCTCCAGGAGCCTGAAGTAACGCGCAAGCGCAATGGCTACTATTTGGCCACGCCGGTAGCCCGTTCCCCAATTCAGCTCTCACAAATCATGGAGAAAGTCCACGTACCTTGCCCCCTACTGCGACTGACAAGTCATTCTTAACAGAAAAGTGAGTCGTTCTGTCGCCAAGACTTCATTTTTCGCGTTTACTTTCCTCTTGGGACACCCGATGCCGTTAATTTCGGGGTTCTATTGTTCTTTTAGACTTTAGCCGCCATTGATTCGCTGACTGGAATGGACCCTGCCGATTTAAATGCAGAACTTTCACCTTCCCTGACGACCCCCTTTTGAGCTTGGGACTCATTGAGGATCATTGTTTTTCGAGTTTTAGACCTTCTCTGGAGTCTCTATTCACTGTGTGTAACGTATTCGCCCAGCACTACCAATAGGCGCGAGGAATGAGGGGGCCCGGAGTCACTTATCTTTATGAGTTTCAGGTATGTTTCGGCGGCCACTTTTTTCTTTTCTCTGTCTCGTCTGGTTTTCCCTCCGGATACTCTCCTCGCCGGTCCCCCGGCAGGCCCCTCCCAGCGAACACTCCTTCCCTCCCTCCAAATTGACGGAACCAAACGGGGCATCCTGCCCTTTCTCTTAGCTCATACCGCATGTTCCCGATGCCGTAATCTATGTTTTGTGCCTAAGCACTCAAACAAATCATTTGTAGACTGACAGAGCCGTTCCAAAGCGAACTCTTCCCCGCTTTCCTAACACTCAGAAAGAGGAAGAGGCCCGCTAAAATCCCACGTACCGAAATACGCTGAACATGCTCCACGACAGACGATGTAACCTTGGATTGACGTTCACCCGTAGGCCACTTAACCAACTATTCCTCCTACCCGATTTTCTTGGTAGA
>Ga0179593_1363676_pt1 | contig 12188 bp, 12 predicted proteins | sample CZODoug2_1_08_16_FD_185931 | JGI IMG/M metagenome (GOLD analysis project Ga0179593, IMG submission 185931) | Vadose zone soil fungal communities from Angelo Coast Range Reserve, California, USA - CZODoug2_1_08_16fungal (PacBio error correction) | ecosystem: Environmental > Terrestrial > Soil >... | reverse complement strand
GTCCAATTTTCTTAGGCTAGGTATGACGTTGTTCCCCCTTTGGCTGCCAGCCCTTGCGCGCCCCTCTCATTCCCTTGCAAGATGTATCCCCCTTTTTTCCAAGTTGTTTTCCCCTCCGGCAATGACACCCGTATTTATCCAGAATTGGAACACTCTGCGGCGATGAGTTTTTTGTGTTTTAGCCGTTTCCTCACACCGGCCATGCTCCCCCGATCTTGGCTTACGCCCAACTTCATGATCCACGCCGGACTGCTTCTTTTTCCGTCGCGTTTGTTTCATCCTTGTGGCCCTCCCCTCAATGATTAATCCCCAGTACCCCCCGATTACTTCCTCGGCCCAGTGACCCCTGCCTTTGGTCGAAATTTTTCATATCGAAGTTTTTTTCCTGAGTCAACTCCGCCTGAGAAGATCTCTTCACGTCGTATGTTCCCCCGTTGAGATCGCCTCTAGTGCCTCCTTTTATGACCGCAGGATCAGCTAGATTCCCCGACCTTCCTCATCCTTTTTCCACTTCAATTCCCAGGCGAGAATCTGGCTTTCTTTCTAGTCTGGTAGTGCGTATATGTTTGCTTGTCTTCCTCCTTTCCAGGGCCAGCGACTTTCTCCTCCCCTCATGCTTCCCGCCGTTAACCCCAGGGAACCTCCGCTTCTCATGAGCAGTTTCACATACCTACTATCCATCTTACCTTCGTCCATGCTGCTATCCATGGTATTGAGAGTCTCGATTACTATTTACTATGTTGTTGATGTTTAGAGATGCTTTTTTTCATGTGAGATAGCTCCTTATCTGCCCATTTCATGCGTCGTATCCTCTCTTGACGTCTTTTCTGTAAGGTCATAGCGCCCCTGCCTCATCACCCCCTTGTCTGTCTGTTCCGGCTCTCGTGGAGTGTAGAATGGAGATTTTTTCCTGTGCGCGAAGGACTTCGTCTTTTACCCAGATGGGAGCCCATCTTCCCATGACTCCCTCCTGGGCTCCCGCCGCGCTCGCACTTTATGGTTTTACATTTTTGAGCGGTTCCCGAGAGTTTGACTTCTATTTTTCACTAGAATTTCCAAGCTGCTTTGGCCCCCTCAAGGCCGAATCCCCTTTTACCCTTCCCCCGGTTCTTAGTGAGTCGGCTGGAAGGTTCTCGTCTTTGCACTCTATAATGTACGTTTCTCCCCCCCGGACCGTTGAACTACTTCCGTGGACTACGATTTTCCTTCCTTTTTTATGGAGCTGGTCCTTTATTTTCCTCCCCCCCCCCCCAGTGGTCCTTGTTTTGAGTCCTTTTCGTTCTTAAACACCCTGCGCTCCGGGGTATGGGATCATTCAAATTGCGAGCCAGATACTGCCCCTCCCTTTTTCCCCCGCGAGCGTCTTTGAACTGTATTTACAACCTTCTTTTACCCGTGAACTCCCCATTAAGAAAAAGACTCCTCTAAGCCGAGACTGAGTTGCAGTTCCCCACTTCTGGCTATTAGATTTTGAAGAGTCTTCGGTCCAAACATTTTTTTTTCCAAGACCCTCGAGCCCAGCTTCCACTTGAGCGTGGTCCTCCCCGTCTCTCTTGAGTTAATCCGTAATATTTCCCCCCCCCAGGCCCCTCCTTGGGACTTTCCAGCGGGCATATTCCCCTTTTGGAGCCGAAGATCGGTTTTTCCGTTCGCTCTTTTAGGCCCTCAGCCCTCAACCGTAATCGATCCCTCCTCGTTGAGGACATTACCTTTCGTTTCCTCCCGCATATGAACACCTCCGATTTTCCGTTGTACCGTGATGTTCCCCTGACGCGATCCTCTGTCCCATTACGTGCTTCGTTCACCGTTGGCATGTACTGTGTCGCTTCATTTTTCCCCCAGTTCGGCGCCCCTCTTCTCAGTTTGTTTCCCTTGGCCACTGAAGGAGTATCGTCCCTCCCGGGTGGCCCAAGAAGGATCCCACGCTCAGCCGGCACTCCTGCTGCGATGACCCTTCTGGCGTTCCAGCGCGGTAGTTTTTTTTCCTTTGTTCCTCGATTGCGATCGCCAATGCTCACGCTACGTTAGACATTTTTTTTTTTGTTTTCGCACCGCGACCCCGATTCCCCCTATCCTTCCGCCTTTTAGCCATCGTATGCGTGATTGTCTGCTTCTTGAACTTGTGAAGTTCAGTCTCCCATCGCGAGCCACCGTCATGTTTGACATACGCATTGGGGCGATCGAGTTGCATCAGCCACTGATGTTTTTCTCTTTGCAAATTGTCCTCTAATCCGTTTTCTCCCTTTGACAGTCACTGAACCGCCCTCCGACTTGATAGCGCTTCCTGGACATAGAGGATTTTTCCCTTCCCTTGAGTCCTTTCACCCCCCTCCTCGTGCAAGTGTCTTCCTCTGCTCAATTTTCTTGGCCACCCCCGCACTTAGTTCTCCTTAGTAACCTTTTTTTTTCCTCCCCTCCGCGCTGATGCCTTGTCTGATTCCTTTCTCGTTCCATCCTTGGAGTGCCGGTGCGATATTTGACTCCCTCAACCCTTTAGATCTTTATTGAAGGATTTTTTTTTACTCTTCCTGGGGATCCTGTCGCCCGGCCTGTTTTTGTTCATGTCCGGAGTTGCATTTGATCACTCTTGCTCTCGGTCAGGCGGTCCTCTTTTCCGACTACCATCTGCATGGGCTTTGACAGTCTCCTGTTGTCTGCCTTTGTCCTGCCCCCCCTAGCTGACTACAGGCTATGCCTCTCCGGTTACTGCTTTTCCTCGCCTCTCAACGGTTTTCATCTTTTCTGACTTTTCTTTGTGAAGTGTTTTTCGAGTTCTTGGTATTGACCGGCACTTCTACAACTGAGAATGAAGTTAAACGTGTCTTAATGCCTCGGCGCGGTCGCTGGTTAAGTAAGATGCCCCCCCTGACACCCTTTCCCTTTTCAGAACGACGGCTCAATTCTAAGGGTCGAACACACTATTCCCCTTTTTTCCCCCCTGGAATATTATGACCGCTTCCCCTCCTAGTAGACCTGAGCAGTATGGGCGGCGTTTCCTCGTCATTATCATTTTTCGAATTTCTTTCTTCTCTTTCCCCCTCTTTCTTTTTTTTTTTTGGAGAGAGTTTGACTCAGATGCAACTGTAGCCCCCTGCATATCATCCGTCTACGCTTTCTCGGTGCTCTTTCTTTTCTCTTTTTTGCTGGAGCTGCTGGAGCAGGATAAGATGGCCGATTTCGAATTTCGGATACTCCCTTTATTCGCCTGAGTCGCCCTTTGTCTTTCTATGTCCGTCATCGACGCCTAGTGAGCCCGTTGCCCGCCAGATTGTTTCCTCATTAATCTGTGTTATTTTTCCATTCCTCCCCTTGATCGACCCGGCACCGGCCCCCTTTTTTTTTTCTGAAATCATTACCGAGCTTTCCCTCGTGTCACCCGTCCGCTTTACGCGATCCTGAGACCCCTTGTTCTCAGTCATCCCCCAACCGTGCACTCTAGTAAATTGAAATGGACACAAAACCCCTCCCCCGAGTCGGCTGAACGCTTTTGGCCCGAATATATCCTAACCGCCTTCACCGGAGCAGACCAGACAGCTCTAGCGCCCTTTGTGTCCCCCCCCCACTCCTTCCCACTTGACCCCTGACCTTTTCGTTCCGCGCCTTGCCGAGTTCAAGTTCCTTGAAATCATCCCCCTGGTTCAAAATTGCTATCTGCTAAAGTTTGAGAAGCAGTCGCTCAGCGCACATTTCTTCAATCTCCGTCTTTGCCGCACTCCTTCCACTTTCCGTATCCTAAGGGTGGGGTTGCGTACTTCTGCCCAGTCTCGCTTCTTCCTGACATGAATCCTGTTTCTTCAAAATCGAGCTCATGTATCCGCTCCCTCCAGGTCCCGGACTCACTACAGACAATTCGCCGTTTTGGTTCCTTGGAAGGCCTCCCTCCATATAGGCCCTTTCTGCTTTTTTTCCTTTTCTCCCTCCTCTTTCCTTCCAACGTGGTTGTCACCCCCCCCTCTCAACCCTCATTCTTTTTGATGTTCTTCCCATCGTCCGATCTTCATCGACTTACCCAATAAGCCGAGTACCGTCCTCTTTATCTGATGGAACACCCTTGAATCTCCACTTATCCACTGGAAGGATTCTCGGTTTTTCATCGGACAGCCTCCTTCAGAAGTTGTACGATTCTAAACCATTTCTCCCGTTATTGTTTCGACTTTGACTATCGCCAACCATGCGGCCCCCCCCTCTCTCCTGTTCAAGCCTTCCTTTGACAGGCCTTCTCGCTCGTTCACACTCCCCCCCACCTTCTTTCGCTTAGGAGTAGGATACCTTTCACTGAAGCCTTTGTCCAATGGAATGTGTGAATCCGTCTCCTCCCTGCACTGGCAATTTCTTGTTTCCTAGGCACTTTTCCCAAACCCTTCCTTCTTAAACGGGCCCCCCTCTTCTTATGCTCCTCTCCCCCTACCGCATTCACCATGGCAGCTCCTCTTCCTGTTCTTTTTTCACTTCCTTTCATGATGGTAATCCCTTCTTTTTCAGAGATGATTTGCTCTTAGACGAAATATACGACCTACAGAGCTTCTAGTCATGCGGCCCCAATTTCCTCTGGAGATTCCCCTTGGCCTTCTTATTTCTCTCTCCAGCCCACTCCCTTTGGCGCCGATCCCTTGCCGAAAGAAGCGGTGGAATGAATACTGTCTATGCAACCCTCTCAATGGGAAAAGCCCTCGCACCGTTGCTACCGGAGCAAGAACCAAAAGAAGGGGGAGAGGCAGCCTAATTCCTTTTTTGTCCCCACGAACTTTCAGCGTTGCGTGCTTTTTTCTGTCGGCTTTTGTGATCTATGATGTTTGGTTTTTTTTTTCAGCTTGCCAGATCGGCGCCAGATAATCTGTTCCACCTTCTCAATGGTCATTTTTTGCCCCTCCTCCAAGTGGAAATGCTCCCCTCCTTCGATTTTTGCGACCTCTCCCATCCATTTTTTTAATTGAGTTAGAACTTTTCAAGTCGGCCCTTTTTTTCCCCATGTCGCTACCAAATGACCCCCCCATGACTCTTATTCTTTGTGGCTACAGTACATGTGTCTAGTATCTCTTTGTCGCCATGGAGACTCTTGCTCTCTTTTTTTCCCTCTACCGAGTATTTGGATTAAGCTTGCCGCAGGCTTGGACCGCATGGTATCTTCCCATCGATATAAGTTCCCGAATTTTCCTACTTTCCTTCCCTATCACCCATGGCGCACTTGGCGCGCGAGCGTTTATGATGGCGTCATTCTTTTCTCCCCCCCTTTCCCCCCTCCTGTCGCTTCATTTCCCTCCTACATCATGCACGCCTAACCTACGACTAGGTCTCCTGCATGCTCTATAGCTCATCCGACTTGGCTTCCTTTATACTGAGTAGTTGCTCTCGCATGGTCATTTTTCTTCTCTTTCTTTTAGTCTTGTTGTTTCTCGGAGTCATGGCTTGTCTGACCTTTTCCGTTCTCCACTGATTCGCGCCTTTCTTTTACTTAGTATTCTTGCCATTGTGACCATGATCTTTCCGTCTTGGTTTCTAGCGCGGATGTATTTGATGTGTCTTCGATTGTGTCGCTCCCTATTTTCGATTTTTTGGTGAACCTATTCACCATCCTCCCTCTTGGCTCGTCCCGCTCACCCTTTAGGATTGGGAAATGTTTTTTGTTCTTCGAATAGACGCGACCCAGATCTGCGTCTCCAGTCGGACGAGAAGAACTCCCTGAATACCTGGCAATCCGCTTTAATTCCTCTCTCTTACAGGCCGGTGTCTCCCGTGTCCCCAATTTCTAACGGACGCCCAAGTCGAAAGATGGGAGCCATTCTAAAGATCCGATAGTTTCGGTCCCTCTTTGGTAGCCTCATTGTCCGAAAAAACTTTCAGTCCACAATCCGGCTGTAAGAGCCCGAATTGGGATCATTTAATCCATGTTTTTGACACCTATGCTGAAAGCAAGGGTTATCCTTGATGTTCTTATGGCTGCTTTTCCCCTTTCCCTGTAGCCATCCCAAAAATTTTCCCCCTTCTTAATACGGTAGGTATCACCCGGAGCTGGTATTCCTTCATCTTTTCTCCCACAAGGAGCCTTCACACGTAGCTTTCATCAACATAGTGTCCCCTCTCTCATGAGCGTGGGTGCCTCACCCTTCCGTTACCTTTTCCCCATACTCCGACAAACACCCCACCCAGCACCTCCTTGTGTACGTTTTTCAGCGGTCATTTCCCAGGCTGGAAAAGATACGTATTAGCTTTATTTGTCCTTTTTTCAGTAAGCAACCCCGCCGTAAGATCACGAAGGCGACTCTTGATTATCATCTGTCAATGAGCGCGTTTTGGTGCGAATTCCCCCCCAAGATTCTTCCTTCCAGTTTGTACTCTGACTCCTGTTGCTATCCGCGGCACCCCACCCTTTTTCCAGCACGGCGTTTCCCAGTTTTTTACAGAAAGGCACCTTAAGAACCGAGTCCTTCCCCCCCGCGCGCCCTCCTCCCACCACTGCTCGTGTCCCCTCTCCCCAACCCCTGTAGTGCGTTACCTTTTTAGCGCTACTCCGGACAGCCTGGTTTTCCAGATGTTGAACGCGTCGCCGGGTCCTTACCCTGTTTCTAAACATTCAGTGGGGGACTGTTTTTTTCCCGCTCCTTGTTCCCGCCTTGCTACTACTTTTTTTATCGCATCCCCACACGCTTTTTACGTCACCTATTGGTGGTGTACCCACCACCTGCTCTTCGCTCCTCCCACCACACCATACGTCCAAGCTTTTTTTTTTGATATCATTTTCTATTTTGCCTTGTTTGAGCTCGATGCTACTTGAGATGCACGACGTGCTTTTCGTTGTCCATACCTCTTCTGAGGCGGCCCGTTTGGGCCATAGGTCAGTTTACATATTCCGCGTTAAAATACAGAGCATTTCACTTGTCGGTTATTCTCGTCAACACTTTCCATTCGATTACCCGGATGTCGATCTTTTCGGATTGAGCCCCTGCCAGTGCTGTGTCCCCCTGATTGATCTAGTTGCTCTTTAACAATTTTGTGCGATATTTTTTCGGACTCCCACACCTGCGCCTTCCCAGTTTGATAGCGACTTATACACCTGCCTCATTCCACCTCCCCAACACCCTTGTCTCCCTCCTCGATAAGTTGTTTCCTCCAGCAAGCGTGTGTCTTTTTTCTCTTTTCCTAAATAGACGAATCCAATTCCTTCTGTCGGTGTCATCTTCTCCCCATCTGTCGTCCGGCTGGCCCGTATTTCCAGCGAGACCTTGGCGAACTCCCCCTGGCGTCCATATCTGCGTGCTGGTTTTTTTCACTCAGCAGTTTTTTTCACTTCCTCGCTCTGACTTTTTTCCTTAAGATCACCACTCTTTCTGGCGTCAACTCTTCAGTTGTTTTGGCATTCCACAGGCCTCTTTGCCCCCGGAAGGAGCTCGTCTCACATTCACCGCATTGGATATTGCGCCGGTTTCATTGCTTTATCGACGGGTTCGATGCAGTTTTACTCTTTAAAAGACGTTTCCTGTTCCTATCACCCTGCGATTATAGGACCTTTAGTGCGTCTTTTTTTTACTCCGGCTTCTCTGCGTTGTTCCTGATAAGAGGCAAGTGAGCTCCCTTTCTATCAGGCTTTCCCTCCAACTTTTTTAAGGTCGGCCCCTAGCACACGCAGAGCCCCTTCGCCAGTCTTCCGCGTTCCGATATGTTCTCTCTCAGGTCAGGCGTTGAATGGCCCTAGTTAGTCCTCCAGCCCTTCAGCCTCTTCCCCTTTTTTCTCCTCCTTTGTATGTTTTTTTTTCTCTCTCTTGTAGATTTTTTTCCGCCTTCAGGGCCCCATTAAACTCCTTTGCTCGTCCTATTCGCTTGTCCGTCGTCCTCCTTTTCCTTTGCGATTGGGTGGTTTGATGCTATGCTCGACTGCCTTTTTCGTTCTTCCTCGGAGCTTTTCCTTTTCAGTTACTGAAGTCTATTCCGTCTGCTCCTTACGCAGGCGCCTATCTCTGACATGTACGCCCTTTCGAAACCACTCCAACCGGGCTTACGCCCCCGAAACCTCAGACCCAGCTTTTTTAAAAATCCGAGAGCCCGCGGAAGAGTCACTTTCCTAGAAAGCCTTCAGGAAGCAAAGCCATGTGAAACTTCCCCCTGCTATCCGCATATTGTTTTGCTCCCTCGTCCAGCTCCTAAGTCCGCCCCCCAACTGCGGAAGGACCCAACTCCGCGAGCAGTGAGAGTCAGCTTTTTTTTTTTTTTCCCCGCCTGAGCGCCTTGAACTTTCTAGTACTTGGAAGTCTTCCAATTAATTTTTTTTTCCCATCTTTACTTCCTTCATGTCCGTGTATGGCACCTTACTGCCTTTCCACTTTCTAACCAGCTCCCTGCCATTTTTTCTCCTCTTAACCTGGAGAACACACTCGTGAGCTTGTGCAGGTTTTTGGTCCTCGGACAGGCTCTACGCTACGCCTTCCCAGGTGTGCATCGCAATCCAAGTGCTGATCTTTTAATGTCATCCCGCCGTTAATTCTCCGTTTTTGTTGCGCGCGGAGGCTTCCCAGCATCTCTGCCAATACGTTTAAATGGCATAATTCTTTCACCCAGTGTTCTAGATGAGCACTTCTGTGGCAGTCCATCGCCCGCTCTGATCGCAGGTACCCTCCTAGAAGGCCTATTTTCATCTATAAGTCACCGCATGTCCGCTGCACACCTGCCGTGGATGGAAACGGACCTCGTCTTTGCTCTCCACACCAACTTTTCCTTCTTTTTTGTAAATTTTGTCATTGCGACCAATCGTATCACACTTCCTTAAACAAACGTTTCGGTACCAGCCCAAGTCCTGTAGCAGCGCGTAGCGTTTCCCCTTTAGTCCCTCTTGCCTGAATTTGTTAGTTCTCCTCTGACAAGTCCTTATTTGGACACTATGACATGTATTGTGCCGCTCGGACGTCCAGAACCCTGTACACGTTTTTGTTTTTATCCTTTTTGAACCCTCTGCCTGCCACCCATTTTCTGCGTTTGCGCCCGAAAAGCACGGTACAACAGGGCCGCGACTAAGTCCCCGTGTTTTTTTTCCCTTTCCTAAAATCTGTTGGGAATCCTCCGGCGTAATGTCTGTCTTTCATTGCACATTTAAGATTGATCCTTGAACCGATTTTTCTTTCTGACAGGCCTGCTGAAATTCTCTTTGTCTAGGTCACTCTGTTTGTTGTTTTCCACTTCTCCCCCTGGCTGCCCCATCTTTATTCTCCTTTTCGGCGATCCTCCAGCGCCCGTTTGCTTCTCTTTTAGACTTGACCGACTATTTGACTCCGTTTCGCTCTCCTTTTTCTCTCGTGAGCACGACCCTCCCCTCTTTAAGCTGTCTTTCTTTTTTTAGGCTTTGATTATATAAGGTACATCTTCCTGACAGACATAAGCCACTCGGACCTCCAACTTGCATCTTGAGCGCCTCAAATTTGCCCTGTATCCACGCTTTAGTTTTTTTTTTTGATTCGTCACGCCTTTCCTGGATTCACCCTTTTGTGTCTCCCCCATCTTAGCCCCCCCTTGTCCCATATGTCATCTATTCGCCTGGTGAACTCTTTTTATGACACTACGTCCTTTTGTTTTTTTGCTCAAGTTTTCGAAGACCCCCTTCGGCCTGTCATCTCTTTTTCGGCGTATAGGTCCAGGCCTTCTATCCTTCCCTTCCCGCCATGCTTGCGTCAGAAGGTACCTCCAGACCTATCTTCCAATCACCAGCATCCTCTTCCCTTACTTTTCCCCCCGTCGACTTTCTGCTTTTCTCCTGAGTCGTTCTATTCATGCGCCCCCCCCTTCTCCCTGACCCACGTCAGTTAGTCCATCTCTCCCCTCACTGTCCTCCCCCGCCGTAACAGACCCGAACATGGTGGAATGCTGCTATTCGTTTGACTATACCCTATCCGGACTTCTGCATTTCTCCAGAATATGCTTTTCCCTCTTCTCCCGCCATGATCTCCTCTTACTTCCGTATTTTTTTTTTCTGCATTGAGATCATGATCCTCGCTGACTCTACTGATCGACTAGGCTTGTACGTTCCTTGCTCGATCTTCCTTCCGCCTGCGCATGATCCAGTTGGTTGGTTGTGGGCGTGCACTATGTCGTTCTTGCGAGCGACTCGACTAATCTAGTTTGGCCACCTATCCAATAATCATTTTTTTATAGTTTTATAGTATGGGATGGAATGGGAAATGCTGTCCCCTTTTTCCTTTTCATAAGTCACCCTTCCTTTTACCTTTCGTCCCCTATCTCTTGCCAATCCACTTTCTCCCCCGCGGGTATCATGCTAATCCAGGCGCATCTTTCTTCTGCCCGCGATAATTGAGTCGCCCCCAGGACGGTTCCCCCCCAATCAGGCCCTGAAGGATTATTATCGTTTTTTCTCCCCTTCTTGTACTCATTGACTACCCATGTAGGTCAGTAACGTCTGTTCTGCTACCCCCCGTCCGGCGGTCTTTCTTTGCTGCTCTCAAGATGCTGCGCGCAGGGGTCCTTTGTTCTTTCTTCATTGCTTAACCTATACTCCTCCCCACACCTCCCCCCTCTTTCCTCGGGAGTATCTTCTTTATTGGCTAATGACTTGATTCGATCGTGCGGTACAAGCTCTTTTTTTCCTGACGTCTCCCCCAGCCCTTGTGTTTTCCGGCCGGTTGCCAGCCGACCTGCTCCGAGTGTGAGTGTTTCCCATACACACCAGTCCCGCGCTTGTACATAGTCAATCGGGTATTCCCCAGGCTGACGAATCTCTTTTTCTCCCTTTTTCGACATTCCTCCTCAGCAATTCCAGAGGGCCGTTCGACGGCCGCTTTTCGTCTTCCCCCTTGTCACTGAGTGTGTTCTGCCCCAAGCCGGATTCCTGCACCAGTATTTCTTCTGGTTAAGCTCTCATTCCCCCCTTTCCATTACTTGTTCAGTGCAACGCTGCAATCTTCTGCGGCTGTCCCTTCCACACAGCCTTTGCGTTTTCCTGAACCCATGAGCGTCAAATAGTTTTGATTCTTGGTATTTTTGCAGCGGCCCTCCTTGAGTACGACAGATCTTCGCTTCCATTCTGTATTAGACTTCTTGAGCGTTTACCGCATGCTTCTTTTCTGTTCTATGATTGTATCGAACCCTTCCACCTCGAATCTTTTCACATTTGGGTTTTTTGTCTCTCCCCTGACTGTCCAAGATTCCCCACCCCATAATCCACGGCGGGGGATACACTCATTTGCTGTTTTTCTACTAGAATAGGCGCCGGTATTTCGTTCCCTGAGCAGGAGATTCCTTGCAGGTCCTAAGGGCGTTCTCGCTGTGCCAGGCCACCTTTTTTGATCTGGACTCCATAGGTTCCATGAAGTCTCCTTTTTTTGAGTTTGACTTATAGCTGTGAGCAATGCAAGTCAGCGACAACCCACAGGCCTTCATTTCCCCGGCGCTCCGGGCTTGGCGTCGGGAGGGGGGAGCCCTCCTTTGTGGGTTTTTAATAGTTCGATTTCCCCCTTTTCCTTGAAATTTGTCTATTTATCTGCTGTCGCTTCCACCGCGGTCCCCAGCAACCCCCTAGCTACTTTTTTTCCTTTCCCCCTATGTTGGCCGGACCCAGCAAAGCGGTCTTTAGGTAGATTGTTGTCTTCGAGCTCAACTGGACAAGGTTCTTTTTTGCAATTTTAGGTTAAACAGTGACTGGTCCTCTCCTCTACGTAAGTTTCCCGCGCCTTGTACGTCCTGACCTGCTTCTCTTTTTTTTTTCTTGCGGAGTGTTTATTCCTCCTTTTCTTTAATATAGTGAATTTATTTTGGCGTATCGCTTTTTCCCCCCCCCCCCCCCCCTCTGATGGCTTTCAGCGCTCGGCGTTTGTTCCTTTCATTAGCCCTGCTAGTCACTACGTGCTCATTTGCGCGTTTCATTAACCCACGCCCGCACGATTTTACTGATATCGCTCGGGTCTTGTCTTTGTCTGTACTTCCGTTGCCATGTTTTCTACAAATGCTCACTTTTGCACCCCCCCCCCCCCCCCCCCCCCACCTTTTTTTATGCCATCCTGCGCCGATTTGCGCGTTTTCTACGTTCATTCTTACGTTGCACCTGACCACGCGTCCTCGAAGGCCGCCCGACCTCCGTAAGGATATGCCACTTTTTTTTCCCCCCACGCGCCCCCTTCCTCAGTGGACTCGTTGCCCCAGAGAATCTTGTACGCGCCCGTCTTTGCAAGGTTCAGTCACTTCATCAATTCGTC
>Ga0179593_1341114_pt1 | contig 12188 bp, 9 predicted proteins | sample CZODoug2_1_08_16_FD_185931 | JGI IMG/M metagenome (GOLD analysis project Ga0179593, IMG submission 185931) | Vadose zone soil fungal communities from Angelo Coast Range Reserve, California, USA - CZODoug2_1_08_16fungal (PacBio error correction) | ecosystem: Environmental > Terrestrial > Soil >... | reverse complement strand
TGCAATCTTTTAGTTTTTGGTTTTTGGTAGGGGGCAGGCGCCCTTTCTTCTAGGCCTCCTTCCTTTTCTGTACTAACCACATTCGGCTATTTCCTTCTTTTTTCCTCGAAAAAGTTCAATCCCTCGATTTCCTTTGTGCGGTAACAGTGGAAGATCCTGGGTTTGTATTGTTTTTCCCATAACAATGAAGCCATTTCTTCCCATCGTGGGAATGGGATGAGCCGATCCTCCTAATACACTCGTTCTGAAGAACCCCGTACGTGGCGTCCCGTCGTCTCGCTCGACTAAGAGGTGCTGCTTCTTGAGTCTGATGCCCGGCGTGGAGTATTTTCGTCCCCCCTGAGAGTTTTTGGATGAGCAATTTCCCAGTTTTAGACAATCTGTTTTGACCCTGGCACTCCGGTGCCATAGTCCCCTGATTTGTCTCTATATAACCGACAAATCGTCCCGTTTCGTCGCGATGTTGATGATGGGTTTTATACGATTTTCTCTGGCCATTTCTGATGCGAAATTCTCTGCCCTTCTCGTAGTTTTTTAATGATTAAGGGTTGACCTTCAGGGCACGCTACCGTTTCCCAATTTATTCGGATGTTGGAATGCGCCCTTCGTCTTCGAATATGGGCCTCGTTCCCCTTACAGCGGCATCCGTCTTTTCTTTTGCCAAGGCGGGGTTGAAAGACCAAGGCCGGGATGCGTTCTCGCTTCCCAGTTTTTCTTCTGCGGGCTTTTCCCCTTCAATGATGGATGCCAACTTGCTGCGGCCCGCCCAACTTACGCGGGAGGACCTTTTTTCTGTAATCCCATTCGCCCTACAAACCTTTCAGACGGCTCGAAAAATGTGCTTTGGCTGGGATTGGGGCGGCTGAGCGGTTGATCCACCAGCCTTCCTTTTTCATTCCTTTTGACGGAAAAGCCATGTGTCTCTGCTTTAGGACCTGTGACCCCTTTGAATGTGTGGAGAGTGTTTCGGACGCGACCCCCCTCTTACTTCATGATCTTTCCCGCCGCTTCTTCATTGACACGGCGAAACCCGGTACTACAGGAGCAATCGAAGCTGGTACAGATTTTGAGGTACGAGCGCTCCCAGTTTTTCCCGAATTGCAAGTGCTCAATCTGGTTCCTTCAACCTTCTCTTAGTCTTTCTCCCACCCTTTGTTCCCCGAGTATGCTGTCACCAAATCTGATCGTGAGGGAGTCTGTGTCCCCTGTGTGCTTCCGCGCGGACGTGGTCATCGTGTTATTCACCATGCATATGGTGTAGTCCACTAAAGAATCTTTCGTATTTTATTTAAGATTGCATCACGCCTCACGCACGCTTACAAGGAAAGCCCACCGCAACCCTCTTGTATCAACAGTGTGGACACCCCTTATTGCTCTCCGGCAGTATATTAAAGCCACGGTCCCCCCTCCTGCTGGTAAGGAGGACCTTATGCGCTTGGCCCCCCCCCCCCAACAGAATGTTCCTTTTTCCTTTTCCAAGTTGCTCCTCAGACCCCTCTTTCTTGACCTTAGTCGCGCTGGACTCCCCAACTCCCCTCAAGATTAAAATCGACCTTTCCCCCCCAGTGACGAATAGGTCGTTCATCGGCGTCCACGTTTAAGAGCCCCCAAGAGGAGCCAGGAAACCCATGCTCCGCCTCGATCCATCATCCACTTTCTTCGCCTTTAGAGCTCCCAATGCGATTTGCCAGCCTTAATTGTAGCCATCTCTTTCCCACCTGTGATTCCCTGGATCGACTTACCGCGAGCTTTATGTTACGATTTCTTTCGCGTCTGTTTTTAGCTCGAGTATACCACGCGGAATGCGGCTTCGCAGAACTCCAGACAGGGACGAAGCAAGTTACTCCCTTTTCAAGCCTGGGGAATACGTTTTTCGGCTGGAATTTTTCGTATCGCCCCTTCGGTTTCTCGGGTTATGGTTATTGCTCCTACAATACCCCGGCTCAAAGACGCATGTTGGAATTGGCTGATTCTCTTTTTATGCTGAGGCGGGTCTGCGGGTTGCGATTTTCCCATGAGGAATCACTGGGTTTTGTTGGCTGCCGCAATTTACAGTTTCACGCCACTTGGATTTATTGGAGACCGAAAAGCTCCTTCCCCCCCCTAGGTCTTTCTCGGGACATGGAGATTTTCCGTCCGATGGAGCCACCCCCTTTCCGGCTTCTTCCCAGAGTATCCAAAGCATTGAGGTACTTTCTTTGAAGAAGTTACTTTTCTAACACAAATTCAATTAAAATCGGAGGCACTTCCTCTTTTTTTCATCGGCACTTCTAGTCCAAAATTGGGCCACCCTTCGACAGAGTGTGTTCTTTAGTTTTCCTGCCTGATGATCATGGGGTGTCGCAGACGCGCTTAAGGACTGTTCTTCCCGAACACTGTATCGTGTTCGATAGCTTCCTGAACCTCGCCGATGCTCGAGTAGGACCCACCGAGTCGTCGGGGCTTTACAGCTCTTTCCCTGGCTGCCTCACTTTCAGAGGGATCCCCGACTCCCTCTTTTAACGGGTGGCCAGCTTCAGATTTTTTTGAGATGCGACGCTCTTTTTTGGTCCCTTTCCTATATTAGGGACCCCCGGGCTTTCCCAGACGCCGCCACCCCGGGCCCCCAGGCTTCTTTTCCCTTCCCTTCGAACGGTCGATTTCCCACTCTTTACGTATAGCGCAGTTCTTTTTCGTGAATGCTGAAACGACTTCTCTCTCTTTTTCCTCCTCTAATTTTTGAGCTTCTGTGTCCTTCTTTTCAGGGTCTTTTTCCCTCTAATTAACAGCCCCCCCCCGGTAGTCCTTTCTGACGCGACGCTTTCCCCTCCCCATTTAATGGGACAGTTGTCCGCGGAGTCGGTTATGTCAGGCCTTTTCTGTTCCCCTCGAATCTTACTTCTCTTTTCGCTATATAGATCCGTCTCCTTCTTCCACCGTGCTTTGCCCCTTTAAAGGCGGCGGCCGGTCGCCCCCCGTCTCCGTACTAGTGGACGCCTTCCGTGACAGGCCCCCGAAGATGCCCCTTATCCCAAGATAGTTTTGCATCCAGCCTCATAACTTGATCCCCCCCCATTGATCCCGGCCAGTGCCCATTTTTTCCACACTCGTTTTTTCTTTTCCTTGTTGCGCTTGTTACCATATTCCTTTGCCTAACTAAGACGCAGGTGCACGCCGCTTTCCTTTTTTAGGAGAGTGCCCGGGGCTCGCCTTCATTCGAGTTTACCCCGTACTTTACCTGCCCGATTTGCTCCTGATCCGACCGGCGGAAAAATCTGGGACTTCACGGTGATCAATCGTACGGAGTCCCTTTTGTACGACCTCCCTTCTGAAATTGCGTTTCTGGTGCTTTATCCGTGATTTCCTCTCCGTCCTCATCGATTTACCCAATCCCTCCTGTCCACCGCCCCTCCTCCCCTGCTCCGATCCCGCGCCGTATTCCCCCAACTCATTCCATGTCCGATATTTTAGAGCGGTTGGATGTGACCTCAATTAACCAGCCAATCGAACCAGATGCGGATACGAATTCTTCAGTACCACCGGCCAGGTTCCCCTACTGAAATTACGAAATTGTTTTTGGCCTCTTATCGCATCCAGGCCAGATTAGCTTGTCGACTCGAGTCCCTCATCAGACATCCTCGGCCGATCTCTTCTCTTTCTCAGTCAGTCTTTTTGAATCTCTCCCCGGTGTTCAGAGGCCACATTCACTTTCACATGGATCGCCTTCGTAACTAGTGCGCCCCAGTCTCAGTCATTCTTTAGATGCGGAGTTTCTTTTTCCCATCCGTGGTGTCGTAACGTGGAATCCGCGTCTTCCCTTAAGATGATTCCCTCTTTTAACCTTTCCGCTGTATACTCCCTTTTTTTGACCTTCCAGCGCGACCTTGTAAGTGACCCCCCCCAGCGGGCATTGCCTTCTATAGGGAAATTTCCCCATGCTTTCCAACCGCGTCACATCCCCAGCGATGCGTTACTTTTTTTCCCCTTTCAGTCTGCCGCTAGTATGCCCGTTTTTTACACTCTTCATGAGAAAGTTGGTTTACGTGGCTTCCCTTTTTTTTTCCCTCCTCGAGTGATGAGTTTCTTTTTCCCTTTTCCTGAAGCCTCTCCCCGCCTTCATTCGGATTTTGTCCTTCGCCTTTTGTGGTGTTTACCACCAATTTTTGGGGGTTTTTACTTTTCTTCCCCCCCCCAAACGAGAGCCCCGACCGAGAGAGAAGCAGAATTTGGTTCTAGTAACCTAATTCCGAGACCCATCCGTTGAAGATACCTACCCTCTTGGTTTCCTAACTAGCGCTTTTTTCTTCATCTGGGCAATTGACCCCCTTTTTTTTCTCCACTTTTTGCGTTTTCACAAAATCCCCTCCCCCGTCTTCCTCTTGTGAGTTGACCGGATTGTTTCCGCCGCTATTCCCCTTTCTCCCCCTGTTGTCCCTCAGTCGCTTTCCCTGGCCAAAGACACATGCTCTTTTTTCTTTATAAATCACTTTCTTCTTTCAAGTTCAAACCTGCATCCTGCCGTTCCCACTTTTTTAGTCTCTCTCTCCCACCCTCCCCCATGCCCCGTCTATTTTTTCTCCTGTCCCGACTTTCGTTGGCGCACTAGGAACATCACCCCTCTTTTTCCCCCCCCTCAATCTAGATTGTTGGCGTGCCCCTTCCAGTGCTCCCCCTCTTTTCATGACCTCCGCAGCCGGCCTCCCCGATTCCCCGACTCATTTCCGGTTAGTGATTTACAAACAACAGTTGGCCACGCCTATTTCCCCCTTCTTCTTTTCGATTCTTCCATGATCTTTTCCCTTGCCAATTCAAAGTCCCGTCTTCCTCTCCCTTGCCGTTTTCCCACCTTCAATTAACTCCTAATAGTAACAAGTTTCCATAGCTCCCTCACATTAGACGATCACAGCCGTCCCCCCTCATGTCACACTACAGTCCACCGAACTTCCACCTAGCCTTCCTCTTTCGCTTGGCTTACATACGGCAAAATAAGGGTGTCGCCTTCAGGAGCGTAGCAGTTTCACATCTTTTCCTCCCTATTCAGTCGGGAATAAGCCTCTCGCCCTCCCTCTTCTCCACCCCCCTACGCGACACCGCCCTCCAGAGAGAACATCGTCCATTTCTCGTCTTTTAGCAATTGAGGTCCGGTTTTGCATACCCTCTTTTTCCTTCCTGAGTTTCTGTCATCAAATACAACCTTTCCTCTGAACCTGGGCATACTCCCCCCGGTTTTTATGTCCCCTCCCCCCCCCCCCCCTATATTTCAACTGTACCTCTTCGTTAGCAGCGCGGGAGCTTCGACTTTCGATCCCCAAATTTCTTTTTTCTTTTTTGGGGGATTAGGAACGTCATTCAACTTTCTCCATCGCGATGTTCTCCTCCTTACACAAACCGATAAATCACTTTGCCCTTCTGAATCTCTCTCTCCTCCCTTCCCCCCCCCCCCTTGTCACCCCCCCGTTGTTTTTCCGTGCCCCCAATCCGTTTTGATCTGTTTTTTTTAGGAGGCGTACTCGTGAGGCCTTTCCTTTTCTTTCGTTACTACCACCCTTTTCAGATCCCTTCCCTGGTTTCTTCTCGATACAGCGATCATAGAAACCCAGTGCTCTTTTTCAGTGGGCCGGGGGATTTTCCAATGTTTCGCCATTTCGGCAGGAACGGCTTTTGTTTTTTCCCCGACGACGAGTTTACCTTCTGAAAGAACGCGGACTGTTTCTCAGAAAGAGACGGTTCCTCTTCCCTTACCCCTGCGGTGCTGCGAGGCTGTTTTCCTTTCCCGTCCGGATGTCTCCACGACGTTCTTCTCCCTGCTTGTCTCCAGTCCGTCCCCACAATACTGGAATTGGCACTCTACCGTGGAATTGTCGAGCCCTTCTGTTGTCCGTCCTCTCCCTTAATTAATGCGATGTTAGATTTTTTTTTAGTTTTGGCACTGCGTTATCCCGTTTTTCTAGTTTACATCTTCAAGATCGAATTTGAGTTTTCTCTCAATGTCGTGATTTACCAGGGCCCTCCCTTAAATTCAGCTTATTTCTGATTTTACATGTGGTTTTCCCCCCCACAGTGCTCGTATCATGTAAGAATAAGTACCCTTTTTTCCCCTGCCTAAGGGTTTGCCCCCCCAATGGACCAACTGTGAACTTTTCAGAAAGTGATTGGAGCGCCACCGTCTTTTTCCCCCCCCTGGTGTCTTGAGTCAGGCTTTTTCTTTTTACCCTTCATGCCCCTCAGTGAAACTCAACAACACACCCATTAAGGGGCTGCCTTGGTTGAAGGCTTACCTCCCTTCCGTCCCAGTTCCCGGATCTTGAACCCCTTCGCAAGGCGACTGGATGGGGTAGGATCTCTTTGTTACTACTGTTTTTGTTAGGCAGTGCTTGCATTTTCAGTACCTCATTTTGCTGAATTCCGACCCCTTCGCTTGAATGTTTTTTTTTCGATGTTGAGTACTCGCGGATCGTCGCCCCCTTGTATAATTTTTTACTTCACGGGAAAAACCCCTTTTCCTACCTGTTTTTTTCCTTCCCTTTTTGGCCCTTCTGGGGAAGATTTTGAGGGTCTTCGCACCTTTTTTTACTGGACTTGCACATTGTTTCTGGTTTCAGCTCCGCGCTTCTTTTTAACCCCTGGCCCCCTCTTTGTGCTTACCCTCTTTCTCGGTTCCTTCTCTTGGAAGTCCCTTTATCTTCTTTTGAAGCATGGGATCCAAGTTTTTAACCTCTCCTTGGAAGCCCCTCCCTCCTCATGACTCGGCTAACCCCCCTTCTGTGGTAGAGCCCCCCCCTCCCTCCCAAAGAACTCTGGAGTTACATAGGAGCGAACCTCTCTGTAAAAAGCCTGCGTCTTCCCACTTTGACTTTAATAAGTTACCCAACCAGGACAAACGGAGGCTGTTTTACTATCGTTCTTTAAAGAATTTGTTTTTCCACTTTTTTTTCCCCTTACCCCGTAATTCTTGACAGCTGTTTCATTTACCCATCCCGTGCGAGAATTACCCGTCATAATTTTGCTTCCAATCGAGAACGTTCCCTTTTCTTACCTTCGGGCACGCGTCCTCGCTTAAGTTGACGCTTTACCCTTCGCTACACGCTACCCCCCAGCGAGATCCCCGTGCCCCCCCCATTATGGTAGGCTATGTCCGTCTTCCCTGAATTCTCCTTTAGAAAGTGCCCCCATTGTGCCCCCCCCTAGAGACCCTTTTCTGGGCACTTCTCTTTAATTTCCTTGTCCTTGAGAGCTGTTTCTTTCCTGCTCTTCCTCTTTCTAGGTCTTAACCGCGCCCCTATGGCGGGACAGGAGAAGTCAAACCCATTCCCTTTACGAAAGTTATTTCTGATGAAAGCTTATGGGGAAGATAACCTTTTTTTCCAGGGATCCTTGTTCGTCTAGCAATTTGGAGTCGGGGTGTCGGTCTTTTGACAACTTCCCCCCACCTTTACCCCCAAAGATCGCATATTGCACCTAAATTGATTGAGGCTGGAAATTTCTTCTAGCTATGCTTTTGTCCGAATTGGTTGGACAGTCTGTTCCACTGGATGGATTTCGATGGTTCCCCCTTTACCCCCCTTTTCGATTCAGCCATTGATGCGTGAACCATCTACGGCCCTCTCCTTTATTACTGCCTTTTACTTTGATATTTTTCCGTGATGGACTCGGGCTTTACCAGAGGATCAACCTCCGTTTTAAGAACTCCGAGCCCTCATAATTTTTTTTTTACACAAATAACAATTTTTCCCATTCGGATCCCCAAATTAGCCTCTTTTTGGCCCCACTGGCCCCTGAACTCTCCCCGGCACAAGTTTGCTCCCTTCGGGTTTTTTGCACTGAACGGGTCATGTTTTTTTTAGGACTCCCTTAATTATTGCTTTGCCCCCTTACACGTATATGGACGCTCGCGGCCTCCCCCTATGCCAAGGCGGGAACCTTTGTCTGTCCCCTGTAGGATAGCCCTGCTGGCTTCCCGGACGCTCCGCCATCTTTCTTTAAATGAAGTAGACCTTTGGAGGCCTGGAGGTCAATAGATATGGAGAGACGCTGTCTAGGATTTAAGGTATCTTTAATCCACCCTTGCTGACTCCCCGCCCGCCTTCTTTTTGCCCGGAACTGTCCTCGGACCTCACAGCATCTCAACATTTTTCGCAGTCGACACAAGCTGTTTAAGTATCTCGACCTTTTATCTCTCCGTTTTGCCCCCCCTTGATCATATCCTTTTTTCCCCTGTTGTTGTGGAGCCGTTTTAAAGAATGCTGCTAAGTTTTCTCTAAATCTGAGACAGTAGATGTCTCCTACGCCCCCCTTATGGCCATTTTCTACGAGCGTTTACGTTTTGTTAATGTCCATCTCCATTGAATTAATCATAATTTTCGGCCCATGAGATTACTCTTCCTTCTTTCCAAACGGTTCTCCCCTTATCAACCAGTGGCCCCTTGGAATCCCTGATCTCAATCCGCCTTTGGCTTCCTTTTCCCCGTTTCCCGTTTTTAGAATCAGGTCTTCCGATTGCTCAGCGCCCCCAAAGCACGTGTTTCTCCCACATTTATGTATGAGCGAATCCCCATTCATAAACTGCAGTGACACCCGAACCCCACCTTTTAGACTCGCCCCGCTTGGTTCTAGCTTCTTAACATCAGTCTCTTTTAGTCCATCAGCATTGTTGATGATTAGAACTGCCCGGCTGTCTTTCTTCATTCCTCCCCCGTTTTTCCCTGGTATCAAATCCCCCTTCACACTTTGGCGCCCACGGGTCACCCCCACTAAGCGGACTCATCCGTTGTCCGGCCCCCTCCATACGATTTACCTTTTGATGGAAGTGGTTCTCCACTTTATATCCGCGACCTCTCCCCCCCCGCCCCATTGCTTCCTCGACCCAGCAATAACTTCCTTCTCCTCCGTCCCCCCACTCATTGCCTTCCCTTCTCTTTATAGAGACGGTGGTGTGGTAGCTTGTTCCGTACTCCACTATAGCCCATAGAGCAGTCCTCCTTTACCCCGGCGTTTCACCCTCCTGATTTAGCCCTTTCTTTCCCTGTCCTTTTTCTTCCTGAATCCAGTGCCCCCCTTTTTGTTGTAATAGACTAAGAAATTCCGCGTCCTCCGATTCTCGCGGATACCGCCCCCTCCCTCCCTTCCCTGTGTGCAGCGGTTCTACCAACTTATTTCATCGCATCGGAACAGTCTACGGATTTCATGGCAGGCTTTCTCTTTGTTTCATTGGCTCCTTCTTGGGTGTTCGTCCCTTTTTTACTCTTCCGGTGACGATTTCATTTTCTTCACGTATCAACGCCAATAGAGCGACATTGATAAGGTCCCCCTCCTGCGCCTTAAGGACTTGATTTTTTCTATTTCCCTTTACCCCCTGAAAAGAGAACCTTCAACAGCTTTTTCCGATTGTTCCGTGCCGTTAGTCCCCCCCCGGCTCACCTCGATGTTGTAATAATCCATCCTTTGTACAGAAGGTTTAAGTTTGACCCTTTTCAGACTCCGTGAAGTGTTTGCTTTCTCAGTGAAGTTTGCTAACGAACTTCTATCCTATGAACTTTCTTTTAATCGTTTTACCCTCCATCGTTTTTTGCCCCACATTGATTCCTCCCCCGCGCGACTCCGTTCAGCCCTCCCCCCCCCCCCCTCCCCCTTTTTTAAGATATGTGGGACATCCCTCCTGGGTCGAGACGCGAGTTAGTTGATGAAGCGGTTCATTTGAGGTCGCCGACCCCCCCTCGTCCAAAGCTCCTTCTCCCTTGAACGGATTGTTCCGTTCTTTTTTTTTTCCTGCGTTGTAAAGATTCCGTCTCTTTTTTTTCCTCGCCATCCACATTTCACGTCGCGTGGTCCCCTCCTAAAGAAGAAAGGTTGGAAGTACCCCCCTCCTCCAGTCACGTTTTTAGCCTGCCCCAGCCCCAATACCAGCAAAGGTTGCCTTATCCTTTTTTTTCTTACTGAGCCAAAGCCTTCAACCTTTTCCCGTCCCGAGTTTTTTTCCAACGTCTTGGTGTTAGTGTCTTTTTTGAATTTCTCCTTTGTGTGTGGACTTTTATCGATCCGCTATCTGTATTGTTTGCGGATATCTATATATTTTCCTTGACTAGAGGATTACGTAACAGTCCCTCCCCCCCCAAACACATTCCCCCCCCCCGACTCCTGCAAGGATCTTCCCTTCTTCGAAGCGATAATCGGCGACTTTCCCCCAGTCTTTTTTCTACTGTCCCTTGAACGTTAAAGTCGGCCTTCTTTTTTTCCCTCCCGTAATAAGTAACTTTTGATCCCCCCTTTTCTCTCAATTTTTCCCCGATAAGAACCTCCGTGTCTCCTCTGTAATACGCCCAGCCATCGCCCCCAAATTGTTTTTTGACGTCTGGTTTTATTTCTTAGTTAGTGCCTTGGTGTGTCCTTGAGACTTCAGGATTAACAGGATTGTTTCCCTACTTTAGGAATTCTGCGCCTTTCTCCGCGGAATCCATCCCCGCACCGATCATCAAAGCCTCAGCACATCTCCGCTCTTTGAAGGACGAGATTGGCCCTTGGTTTTTTTAGTATTTCTTCCCTCCCAATATGTTGTCCTAACTTTCGTTAATCCATCCCCCTCCGGTAGCCGTAATTTTCCCCGAAATGTCCGACCCAACCCCATGACGTGTACATGATTATCTCTTTTCGGCTTTGAGACCTCTGGATGCTTTCTTGATGGTAGGTCACCAGCAATTGATCCTCGCTCTGCGCATCTCCACCTCCCCCTTTCCTCAGATTGGAAATAGATCTCCCCTCCTTTTTTTTGGAGAGATGCCAATTTTTTTTTTTCCCTTCTTCTTTGTAAGAGTCACTCGCGAGGGATAAGGTCCATGTTTCCTACAACCTTAGACTTCTTCCCTCCCTTCTTCAAGTCGAAGTCTCCCCCCTTCAGATCTATGGCCATTTACTCGGTTACTTTTCTTTTCTCCCCCCCCCAATTTGGGATGGAGAAATTTCCGAGGGTCTTTTCTACTTTTCTCCAATATCAAGAAGTATCCCAATTTATTGAAAGATTCGCTCAAATTGGCACGACCTCCTTTTAAGTTCTGTACGGGAGGTGACTGCGCTTCTGGCTTTCCTTCGGAGTCTTTATTCCCGTCAGTATATGCTGTTTTTTTTTTTTTTTTTTTTTGTTGAGGCCCCGATCAAGTTCGTACCCTCTTTTTTGAATCGGTAAATAAGCTAAATTTTCTCCGCCGGTCCTGTCAGCATTTTTGCATATATTTTTTTCCCTTCCCTCTATTCATCTTGTGGCGTCTATTCTTGGCTTTTCGTGCCTCTTTTATGCAGTTCAAATTTGCCCTTCCTCTCTACTTCTTCTTTCTTGATCTGAAGGTTCCCCACTTTCAAGCTCTTCTTTTTCTCCTGCGGATGCTAGTCTGCAGTCTCTTCGAATAAAGCGGCCTTCCCGGGCGTTTCCCCCCCCCAGACTGGGTTGTTACCCTAAGGCCCGGATTGCGTAGGAGAATTCGGTAGTGGATTCATTTTTCTTTTTCCCCTTTCGAGGCACTCCCCACGCACCTGGGGAACTCTTTTTCGACTTCCCGCTTTGGTCACAGGTCCTGCCCCTGTGACAACTCCCCTTTCTTTTTGGGATTGTTTCCCTGCCGCTACCTCCCCCCCCTCCGGTTACTGGTCATGTTTTTCCTTTTCCCGGAAAGCCTGGCTTACCTTTCTTCCCTCCCCCCCCTTGTCAGAGTGAGGTTGTGGCGTGTCGATTTTGCGGTCATCTTCCTTTCTTACCCTTTTTATGGTTAAACCCATCGGTCGTACACCCGCTCCCCCCCGTCCTCCCCTTACGTTTAGTGTGATCCTTACGATGGCGCCAAATTTTATTACCGACCAAATTCATTTTCCCCAGGCGAGTCTCGAATGTTCGAAGTGCTTGCTGTACACCTTTTCGTGCTGGGAGGCTGTGGCACGTTTTTCTCGATTACGTTTTTTTAACACCGTTTTTCGAAATGCCTAGTCTTGCCGATCGATCCCAGTCCCTCCCCGGATCGGCTAGGATCAGGTTCCCCCACAACCACTGCCTCAATAGTCCTCCCCTTGCAGACCCATTCAAACCATCTGCTACTGCTGGACCCCCAAACTCTTCATCAACGGCAGTCTCTCGTCGTGCAAATCTACCCCGAGTTCCTATGCCCCTTCTCTTTATCCTTTCCGATTTATTAGTCTTCCAGTACTTGTTTTATGCCCATGGCGGCGAT
>Ga0179593_1323329_pt1 | contig 12188 bp, 8 predicted proteins | sample CZODoug2_1_08_16_FD_185931 | JGI IMG/M metagenome (GOLD analysis project Ga0179593, IMG submission 185931) | Vadose zone soil fungal communities from Angelo Coast Range Reserve, California, USA - CZODoug2_1_08_16fungal (PacBio error correction) | ecosystem: Environmental > Terrestrial > Soil >... | reverse complement strand
GTGCCTCGGTTCGTGTGCTGTAGCACCCCCCCTTAACATTTTTAGCAGTTTTTAAGTTCCCTGCCCCCCCGGAGCGGATCGATACCGGTTTTCTCGTCGGTCCATCGAGGTTTTTATCCCTTTTTGGCTACAACCTCCTTTATAAGGGGGAGGAAACCTCCTCTCCCCCCCTTTTTCTTCCCCGCCCATTTTGGGTTAATCCCAACAATGGGAAAAATTGTGAGTTCGCCTTTCCCTTAAAGTTTTTCGTTCTTGAAGGAGGTACCCACAGGGTCAAGCAGTTGCGTTAGTTTGGTCGATCCCCTGCAGTTGCTGGGCTCCGGACTCTGACCCGGCGTCCACCTTTCCCTCTAGAGGACATGGGCTTATAACGTGAGCAAGAATGTTTTTACCCTTAAATTTTCTCACCTGAAAGGGACCCCCAACAAACTTTCAGTTCCTCACGTGAGGATCCCTATTGTTGTCACGTATTGGGGCGGTTTACGCTGACCATTTTCCATTTCCTTCCTTTTTCGTACATCGTAACCGTAGCTAGACTGTAACCTCCAAGTCCCTTGGCCCTGATTCGTTTTCAGAACGGTGAGACCCCTTAGTGGTACGCTTTTCCTTTTTGCCCGCGGTAATTTTCGACCGTGATGACGAAGCCCGCTGCGCGGCGACGCCCTTTAGTATTCTCCTCGCTTTTCGTGGGATGGCGTTTGTTAATGCCTGACCCCGCTCTTTTAGCTTTCTTGTCCTTCTTAAGGTCATTCTAAGTTAGTCGGCCGGATGGTACCCCCTGTACTTTGTGCGACTTTACTTGTGACTGTGGAGATGGCGAATCGAGAATTGTGGCCCCCTTCCCCTTTTAGAAGGATGCCGGGTTTCTCCCCCCCTCCAAATTCCTCTTGGGCCTTGTAAACGAGTCGTTCGTCCACTTTTAATGGACTTGTGATCGGACCCTATTTCTTCTTTACCTTTAGGCCATTTTCCGGCTATACCGTCCCGATCTCCCGCGCCTGTGAAACCTCTGAATTTTTTAATTCATAAGGGGCCCCTCCCCCCCCCCCCAACTCGGCTGTCTGCGGGGGGGAGGTAAGGATGCAGGGCTTGCCCAGGCTGGGTCTTTCTTATGGGGTGGTGCTGCGTGTTCGGGCCTACTGTCTGCTCCCCTTGTGCAGGCCAAGTTAGGAGATTCCTACTACTTCCCTGGGTCTGACCTCTCGCCGCACTGAGCTTTCTCCTTGCGCACAGCTTGTATTCTCGGCCTCCCCTCCGGACCCTTTTTAGAACCCCCCCGGGTTGTTCACGAAAAAAGGACCCGTTTAGTGGGAGAAGGCCCCCCCCTTCTGTTTACGTCGAGGAGACTCTCTGTTCTCTCCTCAGGCGACCTGCGGGTGGCAGAGGGGTCCCTCAGAAGATCTGTTATCTCTCTCTCCTTCATAACTTTTTTGTGCATTACTGTTTTTCTTTGCGGAGCCCTGCTTTCCCACCTCGGTCGATCTTGTCCTTCGAGAAAAGCTACTTCCTAGAGATACCCCCGAGGATGCTCCCACATAGTTTCTCGTTTTTTGTATGTTTGAGCGTCCCAGAGAAGCCGGCATGATGTCGGCCTCTGATCCCCTCTGGTGACTGCGAGACCGCTGGGAGTTTATTGACTTATTAGTAATGCACCGTTAGCACTATTTCCTCGAGGTTTTGCTAACTCACCTTTTGGATTCTACCCCACCCTCCTAAAGATAATGCGACTTTTTGTCTGTCACTCCCGGTCCCGAACCCGCCCCCTCCGGGTAGGCTTCAACTTTTTCTGCTCCGTTTTTTTGAGGACCCTTTCGTCACCGACCCAGACCGGGTCTCGGCCTCCTTTTTTCTTGTCCGGTGTTTCCCGTCACGCCGGCTTTTCGCAGATGTTCAAGCCCCCGGGAACCCAGGACCCGTCAAGCCTCAGGTGCCATGGAAGCCTTTTTTTCACCGGCTCGGCTCCCGACCCCCGCCACCCGTTTTTCCTCTCCCCGTCACCGGCCCTTCCGTCAAGTAAAGTTGAACCCGCCGGTTTTTCCCGTTCGATTGAATTAAGACATTGAGTCGAGACTTTCCCGCCCGTTCATCCTCCCTAACAGGATCGTCCGGTCCTAAGAAGAAGCGGTCGCCCGCTTTTTTCGCCCTTTTTTTAAGATCGTCGACTCCTTGCCCTCTTGCCCGACCTTGACACGTCCCTTTTGCAGAGCATTGTTTTCTCTCACCGATTGCGATAAAAGATCCGGGCGGTCCGTTTTTAGATATACACGGTTTTGACGGCTTTTTGTTTTCTCCCGAAGGGCCCCCCTATGGACAATTGTACCTTCTTTTTTTAAAAAAACACGTTCTTGAGCCCCCCCAGATCCTAATTCCCCTTTCTCCGCAAAGGTTTGCCCTCTGTCTTTTGCAGTTTTTTTAAAAGTTTCTGACATTCTCTCCTGCCCCTTGATGAAGGCCGGTGACCCCTTTTCCGGCCAGCTACTACGTTCCGGAGTTTTCCCAGAAAAGGACGCGCGTCCTCCTCCCTCTTTGAGGTTTCAGTTGGACTTTCCGTCTTTGCCCGTCTCCGGATGGAAAGGGTTTTGGTCCCAAAACGTCCCCACTGTTTCCCCCTTGTGTTTCTTTCTCCCCCCGCCCCCAGTCAGACCTTTTCTGTGCCTCTTACTGTCATCTTTTCGGTTCTCCCCGTATGAAGAATTGTTATCCCGTTTTTTATTTTTCTGCCCCCCATGAACTCTCCCAGGTAATACTGTCTTCGTTCGGTCAGCGGTCCGCCCGTTGACCGAGCGTCTACCCCCCTTCCCTTTTCTCCCCCTGACGTCTTTCATGCAATGGTATTTGCCCACGATTTTGCTTTTCTAGTATGGTGGCATGTTCATACTCCCCCCCCCTTCGGCCCTTTCCTCCAACCTTGCACCTGCGCCTTTCTGTCCTGCGCCACCGCATGTTGGCCGCGCCCCTTTCGTCCTTGTGTAGTTTTTTGATGCTGGTTTAGTTTTTTTTCCCTTTCCCCAGCGATTGAGGGTCATTTGACCTTCTTTTCCGTGTCCCGTCTGGCTGCACTTCGCCGAGCGACCGTCATACTGTTTATGGGTTACCATGCGTAGTCACGTAAACACGTCGGCCTACGCTCTTTTCCTTTCCTTGTTTTTTTTTTTCGATGCTTGATCCTCGTTGTGCCGTTCACCATGGTAAGCCCACCCACCTACTCCCTGTCGTCCATGGATGTCCCGGTCACTCTTTTCTTGCCAGCCGGCCCCCCCCCCCCCCTACCACCTCCTTTACAGTGCCCACCCGGTAGATGCCCTTCCTTCAGGTTGTCTTTTCCCCCCTTACGAGCGCGTACCCCTTTCAGTCGTCATCCCTGCCCGCCTTGCCAAGTCGGTCGCCTTTGCGACTTTTTGGAAATTTTCGGCCCCTGTTGACGATGGTTGCTAGCCCATACCGACTCCCGGAATTTAAGCGGTAAGGGGCGATGTCATGCCGGTGCGATGATTCGCACCCCTTCCCGTGATTCGACATATGCACCTGGGTCGCCGATTTGCGAGACCCTAGCCGATCCGCGAGTAAATTTAGTCGGTACCTGCGGTCCTTTTTTTTCCCCCGGCCAGCAAGTGGGTTTGCTCTTTTCTTTTGAATTTCCCGAAGAGAATGCCCACGGCTTCCCACTCTACCTTTTCCCCGGCGGCTTTTGCGTTGGGGCATCCACAAATCGTCCCCCATTGTGGTGGAGTTTACATTTCTTCGGCCTCTACTGGATGCACAGACGGCGGGCCAACGGTTACCACTTCCCCAGTTCTCCGCTCTCCTTTCTTTCTCCTTGACCTTTTCGGCCGGACCTTCCGCCCTGCGGCTTGGCCTTGCTGCTTCAGCCGATGTGGAATTTCCGGTTTACCTGACTTTCAAAAATTTTCAGGCGAACTTTTATTCTGCGAGTGATGACTTACTTTTCTGGCTGCTTGGGTTCGCTTACTGGATAATCTGTTTTTTGCCAAATTTCCGTATTCTTTTTTTAGATACCACCGACCATTTCCCCTGAAGTGGTTATCGTGTGCTCAACAACCATGTCTTTTGCTCCGTCCCTTTTTCAAAGCGAGTTTAGTTTACTTTAGTCAGACGCTCCCTTTCGCGACTTGTTCCGTCCAGTGTAGGCGGTCTGTGACGGGTCTTTCCTTCCAGATTGAGATGCGCGTGAGGAGTATGTCAGATGAAGGTAGGCGAAGCGAGTGTTCCTTTCCGTTAAGGGCCCGGTGCATGTGTTGCTATATTAGATCGCCGAACTGTGGTCGGCTTTAGCGACGGCTCTGGTGTTTCTAACTCCCAACCGTCCTTTTCATTACCGAGGTTCTGTCCGCGGTCCTTTTGGTGATCGGTCATCTCTCCTTCTCCTGGTTGCCCTGGTCCGGAGCTCGTCACGCGCCGTTCCTTCGCGTACCCCCCTGAAGTTCTCTTGACGCCATCCTGCTGCTTTCACCACCTCGGTCTTTGGGCTTGTTTGGGATTTCCCCCGTCTCCTTGTGGGTGTGTTGTTGTAGTGGCGGGATGCTTAGTCTTGAAGACCCCACTTCTCTTTGAGTATTCTAGGATTTTCTGTGTCAGGGCGGCACGATGGTCGCTGAAATTGACTCCCTTATACTCCCGTACTCTCGACCCCGCGGACTCGGTCCGCTCAGGCCACGAGGTTTTCATCTCCTATCAGTACCCAGGTTCTTAGCACTCCTCAAAGAATACAGAAATTTTTGGGAACTTCCCAAGGATTGCTCTCGAGGGAGACGCCTGCCGCTTCCCCCGATCGACTTCTTTTGCAGGGGACGCCTCGATCTGGTAAGCTTTCCTTTCTTTTCCATCATAATAAGGTTTTGTCAGTCTCATTCATGTTTTTCCTGCGTTTTCCCTCGCCCCAACCGAAGGTAGTCATTCTCTGACAGATGACGTTCCTCGCGTTTCCTCAGGTTCCGCTCCCACGTGGTCGGAAGTGTGTTAGTGGATCGGTTTCGTGGCATGCCTGGCCTTTTCTATTTTGCCTGAGCCCCTTGCCCGCTGCTCGGAGCGAGTCTCCCCTTTTGTCAGTAGTAATGACCTTATTATTTCCTCTATGCGCCACGATTCCGACCCAACGTATGCGCATTCCCACCCGCCCCCTCCCGAACGACTCCCAGTTTTATTGGGTATTGCCAAGCCCTCCCCCTGTCCTGCCTTTCCCCGCAAGAGTCTATGACCAATCCCCTTGTGGTGGTTTTCTTCTTCGCTCTCACCGACCGTCTCGTGTCGCCACATCGTTTTCTTTACTTTTGAACCCCAAATTTTTGCGCACGACCATGCCGACCGGCGTCGTCGCCGCATTCTGATTCCGGTCCAATTCACTTTTTGTCTTGCCGTTCAACCTTTATTGTGTCCGAGCGGATGTCGTGAACGCCTTGCCCCCCATTCATTCGTCGCGACCTCCTTGCCACCCCGAGTCTTTCGTATTTAGCCCTACGCACCCCCCCGGTCTGTCCCACACCCCGCCGTGTGAATCCCGTACCCAGTCCCCCTTGTTTGCGTTGGTAAGTGTTTGCACATGTTTCCTGTGTACCTTTCGCACTGCCGGCCTCTTGGTAAGCTAGTCGCCTGCGATCAAGACTCCCGTACTCTCTCGGAGGAAATAATCCTTCTCCGCTCATTCTTTCGTCCAGCCCCCCCCCCCCACAGGTTAGAAACTATTTCGGGACGCCCTTGAACTCCCCGGCCGCCTCCTTTTTTTGAGCAACAATGGCGCACACGTAAGTTTTTGACGGGGTCTTCCCCCATCCGAGATTCCTGGAACCGTTTGTCGCCAGCCGGTTGTCCGTATTGTCACCTTGTTCCGATGTGATCGACCCCAGCCCTCCGTTTTTCTTTTTTTTTACTAGTGGCGTATGCCTCCCTCGGTCCTCCCCTTTTGAGACACTGCGGGTTTTGAATTTTCAGGTTCCCATTTTTTCACCTTTTTTAACCCCGGAGTGTTTTGGTTGCAGCACCCACCGTCCGAGATTTTCAGTATCTCTGTTTGCCTTCCGCGCGGGTCCGTGCCGTTCCTGACCGCATTTCGAGGCGGTAGGCGCCAGCAGGAATCGCTGTGCTGAGCCGTATTTGATTTGGCTGCCTCCCTTTTTGTCGCCTTTCTTACCGTCCTGCCAGTCTGCTATGAAAGCCACAATTTTTTGGCGTCATTTTTTGTCCACCCCAGACAGCAAGGATGAATTTGGCGCGGCCCTATGGAACCCCGCTGACGTTTTCCCCCTTTTCCCCTCCTTTGCGAATCCCACTCCTTCTATAAACAGATCCGTCAGAGCACAAGTTACTCGATCTCCCTCCTTTCACACCTGTTACATCCCCGGCTCAAAAAGGGTGCAGTGACCCTTTGGACGATTTCTCCATTCCCCCACGGCCACAGTGTCTTCACCTATAATAGGAATCGTCTTCAAAGTCGCTAATTAAGCTCCCGTTTGTGTAGGTTTAGCTTTGGGCACTGCCCTTCCCCCCTCAGCCAACAACTCCGCCCTGTCCTTCTCTTCCACCACCCATGCGCCACCGCACTTGTATGCTCCTTTTGTTCCTTTTCTTCTTCCCCGTTCTATTGGGGCTGGGCGTAGCAAAGCGATGAGGGGCCCCCCTACTTGTCGCTTCCGCCTGTCCGCTTTTTTCTCCCGTTTTGGCCCTCTCCAGGCCTCGAGGGTCTATGACATTTCGGCCGGTAAAACGTCTCTCGGAATTTCTTTTACCTGCCTCTGTTGTTTTCTGTGGGTTTTGGTTGGTTTTGATAGAGATTTGCTTATCCTCTTTTTTTTTTTTTTCCCATTTCCCCTCCTAACCTAGTAAGGTCCTTTTACCTGTGTAACCTGAGAGTTAATCCACGTGTACTTCTTTCCAGTCCCACGTTTCATTTTCCCTCCCCTCATGCTTTATTCCTGATCACCTCAGGTAACGTACAAGTAGTCGATAAGTACGAGTGCCCCCATTTCATGGTGGTGGAGGCTAGCCGGTGCCCTTGCCGGTGGTACCTTTGCGATGCCGTCTGTTTTTGGAAGACACCTCCTCCACGCAAGGGCAAGGAATTTGAACGGGGGCTTCCCATGCTTTGTGAATCCTCCCAGGTTCAGGCAGTTGTAGTTGCCTTTTTCCTTTTTCCGCTGGACTGCAGAGTTTTTTTCCTTTTTTTTGCTCGTCGGTAATCTTTTCTATTTTCCCCCCCGTCTCCGTTGGATGGACACAGAAGCCCTGCCCGTAGGTCTCTCCTGCGGATCTGCGGGGCCGGGGGGTGTCTCAAATAAGTTTTTCGTTTCATCTGCAAGTTCGGCTCGACTTTGCTCTCCTCCCCCTTGCCACGTTTTTTTCCCACTGTGACAGCACTTTGGGTGGTGGATCCTGATCTACGTGGTGAGTGGGATAGGGTACCTGAGACGGAGTCGCCCCTTGACCGGGCGGGTGTGCGTTTACGATAAGTGCATCTTGTCCTCGTTGCCTTCCCACCTTCTTTCCCCTCGAACTTTTTGTAGGACGCGTGAGTTCATATTTTTTTTGCTTTTCCCGACACTGGTCCATGGGCACCTGCCTTGGTTTTTTTTTGATATTAGCGTTACGACAGACCGTTTTGTAGGTGTCACGCCACCCTGTTTCTTATCCACCCAGTTTCCGCGTCCATGAGGCCCCTGTACGGTTCTTCATCGTGTCGCTCTTGGAATGCTGGTTCTTAGAGATTTGATTTTTTCCGATTAAGTATTCTCCTAGGGTAGTTTTGAGGGATTTTTGTTCTTTCTGACTCCTCAGCTTCTCCCGTTCTCATCCCTCCTTGCTCATGAGGTCCCGGGCGGCTCCTGATTTCCTTGATGAATGGGTTTTTTGGCCTTATGGGGCGATCGCCGCCCCCTTTTTACACGACGCGGTCACTTTGCGTTGGTGACTCCCCCCTCCCAATCAACGTCTTTGTTTCCCTTGCGAGTGCACGTGTGTCCTGTTCGGACGCTGATCCCTTTCTTAATCGCCTGTCGGCCTGTCTTTCTGGCACGACGGTCAAGATACGTTTCATCGTACGACTACTTGGGGAAACCCCATCTTTTTTTTTTTTATCTTTTTTTGGTGTTGGACGATCGTTTGATAGAGGCCTGGGCGTCTTACGTGCTTGGGGGGCTGGCCGACACCAAGGCGATGGGTAGGTGTCGTGGTTCCTCCTTTTTTTTCCCTCTCCCTCTTCTTGCTCCCTCTTGTTCTCGTCCCAGAACGGTGCATTGCCCTTACCTCTTTGGGGGATACCAGGATTGATTGAGAGGTTCTTTCCCCTCTGCAGTCCCCCCCCCCCCCCCCCGCCACCTCTTTTTTTCCTCGGCGCCAGCGTGATATACGCCACAGCGCGCGGAACGGTCACCTCGGCGCAGCTTGTGTTAGTCCGGTCCTCGAGCGCGAGGCTGTACCTTGAGGACGACTTTTTGGGTTTTTTTCACGCACTCTCTCTTACAGCACTCCTCCTCCCCCCTTTCCTTTTTTTGTCGTGTCGTTGGCTTGAATAGGGTGTCCTTTTTCCCGTTGGGCCCCTCATCCGGTTTCCTAGCCCTCGCGGCCTCCTGTGTTTGTCTTCGACGCAGCCTTTACCCAACCTGTGGTTTCTTTTCCTTGTTTTTCCCCGTTTTGTTTTGCGAAGAAGAGTCTCTGGAGGCTTTTCCCTCCCTGCTCTCTGCCCGACTCTTGAGGTTTGAGCGTTTGCCTTTCAGTGTATCTTCCGATACTCGTTGTTTGCCTTAGCCCCCCTCGTGCCCTCAGCCAGTCGGCTCGAACATTCTCCCGAAGACAGCGCCTTTTTTTTTTTATTTAACACGGCAAAACTTTCAATGCCGCCCTGACTAAACCACCATCAGCCTTGTTCTTTACCACGTAGTCGCACCGCGTCGGGGTAGACGCTTCCCTCTTTTTACCTATCGTCGGACCAGGCCTTCTTTTCGTCTTTTTCGATTAAGAGTCCACTTGACCAAAGGAAGTATAGCCTCCCTTGTGCTCAAGGATGAAGGATTTTGTGAATTTTTTCTCCCCCTTGATCCTGCGCCCTATCCTCCACAACGTTTCTTGCGCTACTCACCCGAAACGTAAGCAGCCCTCTAGGACACGGGGCCGTCATCCTTGCCTGTCGCTCCCTGATAGTAGCATTCCCGCCCTTCCCTTCCCTCCCCTTACACGATCGCGGAAAGAGACAGGAGAATAGACGCTAGAGGTAGCCACTTGAAAGGGTTTAACGGTCACAGTAGCTGGGTTTCTCACCTCTTGAGACTACATGCCCCTTCCAGGTCCAACAGGTCGTTTTCTTACTTCTATCTCGTTGACGGCGTTTCTCCAGTCAGTTCCCGATGGAACGTGGCACGGAAACACAGCCGGCTGAATCGATGACTTTCCCCCTCCCCGCGCCCCTGACCCCCCTTTTTTTCCCCACGGTCAGGTCGGCACCTTACCCCCAGTTTCAGTATCAGGCCAAGGGACGAGGGGATTTGATTGCGGCGCGCCTCCTGAGTCAGCGATCCACGCCGGCAGCTCGTTCCAGTCCTCACGTCTTCCGTGCCGCGTACTTCCCTCCACAGAAGCTGATTTGAACGTCTCGGCCGTGACCCTAGAGGAAACGCACACTGTTCATTTTGGGAGAGCCCCACCCTCTGATTTCCGTTTCGCGGTCCGCCATCTTTTTTTTTTTTCCCCTTCCCCGGCTGAAAGCTTGGGATAACCGAAGGAGAAGACGATTTTAAGAATCGCAACTTTATCTTCTCGGGGTCGAGTCCCCAGAGCCTTTCCAGATTTTCTCCCTTCCCCGTCCCAGTTTTCCTCTCCGGTCATTCTTCAAACTTCTTACAGAGCTTTGCGCTTCGATTTTCGAGAAATTTCTAGCCCCTTAGGCACATACCCCATTCCCCCGCATGGTGGTTGACTGGCTGACAAGCAGGGACGAGGAAGTGCGTTGTACGGAAGCACTGTTTCGCCTCCCCCACTCTCTTATTTCATTCCTGTCGCGTCCGCAGGGTTAGCTTTCTGGTTCCACTCTCTTTCCTCGGCCATGTTAGCTGAACCATGGGATTCAGAGAATTTTCCCTCCTCTTATATTTTAATCATACCGGGTTGTCTGTTGAGACTGGAGATGTCTGAGGAATTTTTAGGACTTGATCCCCTTGTCGACACCCTCCGTAGGCATATCCTTTCACCGGTCCGTAGTTCCCTGCGTCCCGCGGGACTCGACCTTTTTCTTCTTTTGAGAGTAAAAGAAGTTAGTAGCCCAAGTTGTCGCCTAGACGCCTGCCCAAAGGTGCTCTAGCCGGGACTTCGTTTTTCTTTTTGCTCTTCTCTTGGCTGGATCCATCCTCGGCCGCCCAGGACTACTTTTTCCTCTTATTGGCAGATGTCCATTCGGGCCATGACACTTAAGAACCCAGGTTGGTTGTACATCCCCCCCGATTCACCGTGTCGATCTGCTATAACCGCAGCGGCGGGTTCCCGTTTTTCGTTTCATCGGGTTTCTCCTTCGTTTACGGCTTAAGAAGGGGAGGAAACTCCTGAGAATAGGACAATTAAAAGTCGCATTGGGCTGTTTCCTCCACCCCCCAATCCACATGGTCTTTAATAAACTGTGGCCGCGTTTTTCTCAGACTGCTTTCCCTTTACCCACTTCCCGTCGTTCTTCTGTCTAGATTCGTGAGGATTCCTCAGTCGAGAGGCAGTCTCCTTAACGACCCTCCCTCTGAAATGGTACCCCGACAGCAGACTCTGACTCCCCCGTGTGCCGCCATTTCTGGCCACCGTCAGTTTCGTGTAGGTCTTCCTTTTCTTCTCACTTTTTTTACGGCGCGTTTTTTTTCATACAATTGTCCCTGTTTCGCCCTTCAGTAACAGAGCTAGTAATGTAAGAACCCTAACGGTTAAGTACTGTGTCTGCCTCGGCTCGTCACCGGTCGGCTTCGTGCGGTTTTTTTTTCTCCAGCTTTCCTCTTTCGACCGGGCTTTAGAGGATGGCACAGCCTGTCTTTCAACTCCGGTTCAGGGATGGCCGGGTCTGGGTTTTCGCAGATCTTTCTTCCTTTCTGGCAGGCTCCTTGCCGGCCTAAGTCGTTCTTCCCTACTTGCGCTTCCTTTCGGTGCTGGCGATCGCCCTAAAGTTGAGAGGTCCTAGATGCCCCCTTTTACCCACTCCCCCCCCAATCCTGCGGCTTGTACATCTTCTCTTGCCCCCGTGGTTGCTGTTCCCTTGTGATCGGACTTTCGACTTTTTTTCTTGCCTTTCCGGCGCTCGGCCCGAGTATGAGGAACAACGAGAACGGGAGTACGAAGTGGGCCAAACCCACCTCTTTTTTTTCTGCCCGGGTGTTTTATCCGGCGTCTGTCCGTGTCCGTTTTTTGCCTGACAACAATGCGTTTTTTTTTTTTTAGTTCGTTCGGTGGGTGTTCGGTCCCCTTCATGTTACGGCTCTGATGAAAAAACCCCCTTGCGTATCTGCCTACCCATGCACCCGTTTCTCCTCTCTCAGCTCGCTTTCCGCTATTGTTCCCACCCTCGTTTTTTTTTCCTCGTCCTCCCCCCAAACACACCACCCCCCCACCACCCCCACCCCCCCCCCCCCCCCCCCCCCCCGCCCCCCCCCCCCCCCCCCCCCCCCGCACGACCCCCCCCCCCCCCCCCCGCCCCCCCCCACCCACCCCCCCCCCCCCCCCCCCAAACACCCCCCCCCCCCCCCCCCCCCCCCCCCCTCCCCCCCCCCGCCCCCTGGGGAATTATAGTTCTCCCCCTCCCAACCCGCCATGTTTATTGGAGGTTTCCGGGATCTTCAGTGATTTACTTATCTTGTCACCTGGCTCCTCTTTTTACCGGGTTTTCCCGCCTGTCCAGCCTCCTCTTCTGCAAGATAATATCCTTGTTTGGGTTGTTCTAGAGATTCAAATTCTCCTTCGTCTACGTCTTCCAACCGTTTTTCTATGCATCTTTTAAAGCTCTCCTCGCGACACTTCCTGCTCCCAACTGTTTGGGCTTCCTGTTTTCTCTGGTCTGCGTGAAGCTCTTCGTGTCTTCAGGGAACTCCCCGCGGTCTCGGTCAACCAGTAGCTTTGAGAGAGCTATCCCGTTCCCATTAATTGGTTGTTAGTACCTGAAATACTCGTTTGGCAGACAGAAGCTTCTCGCATCAGTCAGTCCCTTTGCCTCCTCCCCCAAG
>Ga0179593_1736019_pt1 | contig 12189 bp, 24 predicted proteins | sample CZODoug2_1_08_16_FD_185931 | JGI IMG/M metagenome (GOLD analysis project Ga0179593, IMG submission 185931) | Vadose zone soil fungal communities from Angelo Coast Range Reserve, California, USA - CZODoug2_1_08_16fungal (PacBio error correction) | ecosystem: Environmental > Terrestrial > Soil >... | reverse complement strand
TGCCATGCTCTGTCTTTTCTTTTCCCCTTCTTTTTTTTTTTTTTTCCCTCCTTCTGCACGTCCAACGCGGTGATGACCAACCCCCCCTTTCCTTTTTCCTGGATTTTCCTTTCCTTCTTCCCCGCGCAAAGGCCGTGGAGCAGAGCGGCTCCCCTTTTTTTTTTTTCTTGCCTGGCGATTGGTGTAAGGACAGAAGTGGCCTTTTTTTCGCTCCTCTTTTTTTGGTTGGCGATTTTTTCCTTCTTTCCTCTAGTGAAAAGTAATCGATGCCGGGCGAATCCTTCCTTCCTCTTTTTCCTCCCGCGAGAATCGGATATTGGGTATGGTCACCACTTCTCCTTTTTTTTTTCCTTCTTTAGTTTTTCTCCTTCTTTTTTTTCCGATCGGCGAACTTGAGGCGGTCTCGCTTTTTTCCCCCTCTTTCTTTCCTCTCGGTCGCAAAGATAGAAATAGGGCGGGCGCTCGCCCTTTCTCTTCCCTTTTTTTTCTTTTCTTTACTTGTCTTTTTCTTCTCCCCCCCCTTCCCTTCCGGTCCGTCGCTCATGGCAAGCCGGGCCTTCAGATCAGGACAGGGTCCTTTTTTTTCCTCTCTTCTCCTGTCGGTAGAGAAGACGCAAAGTCCCCCGTCATTCTTCCTTTCTTTTTTCGAATGTTTTTCTCTCCCTTCCACCCCTCCTTTGGGGGTAGAACTCGATACAGGCAAGAGCTTTCCTTTCTTTCCTCCTTTCGCGAACCACTAAGTGAAGAAAGAGGGTCCTGCGCTTCTCCCTTTTCCCCCCTTAACGGGCCCTCTCTTCTTTTTTCTTTCCTTCTCCATAGAGAAAGCCGGGTAGTTGGTTTCCCTTCCCTCCTCCCTTTTTTCTCTCCCTCTCGAGACAAAGTCGTTATATCATAGGAAGTGGGGATGGAACTCATTGCAAATTCTTTCTCTCTTCTTTTGTTACACACAATTTTCCTCCTTTTCTCCCTTCACCACTGAGACAAAGGAGTCGGCCGAATTTCCCCTCTTCTCTTCTTCATGACAGAAAGAGATAAAATATTGCTGATCCTTCTTTTTTTTTTTTAGAATTGGCCTCTTTTCCTCCTTTTTTTTCTTCTCCCTCGAGCAGAAGAGACGAGGTTTTTTTTTTTTTCCTCCCCTCCCGTTAAAACGTTGTAAAAGATGGTTTTTCCCCCCCCCCATTTCAAGTTGAAATAATGCGCGGCCCTTTCCCCTTTTCTTTTTTTCTTCACTGCCACGCGCGTCAAATTGGGTCTCTCTTCCCTTTTTTTTGCCGGAGTCCTTTCTTTTCTCCTTTTTCTTTTCTTGCCGGATAAAGATGTATCAGTACATCTTCCCCTTTTTTTTTTTTCCCATTTTTCCGGCAATTATGTTGAAAGATTCACATGTTATCCCCTCTTTCCCCCCATGAGTATACAGATCTACCTCTTCTTTTTAAGAGTACTCCTCTACTCACTTTTTTTTTCTGGGTAGCTAGCCCCCTCTCCCTTCTTCTCGGGATCAAGGGTTAACAAATCCCCTCCCCCTTTTTTTCCCCTCCGAGCAAGGATTAGGAGAAAACTCTCTCACCCTTTAAGTTCTTCCCTCTTGGTGTTGTTTTTTCCCCCTCATCGCGTCTTTGTCGGGTTTTCCCTCCCCCCCCTCCTTCCTTTTTCTCCGAGGGTTTGCACGACAAACAATACCGTCGTCGGTCCCTTTCCTCCGACCCTTCCTTTTTCTTCTATTTCGAGCTCAAGTTTCCCTTTTTTTTTTTTTTTTTTTCTTTCGGTGAACCACTGCCTTTTGTTCTCCTCTTTTTTTTTTTTGGTCTTCCCTCTCTCGAAAGATCCTGGCTCTTTCCCTTTTTCCCCCCCAAGCGCGTCCAGGATGGCGGCATCACTTCCCCCCTTTCTTTCGATCACCTTTTCTTTTCCTCAAGTGATAGAAGAATAAGGATAATTCCCTTTTTCCCCTTCTTTTCCCCTCTCCCCTTTCGGCCAGGAAGCTCAACTCAGCCCCCCCCCCCCTTGCACTCTTTCTTTTCTGTCGAGTTAGGCCCCTCCTCTCTGCAGAGGACAATGTGACGGCTCCCCCCAGATACGAATTCACCCCGGTTCACTCCCCTTTTTTTGATTGGACCCCACTCTCTTTTTTTTCGTTCACAAGATAGCGAGGCGTTCATTTTTTTTTCCTTTTTTTTCCCTTTTTGGTGTCCGTAAATTTATGGAGAACCATTACCCCGCTTCTCTCTGCGCCTTTTTTTTTTTCCTTTTCTACGGCTCATTGCGTCTTCCTCTTTCTTTTTCCCGCCGGTTTGGCGCCAGCCTCCGGCTGCCTTTTTTCTTTGCGGACCTCTCTTCCTTTTTTTTGGCGTTGAGATAGGTGAGCAAGGCTTCCTCCTCTTTTTTTTCCTCCAAAAAGGATGCCGGACCGCGGTGCCCCCTCTCGGGCGTTTTTTTTTTTTTTTTTTTTTTCCCCCATTTCCCATTTTATTTGGAAAAAACTGCGTCCAACCTCTCCCCCTCTCTCCGTCGGAAAAACAAATGCCCGGCACTTCCCCCCCCTTTTTTACCAAACTTTTTGGTTTTCCCTTCTCTTTCTTTCCTGGGGAGGTGAATTGCCAATCCCCCTCCCCTATTCCTTTTCCCTATCTGGGGAATCCATCCTTCATTATCTTTTTTTCCTTTTTCGTCCAGAAACTATACTGCAGACACTTTCTCCTCCTTTTTTTCCCCTTCGGAGTTAGAGAGGATGGCCGAATTCTCTCTTCCCTCCATTCAATTCATTCTCTCTCCTTTTTCCCACTTTAGGAAAAGAAAGTTTAAAGAAACAAGCCACCCCCCTCCTTTTCCCTTTTCGACTGTTGATTTATGAAGAAATCAGGACGCTTTCTCAAGTCTTTTCTTTTTAAGAGAGAGAGATTCCCTTTTTCCCTCCTCTCCCCCCTCTCCACAAATTAAGTGGTAAAAGCACCCAGCTCTTTCTCTTTTTTCAAATTGAGCACTTTTTTTTTCTTCTTTTTTTCCCCCTTTTTTTATAGAGGAGGGTTTGTAGGCACACCCCTCCAAGGTTTTTTCTTTTCCTCCTTCCCCCCATCCGGAGATAGAGACAAACCCTTCCTCCTCCCTTTGGTGATACGGGCACTCCCCCTCTTCCATGAACTTTCCTCTTTTTTTTTCCCTATTTGCGAAGAAGCCGGGCTCGCGGCTTCCCTCCTTTTGGCCAAGAATTTTTGTTATTTCCCTCTCTTTTCTCGGCTTCCCCCCCCACGATATTAGCAGACCACTCACATCTGTCCCCCTTTAGGGCTTTTCAAAGACTTTGATATTCTGGCAGTCTCCTTTTTTTTCCCGGGTGTGAAATGGTATTCTTTGACTCTTCCCCCTGGCCTGGCCCCCCCTTTCCTGTATCTGTGGACTGATACATCTGGATCATTCCCTCCTTCCCCCCTCCCCTACCCCTTTTACCCTGAAAGGGAGGGCTACTCCCTTGAGATTACTTTTTCCTTCTTTGCCCCATTCTTCATAATTTGAGCATTATAGTACCCCCCCCCGTTTTTCCTTTTTCCTATTCAACATTGAAATGTGAGCGTTCCCCCCCTCTTCCCAAGTATCTTCTTTCTTTTCCTCTTCCGGAAAAAGCTCCGTATATCTTCTTTCTCCCTTTCTTCCTGCGCAGCGGTTTCCAGGACTACATTCCTTTTTTCTTCGTGTCTCGAGGTATGTCATGAGTCTATGGTGAACCTTCTCCCCTCCTCCCCTTTTTTCCCTCCCGCCTTTGGAAAGAAGTGGTGCGCGGTCTCCCTTTTCAAAGGATTTTTTTCCTCCCTCTTTTTTTTCCTTCCTTTGACAATGCTTCATCCCCCATTCCTCTTTCCCCTTTTCTTCTTCTTCCTTCCCTGCGTTAGAGAGGAAGGGGTCCTACCCATCCTTTTTTTTTTCCCCCCTCCCCGGAGAGATAGGGATAGGTGAGATTGACCGTTACAAAATGAAGTTTGTTTTTCCCCCTTCGCCGCGAATTTTTCTTTTTTTTCCTTTCCTTCCCCCCCCACTTTCAAAGTGCGATTGCGGGATAGATGCTACCCCAACTGCTTTTTTTTCTTTCCTCCCCCTTCGAAATCAAAATGAAGGCCGAGCTGACTGTTGCCGTTTTCCCTTTTTTGGCGACCACTAGGCTGATGCTTGAGACTCCTTCCCCTCTCCCTTTTTTCTCTCCGCCGGACAGGCGTGGTTATAGTCTTGAAAGGACCCGACTTTCCTTTCCCCTTCACGAGTCACCTCCCCTTTTTTTCCTTTTCTCTCTTCACATTGCGATCGACAAGCCTTGATATTTGCGAAGAGGCGGCGTTCATTGACAGCACTTCCTTCCTTCTTTCTGGGTCCGTTTCTTCCCTTTTTCCCCGCATGATCGACCAGGCGACAAGATCTCTCTCCCCCCTTTTACCTTCCCCCCCCACCAGTATCCTGGTGACCATACAAAATAGCCGAGCGCGCTGTCGACCGCTCTTCTTTCCCCACCTTTTTTTCTTTCCCCTCTTCGGCAGCCTGCACGAACCAACGTGATCCCCTTCCTTTTCTTTCTTTTTAAAGACTGGTGGGCATTATGAGCGTCCCCCCTTTTCCCCAATTTTCTCTCCTCCAAGGCCCGCCCCGACAAACGAAGCCCCTCCCTCTCTCCCCTTTTTTTTCGCGGGCCGGCAGGGTCCCTTCAGAGCACCACTCCCAAGCTCCCGGACCCCCCCTTTAGCATTTTTTTTTCTTTTTTTTTTCTTCAAGAGAATTGTACAGCCATCGCGGACCCCTCCGTTCCTTTTTTTTTTTTTTCTTTGAGAGAATGCCAGATAGAGTTTCCGCGTGGCTGTACAAAATGCTCTTTTTTCCTCCCCTCTCCCCGTCACCCTTTGATCCCCCTCTTTTGGTGGTGCTCGGAAGGGGAACCTTCTCCGTCTTCCCCTTTTTAGTATCGATTGCGGGCTTCGGGTCGGGGCGGGGCCTTGGCGCTTTTTCCTTCTCAAGTTGGTCTTCCCCCTTCCCCCTTTGGAGGCGACTGCCATCACTTACTGCTCCCTTTTTTTTTTTTTTCCCCTCGATGCCGGGAGAAGCAGCCTGACAGTGGATGGTTGTCCCCTCCTTCGAGGTTTTCCCCTCCCCTCTTTTTTCCCTTGGAGATGGTGGTATATTCACGCATTCTTTCTCCTTTTTTTTTGGTAGCCTGGTCGATCAGCGGGGTTGAGATAGGCGCACTGACGGCGGTCTCCGCGTGTTTCCCAGGCTGTTTCCTTCCTCCTCCGCCGCGTAGCAAAAGATCGACCTCTCTTCCTTTTCTTTCAATTCCCTATCTCTCCCTGTAGATTTTCTCTCCCCCGGACTAGAACCAGAGGCAGTAGGCTTCTCCCCTTTTCTTCAAAGATCAGGACCTTTTCTGATTTTCTTTTTTTTCTCTTTCCCTAGTAGAGCAGACGCAACGAAACAGCAGATTCTGTCCTTCTCTTTTTTCTTTTTCTTTTTTTCCCCAAAGCAACTCACACACAATACGTTGGGGTAGCACTCTATCCCCCCTCCCCACTTTGAAGTGTGTTCCCTTTTTCCTCGAAACTTCCGTGAAAGACAGAGGGCCTGAGCTCTCCTTTTTTCCCTCTTTCCTGGCATATAAACGAGCCCTATCTTCCGTTTCTTTTTTCCTTTCCCTCGCTCATAGTGTCCCTTTTTTTTCCTTCTATCTGAGAAAAGGCGTTACTCATCTGCATTGGGGATTCCCTCTTTCCCCTTTTTTTCGGCGTTGTTCCAGTGTAAATGAGAGAAGGAGGGATGGGCTCTGTCTTTCCCCCCCTCAAGGTTTTTTCATTCCTTTTTCTTTTTCCCCCCCTCGATTTGTAGCATTTCTATGTTTCCCCGTCTTCCTCCTGAGCCCCGCGATTGTCGCGAAACATCCTCCCTTTCCTCCACCGTTCGTCCCCCCTTTTTTTCTTTGCATAGAGCAGATAGACGAGGCTGGTTCATTCGGTTTCTTCCTTTCCAAGCCGTCACACGTTTGTAAAGCCCCTTTTTTCCACGCTAACCTCATCTTTTTTTCCTTTCCCCCCCCGGTGGTGGTGGAACGAGAAAGTGATCAACTTATCTTCCCTTCGCCATGGCATTTCGCAGGGGACGGTCTGGTTTGAGGGAGTCTTGACATTTTTTCTTTTCTTTCTTCCTTTATTCAGATGTATCCGTCCCTTCCGAGGGTTTTTTTTTTTTTCCTTCTGTTGCACTATTCAACGACTTCCCCCTTTTCTCCCCTTTTTTTTTCTTATCTCGATCATGCAGTCTCCCCTCGTTTCTTCCAGTCCTTTTTTTTTTTTTTTCTTTTTTTCGACAGAATAGCGTGGTTTCCCCCTTTTTTCCCCCCCCTCACTGAGGAGGGGCTGGACCTTTTTCCCCTTTTTCCACCAGACGCGCAACTTCCTCCTGCCTCTTTTTACAATGGTAAGTTATTAGCCTGCATGTCCGTTTCATGGTCGTGCTGGTTCCTTCTCCCCCCCCCCCTTACGCGCCCCAAAGTCTTTTTTTTTTTTTTTTTTGAGATATTTCGGGATCTCCGCGGGTTTTTCCCCTCCCCCCTCTCCTCTTTCCACCTCCTGATCACAAACATCTGGCTCTGGCAGTTCTTTTTCCCCTTTTTCCCCGACTTCCACTTTTTCTTTCCTTTCCTTTTTCTGCGGATATAGATTTCTCGTTTCTTCTCCCCCCTTTTTCTACTTGACCGCCTAGAAATAGTGGCTGGCCAAAAATCTCCTTCCCTTCTTTGCGTGGATAACTTCCCCTTTTCCCCCCCTTTTTTGCTGGGTCGGTAACTTCTGTGCCGAAAGTATAGCCGAATCCATTCTCTTCCCTCTCGGCCAGGCCGCTCTAACTTACGCCACCACCCTGGCACTATGTTTCCTTTCTTAGAGTGATGGACTTTCCAGTCCCCTCTTTCCCTTTTTTTTTTCTTCTCCCAAGATCGCAGTTCACCCTTTCCCTTTCTTCATTCACCGCCCAGGAGGAGAATATCTTGAGTCCTTTCTTCCCTATAGAGAGTGCCCTTTCTTTCCTTTTTCTGTGGTTGTCCGTACATTTATGTAGAAATGACTCCTCCTGCTTTTCCTCTTCCAGAAAATGGGTAGCTTTTGCAGACTTTTTTTCCGGCAGCGGCGCCCCTCGCGTACTTCCGCCCTTTCCTTTCTCATGGCCAAAGTCTTGCGGAGCTTCTTTTTCACATTTTTTTTTTTTTCCGCAGGATTCCGAAAGAAGTTTTTCCATGCTCTCTTTCCCTGCTGCCGGAAGCGAGGGGGGCCCCCTCGGCGGGGCCTTATTTACCCTTCCCCATGGCTACCCATTTCTTTGGAAACCCCTGCGTCCCCCTTTTTTCGACCATAAATGTACGGAAAACCAACCTTTCCCTTGCACGTCCACCCTTTCTCCTCACGATATTGATAACGAGCCGGATAAAGATCTTCGTCTTCCCTGGGGCGGTGAATTGCCAATCAGAAACATCTGACCTTTCTTTCCCACGTTTGATCGGTCTGAGGACCAGACATCTTCCCTTTGGTCCGTCCAGAACTCTACATAAGAAAGGCATAGCCGGAATAGTTGCCAGGTTTTTTTTTCGTCGTTAGCGTTGAATTCCCCCTCCTTCCTTCCCCCTTCAGCTTTCAGTATACTGATGAGTCTATCACCTTTCCGGCACAGGAAGTTAACGAAACCAGCCACAATTATTTTTCTCAATTTTGCGTTCCTCCTTTTTCCTTTTTCCCCTTTTTGGCCAGCCACGATTGATAGGGCTGTCACTTCTTCTTTAAAACGAGAATCGAGGATAAGCACCCACCTGCAGTTTCCTCACTTCACGTATCCTCTCCTTCCCTTTTTTTCTCAGGAATTTTTTTTCTGGCTGGTTGTCGGCAAACCGCGGAGAGCCGCGCCCATTCTCCTTCCCCCTTCCTTGCGATCGAAGGCCGACCCCTTCCCCCTCCTCCTTTTCTCCAGGACGACCATGAACGGACATTGCAGGAGGTACACGCCCTCCTCCGGTCGCGGCGAGAAGTTTGCGCGTTCTGGGGCCCTCCCCGGAATTTTCTCAACTTTTCCTTTTTTTTCCTTTATCGGCAGAAACAAGATTTACACCCCCCTCCCTCCCTCGCGTCTAGGGAGGGACGTGATCCACGATTGTCTCTTTTTTCTCGATACTCATTGTTATGAGAGGTGAATGGTCTTTTTTTTTGACCTTTCTTGTCAAGATCGACACCAGTGGAAGGATCGGCCTATACATTTCTCCTCCCCTCCTACTGCGAATGACAGGGAGGCGACGGGGACCAGTTTCCGCGCAGAGGGGACCGAGGGGCAGTGAATCCTTTTGAGCCTTTTCCCTTTCCCACCACTTTTTTCTTTTCTTTTTTTCCAACGCTTGGACACAAACGTGGACGTGTTTCTCTATCGCCCTGAACACAGCCTCGTCTATCTGCTCGATGCTCCTCCCCCCCCCCCTTTACGGACCGCCATTCTTTTCCCTTTCCCTCACAAATTCTGATGTTTCGCGGACAAGCGCGGGCTCAGGCTTTTCTGTCATGGAGTTCTCTGCGTGAACATAGAAAGCTACCATCGATTGCTGATGCTTGATCCCTTTGGCTCCCTTTTTCCCCGCTAACCTTGATGGCCGACAAACGACTCGCCACCCCCTTCCCCCCCCCTCTTGGCAGCACGCCGGACGCGCTCAGAATTTGAAATGCGTTCATCCCCCAATGACAGATGACGGACTTTCTCCCTCTCTCTTCTTTCTCGGCGGGAATGAACCACGACCCGGCAGTTCGCCTTTCCTGCTAGGGCCGGTGAGATGCCCGTTCACAAAATGAAGTTGTGGTGGTGAACAACATTTTGACGCGCCTGGCCCTTTTTTTTTTTTGTCTACTTGAATGATCTCTCCCACTTCAAAGTGAGATGCGGGATCGAGTGCTCCCCCCTTTTTGTCGCCCGCTTACCGAACACATGCGAACTAACCATAGACGTCCGAAGCTGAATGTTGACCGTTCTGCGGTCCTCTCCCCTTTTCCTTCTGATGCTTGAGACGCCCAAGTCCATCTGAAAAGGGCCTGATCTGAAGGCCGGCTTTTCCCCCGCTGGGTGTGAGAGTCTTGACCTGACGAGGAAGGGACCCATGCCGAGTAACTCCCCCTCTCCCTTTTTCTCTCACATTTGCGCTAGCCCAGAAAATATCGTCGATCTTTGTCGACGCTTTTTTGGCCGTTACCGGGTGGGTCACGAGAGAAAGCACGTCAAGTGCGCCGATCGAAAACCGCTTCTCGGCCCCTTCTACCTCGCGAATGAGAAAGGCATGCTGAATAACACCTTAGCTCGCGCGCTGGGTAGACCGCGCCGCGATTTTCCCACCATCAAATGTTGACTTCTCCCTGCCCCCCTCTTCTTCCCCAACGTGAGCAGTAAGTGATGGCAGCGAGCGCCAAAGCAAGACTGTTCCCCTTCGTGCCTTACCCAAGCGACAAGGACGACACGACCACGAAGCCCCCCGCAATCGCTATCCTTTTAGCTCCTCCTCTTCTCCTCCCCCCCTCCCCCGAGCACCACCTCACCAAGATCCAGGACCCCCGGCTGCTTGAAGGACGGGTGAATCTGAGGGAGATTTGCACAAGAGCCCCTTTGTACAGCCATCGCTCTCAGGCATGGCCTCCTTCCCTTTTTTTCTCGGCGTTTCCGAGATGGAGTAAAAAATGCTGATTGTGAAAAATCGCCCTCAAGGATGACCGTCCCCCTCCTCGGTTGTGCCTGCTCTTGGTGAGGTGGTGCGCGGAAGGGAACCTGCGGCCTGCGCAAAGGCAGTGTAGGCGCCGCCCCTTCTTCTCCTTGGCGGCTTGGTGTCAGGCCGAAGACACTGGTATTTTGTCGCTCATAATGCCCACCAAGTCTTGGTTCGGCGATGCCATAACGGCTCACGTGTTCTCCCCTATGTCCGGTCCGAGCCCGCCGACATTGGATGGTGGTCACTCTCCCTTCTCTTCTTCTTTGTTATGAGGTCAACAGGATAATGGTTGTTATTCAATATGCCTTTCGCCTAGCGCGCGTTTTCCTCTCTCTCAGGAGGGGGTGAGATCGCGAATTGATTCTTCCCCCATCGCCGGGTACGGACGCCGGGAATGTCAGAACGCAGCCGCTTCCAACATCTTTTTCCCGACTCTATTTTTTTTTCGCGCACCTGTGAGCTATAAACTTCCATGCGCGAGCCTTCCCTTTCCCCTCCTTCCGTCTGTCAGACTTTAGAACCAGAGCCTGGCTCTCTCCCCTCTTGTCATATGGAATGCGTAATTAAAGCATCAGCCGTCTTCTCTCTCCTCCCTCCGCAAAGTAAAAAGTCAGCTTAGGCCGGCGATGGTGAGTTCGAATGGGTTAGTTAGAGTATCCGACAAAGCCCACTCCCCCCCTCTCTTCCCTCAACGCACTTGTGAAGTGGAGGATCATGCAAGTAGCCCCCCCTGTCCCCCCATCCCTTGCAGGAAAGAGGGTGAGAGGCGCCATGTTGTTAACCCCAAACTTCATTTGTTCCCCCTCTCTTCCGAGTTGAGTTTGAGAGTTCCGGCGCCCTTTTCTTTTTCCTTCCCGCATCGAACGAGCCTTGCCTTTCTGCGCTCCTCTATCTGAGACAAGTCGTTATCTTTCTTTTTTCCCCCCTTCTGAGCGCGTAAGGAGTGATGACAAGCGTTGTTCCCGTTCCCTGCGAGACTTGGTGGGCGCGGCCGTTTTTTCCTTCCATCTCTCCCCCCAGGCGTCGGCAGAAGCAGCATCGATTTGTATCCTCTCCTATGAAAGAAATAGATACCACTCTTGACTGCTCCGTGCTGTCGCGCCACCATTTTTGCTCCCCCGTTCCTTCCGATTTGTCGAAATGGGGGTGCTTTTTTTTTTTTTTTTCCCCTCTGCTCGTATCAAAGGAGGGTGCGCACAAAAACAACGCCGCACACGTTTGTCCACTCCTTTTCCCTCCTTCGCGGCCGATGCGCACCGGTGGTGGGGAGAGGCCCTTCCCTTCTTCCCCCTCCTTTTTCTCTGCACTGGTCGTCGCCCGCCCTGGCCATTCGCAGTTTCGTGGCAGTGGAGTTCTTGCCTTCTTTTCCGACTGTGTTGTTCGAGCTGGACAAGAAAGGTCCAGGCTTCCCCCCCCCCCCTTTTTCACCGAGCAGGAACAATGAGTATTCTCGATCCCTGCCCCGATCTCAAGTGCGTGGTCATTCATCGTTTTTTTTCTTTTTCGGAATAGCGTGGGTACATATTGTCTTTCCTTCTCTCTGCTGGATCCAGGGTTACCCAAGAAATTCGGTGGCCGTCACCAGACCTTCCCTAGCGCGAGCCCGGCTTCTTCTCCTCTCCCCCTTCATTTTTCTGTTGCCTGGTGCAGGACAGGATCCCTCCCTTTCCCCTTTTTTTTTTCCTATCAGCCGGATGGTGGGACGGAGATATTTTCCGAGGCTTTTTGCGGTTTGCACGACAAACCCTCCTCTTTTCTTCCCTCCCCCCTCATGAATCACAACTTTCTTTCCCTTTTTCCTCAGCCTATGGCGAAGAGCTGGAAGTGCTGGGACCACTGAAGGGGGATTTGATTTCTCGATTCCCCTACTCTTCCTGGCAGACTTGACCGCCTAGCAATCGGTTTTTTGAGGCATCACTAAACAAGTCTTCTCCCCTTTTTGCTTTTTTTCGGTAAATTAGGATGCCGAAAGTGTTTCCCTTTTCTTCCCCTTCCCTCTGAAGGGCCTTACAGTTCCGAAATGCCGTTCGGCCCTTCCCCTTCCCTCCGCCACAAACCTGGCACTTTTTTTTTTTTTCTTCTCTTTTCTGGGACGGACCCCGACCGACAGAGACATTGCTCGTTCTCTCTTCCCTCCTTCCAAAAGGTCACGCAGTCCCCTTTCTTAGTGGCAATTCACCGCCAAGGGACGACGAATTTAGCCGGCTCTTATCTTTAATTTTGGTCGACTCCCCTTTCTTTCTTTCTGGGGTCAGTAAATTTCTAGTCCAAATGACGCTGCGCTGTTCCCCCCGCTTGTTTGGGACGAAGGGGTTCCCCCCTCCCCTTCCATTACGCGCTCCTTGAGGATCAGGCCCCGTAAGCGGCGGTCCCCACCGTCAGGCAGCAGGTTTCCCTTTTTTTCTCATGGGGAAACCCCTTTTTTTTTTTTTCCTTCACCT
>Ga0179593_1679793_pt1 | contig 12189 bp, 12 predicted proteins | sample CZODoug2_1_08_16_FD_185931 | JGI IMG/M metagenome (GOLD analysis project Ga0179593, IMG submission 185931) | Vadose zone soil fungal communities from Angelo Coast Range Reserve, California, USA - CZODoug2_1_08_16fungal (PacBio error correction) | ecosystem: Environmental > Terrestrial > Soil >... | reverse complement strand
GCCGGATCCACCGGAAGGATTCTTCCTCTGGGGAAGAGGCAGACTCCTCTTCCCGGAAAACCATGCCAGGGGCAGGGTGCTTGTATTTGAGGGCCCTTCACTCGGACCCAGGGAGGATTAAGACGTTTTTTCCCTTTTTTGCCAAGGACGTCCTTCCCGGCCCGGGCTTCTTTGGTGGGGCTAAACAACCAGCCCCCCCCCCCCGCTTCGGGTCACGGCCCCCCGATAGGTTTACTTTTTTTTTCAAAACGGACCCTAGTGTCACGGCCCGGGTCCTGAAAAACCCGAATTTCTACTTTCCCCAGGGCCACCCCCCCCCTCGTTCGCTTCCCAAAAACCCACAAAAAACGCTCTTATTCCGAACTTTCTGACACGGTCCGTGATCCAGCCCTTTCCTCGTGGGAGAAGAGCGTTCTGTTTTTTCCACGGCCATTCAGGCTGGGTCGCTCCCCCATAATGATTTGGTCATGGAAATCGCCCTTTTTGGTTCTTTTTTGATGGCATTTTCCAGGCGTCTTTTAGTTTTTTGTCCGACAACTCTGGCGAGATCCTTTCCTTTTTCCCGTGTTTTTAGGAAACTTCCCCATTTTACGTTCCGGTTTTCCGTTATCTGATGAATGCTTTTTTCACCCTATTGCGTTTTTTTAGTTTTTTCTCCGCCGGCATTTGAACTGCCGTGTGATTCCCTCTTCGGCTATGACCCCCTTTTTTTTCCCAGCGACCTTTTTTTTTTTCCCTTCTTTTCGGCTCGCCACCGATCTCGGAACCCCTTCTTTTTGGTGCCCATCTGGATCCATTTTGCCGGTTGGACCCGCGTTTTCCCCTTTGTTTACGTCGATTTGCAACGGCCGGTCCCCCTCCTTAGGAACATCCTTTTCTTCCCTCTTATCTTATTACAGGCACCTCCTTTTATGGTGAGCGTACCCCCCTTCTCGCTTCGACCATCCTCAATGTCATGGTTTCGAAACCGCCATTTTTTTCGGCGTTTTTTGCGGCGCGCCTTCTTCCTGCCCCCCAGCGTATAACCATTCCCTCATTATCCGACAAACAACCCGCGAAACTATCCAGGCACCATAAGGTTTCAGAACACGGGATCGGCTTTTCAGTGCATCCTGGCTCTTTTTCTCTTTTGCTTCCGGCTTTTTTGAAAAACGGGCGCCGACTTCCCCCCTGATCGCCAAATTCTTTTTCCCCTTAATATCTTCCCACTGCGTTCGGGGGCGTCGCACGACCTGCCCCCCTCCAAAGCTGAAGACCTTTCTCCCCGATTTCGAGGGTTGACCGAAAAGGGGAGCGTTTTGGCCAAAACCTCCGGCCCCTTTTCTGGATGATCGGTTTCCTCATCGGCCGTCACGACGCCGAAAGATTTTTTCCTCGTCGTGTCTTTCCTGCGCCCCTGTCTTTCTGTTTTTTTTTGAGATTTTGCGCCATCCCCCCCCCCAACCCGGTCATGCCTGTAAAAAAGGCTGTTTTTGCGGCCGGATTGCTTCTTTCCCCTCCAAAAGGCGTCACCCTTCCCTTTCGCTATTGTCGACCCCTATGCGCTCAAAGCAACCGCCCCAAGCTGGCCGTGACGTTTTTCCCTCTTTTCCCCACATTCCTTTCCCTTGATGACCTGGCAAGCAAACGGAAAATTTTCGGCGGGAGAACATGTCCCTTTTTTCCATTTTCCAGACGATTCGTCCCCCTAAGGCTATTTGAATGGGTACTTTTTTGTCAGAGTTAATTTTCTTCACCATGGGGTTTCCTGGGTTGATTTTCCTTTTCCCCTTTCTGTGCCATTTCGCTTGGAGTTTTTTCCTTTCATCTGTAGGGGTTGCCGGTTTTTTTGGTTTAGCCTCTGAGACCTGTTCGTTTGGAATTTTCACCAGACCTGTGAATTCCCTTTCCCCTTGGCTCGACTATCTCAAACGAGGAAGAGCCTTTGTTTTTTTCCATTTTCGATTGTGATACACTTTTTTTTAAAAAAAGACAGTTCTTCAAACGTTTCCCTTTACCCTCCATTGCTTGAAGATCTTTCCCTGTGATGGAGGACTTGCCGGTGTTCGATTCTGATTTCCGCTTTTATTCAGCGCCGGACAGTCCTTTCACACGCCCCCTCTTTTTTTCCTGCCCCCACCGGCAGATTTTTTTTCTCTTTTTTTTTCCCTTGGTGCCTTTTCTATAGAAGTTTTCCCCTTTTCCTTCTCCTGGACTGGTAATTACGTTTTGAAATTGACCCTTTTTTTTCTTGGCCTTTTAAAGTGATCTCTTTTTTTCCCGAGGCCTTGACCATTCAGCGCCTTCCATATGCTTTGTTGACGGTAGGTTCCCCTGTCTCTGCCCTTTTGCCCACGGTGAGGCTTGCTTGCTTCCGAAGGCTACTACGACCAATTTTTATAGCTGACGAAGCGCTTTCCTTCCCCCCCCAATGCCGCTCTTTTTTTTTTTTTTTCCTTTGAAAACAAAACGTCCCCCCCAGCCGCCCTTTCTCGACGACCTTTTTTTCCTTTTGCCCGCGGTTTTTTCTTTTTCATTAAGGGGCTTTTCCTTTTTCCCCCCCTTTTCACGTACTCGAGATTGCTTTGAATTTCCGTTGGCGAAAGCGTCTTTCTTCCTTCCCCTCCCCGTTTTTGTTTTTTCCTTTTTCTTTTCAAAAGGATTGTCCCTTTCTTTTTTTCCTCCCCTCTGGAACTCCTTCTTAGTGTTGCCCTATTTGCCAGCTATCCCCCCCCCCTTTCGCAAAGGGTCGTCGGTTTTTCTTTCCCCAAGTGGCAGGCTTTTTTTTTTTTTTTTTTCCCAAGGGCCACGGGCCGGCCTTTTTTTTTCCTCTTTCGTCAGCTCCTATGCCCATTTTTTTCCCTTGTCGATCGGGCAAGGCTCAACCCCTTGCCCCCCCCCTCGATCGATTTTTTTCCCCTAAGGAGCGTCCCTTTCGCAAGTTTAAGGTTTCCCCTTCTAATCATGGGGCATTGCTTTGGAGAGATTCAACTGTTTTTCCTGCCCGTTCACAGGATGCCCCCCCCTTTTTGCAATTTTATTTTTTCCTTTAATTCCGGAATCGTCCCCCCGGCTGTGGACCAAAAACTTCGGCGCAGAGGCCTCCCAGCTGCGTTTTTTGTTTTTTTTTTTTTTTCTCGGCGCTTCCTCACCCATCAGATCTTCGCCGCGACCCAGCGAATCCCCTGCCCCTTCTTTTCTGTGCAAAGTCCTTTTTTTTTCCCTGGGGAAAAGTTTTCCTCACTGGGCGTTTTCTTTGCCTTTTGAACGCGGCCAGATCGATGCTTCAAACGTTTTTTTTTTACTGTCGAGCGGGCTGCTTTTTTTCTTCTTCTTTCACGCTCACCCCCGTCGCCGCCGAGCTTCCCCCTCAACGCGGGTGCCGGCAACCTTTTGGCAAAAACCCACAATGACAAGGGCCGCCGGCATTCCCCCCCCCTTTCCAGCCAGTCGGCGACCCATTTTTTTTTGGCCAAGAAACTTTTTTTTCCTTCCCTTTCCGTCGATACCAAGGGTTTTTTTTTTCTTTTTATCAGTCCCCGTCTTTCCCTGGCCCGCGGGGGCATGTTCAAAGTCCCTTTTTCCTTTTTCATTTTTTTCTTCCCTCTTTTTTCCTTTTAGTAATTGATAGTCCCGTTTTTTTTTTTCTTTGGATGTCGTTGCGTTTTTGGAAGTTGGCTTGAGGTCTCTAGCTGTGCGATGAAATCTTTCTTTTCTTTTCCCACAGGACTTTTTCCTGCAGGACGGGCCCCCCCGCTTTGCGTTTTGGGCATGACGGGTGTTTTTTCCTCCCTTTCCTTTCCCCCCTACCCCCTTTTTTTTTTTTCGAACAAAATCGACCTCCCCCCTTGGCGGCGTTCGGTCCGAGGCTTCGTCTTTTTAATCAGACAGCGTTTTTCTTTTTTTCCTCTTGCTCCCCCTTTTTTTTGCCTGGGATCGACTAGGGTGAATCACCCAGTTCTTCCCTGGCGATGGTTGTTTTTTTCCCTTCCCCTTGCTCCTCGGAATTTTTTTTTTTTTTTATTAGGGCGTCTCTTTTTCTTTTTTTTGGCGATTTTCGTCGGCGGCGTTCACCCATCCCGTAAATCAATCTTTTCCCTTCTATCAAGTCTCCCCGGCGCAAATCCCTTTTTTTTTCCTGGACTTCTTCGCCGGGTCGCGTTCGCGTCTTTTCTCGCGGCGTGTTGATACTTGCTTCTCGGCCGGATCCTCAAAAAGGAACGCCGACCCTTCCCCCCCCCCCATGACCATTTCTAGTTACCCCGGAAAGGCGAATCCTTGCTTTCTCTTTTTCACCGGCGAGGTGTCGAGTGCGATTGTTTTGTCCGGAAGGCTTCTTCCCCTTTGCGTGCAAAATTTTCCCGAGGCGTCCTGACGCGGTCCTCCTTGGTATCAGATTGTCCCTCTTGCCGTTTTTTTTTGGCGAGAACTTTTCCTGGCCGGTCTATCCGAAATAGGGACCTTTTATCGGTCTTTTAGACCTTTTTTTCCCCCGAACGCACGTTTCTTTCAATTTCCCCCATTGGCTTGTCTCCGTGGCCGTATTTTTTTCGACGGGATGCTGGGTACTTCCCCCTCTCCGCCGTTCCCCGAAGAAATTTTTCAAAACGGCGTTTTTATGCCTTGGCCAGCGGCTTCCGTTGGAGATTTCCATGCCGGCCTTCGTCTTGGAATTTCTTTCCAGATTGATTCTCCTCCTTTGGGCCGCCCAAGAGGCTTCTCTTGATACACGTTCAGCATTTCCCCCCCCCATGGACCCCTTTTTTTGACGGAGGAGAGGTTTTTTTTGTTCCTTGTGGTACCAAGTTATTCTTTTTTTTCCCTGCGGACCCTTCGTTAACGGGGCGGCTGTAACCTTTCCTTTTTTCCTATTTTCTTCCGTAAGTTTTTTTTTTTTTTTTTTTCCAAACAGCGGGCCAGAGCCTTCCCTTTTCTTTGCGGCGTATTCCTGCTTTCGTTTGTCAATTTATTCATTGGAAGCTGAGTCCCCTCCCTGAGAAGATTTTACGTTGTCCCCCCTCTTTCTTCGGCAAGAGGACCCCCTTTTCCTGGAATTGAAGGAGGGATAATCTCCTTTTTCCTTTGTTGTTTGTTGTCTTTTCTTATGAGTTCCATTCAAAGGCCTCGCCGACACCCCGCACTGGGCAGCTTTAGGAAAAACCTCCAGGTTTTTTCCTTTGAGCCTTCCGGCGGCAAAATGATAACCTCCTGGAGGAACGCCTTTTCCTCCCCCCCCGGCATTTCTTTTTTTTTGCCAAGCGCGGGGTTTTGTTTTTTGCAACTTCTTTCCGAAACAACAATCCTTTACAGGATCAACGTTTCTCTCTCTTTTTTACAAGGCCTCCTTTTTTCTTTAAAAATAGTGTCCCGGTGACCTTTCGCAGGGTCAAAACCCGTTTCCACCCAAAGGACCCCCTCTTTCTTCCCCCTCTTCGCTTTTCTCCGGTTCCATGGGTATTCCTGTCCCCTATGAAACGCTTCCAGGTTTTGGGGGCGCAAGGTTTTTGAAGAAAGCCTCTCTTTTTCCCCCCAAGAACGGGTTTCGTTTCGCCGGCATTTCTTTGCAAGGAAATCGCCCCCCCCTTTTGTCCTTATTTCTTTGGAAGAGGTCCCCTGTTTTGCCGAAACCTCTAGATCATGAGACAATTTTTTCCGCGTCCTTTTGTACATCATTAAGTCGGATTTCTTTCGTTTTCCGGCCAACCGATTCTTCTGAATCCGGATGATCATCATTTCTTCTGGTTGAGTATTTCTCCCTTTTTTTCGAATCCCTTCGTCCCTTTTTTCGGCTACTGCCCCAGGCCCATTTCTTTCTCCCGCAAAAAGATCTCTTTTTGCCCACCTCTGATTCACAACCCATTTCCCGGGGCGTCGATTTTTTTTTTTTCCGATAGATTTGGCACCTTTTCCTCCCATTTCTTCTCTCCCCCCCCCTGAAAATTCTACTTTTGGTTCTGTTCCCCAAGTGGATAGCTTCGACCCTCTTCCTTTTCTTTCTTTTTGGTGTTTTCCCCCCATTTTGGCTGTGCGTGTGTGCTTTGACGGGTTCTTTCATAGCCCTTTTTTTTTTATCCCGCAGATTGGAGATTTTTTCTTTCGGTCGAACGGCCCTCGGCAATCCTGAAGTACCGTGGATACGGCGATTTCTTCTCCCTTGATATTTACGTTTTTTTTTTTTCTTTTTTGTGGATTCCTTTCCCTTGGGTGACTCCGCTAAACCCCCACCGGCGCCAAGGGGAAGTCTCCTCCCCCCCCCCTTCTGTTGCTTTTTTCCCCTTCCGAAAGGGCCAACGACTTATTCCTTAAAGGACTTTTGAACCTCTTTCGATCCAGTGCTTTTCGCAATGCGGCCCTCCCGCTGTCGACTTCTTTCGGCGGAAAGCCATCTCACCAAGACCCCCCTCACCGCCGCCTTTGTAGAGTTTGTTTTTTCCCCCTGCTTTGTTAGGGTTTCAAGGCCGCGCTTTGTTTTCCCCCCCACAACCCGTCATTTTTGACCTCCTCCTTTTGGTTCTTAAAGCACCTCTTTTCCTGCTGTTGGCCCCCTGCGCAACATAGGTTTTCTCGCCCATTGCTATGGCCTAACTAGCGCTCCTGCGAAATCATCAAATCTTTCCCTTCCGATTCCCCCCCCCCCCCTCGGAGGGGGGCCCCTCCCTCCGGGAAGGGATGTGCGGCTGGAAAACATCCCCTCAGGACGACTAGCTGAATCACATTTCCCTTTCCCCGTGGCTACTTTTCCCCCTTTTCCTCGTTCATTTTCTTCAACAGGGGGTTTTTCGGATGGCTTACGCCGTGGTTCTGGGGGCTTAAGCTTTGTTCTTTTTTCCCTCGGCGTCTTTTTCCTCCACGGCTTGTTTTAGCGTTTTGGCCGGCTCCTTTTCGTTTTTTTTGGTGGGACTGTGGCCCCCCCTTTCCCCCCTCTCGACCTACCAAAGGCGAGCAGTTTTGGTCTTCATCGAATTTCTTCTGTCAGGAACAACCAACGAAAAGTGTCCCCACTTTTTTCAACCCCTTTACTCCTTTTTTTTGGAGGGAAGATCTTTTCTTTCCTGCAGGCTTGGTGAGGTTTTCCTTTTACCTTGATGCGAGTTTCCCTCGTCCCCTTTTTAGCAAACGGTTACGGCCCTTCGACACGCCCGCTGGGGGTTTTTTCAGGAAACTTCCCTTCTTTTCTTTCCTGTTTTTTCCTTGATCGTCGCTTCCTTTACCGGAAATGTCTAATTTTTTGCCAGTTTTCCACCCTTGCCCGTTTTTCCCCTCGCAATATTTGGCGTGAGGCTTTTTTTCTTTCCCTACAGGACGCCTTCCACTTTTTTCGGCTCTTTAATTTTGACTTCTTTTCCTTTCCTTTTAGAGTTACACAGGGTCCCCTTTTTGAGGGGGTTCTTTTTTTTCAGGGATTACCCTCGACCCCTTTCCGCTTTCCGACTTGCTTTTGGCACTTCAAAATGCAGACGCCTTTTTTTGTCACAGCACTTTCCCCCCCCTCCCTCCCGCGACCAGGCTCGGACTCCTCTGCCTTCCCCCGTTTTCTTTATGTTGATAGCTGTCATGTTTTTTAGTAGCCCTCTTCCTTCACGGTCCCTTTCCCCTTTTCATCCGTGGAGAGGCGATCAGCTCCCCTCCGTTTGTTTGTGTTGAGAGTACCTCCTCTCTTCCCGGGATCGTCAAAGCTTCTCTTCCTTTTTTTTTTCCCCCCTTTCCTCCGGCGCTCCCCCTCTCCCCAATCGGAGACGGCGTTTTTTTCGCGGACCACCTGCAGTGGCCTGGGGACCGTTCTAGTTGCCCAATTAGTGCAGTGAACCGCCTTTCCTCCTCTCTTTTTTTTTTGGGCGTCCCCCCCCTTTTTTCTCGACGACAAGGGCCCTTTGTGGATCCCCGATCCTGATGCGTGAAACACCTACGTCAACCTTTATCCAGGCGCAGATGGTCCTTTTTCTTTCATGGGCATGCTCCTTCCCTCTTCCCGAGGGATTCAACTTTCCCTTTTGAACCCAGCCCATTTTTCGTACGTTCCTCTCACAGGATCGAAGAATCCCCTTTTTTTTTTCCCACGGTATCTCTTTTTTCCCCGCCGGTGGGGTGTTTTCCCCGACCCCCCTCGCCGCGGCGTTGGCTTTTGCCGGGCGTGCCGCCGTCTCCTTGATACACCCCTCCCTCTCCTTCCTTTGTACCCGGCTTCCTGCGATCGTCCCCCTTATTGTGATCCCTTTTTTTTTTTCCGTTGGGACCCCCTCCCCCTTCTTGTCTGAAAAGGTTTTCTCACCACCACCCCCCCCCCATAAACCCTCTCGTCTTTTGTCTACTGTCGACCTTTTCCTTGACCCTGCTTTTTTTCAGGTTCACCCTTGGTGACGTCCGTGGCCGTTCGCGATACAGCAAAAAGGCGGCCTTTCCCGTTTCCCCTCCACTTCCAAGCGAACTTCCCCCCCCTTCAGTCCCCTTCGACCAAGCTTTTTTTTTTTTGTCCCATGTGTTCCCTTAACCCCTGACGAAAAAGCAGAAAGTTTCCCTTTTCACTCAAGCCTGTCTTTTTTTTTCCGTCTTGAAATGGGAAATTTTTCTTCGTCACATTCCTTTTTTGAGTCGTTTCTGCCCTCTTTCGGAGGGAACCTTTCCCCCCTTCAAGTCGGAAGATGATTACTTTCTTCTTTCCCCTTTTTGCTTTACTCTCCTCATATTCCGCTGTGAGATGCCCCTTTGTACACCCCATTTTCTGACCCTTACTTGCCGCGGAGTTGCGGAACTCCCCCCCCCTGGGGAAATTACTTTTTTTTTTTTTTCATGTCGCCCCTTTCCTTTTTCCTACAAAGAAGTATCAGCTACGCCCCAGCCTTTCGGCGGCCCTTTTTTTATTAGGGGAAGATTTTTCTTACACCACATCGTGCGTCTCCTTTGCGAAAAAGCTTCGTTTCTCGTTCTAGTTCTTCACCAGTTCCCCCTTCAGATTTTTCTTTTTTTTTGTGGCAGTGGTTGCCCCGGCTCCCCTTTTTACCGAAATTGCCTTTGGTGCTTATAGGCGTAGACATTAATTTTCTTTTTCGTCTTCTGTTTTTTTCACGGACCGCCGGCCCATGCAACCCTTTCCCCTGATGAAAAGTTTATTCCCCTCCTCTTTCCACGTTTCCGACTTTCGCCGGCGAGTCTTCCATGAGCCCGCTTTATTGTTGATAAGTTTTTTCGGGCCCCGGGCTTTCTTCTCCAGAAGGAACCCCCCCTTTTTGTCCACCCCCCATTGCCGAGGTCGAAGCGTTCTTTTCCTTTAGTCCCCACGCTTGGTCTTTTTCGTTTCGGAGATTGTCCTTTTTCCGAAAGCCTCCTCCGGCCCCCAAAATTCTCCGGTGTTCTGAGCCGGAATGGGGTTTTTTTTTTTGGACACCAAGCTTTTTATCGGTGCTCCCTCCTCACTTTTTGGCGGGGTCCTTTCCCATTTCTTCTCCTTGGCCTTCTCCGGGGAGTTCTTTTTCCTCCCCCGACGAAAACCTTTTTTTTTTTCTAATCAGCCCTTCCCTTCTTTTGAATCGTTGGCAGGACTGGTCTTTCTCTGTTACCAGAGTTTTCCTCTCCCTGAGAAAGGCTTTTTTCTTTCCGGTAAAATTCGTTGTCGTCAACGGCGGGTTCTGTCCCCGTAAGCTGCCAAACCATTTTTCGCTTCCCAAAGAAGGTTGGGAACCTCTTACCCTTGCTTAGCCTTGGCAGGACCCAACCCTCTCATTGTGTTGATACTTTCAAGCCTTTTTTTTCCCTCCTCACCATGGAACAGTTCCTTCCTGAGCGATTCTATTCAGGAGGGGGTTAATTGTCCGGGGTTTTTTTTCGGTCCCCCCCCCGGGTCCTTCCCCTTTAGTTAAAGGCGCCCGAGCGCAATGACGGTGCTTTTGCTTTTTTTCTGGGTTGTTGTTCGGAGCTTTACGCCCGTTTTCCCTTTTCCTAGTTTTGGGAGGGTATTTCCCTCCTTTTGAGGTCTTCCTCATGCCTTCGAGGTCTCCCCACCTTTTTTTTGCCTGTCTTTTTCAGAAATAAAAAAACTCTTCCGCGGCCCATTTTTTTCGGCCATTTCTTACTTTCCCCTTTTTAACCCCTTTTTTTGTTGTTTCATATCGGAGGGAGGGCCTTCTCCCTTTCCGCTCTCTTTCGGCGTCAGAACACCCCTGCATATTGAGGATCTTCCTCGAGACAGGCCCCTTTTTTTTTTTTTTCCTTTGCTCTTTTTTCCTTCTTTCCTGACCGAAAACCGTCTTTTTCCCCCCGCCCCCCGCCTTTTCTTTCCCCGGTCCGTCCTCTTTAATTCCCCACCAAAAGAACCCGCCTTTTACGGCACTTCCGATTCCGTTCCTCCGTGGGCCGTTACCCCCCCCCCGTGACCCCGGTTTGGAGCTGAAAAACCTCTTGGTTAAGGGTCACCCTCAACCCTTCCTCTATCACCTCGGTTTCCTTTAAAAACAGAGAAGGTTTTCTCCTTCTTTCCCCCCGAAATGCCCCGGTCAGCAAAATCCCCCCTTCCCCCTGCGGGGAGGACCAAGCCTTCTGTTCCCTTCCCCAGAACACAGACCCTTTAAAATTTTCCCCAGCTGTTTTGGGCCCCTTTTTTCTTTGGCGGACCTTGTTCAAATCTAGAACCGGTTCCCTTTTGCAGGCCTTTTCCCCCCTCCGTTTTTAGCCGCCCCCCCCAGCAAATTTTAAGTAACCCGGTGCGAGTCCCCCCCTCCGTAATCCTTCGTATTTTCGCCTTTTTTTTTTGTGCAACGATTCCCCCCCCTCTTCAATTGGAATTGCTCTTCGTCGGTAGTCCCTCCCCCTTCTCCTCCAACTGCTTTTTTCCCACCCTTGAGATTGCTTCCTGTTGGACGCGGTAGTTCCCCCCAAGATCATCGGCCCCCTCTTTTTTTTTTTACCTCGCTCGTCCCCCTTCCCTTTCCCCTCCTTCCGCTCATGTGGAAATCCCCCTTATCCAGGGATTCATTCTTCCCCCCTCCCGTGAAAAGAAAATATTCTTTTGTTTTTCCGAGATTTTTTTTCTCCTTTCAGACCTCTCGGGACCGTGTAACTTTTTTCTTTTTTTTTTTCGACCTCCCCTTAAGTTCTGCTTTTTGCGCGCGCGGCAGCGGTTCAAACCACCCCTTTTTTGGTGATGAGTATCGACCCTTTTTTTTTCAACTTTTGGTGCATCCGAAAGTCATCACTGCACTTTTCGGATATACGTGCATTGTCTTCTTCCCCCCGTGGGACCCTTTCCATGTTTTCCTTCCGAACGCCCCCCCTTCCTGATACGCGCCAAGGGAGTCTCCCCCCCTTTACCCACGGTAGTCTTTTTTTTTGTTCCCCGCAGCCCTCGGCCGGCTCCCCTTTCACTGCTTGATCACAGCTTGACCGAAAGCGGTTTTCCTTCCCTCTTGTTCCAACTTTTCTCTCACTCTTTTTCGAATCTCTTAGCACAAACTTGTCTTTTGTCGAATTTTTTTTTTTGTTTTTTTCTTTGTTCCGTGACTTGTAGGTTTTCGTCGCTTGGGCGCCCCCCCCCCAAACAGGCATTTCCTCTTTTGGGTTTATTCCCCCCCTTTCCCCCCGGCTGTTCCCCGATTGCCTTTGTGGACAAGTTTTTTTTTTTGTCATCGCACAAAGCTCCTCTTTTCCTTCCTCATGGACCTCCCTTCTCCATACCGCCTTTGCTCCGATTCCAAAGATTCTCCCTCCGGGGATTTTTTTTTTCCCCCGAGGACCTGCGGCTTTTTCAACATGGGACCCTTTCAAAGACGAAGAGGGTTTTTTTTTTCCCATTGAAACTGGGCTCCTTCTTTTTTGATGTTTCTTTTTCTTCACCATTGGGGTCTTTTTTTTTCGCCGGTCTTTTTTTTCCGAGTTTGTAAGTGGGACGGCTTTTTCTTTTTTCTGGGATTTTTCTTTTTTTTGGGGCGTATTGCCTTTTTTCTGAGGTTCGGAGACGTCGTTTTTTTCCTTTCCTGCCCTGTGTTTCCAAAAACAAAAAGAGAAGCCTTTCCAGTCTTTCTCCTTTTGACCCCCCCTGTTCCTTCGATTATGGATCACCTGTCTTTTTTTTTTTTTTTCCACAACGGCCCCTTTTTTTCCAAAGTTTTACAATTTACGCCCCCTTGAGATCTGCATTTTTTTTGTTCGGAGGCGAAGTCTTTTTTTCTCGTCCCGAAGGTTTCTTTTCCCAAGGACAGGCTCGCCAATGTTCAGGGTCTT
>Ga0179593_1639138_pt1 | contig 12189 bp, 8 predicted proteins | sample CZODoug2_1_08_16_FD_185931 | JGI IMG/M metagenome (GOLD analysis project Ga0179593, IMG submission 185931) | Vadose zone soil fungal communities from Angelo Coast Range Reserve, California, USA - CZODoug2_1_08_16fungal (PacBio error correction) | ecosystem: Environmental > Terrestrial > Soil >... | reverse complement strand
TATGAGAATGATGGATGGTTCGCATCTTCTCCCCGAAAGTCGCCGTGCCTCTCTAAACCAGCTCTGGCGACGTACGTCTTTAGGATCTCTGCACAGATTTGACGTTGCTCGTTGGTTTGGACGGAAGGACGAGCCTGTTCAGCGGGAGGCTCGATTTGGTTTTTTGGTTTTCTCTTTTTCAGGCTACTGTCTTGGTTCCGCGGTTTTGCCTGCCCTTTCCCCGACGGCGTTAGTTACTCCCTCGCGGGGGCGTCCCGCTTGGTGAGGCGAGCTCTTTGACAGCGAGCTGCGTTTCCCCTTGGGCACAAATCCGGCGAAATTTAACGACTTCATGTTCCCCCCTTCGTACGAGTATTCTCGTTTACCCTCCGGCGCGAATCGTTTGATCGTCTGAAAAACAGACCCGTCCCCCAACGAAATGAGCCTTCGTGCACAGCTGACCGTTGTGACCATTCACACCCTTTTGCCTTTTTTACCCGTGCGCAGGACACTTGCTCAAGTTTTGCCTCGCCCGTGTGAGCTGGGTTCGCGACAGGTCCAAAGCGGCAGACCTTTTTCCAAGTACTTGTTTTCGGGCTGTCCGGAAAATTTCTTCCGATTACGATCTTGTCTTTTTAAAATATACTGTCTGCTCAGACCGCCGAGCGGTCAGACATCAGATAAGGCTGGGATGTTGACTATGGAAATTTTGCCGTTTCCGCGACTCATCAAGTAGGCTTTGATGCGCTTGCTTGTTGAACTGGGTTACTCCCGCGTGGACGCGATCGGGCTGGACGGGCGGCGTGCTTGTAGTTTGTCACGTGTCGTTTTTGCTTTCCGTGTCTGCTGTCGACGGTTTGGACTTTTCCTGGTTAGGGAGTTTGCAGTGGTATCCCTCTTTTCTGTCGCGGCGGTCCCGTTTCGTCCACCACCCTAAGTTGGTCTTTTGCACGGGGTTCGGCTGTTTTAGGTTCTATTGCAACTTCCTTGGGGGGGAACGGCGACACGGCCCCGGGATACGGCACAGACGTTTGCGCTTTGGCGACGGTACTACCCCCGGCTCCCCAAATTCTGGAACGGGGGAGATGCTTTCCATGCCACGTGGGGACGGTTTTCTGCAGTTGATAACAGCGAAGTTTTTGCAGCTCCTTGAAAGCTTCTTCAACGCGGATCCGGGTGACCCGACCATTTGTTACACGACGTTTGGGATGCGAACCTTGCAAGCTCTGCCGCCCCGTTTCAGACAGCTAATTCGGTCAGCGCGGCCTTTGTCTCTTCGCTTGCGCGTGCGCTGCTATTCGGACAATTTTCTATTTTCGCTACCTCCTATAGACACCATAACGTCAACCACTCCTTACGTGGACTTTTCCGCGTTTTTCCCAAACGTGCCTGAAGTCTTTGCCCTGAGAGTAAGCTGAGACCCTGGGACTCTCACCCCCCGTGTGGAACTTTTTTTTGGAATACAGTCGGCACCAATTTCGCCCTAGAGAGCCTGCTCTTGCATGCGTGCTGTTCCGAGGCATGTAAGCGGCAGGCTCCCGGCGCCCGATTGGGTGGGGGTGGGGTTTTGGGGGTTTTCTTTGGGGCGTTCAGGTACTTCGTCCTCTGACTGCGGCGTGCTTAGATATATGTCACAGCTCCGTTCGGTCGCTTTCTTTTCTGCCGTGCTGAAGGATGAAAACCTCTGTATTTGGGGTTTACGTAAGTCGGGAAGATGCGCAGGCCGAACCCCTCCCCCTACTCGCGGCATCTTTTTCTCGTAGGGCGCCTTTCTCAAGGTCTGGGCACTGTTTTACATTGATGAGGGCGCGTTGTTTCCTCCGAAAGAGAACCCCATCACACGCCCTTTTCCCTTACCTTGCCTGGTTGGCCTTGGGACCTCCTTGCGAGGCTGGACATTTGGCCCGATCCGGTTGGGGGTTGATCTCATTCTCTGGAGAGCGCAGTAGGAGATTTTGTGGCAAGTGGGATTTAAGACGCAGGGTTTGATTCAGGGATTGTTTTCGGACCAGCAGAATTTGCACCGCGAGGACGCTCTGTTCTTGGATTGTAAGGCCCCCGTAGAGTTTTGAACGGGTAGTCGCCCTGAGCGAGCGATTGTCCCCCCAATCAGTCCACTTCGTTCGAAGATCGGTGCTCAAAGCTTCCTCACGTCCGTTTTTCGCATGGTCTTTTGAAAGGGAATCTCGCCCTCCCCTCCTCCGGGGACCCCCCCCCCCTTAAGAGGGGTTCGGCAGCGGATCTCCACCCTCCAGCATTGAAACCCCCCGATGACAGCACCGCTCTCGAGCGCGGGAACCACACTTTTGTCGCCGTTCGTAGACTTCCTACCGGGTCTCTTTTGTCATCTTTCCAGGTGTTTGTTCCCGACGTTTTTGCCAAGCGGCCACGTCCCTTCTGCTGGCAGAGAACACTTGGACTCCAGAGGACAAGGGCGCGATCGCCTTAAGCCGGATTTTTACCCGCTCTTGAAATTCCTTTTTTCCTTCTCTTGCGAGAGATTTCAATTTCCCTTGGCTCCGGCGCGTCTGTCGACGATGGTCAGATGTCTGTCTCAAGTTTTTTTTTTTTCATTTGGTCCGTGGCCGCCTGGAGCCAATCTGGGGACACCCCCCTTCAGGGACGCTGCCAACGATGCCCGCTGAACGGAAGGGGGGTCGACGCTCGTTGATCGTGCTGCTGGGCGCCATTTCTCGCGCTGTGTTCGTCGGGCATCGTCCGTTCGAGTACCATTGGTCTTAGTTGACGGGAGTTTTCTGCGAGATTTCCCCCCCTGATTTTCTACGCTGCTTGATCCCGATCTCGCGCGAAAATGGTTGTTTTATGGGTGGACTCTCGCTGGACGCCTCGAAATACCGACGATACAGTGGCGCGGTTGTCCTTAAACTGCGTACTGCGAAACTACTCTGTTCCGACAATCTGAGATAGCCCCATTTTCTTTAGCACACTGTCGATTGCAGCAAAGTCGACTGACCCTCGCGCGCCGAGTATGAAATTCCCTTCCCCGGTGACGTCAATCCTTTGATGCTTAAAATGCGTCACACTCATTCTTACATGCAACGGCCTGGAAGTTCAAGGGCGTTGTCGAGGGCGAGTTCGAGTCCCACGCGCCCTCATTCCTTCCCCCCTTTTCTCCTCGCTTCGCCATGGTTGAACGCGCCACCTATTGAGAGAAGGGGCGGCTTGCGCTTTCTTCCTGGGATAACCAACACTCGTTCGAGCGGTGCTGGTCGCGCTGGGCTATCGGTACGGAGCTGAACGACGATTTGTTTCGACGAGCTCCGAGTCTTAAAGGAGTAACTCACGTTCTTCGCCCAAACAGTCTCTTCTGACGGAGACTGAATTGATACCCACACTTAGCCCACCACTGCTCGCGCATTTCACGCGCTCATCGCGAGCGAAAAATTGATTCCCTGCGTGATTTCCGCGCGACAGATTCTTTTCGTGGACCATCGACATCATGAGCATTTTGGGCTGGACCAAGATTTGCAGGTTCCTTACGTTTCTTTTGCAACGACCGGGAACCCAGCGTGAAACCGCCTTTTATCTGCTGTTCGTTCAGTCTTTTAAGAATGGCTTTCGATACGCGCAGTCCAGGTGGCCTCCAGATCTCTCAGTCTGACATGCCACGAAAAGTATGTCGCTCCGGGCTGCTTCATCCGAAGGTTCGTAGCCTGGACCGTAGCGAGCAATGTACGCGGGTCGCGTTCCGTTCCCCCTCCCTAAGTCGCCCCTCCCCTGTCTTGAATTTTCTCGTCTTCCTCTTTTTCATCGAAAGATTGTTGTCTAAATGGGCTGTCGCCGGCAGATTCGATGATTAGTGACGGTTCTGAGAACTCGCCGTTTCCCCCCCCGAAGGTTTGATTGTCAACTCCCTCCCCCTTCCCAAAAAGTCACTTGCTAAGACTGTGGTGGTAAAAAGCGCTCCTCGGGCGGGGTTATACAGGAAGAAGGTCGGTCACTCCTTCACCCGAAATCGCCGTGTCCTGCAGTAGAAATCGTGAACGGCCCGCACGCCTTCTCTTGACAACGTACCAGCCGGGGGGGGCCCCCCCCCCAAAACACCTGCCGTTCCGGCATACGCGGTCACGGGCGTCCCCCCCCCTTTCCAACAGCGCAAGTTTTTACAAATCTTAAGGAAGTTCCAAGTAAGAACCATGATCTCGATGTCTTCCGTGTTTTGGATGTTATGAGCTAGAGAAGAGTTGGTCGAATCTCCGACGTATTTCACGTCGTTTGGGTAAGCCGCGAAACCAAATGACTTTGTCCAGCTCCTTGGCCGCGTTTTTTTGCCTCTTTTACCATTCCCATCTCTGTTTTAGCTCGGGATCCTTAAACGTCCGATTTGTTCCGTCGCACCGCCTTTATTCACATGAGGGCGAGTTTCCGTTCGTGTCTCACCTCCTGTCAGTCGTCTCCTTTGCCTCCCCAAGCCGGTTCATGGGCTCTTCGGTTCGTGAGTGAGGTGGATGTCGATCCCCAGGTTCGCGCGGCCCGTACATCCCTCGAAATTTTTCATCGGCGAGACAGCAGGAAGTCCCCTTCGGATTTTCTGACCCTCCCTGCCGACTTCCTTATTTTCCTGTGAATGCGGGTCCGCCCGCTTCGTCGATTGAGTTTCGAGCCTCGTGAATCTTGTCAATTTCGGCGCTTCCCTTTTCATTTCTGAGAAGTATCAAACTCGCACCGGGACCGTCGATCCTTTACGTACCCCGATCCATTTCCGGTGAGTAGGAGTAGGATTAGGTATGTGTTACCATTAGCTTTCGAGATGAACTGGTAACGGAGACTTTATCGCGGAATAGGACGCGACCCCCAGGCGCCAGGGTTTAATCTGGAAATCTCTCGATTCCATTCTGTTGTTGTTTGTTTCTGGATCTCTGGGTTGCTCATCATCGAAAGAAACATGTCGCTTTCGTAGCGCGAAAAACCTGCTCTGCGCCAGGGCGTCTTTCAGCTTCCGCCACGCTCATCTCTGACTCCGATCCGTTCCTGTATGGTAGGCGGAAGGATCGATCTTTTCGACCACCTGCATTTGCTCGGCTACGCGCTTCTGAGGTCAGCGGCCTCGGGAAATGCCAGATTAAAGACTGACATCGAACCGTCTGTATCTTTTTCGGGAAGATTTGGTTGATTGAGTCGGGGGTTCGAGCTGGAAGTTCGAATCCGCCGAAATCTCGACGTGCTCTGGTCCTCCCCCTCGGAGATAAGCCGGCGACATTTTTTGTTGTCCCTCCCCCTGTCCCCCAAAGTGACGACAGGAAGGATGAGAAGCACTCACACGATGTGTGGGCCGGCGGCTGACCGGCTGTTGCACGAATTCCCCTTTTTTCCTTGGTCATCGGCGCCCCTTTGTTTTGGGAAACGTTCCCCTCGATAAAAGCTTTGGGGATGTTGTCGGACATCCGTCAAACCGCTTGACAAGCTCTGACCCATCCATCTTTTGTCTTCGCCTCCAAAACTTCGCCGCCTTCTGATTCTTTGGGGAGATTTCTCCAACTCTCGCCGGAGCTTTCAGAGCTCCCTGCGAGGAACGAGATCAGGACTGGTTGGTGAAGCTTCTGCCGCCCGTCCCCCCTCCTCCTGGCGTTTCTTGGAAAGCTTGAAACTGTTGTTTTCCCGTCCCGTTAAGCGCTTGCAGGCGAGGCGGCTGTAGGTCCCCAACCGCTACAGTCGTTGCTCTTTTCGGCTTATCCGATGCCCCCCCTCTTCTCTTGTGCGAACGTAGTAATCCGCCCGAGATTCTCTGTCCGCGTTGTTGTTGCAACCGTTTCAATGAAGGGGCGGTCGGCCATGGGTCACCGGGTTTTCTTTGTTCTGCTCTTGCCAAAAGCAGGGGGGTACGGCGTTTCTCAGCGAACCCTGGGAAGAAAGTGGTCTATTGCCGGCGACTTACTTCCCCTCTCGGTTTCGAAAATCCCTGATCGGAATTATTATGTTTCAAGACCGGGACCCCTTTTCCTTCTTTCGTTGAGTTAAGAATGCCGAGAATTCGGCTCTAATGGAATTGAAACCTTCTTGCCCGGTTTCCCCCTGAGGGAGAAGCTAGGATGAGTCGAATCTACAAGGAGTTCGCCCCCCTTTTTTTTATTTAGGTCTTTCCTTGCCGGGTCCCTCCTTCCTTGAGCGGTTCTGGCTGCTGAGAGCATCTTCGGAAATTTAAGAGATGTGCGGGGACAGACTAGTGCTAACACAAAGGTCCACCTTCTTTCCATTCTTTCCGGTATGTGAAAACGCCTATGCCCTTGCGATTTTGTAGACTTCCCCTTCATGACGATTAGAGTTGATGTTGATAAAACTTTTTGCCCCTCCCCTTGTGCCCCACATGGGAGTACCTCGCTCGAGTTTTGCCTCGCAGATGAGAGAGGAATTTCGCATGCCGAGGGGAGATTTTTTATAATTCCCTTTCTACACACGGAAAGTACGTCCATGTTTGGCTCCCCAAGCAATTCATTAGTAATCTGAGGCGGCTTTTTTTCTAGCGAACCGCGGTAGAGATTTTCTTATTTTGCACCGTTCTCCTTTAGAGACGGACCCCTGTGAACTGCTTTCTGTCTTTATTTTTGCTTCGTGGATATGCGCAGGACTGACCACCATCCGCTGCGCCATCTCCTTTTTTCTTTTAGGCTCGCCCATTCTAGACGAGCCTGTCCATGGTCTGCATGAGGGCTCGATTTACTTCGACCACTTCGCCCCAGCGATCGACCGCCCTTCCACTTTTCCTTCTTTTAGATTTTTTGTCCTCCTTGGAGCATGACTGATTCCACGCCGTCATTCCTTGGAGGGATCTCCTCTTTCTTCCTTCGTAGGCATTCGATTGCACCTTGTTAGTTGTGCGCCTCGTGATGATTCGGAGATATGTCGAGGCCCCAGGCAGATCTTTTTGTAAGCGTCTGAAAGATAATGGATTTGTAAGGACCAGCGTTTTTTGCAGTTTTTCCTTCGATAGGATCCTCTAAGAGGTTCGTCACCCATCCTTTTTCCAAAAAGTGTTGCGCTCTGCTAGGGAAGCGCCACGAGCGCGTTTCCTGGGCTCTTCTGTGAATCCTCCCCTAGGTGCCTTACCATCTCTAAGGCCATAATGTGTAAGAGAAGATGAATTCTTCCACCCCTCTCCTTATTTTGGACAAGGGGCACCAGATGACAGCCATCCTTCTCCGGCTGACCCAGTTTCAGCAGTTTCTTTCATAAATACGGACGGGCTTGAGACACGCTTCCAGGGCGTTCTCTTCTTTTGCCGTTCGGTCCCCAAGTAAAGGTTGGGGCAAAACGCCCCCTCTTCCTCTTTCCGCTCTCCGCGCACCCTCTTTCTCTGAATTGCCCGTCTCTTTCCCCTTTGTTGTTGAAAATCTCTTTACCCACCGGTGGAGCGGGAGAGGAATCGAGATGTGGTCGCTGGATTTGTAGCCATCTCTTTTCCCCTTTCCTTGCTTGCCCCCCATCACGTCGGAAGGCCCTGTCAGGCGATTAAACGATTCGATATTTTACCGTACGATTTAATTTTCTTTCGCTGCTTTTACGTGCTGTTCAATGAGTTCCTGTTTGCGATTTTGTGTTGGTTGGGAAACTCCTGAGTCACCATTATGATGTCCGGCCCTCTTCGTTTGAGATTCTCAAAAGATCATTTCGCGAATCGCGCGTGTGCGGAGCTCCCTGATAGACGAGCGCGCGCCCCCATGGTTGATCTTGTTTTCGCCTTCCTGCTTCCTCCCCTCACCGATTTACTGTGGAACTCCGTTTGGCACTTCCAAATTCCAATCGAGTTCTACGTTGAAACATCTGCTGGTTTTCCTACCCTTTCTGCCGATCCCCCCCTGGTTACGTGCAAAGTCGACCCTTGCAGTACTTCGATGGCCACGCCGCGTTATGACTCAATCCCCACTGGATAACAGCGTCTCTCAACTGGTCCCCCCCCGGAACTACCGAAGAGTGTACTTTCCCCCAAGGGATCTCTTTTTTCTCCTCTTTGGGGCCTTCCTCCACCTGAATTCATCCATTACAGCGCATGTCGAGGTGAGCCTATCGATTTCTGATGGAGTCGCTGGCATATTCTTTTTATTACCCTCTTCGACATTAATAATATTCGTCACTCGGGCCTATCGGCAGAAGGGCACCCGGCGGCTAACTCCTCGTGTTCGAAGAGATAAGCACGCCTTCAAGGAGGATTTTTACGTCTTCTTTCCCCCCCCCACTTCCTCCTATCGAGCGGGGACCGCCGTGAGACCCGCATCGGGACACTCGCATTTTATTTGGACTCGTTCTCTCACCCCCATTTGCGGGTCTTTGCTGCGCGGTATTTGTGCAGGGCACGGTTATCCCAATTAGTGTTCCTTTAGCTGCCCCTCGAAGATGGCCTGAGCACGAGCGGTCAAGGATGTTGACCCCTTTACTGGCCCCCCTCGTTTTTTACCCGCCTTTTTTCGACGTGGACTAGGCTGTTCGCGAGTCAGGGACTCCTTTGCTCTCTCACGACCGCCTGCCTGGCGAAGCCATTGCATGAGATCTGAAAGCACTAAGGCGTATTGTTCCCCCTTTTTAAGCTTGGAAGCGATCCCGAGCCGTCGGTTATTTTTCCCCTGTCTCCCTTTTTTTTCCTTATCGGACGGATCCCACTTCGCTTTTCCTCGGACGTGCAAACGTTCAACATGTATGACACTTTCGTTTTCTATCCTGAGTTTTTTTTTCCCGACCGTTTCTGGTTTTTTGGTCGAGGAGATTAGAAAGATGACGGTAGTTGACTATCAGTTGCAATCTTCTCCTTTCCCCCCCGTGATTTTCCCCCCCCCAACCTTAACAGGAACCTTCTGCTGAAGCACTTAGGTAAAGGGGTTTTTTCTGAACACTCGCTCCCTCGATGGGGAGGGGGGAAGCCGGTATAAGGCCACTCCCCCCCCATGAAGCCGTCTCAGTCGACGGTCCTACTTGTCGAATCTCGTCATTTACCACTAAGCACCCCTTTTCCCCTGCAGTCCTCCTTGAGTTTAAGGGAGAACCCAGGTTCAACAGTGCCTCCTCCTCCTCCCTTCTCTCCTCTGACGTTTCCCCCTTTCCTTTCCAGTCTACTATGTCTTCAGGGAGCGTTCTGAAAGAATATCGGAGGAATTGCACTATCTCCTAACGATGCTCCCCCACTGATCGTCCTCTAGATTTGTGCGCGAAGGACCATCCTTTTTTCCTCTTTTCGGAACCGGTACATCCCCGCTTCTCGATGAGGATACGGAAACCGTATTTTCCCCTCCATTTTTCTCCTTTTCTCACCCGACGATACCATCTAAGCTTTTTCCGGACTATTCAGATTTTCCGAAGTCCCCCCTTTCTTTTTTGCGGGCTGGTCGTGACGTTCCGATTTTTTTTTAGCGCCGGAGTCATAAGAACCTTTTCTTTTTTTCCAGCAGGACGTCGAGTCCTCAGTTGGGGAGAAATCAGCTCGGCCCGTTCCCCTTTCTTTTTCCTCTCAATTTCCTTTCCAAGCTCGAGTTTTCAGTTCTAAGTCGTTGATTCTATTAAGGAGCTTTACTTCCTCTATCTTTCGAAGAGCAAACGGCCGTGTCAGTGGACCTGTCTTCTTCGCATCATTTAAGCTAACCTCTTTCCCACAAGCCAAGAGGGTCTTGAGCTTGCGCTATTGTTCTTAGGCCTTCAGATTGGTTTCGTGCCCGGCGAATTTTAGTCTTTCTTTCCCCCTTGATCCCTCGCCCTGTCAAGTTCCTTACTTCTCTTCTCCCACCTCCGTTTTTGTTTTTTTTTTCTTCTCTTTTCTGATGTCCCTCGGTAGAACTCTGTCTGTGACGCAAATTCTCGTTCTTGCCGAGCGTCCGCCTCTTTCGCCTAACTGCTTAGCGCCGAAAATTTGCTAGTGAGAATTTTTCCGTTTTCATTTATTTTTTTTTTTCGGGACCTCATTGCGAAAACCTCTCTTTCTGGTACTCGCATCGAGGTGACAGCGGCGTTAAATTGACCCCTAAACCCCTGGAGTTTGTTCTCCGAAACAAGACGAGCTTTTTTTGGTCACCTCTTCCTTCTTCTGGAGGTTTTAATCTCGCCAGTTAGTTCAACCCCCGGCGTTTATCTCGACTGTCCTTGATGGCCTGAGGAGTTATCGTAGTACAGCTTTTCACCTCGGCGGGTTTCCTGACCCTTTGTTTTACTTGAACCGAGCCGAAGGGAAGACCGCGTTTCATTTTCCCTTTCATTTCTGGCGTTCGGTACGTTCCTGAGGTGTGTTTCGTTTGCATCCTCCCCCCCACTATGTCTCTTTCATTCGGAGGGGTGGGGTCCCCTTCGCGGAATGTTTTTCTTTCCCATATCGCACCCCTTTCCTTTTTTTGAGATTGCGGTTTCCCAAAAGCGCTGCAAAAATTTCCCCGTTTCCTTTCTTTTTGTTCTTTCGAGCTTTTAACGCTCGAGACGATATTAGATCTTGCGGAGATTTCCACCCTCTCTCTCTCTTCTTCCGACCTTTTCGAAATAGATTAGCTGCTGATGGCAATGTTCCGCGTCGCTTCTTTAGGGCGAGCTGAATGTCTTCCTTGTGTGAACCTGCCAGTTCCCTTCTACTGTTGCTGCGGAGTGATGTAGGTTAATTCTGAAGAGTGTGCTTCCTTTCTGACCCTCTTGGACCGGCTTTGACTACCTGGTGTGGACCCGTACTTCGTCCTTTTATTTTTTCCCGCTGTGCTTTCTTTAAGCGAGTTGTTTCGACCCCCGTTTTTTCCCCCCTCAGTTTGTCTGCAAGGGAACCGTTGCTGCCCGTATGGCTCCCAATCCCCCCTTTTTGAACGTCGACCCCATTCGAACCGGGTAGCACGTCCGTTAGATTCCTCTGGAGGACCGGACAGCCCGCTCAAGTTTTCGAAAACAAGGTTTTTCCCTCTCGCGATTTTCCTGAGGGAGTACATGGGACGGTGGTTTTTCTAGGGCCTCTCCTTTTCGATAGGAGCCCAAAAGCCTTATTAAGGTTTTTTGTCGTACCCTTCTGAAAGAAAGGATAGGCATGCGTTGCTCCAAGTCCAACTTCTTTCCTCCTCCCGCGTTTGGCTCCCCCTTGGTGGGCTGGGTTCTCCGACTCTGATCCCTTCCATTCGGAAAATTTTTCCTTATCCTTGCTCTCTCCCCTCTACAGGGCGGAGTTCACTAATTGTCTTTACGGTTTTCTTCCCCCCCTTTTTGTTTTTTACCTATCCCATTGTCGAGAAGAGTTCCCCCAAACTTGTTCCCCTCTTCCGTTTTATCTGGTCTTTTGGCCCTTTCCTTCCTCCCGCAATTTTGAGACGAGCCTGCTGTTCAGATTGTCGATTGTTCAGGCTTGTTCTAACCCCCGGCAGCACAGCGAGCCCTGTTGAGCCATTGACACTTCATTTGTCCTCTGACGGCGTGTTTGCTTCATTTCTCCCATGCTCGTCCTTAGCCGCCGAAACCGTTCGCTTGATTTGCCCTAGTAGCTTTTTTGGGTTTTGTTCTTCCGTCAAGCTTCCTCCATCGAAAAAGAAATCCGAGCGCAGTTTCTCGTCGGGCGCCTCTTCCAATCTCCCCCTCTTCTTTCATGCTTTTTAGGGCGAGATTCTGAACTGAAAAAGAGACGCCCTCCCCCTTTCCTTTAACGGCCTTTTTGATTGTCTAGCCTTTTTTCTCCTTTGCAGTTTTCCTTTTTTTTGGACCTACCGTTTCTTTCTAGCGGACGTCTCTGAATTTTAGACGTTTTCTTTTCCCCCTGGGTTTCCTCCCTTGTGCAGGACGTAAGGCCTTCTGATTCGAATCCGTCTTTCTTCCCCCCTCCAGCATAGTTACAGATGTATTGGTTTGTACGGTGTATTTGTTGATTTAAGATATCTAGGGCCGTCCCCCCACCCCTCTACACCACACTTCTAGATAGGAGATCTGGGTAATCTCCCTCCAGACTTCTATTTCCCTCTCGAGGGTACGGCGAACGGGATTCTACTAGAGAGAAGAATGTTACAATCTCCGACTACGGTAGAATGCCACTAGAATATTTCCCAATACCTGACACTAGAGCCATGAGTGTTGATTCCCCTGACAGAAAGATTCTCTTTCTTTCCCCCAAAGTATTTCTTCTAATACGCCGGATTGCTTTTTTTCCAGGGGCGTCCCGCCTGTCTTTCTCTGGCCGGATTACCCTGTTTGAATAAACCACATTGCGACTTTTTACATCTGGCGCGATTTCTCGCCTACTCTCTTAAAGCTCCTTTCCCA
>Ga0179593_1611338_pt1 | contig 12189 bp, 18 predicted proteins | sample CZODoug2_1_08_16_FD_185931 | JGI IMG/M metagenome (GOLD analysis project Ga0179593, IMG submission 185931) | Vadose zone soil fungal communities from Angelo Coast Range Reserve, California, USA - CZODoug2_1_08_16fungal (PacBio error correction) | ecosystem: Environmental > Terrestrial > Soil >... | reverse complement strand
TCCTCTTAAAAACATTTATTTTTCCGCCACGAGATACTCTTCCGTGTGATTTCTCCCTCTCTACTCAACTAGCGGGCCCCCGAGCTGGTTTTTTTCTTTCAATTCTTAGCCTGCTTGCATTTCCAGTTCTTCTACCCCTTTTTAGCCACACTGTGCCCTTCCCGAGCTGTTTCCCCTCTGTTCTGGCTACTGGGGCCGATTTCGCCTGGACTTACATTCATTTTTGTGGGATCGATATCTGCCCCGCCGCCACTTTCTCCCTTCCTCGACGTTACGCTATCTTGTCTTAATAAGCCTTTGTGTTGAATGTCCCTCCCCTGTACCACTGCGTCCGTACAGTTGCGACTCGAAGGAGGTAAATACGGGGCTTTCGATCTGTCCTCGTATTTCCGTGGAGCACCCTATGTCTTAGCGGCGCACCCCCCAGCTGTTTTTCTCCCCTCTTTTCCTCTGTTGAGATTATTCTCGCTCCTGGGAGCGCCGGAAATCCTCCGTGCCTTTTGTTGTCGCGCTGATGAGTTCGGCACGGCTTGAGTCTTTTGTTTTTGCGCGTTATGATGACTGTTTACATTCTCCTTTTTTTGTTCCACCTCCATGTACCACTACCCCACCGGAGAGCACTTGCGACTCCGACCCTACATTGTCGAGTGTCTCTCTAGGTGGCTTTTGTCCTGTCCTGGCCGCGTCACCCCCGTGCAGACTACGTGGGTTTTTTCCCGCGGCCCCCCCCCCCGTAAGATTCCTGTCGCGTGAGGTAAGTGCCGCGTGGATTACAAATTATCCCTTTTCTTTCTGCGTAGGCTTTATCTGCCGTATGGTTTGTACCACCTCTTTCGTCCCCGGTCCTCATTCGATATGGTTTTGCGGAGGGAGTTTGTTATTGTTTCTCTCCCCGCTCATTTCGTGCTGGTGGCCCTATGTCTTTGTACGATCCCCTTGTTCTTCCCCGCTTTCAGTTTTTTTTTCTTGTTCCGTTTTTTTTGCTTTGGTCCGCTGCTTCAGCACCTGTGTAGGCCTTACTTTTCAACGGGACGTACTGCATTTTTCCCCACCTTGCACCGAGCGCCAACGTTTTGCCCCTCCTGCTTTTCCCCGGCGGTCCTTTCCCTATTTTCATTGACACTAATTCAGTCCGCGGAGGATTTCTATAATTTTTCCTCCGCCCCTCGGATATTTCCCCATCCCTCTACCTGCGACAAGAGCCCTCTTCTTTGAACATCGCGCGCCGCTGTAATTCTTGTGTTCTCGAGATACTATATATTACAGAAAAATCGTTCTCACTACCCCTTCCCCTTGTGCGACGCACGTTTCTCCTTACGGGATCTGCCATGGCTACCCTTTCGCGCGACGATGGGTTTGGATCCCAAATCGTCTGGCCCTGGGGGTAAATTCTAATGCTGGCGATGCTGTTGCTGCGCCTGCGCCTCTTCTATGGCACGCTCCCTCTTCCAACCTCTTTTCGAGTACTTTTATTAGCTTCTATCGAGCGATGGCTCCTGCGGCTTTCCTGTGTGAGTCCTCGATTCCTTTTTTTTTTCCTTATTGTTCCCCGATATGAGCTTCGATTTCAGAAATTCTGGATTTCGGGTTTTTCCCCGCTTCATTACCAGCCTTCTGTCTTCAGGAGGGCTTTCTTTCTGTTACCCGGCAGTGGTCTTCGAGTAATGTTTTCCCTTTTCTTCGTATAGTCTCTTAAGGCTTACCCCCTCTGGGGACATTTCCGAGTACTTGCAAAGACTACGTCTGATCCGATGAAGGATTTCTTCGCTCCCCCCATTTTTTTCATTTCTCTGCTGTCTTGAAGAATTTGTCCCCTTCGCTTAACTTCCCCCTTGTCATCTTTCTTTCTTCTTTTTGGATCCTCCTTCGCGAAACTTCCAAGGGCGCGTTCGTTCTCTTTTTAGTTTAGTCACTTCCTCCCCCTATTTGATTATGGAAAACTGGGGGTGTCATGCACCCCCTCAACGCTTTTCCTCTCATGTTGCATTTTTGAGTAAGCTTGGGGCCCCTCTTCTTCTTCCTTTGTTTTGCCCTTGTTTTCTTTTCCAAGTGCCACCCCCCTCTCTTAGCCGAGACTTAGATAAGGAGTTAGACATGAGTCATCGTGCCCTGGTACGTCGCTGTGGTCGCATCGGGGATCTGCAACCCCGGCCCTAAGGGGGCCTCTTGCATCTTCCGTTTTTTTCCAAGATCTCCTCGGTTGTTTGTTTAGATATGCACGATATTCCAATTCCCCTTGCTTCCTTTTTTTCTTTTCATCAATGGCCCACGACTGACTTCCCCTCTTCCAAGAGTGAATTCATACTTTTTCCTTTCTCAAGTCTAATTCTTTTCTCAGGGAGAAAGGAATCCTGAATTCCCCTTTCCCAGCCAGTGGAATAAACTGTCATCAAACATTTCCCCTATCATTAAAAGGATTCAGTCCTACCGTTGACAAACCTTGGTGCATAATACCCCTTTTTAAATTCCTATACGTCCAAATCTCTTCCCTCCACTCTCTTGGAAAGAGTTCTCATCCGCACTTATGGACCCTGCCCAAAAATAAGTACGACTGCGGAGCGGCAAGTGGGTATCATCGTATGTCGCCACCTCCCTCCTCCTTCTCTTTCCCTTCCCTCCTCATAATAGCTACTCGGGAAGTTGCCCACACCACTTGAAACCCGTTTTTCTGTAACTCTGTTTCTGGTATTTCCTCTTTTCAGGTTTCTTGCGTTCTCGAGAGACTCAGAGATAGATCTGCTGAGAGGGGAAACGGTGTGTGCGGTGTCACCATATTTTGCGGCCGTCGGTTCGACTGTGCCACCGAGCAGAGGGTCGGCTCCCACTCAGGGGCTGACGATGTGCACAGGAGAGGGAGAAGAGGTCTTTTTTGGTGGCGTCCAGCTGGTGGTGGGGCGCCGGCCAGGGAAGGAGAGAGCTGTCTCTTCTTTGACGAGTCCCGCTTCTCTTTTTCTCCCTCTTGTGTTCTTCTTCTCCCCTTGCCTCGAGTCCGGAAGAGCGGGCCTCGTTTTTTCAGAGAATCTCAGCCCCGGAGATGAGAGGGAGGACGAGGCCGATAGAAGAAGGAGCGGAGCCTAGCCCTTTCCCTAAAGTCGAAGGAGAGAGACGATTACAGTCGAGCAAGCGAGATAAGCCGGAGGAAGCCCTCGACGCGCGACGGCGCTGCTTTCTCTTCTGGTCGGGTTCTGACGTCCCCCCGCGCAGAGTCCTCCCTCTCTGCTCTACCGGGGAGAGACTGGAGACACGCGACGAGAGATAGAGGACGAGACGAGGAACAGGAGACAGTCTTTTCTCTCTCTTAGACCTCTAGGGGCAGGAGAGAGGAGAATGAGAGGAGAGACGACGACTCTCCCTCTCCTTCGTTTTGCGACCGCGATCCTCCCCTCCCCTGCACTTCTCTTTCCCTCCCTTTCCTGTGGACAGAAATGAGGCGCGGCAGAGGAGACGGAAATGGGACGCGCGCCGGAGATGAAGACCCTAGGGGGGAAATTCTCTTCTAGAGAGAAGAAGCCAGAGACGAGAGAGGCAGACCGTGAGAGCGTCTACAGCTCGAAGGCATGCGATCCCATGCATTCACCGATCTCTAGGTTCGGTTCACTCTAGAGGTTAGAGAAGAAGACACGGGCGGGGGAAGGCACTACATCAGGGAATAGGTGGCAAAGACGGGAGCGCGAACCGACCAGGCAACGGAAGGTTTCCTAACAGATATTCGCTTGCGCCTCCCCGTAGCCTTTAAGAGGGGGAGCCGCGGGAGGGATCAGCGGATCGAAGGACAGCGGGTGATAAGCAGGAGCTAAGGCCGGGCTTACCCTCGAAGCGTTCAGGACGCCTCCCCGCGAGAGCGAGCGAAACAAAGAGAACGAGAGGCCAGAGCAAGAGGGCTGATCGTGAAAAGCGGCTCTTGAGCTCTTGGCATCAAGCACGCAGAGCTCCGAGAAAAGAGGTAAGACACTACAGAGGGGTGAAAATGGGGAGAGAGTCGACGGAGTGGGCCGGCGGTCTACCGACAAGGTTTTTTTTTTTTTGGGTTTTGGATGTTTTTTTTTTTTTTTTGTTTTTTTTGTGGGTGTTGTGTGTTGTGTGGCACGACGCTCAGCCGGCTTGGTGGCCTTCAGGACAGAACCTCGGGGTGCAAAGACATAGGAGAGGAAGGAGGCAGGGAGATCGTAGAGAAGGAAGGGAGAAGACTTTTCCCTCTAGGAGGGACAGAGAGAGGCCGAAGAATAAAGTAGCCGAACCGCCAAGGAAGAAGTAAGAGGAGAGGGCCCGCGCAGAGAAGATTAGGTGCTGGCCTCCGAACAGGCTTTTCTATTTCCTCTTCCGCGAACCCAAAGCCGGGGAAAAGGAAACTAGGGAGGGAAGGAAGGACTCCTTATACGGATGGGATAAGGCGAATGAGAGGGGTGAAAAGCGAAGAAAAAGAACAACAGGGGAGAGTCGACCGCGAGAGAAGCCCCACCCCCCCACCATCCTTGAAGTCATACACCTTAGTAGCTGGTCGCTGAATTCGAGAGTAATCATGCCGAAGAAGACCGTGACGATAGTGCTCCTGTTCCCTTCGCTCCCCCCTCCCTTTTTTTTTGCATCCCCGTCTCCCTCGACGCACCTCAAAAGTAGGGCTTTCCACCCTGTAGCCACATGTCTCAAAGGTTTAAGCCCTCGAACGCCCTTTCCTAGCAAATTCGCCGTGGACTTAAATGTCTCATACCCTTCGAGCGCCTTACTACTCGCGCCCTTCTCTTGTTTACATCCCTTCCTCTCGTGAGATGACGTTTTTTCCTTCCATTAATTCTCAAGTAGATGTCAAGTTTCTTCCCTTACCTCTCAAGCGTTTATAATGGACCCCACTTAAATACGTTGCAGGTCTATTCGTGAACCTTTCTCCCCCCCCACCGGTGAACAGCTAGTATTGCGGCCTTCGTTTCGTGTGCTAACGTTTGTCCACGTTTTTTTTTTTTGGGGGGCTTTTCTCTTACTCCCTCCCAGAGACTTCCCCAGTATATACGATCTCGATTAAGCGATTCAGGAAACAATTTCCCCCCTCGTGGAGTCCTCGACTGTTTTGGGCTCTGACAAGCCTAGGAGACCCTATCATCCCCCTCTCAGAAACTGGAACTTTAACCCCAGGGCCTTTCGCCTCTTTTCTTTTTATGATTTTGAGCAAACTCCCCCCTCTCGGCTATTCTCTCTGTTCGGCCGCAGTAAAACCACAATTAAAAAACCGTCCCCTACAAATCTCTCTTAAACCACTCCTGTGCCTTTGACCCCCTCCCCCTACCCTCCTTTTGAATCTTAATATTCTCTTTATCCCTCGCTCGCCACACACTTTCCCACCATTACTGGTCCCTGAACCGCGATCCCCCGTCTTTTGAACGGCATTGCAATCTCCCGACTCAGTCCTTTTGCATTTTTCTCACATCTTTTCCGCCCCTGCAGATTACCCTATGTCCTCGCCCTGCCCAGTAACCTTTCATGGCCTCCTTCTCCCCGCCCCCCCCCCGCTGGCTGAGCAACCCCTCTTCGCGCTCCCCCTTTACGATTACGTTATTTGTTCTGGCATTCAAGCTCCTCTTCTCTATTGACAAGTTCCCCATCATCCGGCCCGTCAGATTACGGCCCTCTGACGTTTTACTGCAACGCCTCCCCCCCAGCTTTTTTCGCGACCCATTTCGAGGATCTCTTCCCTCCTCTCTCGTTTTTTTAGATGTCGCGGTCGCGTCGGTGCAGAACGGGTTGGTCGGAGTGCAGTCCACCGTCGAGAGCCGTAAGCGCTTCGCGGTCTTCTCTGGTTTACCAGGATTTGCATTGATTCCGAACCCCCCCTTTTGGAAAGGAAGGCGTCTCTACCCATCTTTTAGATCCCCAGCCTGTCGGTCTTCTGCGATTGCGAAGTTTTTTATGGCGATATTTCCCTTCTTTAAGCGATGGCTGGACCGCTTTTCGGCAAAGTAAGCACAGTTTTCGGGCGCCGGCGGTTAATTTGCATAATAGACCCTATCTTCCTGGTAGACGTTTTCGTGTGGAGAAAGATTTATGGTGGAGATTGCCTCTCTCCAATTTCGAGGTCGCTGAAGTCTTTCTTCTTTTTCGAGTGCGTTTTCCGTGTTTCTTCTTCCTGAGATTTCGGTCCGCCGGTTTTGCCTGTTACGGCCTCGCTATCCTGCTCCGTACTTTTCTCCTTTTGATCCAATGAGCTGCCTAGCTCTCTCTCGGGGCGTCAAGTTCATCTATTATAGTGCCTTTCTTAAGCTAACCCCAAAACCTTGGATTGGAGACTTCCCCTGGGGGTTTCTACCTCCCACGGCTCTGGATTTACCATCTCTATTGCCATAATCCATCCCTGCGATCGGTTTCTTTTGGTTTTGGTTTGCATATTCGCTTTTCCCTATGCGCTCCTAATCTACGAACCGAACCGGCAACCAAGAGTCCCCGTCCCCCACGACCCTTCCCTCTTTCCTTCCCTAAAAGGGATCTATTTCATTTCACCCTTTTTGCTAGTTTCGCTTTCGAGACTAATGCGGATTTTTTGTCCATTAGACGAGGTGAGGTTGATGATTGCTGAACGTCCCCCCTTCTTGGATTTCTTTCTTTGAAGTTCTTTTCTTCCAATTGAATGCTGGCTTGGTCTTTTTCTTTCTTGATCTCTTTCATCTCTTTCTTTCCCACCGATGGATTTGACATTCCTTCCGGCCCCTCTATGGGACCTACCGTTTCGAAGTTCTCTCCAACTTTATTGTGTTTTCAGGTTGTAAGATACCTCCTTCCCCCCTTTTTTTTCTTTTTCTCTTATGGCCTGTTCCAAGGAAGAGTTGCTTGCCCGTAATGTCCCCACCTTCTGCTTTTTCTTCAAAAACTGCTCTTCGCCATGATGCTATCGACTAGTTTTTGCTACCCGAACCTTGAGAATGTCACTACCCAGCCGAGATCTGAGCTTTTTTTGTTCCTTCCCTTTTTAACCCTTGATTGGGCGGGAGCCGTGCCGACCATGTCTTCTAGCGTCTCGGAACCTCCAATGCCTTTGCCTTCCGCTTTGATGTGGGCTCTTTCCCTTTCCTTCCCCATTCTTCCAAGGCGCGTTCGAGAGATGTTTGATTCTCCTTCATTTTCATATATTATGTAACCACCGGGCACGGTTTTTTCAACTCTCCATCCCCTTCCCTTTTAATGTTATGAATGTGTGCCAGCTGGCGTCCCCTTGCGGGCAACGGTCCTTATTTCCTGAGTGTTCTTCCCTTTCTCTCTTCGTTCACTGAACACTCCTTTTGAGGATATTAAGTCTGATTCCCCTACTTCACTCCTTTCACACCGTACGTAGTGTTTTTCCCTGCGAAGCGGGATTCTGAACCGCAACGATTGTCCACTTCTCTTCTTGCATATTCATATCCTTTGTTTTTTTTTCTCCCCTCTGCATAGATAGCAATTGGGTGAGTTGCCAGGGTTCAGTCCGATTCTCTTCAAAACCTGCGGGACTTTAGAGTCTTGTTCCCTTCCTCTTCCTATTCTTCCTAAGTCCCCTTGGCGACGAAAAGCCCGTGTACATGAACACAAGCTTCCACCCTTTTCCAGCAGCCGCGAACACCACATTAGACCGTTCCTTTCCTGGTCAGTTTACCCCCCCCCTTTCCCCGTTTGTCTTTCCCCCCCCCCTCAATGCCTTATAGCCCAACTATATCGAAAAGCGCCTTTTTTCCGAAGCAGGGGTAGCTTATGGACTTCTCCTCCCCCCGCGCGAACTGCTCTGCAGTTTGCTATTCTTTTCTTATATCCCCTTTTCTCCCTTCGTCAAAGGAGGCCCACCTTACATCCCAAGGTTAATGCGCATACCGCGCCCCCTTCTTAGAGGTTTACGCTATACACAATTTTTCTCCTCTGGTCTCCGATGAATGAGAAGAATGCTCTAATGGTTTTGGAATATTCCCATCGTTTCTGCCGCCTCCCTACTTTCTCTTTGTTCCAGCAAGAAATCCCAAGAAAACCGAGACCTTTTTTTGAAACTTATCCTATCACCCCATCCCCTCCTCCCTGTTTTTGACTTTTCTCTCCCCCTCGAAGAGATATGGGAGCTCTCCCACGCCCGTTCCCCTTAGGTTTCTCCTCCCCATTGAGCAATACGCTCCTTCCCTCCCCAGTTCCGCCTCCCATCTGCACTCTTTAACTCAGATGAAGTTACGTCAGTCACTTCTCTCTTGCCTCTCCGAAGTCGAGTAGTTGCAGAAGATAGCACCTCTCCAGTTATTGAGTCCGCTCTTTTCTTCTTTGATGTTTTTAACGGTTTTCCCCCCAAGTTTTGCCATGAAGAACAACCCTCTTAGGCCTGCTTGACGGAAGTTTTCTCAAACAATCTTTCCCTTTCCTTTCGCTTTTCGCTTCCTCCTCTCCCGGATACGATCGTCGCCCGCGCGATTCGGCCATCCCTTTCCTTTTACATAGCTGACTGAGGGGGCTTATCTCCAGATGTCTTTCTCCCTCTTTCTCCTTACTCTCCCTTTATTTTGACCTGTACAGTTGCCGACCTTCCGCTGCAATCGCAGGTGCGTGCTTTGAGCAACTGCGCATTTCTCTCTTTTCTCTATTTTGCCTTCCCGTTCACCCCCCCCTTCCCAAAAGGCCTCCCACCCTCTCCCCCATTCAACAACTCTGCCGCGACAAAGCCCCCTCCAAGACTTTCGATTCAGCCTATTCAATTAGCCGCGCTCTCAACCCACATTCCCCCCTTCCCCTGTTTCTACCAACGAACAGCTCCTCCTCCTCCGGGTACGTCTTCGTCTTACCCCCAGCTCCTCACCTGGCTGAGCTTGCCAAGCGATCTTGCCCCTTCCTCCCCTCTGACGGAGCTTTGGCTTCAACCATCAATTTTCCCCCTCCGACGCGGCTTTTTTCTAAAACTTCTGCAATTCCGAAATTCGTTATGCCTCCCTTCACGTTCAGATCTTTCGTGTCACGCAGGTAATAGTCCTTTCTTCTTTTCTTTTTTGGAAGCATTACTGCTCTAGACGTCCTACTCCCCTGATTAAGTCTTTTACTTCTCCCAGTGACTCGTCTCCTTTTTTTTCTTCCCGTTTGTTTCACGTAGATTAGCGACCTGGTGCCAGTATTCCCCTCCTAACTTAGCTTCCTTGTCAGGGTACCCAGAGAATTCCCCCCCCAGTATCTTTTTCGGCTTCTTATGGGCGCTGTTTTTTTCCGTCTCTCTCTTCCTTCTGGTGGAAATACGGGGTCCTTTTCCCGGATGCCTCCCTGATGTCCCTAGTCCTTATCCCCTTTGAGTGCTTTCGTCCCATTTCATTTTTGTTTTCCGCGACTCCCAGTACTAGTGTAATAGCGCCACGGATCGACCTTTTTTCTAAATTCATTTTTTTCCCCCGGCTTTGTTGATAATTTTCGTAAGTAACTCGTACTAGACCAGAGGCGCGAGCGCCTTGTTTCTCCTTTGGAGCTTGTTCGGTGGGCGACCGCGAATACTTCTTTCTTCTTTCCTAACCTTTAGGTCTCCTGACCCAAGTATTTTTATTGTTTTTTCTGAGCTTTTTTTCGGTCGGGGTTTTGATGGGCTTGACGTCCGTTCGTCCTATTCCCCTCTCTCCCTTAGACTTCTTTTTTTTCCCTCCGAACGATCTTGATCGAGGCGCCGTAGCATTTCATGATAAATAATGTGCCGGAGAAAGTGATTTAGGTCTCCTACTCCGTTATCGAGCATCTCCAGGCGGTTCTCCCGCCATCTGCTGGAATAATTTCTGGATATCCTGCATCGCGTGCAGCGACGATCCTATTTCTTTCTCCTCTTTAGAGCTATTTTCTTCCGCCCCGCCCCTGAGGAGTTTCTCCCTTCCCCTTCTAACGTCCTCTTCAGAGGATGCTGGCTGGCACTTTGGACTACCCGGTTCTTAGCCCCCCCTGTCACGATACTTTTTTTTTACCTATTCTATTTTCCGTTTCCACCCGTAAGCTTTGGGTGGATCCACCGTCAACTCCTGCCCCCCCATGCTGAATCTGTGCGTACCGTCTTTTCTCTCCCTTTTTTTGCAGCTTCTTCGATTAGGTTCTGAGTGTGACGATTCGCGAGTCGGACTTTTTTTCCTTTTTCCTCAGGCGCTAGTTCACCATGCGTCTTCCCATTTCCCCTTTTCTTCGTCCATGATTCCCGCCTTCCTTGCGAATAGCAATTTTTCGGTTCGCCTGTTCTTTTTACTTTTTATCATAGCCCCCCCTCTGATGAAATTTTTGTCCCTTGTGTTTTCGTTCTGGTGTGTTCCCCCCCACCCTCACGCATTGGCTTCGATTTTTGAGCGTCCGTTTCCTGTTCCTTTTTCTGTCATTGTCCCTTTTTAGCTTCGACCTCTGTTCCCTCCGATTCCCTGTTCCCCCGACGAAATCTTGTACTTAACGAACCATCTTGATTCCATCGGTCCTTGCCGCGAACCCATTATTGTGATCGTTTCTGGGAGACTGTCGCGTTGTTTTCCCTCCTCCTTTAGACTGATTTCTTCTCTCGGTCCCCGCCTCTTAATCTGTTTCATGTTTCTTTTTTTCCCTTTGTCCCTATGTCCGCTCTGACACCGCTTTCCCGGCGATGAGAGGTGGGACTTTTAGTCCTTCCGTCCCCGCTAGGTGGCTTTTCATTCAAGGTTTTTTTTCTCTGTATTATTTTCCTCCGGATATCTCCTTCCTTTGTTGGTTTTTTCCCATCGTGTGCACAGGGCTGTGCAACAACTGATGTTGCCAATAGTTTTGCTATTGGTGCCGTCTCGCTCTTACTTTCTTTTCCTCCCTTTGCTACCACAAGGTCCTTATGAGCGAGACTGATCGTTTTGTTGCGTTCTCCCTCCTTTCTTAAACCTACCCCCTCAGTTTTCCTCTATCGTTTTTCTTAACTTTTCCCCTCAGTTTTGCTATCTTTCCCATCTCTTTTCATTTTCTATCTTTCTTGGTTTTGACTTCGAAGATTTGCCGGTTTGGCCCTTTTGGCCCTTCCCCCGAAGCGGTATGTGCCTACACGATTTTTCCCTGACGAGGGAGCACAGGTGCCCATGTAACCTGAGAGAAGTGTCTCGATCACCGATTGTCTCCTTGGCGACCCCCATTTTTTCTTTCTGACCCCTCACGCACGTTTGCCCCGCACTGCCTTCCTCCCACTTCTCAAAAATGTCCTCTTAACATCGTTACAGGGACTGGAAGACACCCCATTTCGGTTTTTTTAAATTCCCCATTGCCCCGGGTCTCCCTTTGTCACTTTATCTCCCCCCTCTCGACCCCCAGCCCTCTTGTTCGAAGAAGGCGGTTTCTCGTGAACCTTAGGAAAATCCCCCCCCCCCCTTGCTCCTTTCCAGTTTCTTCTCTTAGCACTGTTTCCTATTACTATTCTCTTCTCAGAATTATACCGTCTTACCTCTCTTCCACTGTTTTTCTCTCCTTACCGTTATCGAATATCGCTCCAGCGGCTTCTTCCCCTATCACTTTATTTCTCGTCTTTCCTTGAATAGGCGTTCCAGGCGAAGGCGTTTTACTTTACGTCATGTTTAACATTCTTTGGCCCCCCCCTTCCCGCAGCATTCTGATTGGCACAGCTCTTCCGAGAGATAGCCAAGATATATCTTTACGTTGTCTCTTTTTAAGAGACCCCAACATCATAGATTAGATGCCCCCTTTTTTGTTTAGCCCCGTCGATCTCCCTTGAATCGCTCATTCGACGTGCTCTCCCCTCCTTTGTCCTTTCCCATAGGGACCCTCCTCCTAGCCATTTCTCCCTTTTTTCCTTTTTCTCAAAATCGCAGCGTGCAGCTGCCTTATCTCCGTTCTCTTTGAAGCCTAAATTTTGCGTTCATGCCTAGTCCTCGGCCTGTCCGAATTACCAAACGAAATCCCCTCTTTTTTGATCATGACTCCGAGACGCGGCACCGTTTTTCTTTGCCATCCCGGACTCCCGTGTTCTCTGCGCGTCGGATAGCATGACTTCTGTCCTTTCTCCCTGTCATACGATTTTTTGCCTTGAAATACCTTTTACTCTGTAAGCTTAATACGCTCGATGCACTCGTCTCCGATTAACTATCTCCCTGGGAGTATTCCACTCTGGATTTTTCTTCTGGGGCGATGTCTGCCGCTCGTTTTATGTTTATATCCGTTCTTCCTCCCCGTTCTCGTTACGAGAATAGTCATCCCTTATCCCCTTACCTTCCCCCTGCACTTCTCCTG
>Ga0179593_1567583_pt1 | contig 12189 bp, 14 predicted proteins | sample CZODoug2_1_08_16_FD_185931 | JGI IMG/M metagenome (GOLD analysis project Ga0179593, IMG submission 185931) | Vadose zone soil fungal communities from Angelo Coast Range Reserve, California, USA - CZODoug2_1_08_16fungal (PacBio error correction) | ecosystem: Environmental > Terrestrial > Soil >... | reverse complement strand
AATCTTCCAAGGTTTTTCTTGCCCGCCCCCTTTTTCGGTTTCTTTTCCCATTCTACTAGTGAGTGCGGCGATTTGTTTCTTTTTTCCCCCCCCCCAAATCTTTGGGTGTCAAGCGGCTTCCTCCCCTCGTGCCAGTCCCTCACACTCATACTCATCCTCTTGGCGTTTGAGATAATTCTGTTTTCCTATGCCCCTTGCCCACATCAGCCTCCCCGTCCCGGCCATTTTCTCCCCCTCCAAGCTGACGTGGCTTTGATTCTTGGAGAGTTTATTTGTATTTGCCCCGACCTCTCCCCCCTCGTTTACAATTTTGTCATTCTAGCACACTTCTACCTCCCCCCCCCCCTTTCCCCAATTAGCCTTTCCCACTTACTAGTTCCTTGCCCCCTACAGGGAGAAAGCTCCTTTCCCCTTTTCCCCTTTTTTCCCTACTGTCGGCTCTGTTGCTGTAAAGCGCCTCCGCCTTTTCCCTTCTCCATTACCCCAGTAAACGTCTTTTTGCGTGCGATTATGTAGGATTCCCTTTCCTTCCCCCCCCCCCCCATTTTTGGTGCTTTGGCTTTTTTCTTTTCCCTTCTTTTATGCGCTCCCCCCCCCTTCTGTGGTGGGACACCTTTTTCGGCGAGAGCTTTCTTCGAGCGCCTTCTTCCGGAACCTGCATGCGTCCGATATACTCCTTTCCCTCTGCCCTTGGTCTTTTTCGCGTCTCGTCTCCCGAAGTAGCGTGATCCTTTTCCACCTTTCCTCTGGTGTTTCTTTGACGAAGGTCTTTTTTCCGCCCCCTTGTGTTTTCTTGTTTTAATCTCAGACTTATCTTTGGTGCTGACTGCCCTCGCTGGGTGGCGGTCCCCCCCTCGAACCGCCCCTTTTTGGAAAGTCTCTTTGGCCATCGAGGAGACATTAAATGACCGTTTCTTGCTTTCTTCAGTTTTACCCGAGCGGCTGGGAGTTTTCCTTCTTTATCTTTGTTTGTGATTTTTCTTTCTTTGAATGGCTCCTGGTCCTTGCTTTGCGTCATGTGGTACACCCCGACTCCTGTCGATCCCTCGGAGTCGACATAGCCGATACCCCGTAGGTTTCCGCCGGAGTTAGTTCCCCAATCTCCTCTGGCGGAAGCTTTCAATGTTAAGAGGTTTTGAGGCCCCTTTGCAATGAGTGGGACTATCCTCCAGTTTTTGTTGTTCTTCTTGCTATCGCGACACGGGAATACCAACATTGGCCCCTTTTTCGGTTCCTCCCGGTTTCCGAACTCAGCCACTTCGACTACTAGATTCCCTTCCTCCGTGAGCTTAGAACGCTCCCTTTCTCGCCCCTTTTCCACCAGAAGCGACCCAGCCCTTAGTCCGGCACGACCTTTCCCCCTGCTTTCTGCCCTCCTCATAGATCGAAAAGCCCCTTCTCCCAGCTTGCATGTAGAATTAAAACGACTCACCGCGCGGCTCCCTCATATGGAGGAGCGCCCTTCACCTCCCCACAGACGACTATTCCCTTTCGCCCCCGAGCTTTCTTCCAAGTTCCTCACGCGTTATCCCCTTTCTCTACAACCTTCCATGTGGCGGCTCCCGTATCTTTCCGCTCTTCGTCCCCTTCCTTTTGCTGTACCGGCTTTGCGCAATTCAGATATCCCGCCTGGCACCTCTCGATTTTCGGCCTGCGTCCTTTCAAACCCTTTTCTGCTGTTCGTTTTGATCCATCACGCAATAAAGTTTAGTGGATTTTTTTTCCCTCCCCACGAGCCCAGATTGGCCCTTTAATTCTCACTCGTCTTTTTTCCCCCCAACTTATGCCGCTGTTTCCCCCTGGAATTCTAACCTTTTTCAGGACAAGACTTCGCCGTAGCCACTCGCCCTTGCTTGGAACTTTTCATTTTAACACGGATAGACTCACTTTTTTTTCCCCCCTTTCTTTTGTTGGCCCTGGGTCTATAATTGTCACAGTTTTTTCCACCATTTCCTCTCTATTTTTTTCACCCAAATCAAAAGTTATGGAGTTGCCGCGCCCACAATCAAAGCCTTCTCATTTCCAAGCGACCCTTTCTACTCCCTTCTCCCTTCTTTCTCCCAATGTCCCGTGCGTGTCTGCGCCTTTCTATGGATGGGTTCACACTTCTGTGAAATCTTCCGCTACCCCCCGGTCCCGCGGGGATGCCTTTTCTATTTGCTTGATTGACCCCCCCAACCCTCGGATTTTCTCAGAATTCCCGCCACCCTCTCCCGTTCTTTGAGGACGAGCCACTTTCCTGTCCCCCCCCCTATTTTTTCAATTCCTTTTGGATGTTAAAGCAAATTCTTGCGGTCGCCCCCTTTACTGTCCGGTCTTCTTATGCCCACCAATTCAATTTGTAAGATCCCATACCACATCTCTAAGGTAAAGAAAGTTTTCCCCCTGTCCTCCCCCCCCTTATACCGCCCTTTTCTAACCCCCCCACCCCAGTCCTTAACCCCCTCGGGGTTTGTCGTCAATCAAGAATCTACTTATTTTCCTCCCCTATTTTGTTTTTTCTCATATTGAGTCTTGATTTTTTTCTAAAGAAAAGGACCGTTTTTGCCGTTCCGTTGTCATTCCATTTCTGGGCGGTAGGTCCCCCCGATCAGCGTCGGCGGGGATCCTCAGTGTCCTCTTTCCTAATGATTTTAGTCGGAGCTTTTTCTCTTTCCCATCCCCCTTTTTATTTGCAAATCTTTTGAGGTACGTGCTTTTTCTTCCCCCCCTTCCTTTTTTTTTGCCCCCGTTGCTTCCCCTTGCTCCCGGTCAGAACCTTTTTCGTTTGTTCATGTTTTACTTGTGCTGTGCTGCTCTTTTGTTTTTTTTCACCCCCCATGGGGTGTTAGTTTTCCGAGATTCACACTTCCCTTTTTCCCCTCCATTCACACCTTCTTCTACTGTCGCCGAAGATTCCACTGACACATACATCACATCAGAGCTGCCCCCTCCCGACACCGATGAAACCTTATGAGCCGTTCTGGTCCTTTTTGCTCCTTTCTTCGTTTTTTTGTTCTCCGTTTCATCCCAGAACATGGATTTGAATTCGGCCGCCCCTTTATTCCCCCTTTTCCCACTTTTCCCCCCCCCCCTGTTCAAACAGAAATTAATGTCCCTTTAATTATCCCTACTTTCCAACCTGCCTTCTTTGAGTGCGGTGGCGATTTTGGGGGTTTTGTTGTTGTTTTTTGTTTCTGTTTAAGATATTTATTCCTTTCCTCTGTCCTTCAGTCCCATCGGCATCCTCTCTTGCGCACTGCCTAGTCTTTCATCTGCCCATAGATGTTTTAGAGTAGTCTTTTTTTCTACTCTTTTGAGGTTTTGTCCTATCCTTCCCCACAGCCCATCTTTCCCTTTTTCTCCAAGTTTTTCGAGTGCTTTATTCAGGACATCGTTCTCTTTGTTTTTTTTTTTTTTTTTTTTGATTGTGGATACTCCCTCTCTCCCTCCCATTTTGATTTACTCAGAATGAGGAAGGAGACTTTTCGTTTCGCTCCTACTGGTGTGTTTTCTGACAGATCTATTACACTTTTTTTTTTCTTGCTTGAGCGTGGATCTCTGCCGCTTGCTTCTCATCGCGCTTTTGGTCCCTTTTTGTTTTCCTCTCATTTCCATTTCTTATAAGCCGCGGTAGGGCCTTCTTTTTTGACTTTTCCAATGACTCTGGTCCATGGTTTGATTTGCCGGACTCTTCCCTTCGCACAATGGATGGCGCCCTCTCTTTTCTTTCGCTTCCGTTCTCCTGGTCTCTGTGTTTCAAAAATTGGATTCTTCTCGCTTCCTCGCGTCTCGAGTCCGAACCGCTTCCTTCTTTATCTACTGGTCTCGTGTACTCAGATTTATTTTGCCAGTGGAGCCCCGGTTGTCCTAGGTAATTTCGCCCCCTAAGAACTCTCCCGTTTTGTTGTGGATGTGAGATCTTTTTATGGTAAATTTCGTTTGCTTTGTGTCTAAAAATGGGGCCTTCTTACTTTTTCCAATCTTAGGACACTCACTCCTTCTCCTCCTATATTTTCTCCGTTTCCCTAGTCTTGCAGGAAGAGATCGCAGCTGTCATCTCCTTTACCTTGCCGCGTCCCACCCCCTCCAGACTTTTCGACATTCGATAAAGACGGCAGTCCCCCTTTCTGCAGTCGAGCGCCGCTCATCCCTAACTCAAGCCTAAGTTCTGATTCTACGACTGCCCTCAGAGCCTCCTTTTTTGGCTTTCCCTCTAACAGAAGACCCCTTTGCTCCCCCTTTCATCAAAGCAACCGAGCATGCTACTGCCCTTGCCCGACAGGTCGTCCAACCAGGCTTCGACCCATCGAAATGTCTCTACCGCTTTTCTTCTCCCCCGCCTTCTTCCTGGCCCGCTCCATGACGGCTGCGAATTTCTCCTCCTGTTTTCCTACCTGTCAGGACGACTCTCCCCGTCCCAACTCGCCGCTGCGGTGATTTTTTTTTTCTGTTCCCCCCCCATCCAAGGTTCGACGCACCTTCTTCCCCTCCCTCCTTTTCCCTTTGGACCCCGCTGCATAGAAATACTCCTTCCGCAACCGGTACGTTTCCTTCTTCCCTGCCCTGCGGATTCTCGCCTAGGAATAGAAGCACTCACTTTCCTCTTTACCACCTGAAGACTTTAAGTTAGCCTAAGAGTTTCTCCTTTTTTTCTTTTCCTTTCTTTTTTGCACTCTCATTTCCAGTTTGGTCCATGGAAGAAGTTACTGACTTTTTTTTCCACACTTCCCCCGTTGCTTTGAGCGTCACACAACCGCCCCCAGAAAGCGAGAACCCCTCTCATCCCCGACAGGAACTTCCCGTTTAGCTTCCGTTGTTCCTCCCCACTCCTTTCGCCTTCTCTCTTCCATTTATGGTCCCCTGAGGGGTCCCCCGGAAATTCTCTGACCTTTTATCTGATGAGGATGATTTTGAGGTCTCTCTCCCCTCTCTGCCTTCCCCCTTTGTTTGGTTCACCAGCCTAAAGAACAAATTCTCTCACCTCCCCCCCTCTTCCAGGCGAACGCTTTTCTTTCACGTTTTTCCCCGCCCTGTTCTCGTGATGCCCCTCACTTTTTTTTCTCGACTGACCCACGGATTTTCCTGTTTGAGGACCATCACCTCCGGCCTTCTCCATTTTTCCCCCTTTGACCTCCTTCGCTTCTCTCCGTAGCAACTTCTTCTTTGAACGCAGTAACTCCTCTTCCTCTCAGGGTTTATCAACCTACATAGAACGGCAGACTCCCCTGGAGTCTTGGTTTGTCCAATAAACTTCTCTCCTGTTCCTCCTCCCGGGTGTTGATCTCTATTTCTGCTTTGACTACCCCCCTTTTTCTTCTGCCTTGTTTATTCGAGCAAAGGGGCCTTATTCGATAAATCTGGTTTTTGAACTGTAAGTTGGGAACGAGAGCCCCCCCTCTTTCATGAGTCCCTTTTTATTTTTGGTGATGCCAGCACTATGGACGTCCGTTGTTTAGTTCTCTACCCTGCGTTTTACTACAGGCTCCCAAGTGGCTCTCTGCCCCCTTCCAAGGTTCTGGGTCGGTCAACTGTTAAGTGTTGCGTGGCGGAGCTTTGTTTCTTCTTCTTTAACCCCCCAACCCAAGATTTGTAAAGCCTTTCTCCCGCGCAGGATTTTAAACTCCTCTTCCGGCTGGGGTGGTTGCCTCCCCCTCCGTCTGGGCCCCATCCCCTTTGCCTCATTGTCACCTTCTCTCCTCGCTCTCCTTATTTGGAACCCCTTTCCCCTCGACGGGCTTGCGTGGAGCGTGTCGGAGCGGTTTCTTGTCTTGCCCCTTCGCAACGCAGTAACTGCTTTGAATTCGGGCGGACCCCTTTTCCCCGAATTCCCCCTATATGCCCCCCTTGTTTCAAATTCCAAAGTCAATTCTCAATACAGGGAGACCGCTTTTCTCTTCTCCTCCCTTTTCAAAACTTTTCCTCCTCTTGCGGCGGCGATTGTGTTGTCTCTTCGATTCCTGCTCTTCGTTGCACGGGTTTCGCCTTTCTACCTTCCCCGCAAGACTATTGTTGCCTGGAAGACTGTCTGGCCCTATTGGTTCCCCTTTTTGTATGGCGGGATGTGTCGTCTAAACGTGATTGGGGAGGTGTGCGGAGACCCCCCCCCCGTAGGAGTACTCTTTTCCTGCGCTCTCTTCTTAAACCTGCGGTTTTTGGACGAATCAATTTCTGCCCGCAAGCCGGCAGGTTTCCTTCCCGCCGACGCGATCTTGTCTATAAGTTTCCATTTCTTTGTTTCATAGGATTCCTCTTCTGGTGACGAAGGAGTGATGTTTTCCGTGGGCGGTAAGGTTAAGGCCTCCCATTCCTTACGGGTCTTTTGTTACCCTAGAAAGCCCCCCTTATCCTAAGCCATCGATAAGGGCACGTCGGTTTCACCCCCCGTGGAGTAGTCCCTGGGATTAGATGCTTTGACGCGTCCTACCAACGAATGGACCGATTTCTTTTTGTCGCTGTTAGATTTTTATCGTCTGGGAACCAAGTTGCAGGTGGTCGGCCGCTCCTTCCCCAACCCTCCACTAGTGTGGGCTTCACATATTTGATGCGTTTTGTTCGACTATTCGCGGCGTGGAAGCGGCGTCCCTTGTTAATGATCGGTCGGTCTCATTTTCTTCCAGCCCCCAATTATCTCTTTTTAAAATAAATCCGTTTGGTTGGTGCTTCCGTGATCGCCGAAAATACTCCCTGCATACCCCACTTGGGGCAGTGCCACGTTCTCCGAAACTTCCTTCGAGTCACTTTCGAATACTATATGTCCCTCCCCTTAACCTTTCTCCGCCCTTGAGGCGGACGCGCAGCTTCTTGCAATGTCCCTTGACGCCCCCCCCCCGCCGCGCCTCAGCCTCTGCGATTGGGGTGTATGCCCCTGCCCCTGCTTTTCCTTGTCCACCCCCGTCTCCCCACTCCTCGACTCATGGACGATTACTTGTTCTGATTTCCTGACTATGGCATACGCGTGCCGCTTCCATGATGCGGTTCCTGAGAACAGCCCTCACCCGCAATCCCTCGCGTCAGCTTTGTCCCTTCCCCCTTAACTGCGATCCCTACGGACAAACCTTGCCCTAGTTGAAAACCAACAGCGAAATGGGGCGGCCCTACCCTCTGACCCTCCTTCTCCGGGACACGTGCTTGCGCAAAATTTAGACTCGACACGAGTCCTTTCGGATCGAGCTCCTCGTAACATATCCCGTTTGATGCTTTTTTCCGCCAACCCACGACAATAAGGGGACCCTCCCCCTCCACGACGGCACCCCTCGATTGGCCCATTGCCATAGAAATTAAAGTATGAGCCCTCCCCAATAGTCTGCCGTCTGTTTTTTTTTCCAAAGACTACCCCGGAAAGGCTCCGCGCTTCGCCGAGACTAGCCTGTCACGACCCATTCCAAGTTTTGATCCGACTCCTTCTGAGCTTACTGATTTGCAGGAATTGTTGACTTAATTCGGTTCTCTTCCTTTCCCAGGTTTTCCCCTGAAGATTCTACTTAAGACTCAAAGACTTTATTTTTCGAGAGTTCACCAGAAAGTTCTTTTACCCCCTTTCATCCCCTCCCTCGCACTGCAGCCCGTAGCTTCCGTGGTTTTCCCCAATGCCGTTTCCGGGTTTCTAATGAGGGGCAATCTGGGAATTCTCGGCGACTTATTATTACATCACCCTGTATGTCTTTCTTGGGAGGTCCTGAGCAGAAGCTTTGACCCTTGGATTTGGTTCCCGAACCAATGTACCCTCCCGCACTCCCCCCTTTTGGACGTCCCCAGCGCCGAACTGTATGGCTTTCTCCTCAGCAAGGTAACCCGTGGTTACAACGCAGCTTTGTCTGACGCTGTTTTGAGGGGGCTGAGCAAATCCCCAGCGGGTTTGATATTCGAAGTTTCCTTTGTGCCCCCTGCTCGTGCTCTCGTCCCAGACCCCATGAACTTTTCACGCGGATCCCTTACCCAACAGCTTTTCGACGTTTGACGTTTCTAACAATGTAAGGAAGACCCTCCGATCTGTTTTTTGTTCTTCACTCAGACATCTCTCTTTCAAGCTTTTTTGAGCATAGAGTAGCTTCCCCCCCTTTCCCTCCTCTTTTCTTCTTTCCTGACCGGTTACTTTCCGAGAACTGGGCGGTCATAACCATCCAAAAAACCAAAATTCGATAAAGGCTTGCTGCGGTTTGTGGTCCGCGTTTCCCCTACTTGATGGTAAGCGCGCGAGATGTCCGCCTCAGGAGCTTCTGACCCTAGTTCCCTGCCTTTTTTCCGGGGGAGGTTCGGGGTCATCTACCGCCCCTTTCAATCCCCTTCAAGTGCTGACGGTTGCAAGCCACGTTTCGCCGCCCCGTCCTTTTTTTTCAGTTGGAGGCGATTGGTTAGTTGTTTTTTTGTCTGTTAGGAACCCAACCTTGTTGTCCTTTCACCGTTGAAGACCTCCTCTAATCCGCGGCCGGTGGATTAATGTCGCTTTTTTTACCCTCCCCCTCTTCACAAGAGCCTGCCTTTTTCTCCAAACGGCAGTTGTGAAAACTTCTCGATTCGGGTTTTCTCTTCTTTTTCTGTTCTTTCGTTGACCCGACCGGAAACACATCATGGTTTTTTCCTCTGACACTTTCTGTCCCACCTGGTCAAAATACCACATGGTCCACCTCATAACCCACCTCTTCGATCCTTCCAGGCTTCTTCACCTTGTTTCCCCAAACCCCTTTGTAGATTTTTTTCGTGGGCTGCAGTCGTAGAGCTCGGCTCTTAAGGGCCCCGGTTCTCAATGCATCAGCTGCCGACCTTTTTAGGAGAATTTGAGGGGATTCTCTTCTCTTCCACTCGTGGTGCCGTCAGGGCGGGATTTATTCCCCCGTCATGAGTGGAGGCTGTTTTTTAAGAAACAGCCCGCGTCTTTTTTCCCTCCCCTTTTTGTGAGGAGCTCTTCTTCAGGAAAATCCTCCCGAGGTGCGTGGCCGATATCGAAACGCGCAAGCCTTGGCGCGCTCCGCCATTCTCCTGAGACGCGGGATCTCCCTAGCTGGTGTTTTCCTTAAGAGGTGATGCGTCGGGGCGGGCAGGATCCTGACGTGAACCCTCTAGCTTGCGGGGGTCGGATTTCGCTCCCCCCATTTAGGATAAGCTCCCTTTAGGGAATTCGTCGACATCAATGATCCGATTGCTTCCATTCTCGGCGACGCGCTCGAACAGAAATTTAAAGGCTTTCCCTTTTTTTAGCATGGCGTGAGGTAGCCTTTTGGCGCCTTGGAAAAAACTTGCAGTCCGAGTCGGCTCTTCCCCGCTTCCTTCTTTAAGGCGTGAGAGTATTCGAAGTATTGCGCTTTCAGACTTAGAGGGACGTGGAGGACCAGAAATAACGATCGCGGCGTCCCATTTAGCCCCCCCCTGATCACCTTTAGTCTTCTTTTTTTCCCCCTCCCCCCGCCGTTTTGTGGTTCCTATCATTTCTTTATCCCGCGAAACTGACGCAAGCTCCGGAACAATCCGTCCGGGCTTTCGGCCTCCGCATCTTCTGCCGTATTTTCCACTTCGACTTCCTCGATGAAGCCGGACCTTGCTCGTTGCGGACGCGCTCCGAAGGCGAGCCCCCCCCCCCCCCCGCATTTTTTCCCCGCGCCCACGCCGTTACCTTCCTCCATTTCTCAACGGCCTGTCACCGCCCCCCCTTCCATTTGCCCGCCCGCGCCCTCCCGATCCTTCCTCCCATGTAGAATTTCCCGGATTCTTTTTCAACCGCACGACTTACCTCCGAGAGATACTGCAGTCCGTTGCCTAGAAACCGCCGCAACAAGAACGCCCTCCCAGGCTCCTTAAAGGTGGCATCTCCGCACGCGCATCAAGCGGACTTCATCTGTCGTTCGAGGAACCCCCCAGAGAAATTGGGCGATCCCTATTTCCTTTGTATCCCTCGGCGCTGACTGATTGAGAAATCTTTTTTCGATATCTTTTTCCCCCTCTCGGTTTCGACGAATTTCGCGCCTTTCTGTGGAAAAGTTCTTCCCGCCTTTCTGGATCTTTTTTTTCTTCCTCCAACCTCAACCCAAATCACTTTGTTCTAGGCGAGCTTAAAGACCCCGAAATCTCCTTTTGCATAGACACTCCAGTCTGTCCGCAAAATAGTACTGCTTATACTGGCCTTTCCTTGAAACCCCGGTTTCCTCTTGATGCTTAGCGTGAGCCCACCTTTAGACAGACCTCCGCAAATCGTTTTTTTTTTCCCCTTTTTTGCCTCCCTTATTGTGCCTTCGCTCATCGCTTTTTACTGTATTTAGGCTATCGCCATGAGCTCTCCTTTTTTTTCCCAGTTGTGGTTTAACCCTCAATCCGTTTCTTCCCCTCCTGGCCTTTTTTCTGGCGATTGATCGATTGTCAAGCACCCCTTTCCTCATCACTCTCCCCGTCAATCACGTCGAGGCCTTTGGTTCTCCCACTCCGTTTTTTCTCTCTTCTTAGGGTTTAATGAGTGGAATCCTTTGAAACTTCCATTATCTCAAACGTTTGCGGATGGAGGTTATTTTGTTTCCCTGCTCGAGATCTTTGAAACACCCCCTTCTGAACCCTCCCCCCCCAATAGTTCAGAACGCAAAACCAGAAGTTGGACTACCCTCCGAACGTCCGGCTTTCGTCATTTGTTTCTTACAAAGCCCAGGGCGGATTCGACCCACTTCCTTGGCGCAAATCCCCCCGCGCGAATGACCGTCTGACATCGCGTCAGCCCCCCCCTCTTACCTTCCCCACTTTATCCAGCCGACCGCTTTTTTCAGCCGCTTAACGCCCTTTCTCGACCTCCCCCCCTTTTCACCTGACGCAATTGGCTGTCGTCAATCCAGAATCTATCTCCCGTGTTCTGATAGATCTCGTCTTGATTGCCGAACAGCCCCCAGCGTTCGTCTTCTTCTAGTTTCTTTTTTAACGGCGGATCTTATAAAGCGGTCCTGAGCCTTTCAGTTTTTTGCTTTCCTGCGCGTCTGCTGTCAGCGGGACTTCGAATATTCGCGGTTTGATCTCCCCTCTGACATTTTTTGTGGGCCCTAGACTCCGCTTGCGTTCACGCCAATCTGATCTGAAACGCCAATTTCGTTAGCCTGGGTTTTCACTGCTGTCCTTTTTCGTCTTCTATTTGGGGTTCTGGATTAGCCCCCCCCAACCCTTATTGGTTTCAAGCCTGAGCCTTGTCCTCCCATCCTTTCCCTCCCCCGGCCGGTGAGATGTAGACTCTTTTTTCTTGTCCCCATCCCCTTTTGATAACGTCACGGAAGTGGGTTCCTCTCGCCCTTTGCTTGCCGTGGGCGTCGTGATGCGGAGATTTTTTTTATTTTTCTTTTTCCTTTCTGCTCACCTTCATTCTTCGGTGATTAGACCCCTTCTTTCTGTTGAACCCACCTTTCAACCCCTGTTTTTCAAATTATCTTCCCTAAATACAGGAGAAATTCAGATATCTTGCCCTTCCCTCGTTCTTTTCGCGTGCTTTCGGATTAATCTTGTTCTCTTTTTCTCATTCAAGTCCCCATTTCCGTCCTCTGGAGGATTTCTATTCTGGCAAATCGGTTTTTTTTCCGCTCACCTTATGCGGGATTGCCTCCTGTCCTTCTCACACGTGATTTTTTTAGAGGTTGTGTGGACTTCCACCGCGAGCAGCTTTTTTCAGTGAGCTACTCCCCTGGAACAAATGCGAGTGCGTGGCGATATCGAAATCAGCGCCCGCCGCGGAAGGTCAGGCAGATAAGTCTTTCCTCTCTGGTGTGTTCTAGAAGAGATGGTGACCTCGCGTGCTTCTTCAGATCAACCCCCCCCCATGAGAGAGTTTTCCTGAAGGGTCCCTAGCTCTTCGGTTTGCGGCGGTTCGCTGCGCCCCTTCTTGACTAAGTCCGATCGTAGGTATTCGAATTCACGCGCTGATGTTAGTCCATTGCCTTCTGATTGCCTCGTCGACTGACAATGGAAAGGGTCGTGCCGCTTTTTTTTCTTGGATTTTGATCGGTGAGGCGGTGTGAGGAATGGAAAAAACGTTTAAGCAGGGTATTCGATATCAACCGCGCCTGAGTGGTCCTTTGAGGACATGTGCGTGTGGATGTTCGTGCAGACTTCCCCATTCAGTGGTTCCCTTCCATTTGTTGACATTCTTCGGGGGATTTAGCATCCTTTTCAATAGCTCTCTCCATTTTTTCCTCGTTGCTTTTCCTTTTATAGCGAATTCTATCATCTGGAACCAATTGCGGTTAACTGCTC
>Ga0179593_1511815_pt1 | contig 12189 bp, 13 predicted proteins | sample CZODoug2_1_08_16_FD_185931 | JGI IMG/M metagenome (GOLD analysis project Ga0179593, IMG submission 185931) | Vadose zone soil fungal communities from Angelo Coast Range Reserve, California, USA - CZODoug2_1_08_16fungal (PacBio error correction) | ecosystem: Environmental > Terrestrial > Soil >... | reverse complement strand
CCTTCGCGTTCCTTCTCCCTTTCGGTCCAATATCGATGGCTTGCTAAGCGGATGGGTTGTGTACTTGACCGCCTTAACATGTCCTTCCCCCGCTTTACCCCGCAACCGTGCCCACTTCACTTTTTCTCTTGATGTCCCCTCTTTCGCGCGTTTTGCCCGGCGATGTGCTTACGTTTCGGTCCGAAGTTTCGAAATCATTCAAATGAACCGCGCCTTCCGTTCTCGCGTTCCTGTGCTTTATTCTTAGCCCAAGTCGTCTATTTAGACCCTCTTCCTTTTCCCTCTGGAGATTCCCCCGGCTGTTTCTCCACGGTAATTTTGCTAAGTCGGGTTTCCTATCGGGATTGTCCACCAGCTATTTTTTGTACCCCTCCCTATTGGTCTCTTTTTTGTTCCGTCGGTTTCCTACGACCTGCTGGGGCTGCTCCCACATTGAGAGATGCTTTACGGCTCCGGTGAGATCTTGATGGCCTTTTCGCCTCTCATTTTTGATCCTTCCTTTAGTTGGTTTTTTACCCCACAAACTTAGAAGCCCTTTTTTTTCCTGTTGGTTTGAGTTTCCTCCTTGGCCATTTCTCTCCATTACCCGAGCGCCCTTTCCTCGTACCGCAACCTTTGAGTTGGATGCGCCGCTGGCGGGAGGCGCCCTTCCTATGCGCTCCTTTCCGAACCCTTTTTTTCTCCTTTGGTCTTTGCCTCTTCGCAAGGAGGTCTAATGACCCGGATGCGACCTTCCTGCATGTTTCACCCCGCACCATTTTGCTCAGGGACTTGGGAATGGACCAAAAGGAATTCGGACGAGGGACCAGAGGTTTTCCTCTTAGGGCGGGGAGGGTGTGACTCTTTGCCTGGACTCCTCCCACCTGTTTTGGCTTCTTCCCCATATGGCGTTCTTTTTCATTCATCGCCAGCGCCCTCCTGTCCCCGTCTTGTTCTTGTTTAAACGAGTGCTTCGGCTGATAACCCTGCCCGTGAAAATTCTACTACCTGCAGTGCCGTACAATGCATTGGATTTGAATCCCTTTTTATCGCGGCGGCCGAACCTTTTTTCTTCTGCTTCTCATCCCCACTTGAGCGCGGATGGTTTTTCCGTTTGTTCCCGTTTCCCTCCGACCTCTTCGATCATTGTAGTCGTCCGTTCTGACCCCAGTGGCGGCGCATGTGGCCGGACCGTTTTTTGCCCTTTTTATGCGATACCCGTCCCCCCCTTCTTACGTCGGCCGACCTCATGAAAGCCAAGGTTTTCGTGTTTTTTATTTGACCCCCAATCTAGGGAGGATCACCGACTTTCCTCGCTTGTGGGACGAGATGCTTTCATGGATCTGATCGTCCCCCCGATCCTTATTCTTCCTCCCGATGGTCCGTGGTTAGCCTGGGCGCTTCCCTCTTCAACAAACCTGCCTGCTGGGATGGCATACGTTCCGTTTTTTCTTTGATTTCGGTTTGTCCTGCATGTCAACTGTGGTCCGCACCCGTTACGTGGAACGCTTGAAGTCTCCTTTTCCTTTTTTTTCTAACCTTCAGTATGGGGACCGTTTTCTAATATTATTTTAACCTAGTTTTTTGTTGAGCTAGATTGAGCGATTTCTCCCTCCTTTCATTGCAACCTGCCCCCCGGCATCGGTGTTCCAAGTGGCCCCCTCGGTGACCGTCCCCCCCCACATCGCTGTGCCTTGATCACCTGTCCCACCCCTGCGCCAGTCCTCCTTTGCTCTTCTCATCCCCTCGGTTCATTGAATTTTTCTTCTCGTCATTGATTTTTGCCCATGAAAATTTTGTTCTGAATGCACAATTCATTCTTTTGTTGCTTCGTCCTGATCTCATTGAGAATTTCATCTCTTCTCCCCACTCTTATCTCTCCTTTTCGGTATTTTCCCCTACTGTCGAATTGGAAGTTTTCCTCAAACCCGCCAGAACCTTTTGAGTCCTGGGGGCACTTCTCCCGTTTGTGCGCTAGGTTCAGATGTGACTAAGGGGCCCCTGACCTTTTTCGTCCCCTTTTCTACAAGTATCTTTACTGGCTGACTCCCCTTGAGCACGGCGTCGGATTTTCGCGGTGAAGCCGATAAAAACCTTCCTGACTTATGCTACTTCCAGCCTCTGAAGACTGCGATCCTTCATTGACACACTAGATTTTATTAATTTTCCATTTTTTTTGTTGGTGGTTGAACGCACCCACTGCGTCTTGTTAGAATTGACGAGTAGTTGATCCAGCTCTTAATCTCTGTTTTTCACAGCCTTCCAATGATTTTGCTGGATTTTCGGCTGATGATCCCGTTCCACCCCGTCCCCGATGATACGCTCACGATTTGGGATTGTTTTCATTGCCCGCAAAGCACACCTGACGCCCTTAACCCTCCCTTCTCCCCTCTGGTCATTTTTCCCCTCCGTTCCACCCACCGATGGTTGAAATCTATTTGCTCCGATTTTCGCATCCTTGCTATGCCGATTTCTCATTGATTCACCAGTTCCTCCCTTCAACAGTTCGTTCGTTCCAAGCCCGCCCCTAACCCTCTGCTGCGCTCTAATTTCAAATGAGTCATCCGCTTATCGTCTAACTCAAGTTTCTCGCTCCAATGTCACGCATATTTTCTACCAGTTCTTTGAACAGGGTGGGGCTCGACCCATTCCCTTTCTTTGTTCCCTCGGCACTTTTCGCGCCATTCTCCTCGGTCATTCCTTTTTCCTTACATTTGTTCAGAAAAAACGGGTTAAGTATTACGCCTCTTCAGCGCCCCCAATATGTTTCGATTCTGTTCACCTTGTGCTCTCCCCGTCGTGAAAGGGCGACGATTTGTGTAGACGGCTCCGCCTTTCGGGCAGATGTGTTTCCTCGTGGCTAAGAATCTTTCGCGCGAAAGGCGGAGCTTTCCTTTGATGATTGCCATTTTTCCTCCTTTTCCCCAAGCCGCAGACTCTTGTAAGCCCGACAGTCTTTCCCCTACAGTCGAATTAAAATTAGTTAACCGTATGCGTGTTAAGCGGGCAGCGGGCGTAATTCCTGCCATAACACCCCCGTCACGCCTTCCGCTGTCTGGGACTTATTTTTGCTCGTTATGAACGTCTTCTCCTTACTGGGAGCTACTATACATCCGTTGTTTTGTTGAGATTCCTTTCCTGTGTACACGTTAAGCGCACGCTTTCGGTTCCTTTTTTAGATCGTGGTTCAACCGGCGTTAAGTCTGTTTATTGGGGTGTGTAATGAACGCCTTATCCTCTGTGTAACACTCTCCTCATTTACATATTTCTCTGGCTGTTTGTAATTTAGCGCGGGCTGCCCCATGTCTCTTGCGCGCAGGGGTGACCCGCGAAGTGTGTCGCCTATCAATGAACCGGCCTTTCGGCCTTGCGCGTCGTATTGTTTGACCCTATCTTACATAGCCCCCTGCAAATCGTCTGATAGCGTTCCGACTCCCCATCCCCTTGTTTGCGCCTTGACCTTTTTTGATATAGCCCTGGTCAAAGCATATGTTGACAGTCTTGATGCTCAGGGCGGTCCGTCTTTTCCCATGAATTTTTTTGTTCTTCTCCTGTGGCCTTTGTCAAGGCTTTTCTGAGATTGGAGTTGTCCGGGGCTGAATTTTCGGGATCAGGAGTTTTTCGGCCCAACTTTCTCACCTCTTTACTTCTTATCGTTTTAGAATTGTGATTTCGATGACCCCCTTCATATAATACCTGCCTTCTTGACGTCCATTTGTCCTTGCCATGCGCGCGATGAGCTTCTTGGTCCCCTGTTTGCCTCGCGATTGCGTCTTGTCTTCAATTTTGTGTGCTGGGTCCGACGTCTGTTATCCTTCTGACCCTTTTTTCGCGGCATGATTCCCCCGAAACCAATTGTTTTGGTTGTTCCATTCCGAGCGTAACCTCCTCGTTTTGGGCCTCCGTGGTCCGTGTGCCTTTTTGCTTCCTCCGTCCCAAGCCAAAGCCCCGTCCGTCATCCCCATTGTCTGGCTCTTCATCATAGTCCCATCTGACCAACCGCCCATTTCTTTTTTTTGAAGAGGTGAACCCGGATTTGTGGGATCCAATATGACGTTTTTTTCCACTTACCGAAAGTTTTTGTTAACCTGCAGGGATTATATGTTTATGGCGTGCTTTCCCTGGCGCGTCGGCCCATGCCGGCGACTTTTTTGATGCTTCGCCAAGACGCTTTCCTCTTCCCTTGTCAGTCAGTGCGCCCTTCCTTTTGCATGTTTAGGATGAAGGACCCTGCGATAGGCTTAGTAGCTGACCGTCGCGTCCACCGTCGACCCCGTTTCGGCCCGCTTCAGGAACTACCCCCGGTCCTTTTTTTGTATTTACACCCGTACACTTCCTCATTATTTTTTGAGAGATCGAAGGCGCGACTCTCGTTTGTTGCGACTCGATGATGCTTGCTTCCCCTCTACGACGGCCCAGTTTTTTGCATCAGCCAGATAATTTTCCACTATTTAGCTTTGCCCTGATGCCTGCCACTTGTTCCGACTTCGATAGTTGGTGCTTTTCCGTTCCCTTTGCGTGAGTCCTGTGTTTTAGGCACCCCGGCTTCAGTTGCTGCAGTCGCAGGATTGAGGCTGTGCTTTGCACCTTCCTTAGGGAGGAATTCCTTCACTCTGAACTCCTCCCCCCGTGATGGTCATAGCTCCGCTTTCCCCCACTGAATTCCTGACAGACCCAAGCCTTTCTGACGATGTTTCCCCCCCCTTGTATTCCCCCGGTTAACCCAATGCTTTCAGGATCACAAAACCTCATCTCCAAGATCGCCTTTTTTACTATCCCCTTTGCCTTTGACTTTTTTCATAAGGCCAGGACCATTTGCTGTCTCTAGGATTCATTATCGATTGTGAATCTGTCGCTCTGTAGTCAACCCGCCTGACCCAGAATCGAGTGTCGGTTTCTCTTCCCTACGCTCTTGTTAGGTGTAACTCCCCCCCCGCCCCAATTTTCTTGCCTGAAGCGGTCCTGTTAACGTCGTAGGTTCTCGCGGTGCAGCGAGCTCCGTTTGCGATCCGTGTGGTGCTCAGGCTCCCATCCTTTTTAGCCCATTGTACTGCCATGGAGCTCTCCTTCGTTCTTGTGCGGGCCCGAACCTCCGATCCATCCGTCGCGATTCTTGTTTCGGCGAGTTTTGCAGCGCATTTTCGCGAGTGCCAGGGATGAATCGTTTTCTATCAATCCTAACCCGTCCCCCTTGTTCGTAGTCCGTTGTAAGTGATTTGTTGCTTATGTAGGATCCAAGATCGATCCGTGGTGCACCCCATCCCTTAGGCCTTGCTTTCCGCTGTCTGACTGCCCTTCCCGCCAAGTATGGCTGACCCCCTTTCAACGTCTTTTGGGGGCGGAGGTTCGGAAAGCCGCACCTCAGATGCCTCTTCCACCGCTTTTCTCGCTCGTCCGAACAGTTCGATGACGTTGGGCAATCGTCTCGCTGCCTACGAACCTTAGTCTGACGTTATTCGTCTCGTCATGCGCACCTGCTGCAACTCGGGCCCCGGCAGCTGTTACATAACGCCTTTGCTCCCCTCCTAGGCGCCTTGCAATGTCCACCTTTAGTAGCCGAGTTTCTGCTCCTTCGCAACTTTGAGGCAAGGTTCTCGCCATCCCGAATCGCTCGCAGCCAATATTCTCTGTGGACCCACCCCCCCTGAGGATTCACTCCCTAGCGGTTCCCCTTGCCCGGCAATCCCGTTTCTTCGACCGGAGCCCTTCACCAATGGATTCAGCAGCCTTCTGCCTAGGGCAGAAAGGAGGCCCTCATTTTCCGCCAATTCGCTGTCCCAGTTAGGATTCATCCGCGATCAGAGCCCCCCCTTCCGTAGCGCGCCCCCACCCAGGATTCTTGGAGCACGCAGATCTCCCTATTTGCAGTTATGAACTTCCGTTTTTTACCGTCAATTTCAAAGAAACTTTACTCGAGAACTGGGCGTTTCATTTTGATGCTTTTCGAACTCTCGGTTCTCCCGCCGGCGCCCCACACATATGGCGCGGAATTAGGGCCAGACGGCCTAGACCCCCAATTAGTTAACTGCAGGTCCACCGCTGGGAGGTTTCCGTCGTCAACTTCCCAAACCCCCTTTTCCTTCCGAGTGTGGCAGAAGCACGATCTTGTAACTGATTCACGATACTCGTTCGTCCGTGTTGTGTGCTCTATCGCTGCCTCTCACTCTCAGTTTCGCCTTTTCCCTCCTTCCTCTATGCCCCAGGCGGTAGCTCCGTTTGGCCTTCCATTGACAAGACAAGTTCACGCAGCTTTCCCTTTTTTAAACCCCGTCTCTACTAACTTTTATTTAGCCTCTTTTTCGCGTCATTTTACCCCGGCGTTGCTTCGAAGCTTTGATTCTTAACGACGAATTATAAAGACCCGCCTTTCCGCGTTCTCGTTCAGGCTTTGCCGTAGGATATCCACGAAATCCGAACATCGACAACCTTCCGATAGGTAAGCTCGTCCCCTCCTCTGTTGGTAGATCCTCGGACGATCTCGATTCCAATCATTTACAGCAGCGATGGGTCAGTTACTCTACTTCTTCTTGAATTCAACTTGGTGATGCACACGCCATTTTTTTTTAGCGCTGCCTGAATTTTCTCTTAGTCGGAGACTGCCCCCCTTTCTTTCACTGTCTTTAATTCCTCTTATTGTCGTATCCCAATGGCGATTCCTTGCCATTATTGACTGGGGAGACCCTCTCTCATTCCCTTCTCGTCCTAGAGGATGAAGCCCCCTTGTCCTTTACGCCTCTGCTTCCCTCCCGTCTTTCCGCGTTCCCTTTTGCCCTCAGAGTGCGGGCTCCTGGCTGCTGATCGATAAGACTTTTAAGATCTTCCGTGCACTGGATGAATTCTTCGCTTCCCCGCCACAATCTCTACTTTATCGGTTCCATTCCCTGATCTCGAAACTGGACGAGGGGCTCTGCTGTCCTGGCCGCCTCCAGCCAAAACTTTGCAGCGTGTGACGGTCCACCTCCATTCAGGGGCTTGGTGCTAGAAGCTCCCCACCCCCCCTACATTTTTTTGATCTTTTTAAACCCGGTTAGTAGAGGTATCGGTAATTCTTACGTTAACGCAGTTGCTTTTCTTTACATGAATCTCTATGTCATCCCCTTTTCCGCGCCGCAATTCAGCGTTTCATGTACCCAACGTTTCTCACTGGTTTGATCGGCCTCAAATACTAGCTCTGCTAATTGTGTCATTGTTTAGGGACGAGGCCTGGGTGCGGTGCCATGCTTTCCTTACCCCTTTTCAGGTCCCGTCTGTAGCCGATGTCCTATTCAAGCCAAGAGACTTTCCGTCCATCCAGGACCAAGTTTTGGCCTTTTTTTGGTTTTTAGTGTCACACCTCCCAGTATCTTCTCGTAATCCCACATACTCGTAGCTTGTTTCGCCGATCTTGCGCATTCTTCTAGAGTGAGTTTTTCGGCCTTCAATATTTCTCAAGGCACATGTGCTCTGAAGATTGCCAGGCCGTGTGAAGTCAGGAAGATATCTTAGGGTCTGTGCCTTGCCTGCACTCCCATGTGGGTTATTTATGCCTGGTGGACCGACGACTCTTCTGTTTTTGGCTTTCATTTCACCATTCGAGTCTTTCGTTGCTACTCCCTAAGATTTTGCATCCTCCTGTTTTTGGAAGAGTCTTTGGGAGCTAGATTTCATCTGCATTTTATCCTGCAAGACTCCGCCTGTTCTGCCTTCTGTAACGGCACTTGTTCCTTCCCCCCATTTGTGTCGGCAGCCACCGGCCGCCAAACCTTCCCGCCTGGCTAACTTTCTTATACCGGTTTGACTCACTTCCAAATTGCATTGTGGCCATTCCCCGTGTGGAATGTGACAAAGACTCTCTTTTCCCCTATTAGTCTTGTTACCCTTCTGAGTATCATATTGCACCCCTTATCGCGCCTTTTTGTTATTTTCCCTTCGCCTACTACTGAGACTTAAGTGTTTTCCCTACCCCCACCTCCAAGATTGAGTTTTGAGGGAACGGTCCTTAGACCTTAGCGATTTTCAGCGCGGACTACTTTGCTCTTCGGCCGTGTTTTTCTGTACGTCACGTAACGTCGGCCTGTCTGCCATCGTTGAGCGTCGGGATTTCTGCGGCGAAGCCGCTCCAACCCATCAGATCCCCTTTCCTGCGAATTGGCTGCGCGCCCTTGATCATAAGAGATCAACTTCCCCTAGTCGGTCCCTTAACCTGCCTTCGTAGAAGTTCCGTAGTAGTAGAATGCCGTTTGCAATCTCAGCCATGCTTTGGCAGATTTGTCCTTTCTCCTTTTCTTTTCCATGGCGTCCAGCCCCTTGCTGGCGAGAACGTCAAACCGCCTTGGGGGGCCGAGAGGAAGCCCCTCCAAGCACCACCTGTTTTTTTCGTGACACTCTCGCGTCTCCCACGGTTTTTTGGAAATCGCCGGCTCCCGATTCGCACTTTTGCTGCGATCTTTGTTTCTTAGGATGACGCCCAGCTTGCAGTCCTTCACCCAGTTTTTCACTCTCGGCTCATCCCGACTTTCCTCTCGCTCTGTCCATGTTTCCCAGGGTCATCGTTAGGATCCCGAGGATGCGTCCCGGGTTCTCGCCTCCAATGTCTCGAACCCCCTCATAATGAAGTCACAACGAAATGGGTTTTCTTCCCCTCCCCTTCGTTTTAGGTCCTCCTTTTCGCCGATTCCCTCTCCTGAGCCTTTCACGCTTGTGGTGAGTTAACGTCCCCGTTAAGTTATTCTCGTCCCTCCCTGAGCCGAATACCACGCCCCCCTCTTCTTTCTATAGGATTCTCTTCTTCTCCCCCAGCCCACGCGCTGTCCGTCTTGGCGCACGCTGTCGCTGACGATTTCGGTCGGGCGATGTCTCCAATTCTGTGTGTCAACAAGCTTACCCCCGCGCTGGAAGGCTCCCGTTTCTTATTGACATGAATTTCTTTTCCGCGCGCACCAATGCATCGCGGGGGCAGCGCGACTGAAAGGGGCCAGCGGCACTCTCACCAAGTTAGTAACCCGTTCTGTTTATCGGTTTCTTTTTCCGTTAATTCTTTCAACAACCCCCTTATCCCTTCCGACTTGGCCGGCCTGCCTTTTTGATAGGTTTTTAACCCCGAGCGTTCTAGTACGCTTATATCCTAACTTTGGTTTTTTTGCCGTTTCTCCTTTGTCGTCGATACGGTTTCCGCGAGTTCTCAGGCCTTCCCCCAACTGCAGGAAGGTCTCTCACGTTTTTTTTTAATTTAACAGCCATGCCGGTTTGAAAGAGTCCAACACCGGAGACGTTCCTAAAGGGCCTGCTTTTCCCCCCTCTTTCGCGCTTCTGCCCGTGATTTTCGTCCCCCTCTTTCGGGACCTCTACTTTCCTAACCTTCTGACCTTCCTTCGCGTCTCGCACGTTTGCTTTAGGCCGCATTTCACCTTCTCCGCTCCATCGCTACTACCCAGCCAGCGTCGCCGCTCTCTGCTGTTGTGCCCCGTTTGATGGGTTTATCCTCTGTTAAACAATTTCAGACCCCTTCTCCGATTGAGCTGATTCTCGGGCGGTCCCGTCGGCATACTTACCTGCCCCGTGGCTTATCTTCAAAGCATGTTCTGGGCGGCCCCTATGCGGGAGATGGCAATTTTTTCCGATCCAATGTAGTTTTTTACTGAGTTCTGGGTTTTTTAAGCCCACCCTTTCCCTCCCTGTTTCATACCGGGATTTTGCTATGGTTCTCAGTTCGAGTGCGGATTGACGCCCTTCATGTGACCGAGAGCAGGCGTTTGTCCTTCGCGCTTTACCGCTGGTGGCTTGCAAGGTTGCGCCTCCGGAGAAGAGACTCGTTCTCACTGGCCCAGTGCTGGGATCGCGCGCCCTTTTCTGATTCCCGAATTGTTAGACTTTGTTTTTTTTTTCTCGGGAAACCTAGCGAGAAAAGTGGGAAGATTTTTTTCGTTCCTGCTCGTCCCTCCCACTCGGCGTTGACTTTTCTTCCCCCTGCTCTTTCTGGATTATATTTTTCAGCCTGACTACGTCTGCCAGTAGGAGCTGTGCCCCCACCCGGCCTTTCTGGATTTTCCCTACCTAATCGAGCAGTTCGTCTCCCTGTCTGATTGTTCATGTCCTCCTTGTGGTGCAACTCAAGCGGTTTGTCGCTCAATTATCTGGCGAGATGGTTTGATCGGCTTCAGCCCCCTCCTCTTTCTCTGGTGCAGTTCTTGGGACGATGTTCCGTGTGCTTTTGCTACGATGACGCCCCCCTTTGGCCCCCCCGTGATCGCGCTGCTTTTTTTTGATGGAAGTTGCCTTCAAGTCACCTGCGATCCCACCCAGTTCGGCTTTTTGTGTGTTTGGCCCCGTCACCGTCAAGTACCTTTATATTCAACCCCCGAACGCGCCTGCTGGTTGGTCTGCCGAGATATGAGCCTTCTTCTCTTTCCTCAGCTTGAAAGAGCCTTATGTTCATTCAGCAAGAGTTTTTTTGGCATGTTCTCATTGTTTCTCTGAGATTGTGCACCGCGGTTGAGAGTTTCTCTCGTTGCGCGTTCTCGTACCCCTTCCGAATGCCATTGGCAGGCAAGCCCGACGCCCCTTTTTTTAAGGTGGATACTCTCAATTCTGCTTTTATTCTGTTGAATATCTTCCATTAGGGATGAAATATCTTTCCTTCATCCTACGTTTTTTTCTCTTCTCTGATTCGTTCCCCGCATGAATTGATTTGCCACCGTCATCACCCGATGTGAGGGTTCTCGGGTATGAACGGTGCATCGCCCCACACCGTGGTGCATTGCTGTCTTTTTCCCCCTTCCCCCCCTTCTCGCCTTCTACGAATCGATTATTAATATTTTTGGTTTTTTTGTTTTAAAGACGTGTTTTGTGCCTTCCCTTTTTCCATTGTAATTTCTCCCAGGCCTGCAGGAAAGTCATTTCTGAATAAGCAGTTTGTCCTTTTCCATTGGAATCATCGACCCCCCTCGGATTCCCCGAGGCGTGGCGGTTGCCTCCTAATTCGACGGGTCACTCCAAAACGCCACTGCAATACCTTGGCTTTCCTGATTCTCCCTTTTGCCGCCCTTCGCCTGTTTTTTCGATAGGTACTCGCGTTTTATCTCCCGACGACGGGGTTGGGTTCGTCATATTTCCTTCAAACGCCACCTGCGTACCGGCCCCTTCCTTCCCCCAAATTGTGACAGTTAGGGAGTTTCGTGATTGTTGGCCGAAGCCGATTTCCCATTCCGCAGAGGCCTTTCCTTGTTGCAGCAGCTTGCTTGTGGTCCTCCTCCCTGACTTTCTCTTGATTCCCTCTCTTAAGTTGAAGCAAATGTTGCGAAGTGCTCGTTGTATACCCCCGCCTCGAATGCACGGGTTATATTCCTCTTCGCTTTCTTTTTATTGAAGCGTGCCAGTGCCCATGTGGCTTCTTCCCACTCAAAACGCGTTTGCTGCGGAGTTTACAGGCCTCGCCAAAGCACCAACTTACCCGCCTTTTCTCGGCTCGGAATTTCACACAGTATTGAACGATTGTTTTTTTGGACCATCGCGTCCTCTTTTTTCCTCTCCTAGGAAGCTTCTCCTTTTTTTTTTTTATTCAGTTCTTGGAAGTAGCTGCAAGCGGGCGGCACGGCGCCCTAACGCCTCTCCCCCTCGGCGTTTCTGCAACTGCCCCGCTATGCTCCCTTAGAAGGATGAGCTTTTTCCAGGCCCCAGCAACATGTTCGCTTGCTATAATGCTTTTTGAAACCTTTCCCTTTGGGGCTTACGGACCCCTCGTGGTCCTGACACTTCGCACTCCGATGCAAGCCGGTCTTTCTATACCGGGAGCTTCAGCCTAGCCTCTCCCCTTTTGTGAGTTACCAACCTCAGTTTAGTTATTGCCGACGGGCCCTTGTCATTCAATCGGCTTCTCCCCTGCTTAACCGAGATCGATCCCACCATTTGTAGCCCCTTGAATGCTTGCACGTCGTCGCTTATTTGCCGGCGATTGCTATTAATTTCTGTTGTTGTTTTCCTCCCCCCTGAAGAAAATACCTCCCCCTCTAACTTCTGAGTCCCACCGATGCATTCTTTTTGGTTTGGAACTCTCGCAGTACCTCGTGCGCAAAAGAATCGACGTGTTCGCCGGACACCTGTGGCAGCGGCCGATCACCACAATTTCGTTCAATCTTCCTTTTTTCCCACCAAAGTGATGCGTTACCTGCGTTCCTTCACACCACGCGTCAGTTGTGGCTGAATGAGATCGTCCAGTGAGTATTAACCTCGCCT
>Ga0179593_1440860_pt1 | contig 12189 bp, 10 predicted proteins | sample CZODoug2_1_08_16_FD_185931 | JGI IMG/M metagenome (GOLD analysis project Ga0179593, IMG submission 185931) | Vadose zone soil fungal communities from Angelo Coast Range Reserve, California, USA - CZODoug2_1_08_16fungal (PacBio error correction) | ecosystem: Environmental > Terrestrial > Soil >... | reverse complement strand
TTTCTCCGTGAATCATTTGAATGAGGTATTTGGGGCCCCTGTGGCGGCGCTTGGTGCACGTCCTTTCCGTTGTAATTTGGCTCGCCACCTGCCTTTCTTTTCGGAGACATGTTCTCCTTGTGCTCCCTCCCCCCCTTTTGTCGTTTCTCGGATGACGTGATTTTCTGGTCCAGTACGCTCCTTTCCATCACGATACCCACCATATCTTTGTACTTCATCATTGTCGCTCAGATGTTTTGCCTGGCCCCAGCAGCCCCCGCTCTTTATTCGTAGGGCCTCGTGAACGTTTTTCTGTTATTTTATTTTAATATCCTTGTTTTTGTTTGAGTAGAGCACAACCTCCTTTTATCTGGGCCCTCCCTTTCCTTTCCACCTGAGAAAGGGTCCGTGACCCGACGATGCCACGCACGACTTTGTTTCCCCAGTGTAGTTTCTTTTTCCCCCCTCCTTTTCCCCCCCGTTTAACTGCAAGACATCTTTACCGCCCTCCCCTTTACTCGAGTTACAAGGACGTCGTCGTCTCTCCGATTCGTTTCCTTTCTCCTAGCCTTACCTTTCCCCCCTCCTGCCACGGGTCCCACTTCTTAAAAACTCTAGTCGTGTTCGCGCCCTTCCCTTTTTTTGCCATCCTGACCCAAGTCGGTTTTCACTCTTGAGGTTTAGTATTGATCCGTCCGGCCTGCGTTTCTTTGCCCGTCTGTTTTTGAAGTTTATCGTCTGAACTCTCCCCCACCCTATTGTCTATCTGTGTCTTTTTCACACGAGGGCAGTACTGTGACTTTTAAGTTTCTCCCCCTTCTTCCCTACCCGTGAGGGACTCGATAGCCTTGCACTTCGTCCAGCTTTCCGAACCCAAATCTCTTGCAAGTTTTTTACCCCCTTTTTAGCTTTCTTTTTAACCAAGTTCCCGAGTTTTCCGTGAGACCGGGTTTCCTTCTGCTTTTATGCTGATCACCTCCATTCATCTGACTTTCGAGTCGACAGAGGTGCCGGCACGCCCGTGTTCATTCCTCTTCACCCCCGTCTACGGTTCCCCTTTAAAGTGCCACCGTTCATTCAAGTTCGTCCCCTTTTAGACGATGGTCCCCCAGTCAAGATATTATTTATAAATTGTTACCCGATAACTATTTCGATGACCCACTCTCGTCACCGGTTCTTCTGTTTTATCCGCTGTTGCTTCTCGGTTTCGTCCCGATGTTGCAAGAAGTGACGTTCCTCTTTTCCGTGACTTTCCCCCCCTAGAGATTCGCACTCGGAGGCGGAACTAGAACTTAGGAGGATCCACTTGGCAACAGTTTTGCTCTGCTTTTTTCCGATCAGTTTTTCTTGAGACTCTAGATAGCCTACCCTCTCGGCTTTTCTCGTGTCCGTGCTCCCCTCCCCTCCCGCTTACCCCCTCTCCCCTTCTTGCTATTCCACCCTTTTGCATCCTCGGATGGACCACGTATCTCTAGGCGAAACGCCTTCCCTTTTTGGTTTTTTCGTACCCAGCATCCCCTTTCACGTCTACCCCCGGCGCGTGCTTATCTCAACGCCGCCTCCGGTGTCTTCATCCCTTTTTCCATGCCTGCCGCATTCCCCTGCTATTTTTTTTCTTTCTTTTCTGGGTCGAGATTCCCTCTGTCCGCTTTTTGCCATCCCTTTTTGACGTGCGATCACGACTGCTCCCACCCTCTTTTTTCCCTGCCGCTCGTATTTTACCGGCTGAGTGCAGATCCTTCGCCAAACTCCTCCCATGCTCCAAACAGATCTCTACACCATACTTCCCTACGAGTCCCCCTCAGTTCCATTTGTATCCTCACCTTTTTTCTTTCAAGGCTTGTCATGCAAAATCCATTTATGTGTCTCAGTCTCCCTTTTCTTAACCTAGGAGGATGATTCCCCATTCTCTAGGCTAATGACCCTCTCCGAAAGGTTAGTCTCCTCAGTCAGCTCCTCCACTGCACACTTCACCCGCGCGGGAAAAAGAATGAGAATGCAAGCTCCCTTAAACCCTTGACATAGTTCTGAAGGTTTGTTTTTTTATGATGTCATGTTATACCTTGCGTAGACCCCCCCTCTGTCAGAGCTATCCGCGACGACCGCCTCGAAAGAGAGGTTTTAGATTTTTTTCCCCCAAAACATTAGGTAGAGATAGTTTTACCAATCCACTACAGTTGGATTTGGATTCGCCAACGTGCACCTTTATTCCTTCCCCCTCTCCAAGTTTTTTTTTGCTGGATACGTAGGTGATTCCGTCCCCCCATCATGATCGACTTGCCCCTCCATGAGTAAGATAGTGCTCTCGTGGAAGATGAAGGTTGTTTTGTTGGTCCCCTCCCATTTACATTCCTCATGCGCGGATTTTTGCTCTAGATAGCGACCTGTCGTTTCCCCCGGTCTGCACTCCAGTTTCCCCCCCCAGGTCATCCCCCCCAAACCTTGATATCCAGTGAATCCTTTTTCCGGATTCCTCTTCTGTCAACTCTTGCCTGTTCCATGATCTTTGCAGAGTCCGGAAGACATAGTTGCTAAAGTTTCACCCATCAGAATTGTTTGAAGAGCCACCTGAGAGAGAGTTGCTTAGCATCCTTAACCTCCCTCCCCAAGGATGTACCCCCTCGGTAACCGCTTTTCAGATTTTTAATTTTCGTCTCCCCTTCGGCCAGGACTTTTTTACTTATTGGCCTTTTGATAGTTGTTTATCGACAGTCCGTTCATGCAGAGAATTTTGTTTATCCCCCTTGTTGTGCCTGAATACTATTTGAGATGCCTTTCATTGAGAGGTTGTTTCCCCCCAATGCCCTCCCTTTCTGGAAATCCCCCCCTTTCTTAAATTTTCACGGAGAGAAGAACCCCCGTAAATCTTGACCAGCCCCGGATGAGTTCTCTAATTTTTCCCCCCTTCACATTTCTTCCTCGGCTGTGTAGTGTCCTTTTCTTGTGTTCTCACGCCTGGTTTCCCGAGATCTCTGGCCTCTTTTTCAAAGCCCCCCCCCCCGGGCACCCACAACTCCCCTCTTTCCGTATCTTTACGATCCTCTCAGTTTCCTTGTCCTTGATCCCGAATTGTCCGCTTCTTTCGCTCCCGAGTGTTTACCCAGTCTCTTGTCCCCCTTTGTTTATCCCCATCTACCAGTTTTCGTACCCTTTCCCTAAGAAGACGAGGTAATCCTGCCTCGTAATCTTTCCGGCCCATACCTCTCTCTAGCTCCTCGACTCTCCTCTCTCCCCCGTTGACGTCCCTCGCAGCTGCCCCCTTTCAATGTCTCGCGCGGGATTCTCTCTACTTTCTAATCAGATCTTTCAATGATCCAAAGCACAGTCTTGCCCTTTTCCCAATACATTTGCGCCCCCCCCTTCATATTTACCGACTTGCAAATTTCTGATTTTAGTTTTTTTTTCAACGTAGTTTTATGCCTTAATTCCCCTCCCCCGCCTTCTCTGTGCACTCCCCCGACTTAGAATCTCAGCAGAGCGGTTTTCTTGTCACTCTGAGCTTCCATTTCACTCTAGTTGCTGATTCTTGGTTTTCTACTCCCCCCCCTTCTGTTGTACATCGAACCGATAGACTTTTGTTTTTATTATTCGCACCGATTCCTTCGGCCCTTTCCTAACCCCACATAGTTGGCTCATTCCCTCTTCAAAGAAATTCCCGTCCTGCCCCCGATATCCCGCGACTTTGTCCCTCAGAGTGGATGTACTTTTTCCTCCTTCACCTCCCTTTGAATTTACACTTTGAGCCTCTTCCGTCTCCTTAGACTCCTCAGTTGCAAGCTCTCCCTTCTTTTTTTTGCCCTGGACGGCTATCAAGTACCCCCCTCTAGATTCCCATTCCCCATTTCTCCCTTCGTCATATAAACACGAACCCCTCCTGTGATCGGATCCCTCAGCAAGACTTCCGTGCAGGTCAAGCGCTTTGACTTTCCTATTCCTAACGTAGACGATGACGTTATGTTTTTTCGGGCCCCTTTTTTTTAGCCTGCCTTTCCCTTTCTGTGATTTACGTCGCTTCAGGCCCCGGCCGGCACGAGTTAGCCCCTAGAAAACCTTATCCTTTCTCCTCTCCTGTCTCACGAGAGATGTTTTCCGGTAACCTTACCCGTAAGTCTTTCGGTGTAAATCCTTCCCCCCCCCCCCTCCCTCCCTCAAATCGGCGTCCTTCCAGGCGGCCGTAGTTTTATGCTGACTGAAGTTATTATTTTTATTGGCAATCCGGAAAGAATTCTTTATACTTATGTTCCCCTCACCCCCCCGTTTTTTGTTGTTTCTCGCGCTTCCTGTTTTCCGCCTCCTCCTCCCCCGTCGTGTTTTGACTGGTCAATGGTCCGACCGTCCACCGCCGCTGCCGGACGATCTATCTTCTGCGCTTTCCTTGGTTTTAAGTTTTAGGGGGGCATTGATGACCGTTAAGGTAATGGTCCCCCTCAACTCCACCATCTTCCCTTCCCTTTTAAAGGGGAGGGTTCTTTTGCAGCCTTTGTTAGGCTGCCCCTATTTGGCCTTGTGCATTGAAGACCCCCTTTCCAATAAGTAATTTTCCCCCCCCCCGGGGCTCCCCATCCATGACCCCACCAATAACGTAATACTCCCCAAGCAGCCCATGTACGAGCAATTTCAATTCGGTTTCAGGCCCCGATTCTCACCCCTAGATCACACCTTTTTGATCTGTTCTTTAGTCCGGCTTTATGGGGAAGATATGAGAGAAGCGGTTTTGTATCTCACTTGATCCAAGTTATCCTTTTTCTCCAATTTCCTTAGAGATACTTCATGTATAGTGAAATTCAGATTTTCTTGACCTCCTCTCGTCCAAATTTCTGATCATCCCCTCCCCTCCCCCTGCTAGCCCTACGGAGAGTACACTTGTTTCTGATTAGAGTTGCAACGAGTTCCCCCTCTGTGTTTTGATCTACCCGGTTTTCATTTTTCGGTATCCTAATACACAATCATCTATCCGTTCCCTTCCACCACCGGTCTTTCCTGATCCCCCCTCAAAGGGTTCCTCCGATAGCAGTTGACCATTTCCCAGAATCCCCTCTTTTTCCCCAACGCCCCGGGCGTTCCCACCCTCATCCTGAAGCTCTCTTTCATTAGGCCATTTTTTTTTCCCACTAACCTATTTTCCCTCGAACACCGCCCCCCTCACTTCCTCCCACCGAGTACCTATGATTCCTCCCCCCCCCCGGGAGCTAAAGGGTTTCTTTTCCCTATTTTTTCGTTTCAAGCTTTCCTTTTGCTCAGCGGGTCACCACCCGGGTTTTTAAGGATGGCGGCTTCCGCGCCGCTTATTCTAGGGTCCGTTCCTCTCCCGCGTCTCTTTTGCTTATACGCTGGGGGATTTTCCTCGCCCCCCCCTGTTCATTGCTTTCCTTAGGAGCAACTTAGTACCCCCTTTCCTTTTCCAGTCGTTCAACCTCCAGTCTTTGTCCTACCCTCGTAGCACCCGTGGCAAAGCCACTGGAGATGTTCCGCCCCTGCGGAACAACGGATAGAAGGACCACACTCTTCACGTAAAATTTGGCTTACCCCCCCCAACATTCATTCCTTCAAGAAGAGGACCAACCCTGTCCGTTTTGATGTGCAATTAACACTATTTCCCCTTTACAGGCGTTTGACCTTCTAGCAATATGTTTCTCCTTGCCTCTTTGTGTCCTTTCTTTTCCTCTAGACTTCCAGTGACTTTTTCCATTCCCCCGAGGAGTTCTGTGTTAATTTCCTGGTTTTTTTAGACCCCAGACCCAAACTAGGCCCACTTGCCTGCAAGGATCGAACCTTCGTCTGGTCCCCCCAAAATTAGGAGACAACAAGTCCTCAACTGCGAGTCCCCTCACCACGCCTGGTTCCACCTCTCAGCCTTATAAACTTTCAGTCATATCTAGTTTGCTTTTTCTTTCCCCCCATTTCCCCTTGCTTGGTACCCCTCCCGCAGTTCTCTTTACGCGGACCCCCCAAGTAATACCCCCTCCGCGCCTCCTAAATGGTTTTCCTAGTCCCGAGTCTCCCTGACCCGGTCTTTTTGATTCCAACACTCTGCCCATGACCCCCCTCGCGGGTTTATATATCTCGCGCAGCCAGAAAGGACCGCCTTTTCGGCCAGTCAACCATCTAACGAGGCCTAGTTTTGTGATCTACAGACGGGTAGGACATTGACTTTTCGAAATCTTCTCTCCTCGCTCCCACTTCTGTTAAGATTTCAAGTTCTTTTCAAAAAAACCCGCCCCCCCCCATTCAGGCCTTCGAGATTGACCCTCCCTTCCCTTCCCGCATAGATTTTAGCAAGCCCCCACCCGGTTCCTTTCCCCCCCTCCTTGAGTAGAGAATCGTGGTTTCTCGCAAACATCCCCTCGCACGAGCTATGGTTCAGATATTCGTTCCGCTCCTTTGGTTCCGACACCCTTCCCCCGAATACGTAAGCTGCGCCGGACCCCGACTCTTAAGATTTATATATGCGACTTCGAGAAGTCCTTTGATGTCGGGGTGCAAGCCCCCTCTCGAAAGCCCCCCAAATCCTCGCAATTAGTCCGTTTGAATCATTTGTCGGACCCCTTTCGCTGAGTCCCCCAGCGTTCGTTGTAGGGGTCCTGCCCCGCTTTCCTTATTCCTAGTAAGCCCGGTTTTAGGAGAAGAGACACTCCTGCATGGTGACTCTTTTCGCTTTGCTAGAGGGCATTTTTCCCCAGAGCCTTCCTTCTTGACCGCTCTTTTTACCCTATTGAGGATATTCGATACTTGTAATTCGTAGTGGCTACGATTCTGTGTTTAGCCATTTGCAGTTGCGGTTTTTTCGGTTCTTTCTCATGGTGTTGTTTCCGTCCCCATCTAGGAGTGGACAGGCCTGATGTGCCCCCAGAGGTTAGGTAATCTCCCCCCCTCAAGTACACTTTCCCCCTTTGGTTTGAACCCCGGCGAAACCTGAGGCTCTCCGTCTCCGGCCTGAAGATTTTCATACCCCTTTTCTTTCGTGATTTTTCGACATACGCCTTCCTTGTTTACGTGTATTGCTCGCCTTTTCCTCGCTTAGTTCAGCCTTTGTCCACCTTCCATTTTCCCTCAAGCTTGGTTCCATCAGACCTTTTGTCCAGAGATGCATGTTTTTTCCTTTGTTGTTTAAATCTTTTGCATTGCATATCTCCCCAGTGTCTTTGTGCTTACCTCGGTATCAACGTCTCTACTAACTCCCGACCCCGTCTCGCAGGTCCCCCGTAGCCCGAGCGAACCAGATTCACGCCCCAGTTCAAACCTAGCCCACGGTAACGTGAAAACACTTGGCCTTTCGCCCCGAGGTGCTGTAAGAACCAGCCATTCCCGATGTTTTCCTTACACTTTGGAATTCCCATATTCGTTCCGCGCCTCCCGTGCACCTTTCCTTCTCTCCCCTAGATTCTGCTTGACATTTCTTCTGTTCTTTCCTTTTTTGCCACTTAGGTTTCTTCAACTTTGCCCCTTGGTTTCTCCCTGGATTCGGTTAGACCCCCGGTGGAACTGCGGCTGTCCTTCCTTGTTAAATGGTCCCCCCCCTTGCCTACCTCTGTCGAAGCTGTTCCCTGTCCCTCTCACAGAGGTCTTGAATTGACTTCATTTCCTCCCCTCTGATTTTCTTCCCCCCCCTCCCTTAAATTTAAATCCCCCTTCACCCCTTTCCTCCCCGCCAACTCGTTCCGCGTTGAGATGAGACAAGCGCAAGCCCCTTCCTGTGCCCGCTATTTTTCTTGAGTATCCTTTTTTCTACCCCGCTCTGTTCATACCTATGTTTCCTCGCTTGGTCTTTCCTCCCCATTATGAGTGTTCCCCCTTTAAGGCTGCGATCGCTTAGTTTTTGATCCCCTTCTAGACCTTAGTGGGGGAGCGAAGCGTTGTCCCGTCATCTTCTTCAGTCAACGAGCTCCTTAAGAATCAGTCGACCTTCCAGGCCCTCCTGAATAATCCCCGAAGTTTTCTAATGAGAAGATCTTTCTGAAGGCCTCGCCGGGTTCAGGGAGAGATGTAGACCGCCTCGCCATGTCCCTCGGGATTTACAAAAAGGGGGTGTCGGCGCAACCCTGTGAAAGACCGGGACCGAGGCCGGGAGATCATGCACTCATTTCCCCCCCCATCCCAGAGCTATCCTACTGAAGAACGTTCGTTATAAGGTCGATCGGTAGTTTCGTTTTCCCTGCGAGTTTTCAGATTTTCCACTACGCCTTAGCGGTACCAAAAGAAAATCGAACTGTGACTCTCCTGTCATCCTTGTTTTGCCTCGTAGTTTCGCGTTGAACCTTTTTTTAAAACCGCGAATGTTTACCTCGGAGGGCCCGTTTTTCTCCCTTTCCACTGTATATCTCTTTCCTCATTCCCTTTTTGTTGTGTTTGAGCGCTACCCTTCTAAGTTAATCCTTTCCACTTTCCATCACTTCTCCTTTTTGAAGTGCCCAGGGGCCCCTCTACTCCCTTCCATTCCGCGCCCTCCTTTCTTGCTGCTGAGACCCTTCCTTTTGCCTCTGTTTTTTTCTGCTTTATGTCGTGGCCAGTGATCACTCACTTTCCCATTTTCCTCCTTTCCACACCAACCAACCCCCCGACCCCGCCTTAAGGCTTTGTTCTTTTTTTTCTTCCGTCCTACGCGGGGGCCGTGGTTTCCCCATTACCTCCTTCAAGTACTTTCCAGGTTCCGGAAATTGGCAAACCCCAAAATAATAGTTAAGCTAAGTGGATAACGAGAGACAGAAAAGGCATTTGCCCCTTCCAGTCCCCCTTTCCCGTTATCCTTACCAAGCCCGCTTATTCTGTGATTAGGAGGGATCCTGTGGATACCGATTTCGCTCTCTGGCTTTCGTCTATTACACCCCGGTCGTCAAACACCTTTCTATCTTTTTCACGACCTTTCGATCTCCTTCTCTTGCGGCCACCTCTTTTAAGCTCATGCTGATTTGGAGAGGATCCTGTGGAAGCTAGCCTCCCAAGGTTCAGCCTTTTTCAGAGCGTTTGCGTATGCTCGTCCCCCGTTGCGGGTCGGGTGAATTCCACCGAGTTAACCAGGGCGGCCCGTATTTGCCGTTGGGCCATTTTCAGAAAAATCACACCCTTGACTTCGCATTTTCCTAGCCTCCCTCCGGTTGAAGACAAGAAAAGCTTCAGTACCGTCTCTCCGGGTTTGTCACCCTTTTAAACGCCGAACATCGAGTTCCGGTACCCGGTGACCGTCTTTCAGACTTCTCTATTTCTTAGCACGTGTCTAAATCTCCTGGCACCCGCCACGTCTTCGCCCCGTTTCCTTTTTTTCGCAGAGCGTGCCTTGAATTCGGCCCAGTCCGCGGGTTGAGTCCCTGCACGAAATTCTAAAGGGCTGCTCGTCGATCCCCGAACGCGGCGCGCGTTTACCCCTTGGGAGAGTCTTGTTTCCCTGACTCGCCTGGTCGACTATTTCAGCCCTGCTACGTCTGGACCAGTCAGGCACGTCCGTCAACCTCTGCTTGCCACCCTGTCATAGATCTGCCCCACGTACACCGTTTATGTTCCACATACCCCGGTCCTCATCAGGCAACTTTAGTTGTCCATTTATTTTTGCTTTCGGAAACCCGGAACTTCCAACCCACTTTTCGTGCAGCCCCTTTCCCCCCATGACTCCTACCTGGCCTCCCTTTTCGTGGAACTATACGCCTATCCCGTTCGCTCTTCTGCCGAGGCTTCGCCTCTATCCGAGCCTCCTACTCGGGAGGAAATAAGTTTTATTTCCCAGGTTGCGGTTCTTCTCACGACCTTCCCCCCTTCCAAATGTACGGAAATGAGCTCTTTCTTTTGGCCCCCAGGCATGCACACCCTTCCCAAGTACTACGCACCTCAAAGGACTTTGACAACCCCACCGCAACTCTTCCACGCGGTCTTAAGTAGTTTTACCCCCTTCAAAGCTTTTGTACCGGATGGCCCATATCTCGATTGTTTCTTACGGTCCTTATTCTAGTCTTCTTACACCTTCGAGAGGGCATGAGCTCTGTAGGGGCGCCCGTCTTCGGCGCGCTTTCAGCGATCCCAAACCAAGTCATTTGTAACACGATTTTATAACCGTTGCCAAAGTGACTACTACTTCGTACGAAGTTCTGCGGATAATTTTGTGCCGCACCCGCGAGACTCAGCCCGCTCTGAGACCGCATCTCACCGATTAGAGGTCTACCACCACTTCCCCTTGGCCCGAGCACACATTGAGCACCGTTTCTCTCGATTATGACCATCCCTCTTCCTTTTCCATCTACCTTGTTGTGGGAGATCCATAGGGCCCGTTTTACCACCATCGATTCCCCTTTTCGCGATGTCCACTAGGTCCGCGTGTCTGGTTTTCCCCTTTTTTAAGGTAGACTTCCATCACACGTGTTTATAGGAGTGCCACCGATCCGTCTACGCGATCAGAAATCGTCCTCAGTCGTTTTCCAAACACGAGAATCCACCAACATTCACGCCACATACCTTCTCAGATTCGTACAGTTAATGACAGTTCGCGGAAGAGTGTCCTTCGTATACCTGTCGAGTTGCTCTTCCTGGGAAGTGTTTTGCAGAGGCCGGGAAATGATATCCTTCAGCACTAGCCCATGGTCTCCCCTTGAAGCCTTGAAGAATGCGACGCGCGTGTGTTAGAAAAGCCCCTCTCGCCAGATTGTCTAGACCTAGGACTGACCTTACCTGGAGTCCCTTCCCGCGGTACACTCTTTTGCCTCAAGACTGCACCTCCGTAATCGCAGGACCAAAGATTGCCGATCGTTGCGACTCTTTGCTTTTTGTCTTATTCATTGGTCCCCCTGCCGGCATCCTCTGGTACTTTTGAGAGAATAACGAATTGGCAGCGAGGGAGTTAAGAAATCTCCCCAAAAATTAACAGGTAAGTTCCCTATTTTGAATCATAGGCGCTGCGCGGTGAGAGTATCGAACACTTGACACCAGACCATCGCGCCCCTGGATTTTTTTATGAGATCTCCCCCACACATTTTGATGACTGATCCCCCTGGGGCTCTTTTTCCTTTAGTGCGGCACGCCCTTTCCGTGTCCCCCCCTAGAAGAGTCTGACTTTTTAAGCACTTGGCCCACTCCAGATATGGTAGCGGCGATAGACGGCTAACTCGCTCCCCCTTCGTGCACATCTCGTGGAATTTTGCTATAGACTAGTATGGTCTCCAGTTGCCAGTTTTGTTCCGAACGTACGCGATCGTTTTTCGGACAGGTTTCCTAGTCCCCTGTGAGTCTCTACGCGCCTTCTCAGGTTCTACGCCCCCGCCGCTTCCCTTGCTACCCGCTCCCCGCGCTTGCGCGCCGCCTATTTTCTCTCTATGTTGGACCTTGCCGTCAGCCCCCTGCGTAGCAGGAGCTTGTAAGTTTCCATTTATCTGCACTCGATCGCTTTACTTGTCCGTTTCCTTCTCCATGCGGTCGTTTAACGGTCAATTCCCGCCCAGGCTCTTTGCCCGCATTCGCTCGAAAAGAAATCAGGGAAGCGCCCCAGTGTGATTTTTATGTTACGACATGTCCCGCTAGTCTATTCCCGACCGGCGCCCTCTTACTCCCGCGGTGCCGATTCTCGCCTTGAGTCTAGATGTCCCAACCAAGCCCATCCGTCCGGCACACGTTCCCTCGTTCTCTCTGCAACGGCGAACACAGTTCTTCCTGGCCGGCCGATCTTGTACTGCGGATATCGTCCCCTGCTCGACCATGCTTGCCTCGCCACGCCTTGCTCTTGCCTAGTGCCCCCGTTTGCCCCCTGTTGATCCAATCCCGGTTTTCGCGACGTGAGCGATTCGTTCCCAATGCCCCGGCGCTCCTACGTCTCCCCCCTGTCAGCCGCCGGACGCCCTAAAAGCGTCCTTAGACGGCGTATTGAGCTTGCGGCTGTGCTCCAAGTCCTTGGCTGGCGCTCCTGTTAGCCCGCTGTTACTTGCATGAAGCTTTTGTTGTTATGCTTGTGTTTTTTCGCCTTCTTCGTACTTGTTAGTCCTCTCGCCACTTCCCGCGCGTCGCGCCGTACAGACGGCTCTGTCTCTCTGTCTGCGGCGGAGATTGCTCAGTTCTTTTCTTTTTTTTCCGTAAGTCCGTACTGTAAATAAAGACCCTTCAATTCCTGGGGACTAGCCCCTCGTGCTGCGTTCGCTCGTTGCGGTGGGATTTTTTTATATTGACCCCAGTCCCAAAACCACAGTTGGTCCCTGTCCCCTGCCTGTCGGGTTCAAATGCTGCCGCTCGTTTTCAGCAGGT
>Ga0179593_1415027_pt1 | contig 12189 bp, 18 predicted proteins | sample CZODoug2_1_08_16_FD_185931 | JGI IMG/M metagenome (GOLD analysis project Ga0179593, IMG submission 185931) | Vadose zone soil fungal communities from Angelo Coast Range Reserve, California, USA - CZODoug2_1_08_16fungal (PacBio error correction) | ecosystem: Environmental > Terrestrial > Soil >... | reverse complement strand
CTCCCTACCTGGGAGGTGTTCTTTATTGTCAATATACGTTTCTGTATATGACTTTTTTCCCCATTTTCACTCCTTTTAATGTCCCTTTTCTTTTTTGTTACTCTCGGGCCCTTCCTTTCTGTGGGGAGTATCGTGGTGGATGCGGGATCATCTAGCAATCTAGATATTCAGCATAAACTTCCCTAGAAAATGAGGAGCTAAATCGTCTCTCCCCCCTCATAGGTACCGGCATTTTCTTGCTTCCTGCTTCTTGGAGATCTCCCTAGCTTCTTTTTCCCTGATGGTGCTCCGGGGGCATGAAGCAGTCGCCCATTGTTGGTGGGATCGATCGGAGAGGATTTTAATCGTGACAAAACTTCTTCTTTTCCCTCTTTATTTTCGTCTTTCTTGTGACTTTTCCAACATTAAGTTGTAAGTTTTTTCCTTTCCCTCTGCTAGGCCACAATGAGTTACATCAGGTTCCCGATGACTCCTTATGGCTCATAAGTCATTTCGCCCATTCTCCTCTTTTTTGGAAATAGTTCAAGGTCGTTCTGTCTTTTGTTTGTTCCCCAAAGTATAAGCCGCCAGCGTCCCCATCCGTAAATGACATTGATGGACACCCAAACCTTGTGTTGAAAATTTCTCTTTTTCCCTTTTTCTCCCAAACCTTCTTTTATCTCCATGCTTGTGAAGATCACCCTACGTTTTCTTTTTTCGTCCCCCCTGGATCTGATAATGCCACTCCCGATATCTCCCTCCCTTTGAGCTCCTGACTTGCCTTTTTCTCCTACCCCGTCGGATTTTCAAAAGCCTTGGTACTAAACCCTTGGTTTCCCATTTTGTCCTTTTCATAGTTTTTTTTTTCGCATACTCCCCCCCCCTTTAGATTTTCAGTCATACCTGCCCTAACTCTACGAATCCCCACAAGCAATCGCTAGAGTTCTCGAGAGCCCGTCAGTCTTTTTTTCCTTCTCATGCATGGACCTCGACAGTTCTTTCCCTTTTTTCCATTTGATTTGTCCTTCCCAAGTGCCGCTTTTTTTTCTAGGTTAGTTATCATCATCATTGCATATTGTAAAAGAGCGCTGTCGGCAGGCCCGCTTGAGAAACATCTCATCCAGCTTTCCAACTCCTGACCTCATCCAGCCTTCTTTTTCTCCTCCGAAGTTCCTACAGGATCTCTCTTTTCCTTTTGTTCGGTGGCTAAAGGACCCACGGAACTTGGTCCTTCATCTGTTACTTGTTAGGTGTGTAAGCCTTGGAGGTCCTTCCAGAGCATCTTCTGTCTTCCCTCCCCCTTTATAGGATCTCTCCGTTTTCTGCTTCTGCTTCTGAAGATATTCGTGATATCTTTGACTTTTCTCTCTTTTTATCGGTCCCTGTTTTTTTCACAATTATGTGTCTTCCTCCTTTCTCGCCCTTTCTCGTCTGTCCGGTCCTTTTCTTTTCCTCCCTTCTGGACTTGCGTACCCCTTTTAAGCGTTCTTCACCTTAAGGGAGTCGTTTTTAATCCCTGACTGTGGACTTTTTTTAATTTTAGTCATTAAGTAGACCTTCGTTTTCTTTCCTCCCGCCTCCTAATTCCTTCCACTCCCCGCAAACTTCACCCAGATTGGCTTCTCCCCCTTACCCCACCATCCAGCCAACCCTTAGCAGACTATGAACAGGTTCGTCAACCTACTAGAGAAGATTTCGGGGATTTCTTGCTCCTGTACAGCATGGGCCTATGAGACACGACCAACTGACTATCTTGTGTTCGTTTTCGATGATCTCTTCTGACTCCACCTTTCGCTTCGGAGTCGCGGGACCTTTTCATTCTTCCTGGCGTGTTGTGATTGAGACACTCGAATGTAACCTTGCCCTCTTTTGTTTTTTGTGCCCCCCTGGACAATTTCCCTTTTTTTTTTTTCTCCTTCGGCTTCTGATACGTTTTCGTTCCGATCTATTTCTTTGTCTTCTTGCCCAGGTGGTCTATGGATTCGCATTCATTTTTTTCCGCGCGTCTAATTGTACCTTAAACTTCTATTGCAGTTTGTTTCCCTCCTCGCCTCTCTTTCCCCTTTTCCCCCTCGCACTCCCGTACTTTCTGACTCGATTTGTTTAGAAGATCTTCGAGACGATGGCTGACCCAATTCTGCTTGCGTCCGCGTAGTCGTCTCCGTTCTAATTTTTTCGGACTCCTCAGCGTAAGTTGCTCTCTTTTCATTTTTACTCTTTTTTTTCCTTTCCTGTCGGCTTCAGGAAAGAGTAGGCGGACTATGCTGCCGGTTGTGGGATGGCCGTCTCCTTTTTTTTCTGGAGTCCCTCTGCACTCTCCTCTGCGATGGCTTCCTTCCCTCTTTCCTCCGATTTTTCTCTACCAAGAGTCTCAAAGTCTCCCTTGTTCCTGAACACGTTTGTACGTAAAAGCGGGGTCATTTGCCGGTCCTTATTTCCAAGTTTACTGTGTTTCGCTCTTCTCTGAACTTCCTCTACCGAAACAGCTTTAGCCTTCTCCCTGACACTACTTAGAAACTCCGTTGTTGTCTTTGTGGAACTCCTAACCTTTCGGGGTCTTATCCGTCTCCCTCTTGGTCTCCCCAAATCCCTTCCCCTTCTTGGTTCGGACATTTGGATCCCGGATGGGCTTGATCTAACAGTTAGAGTTCAGATTAGATTGCTTCCTCTTACGTTGCGCGTCGTATGCTTTCGCCGGTATGGCGCCCGACCCCCCCCCCTTGTGATGGCTCACAACTCGAGCCCTGCTCGTTCTTCGGACCCGGTGCGAGGTTTCCTCTTTCTTATTTGATGTCTTTCCCCGATCCCATCTTACTTGGGATTCCCTCTTCGGGCTACCTTCCTCTATGGCCCTGGCTCGCCGACTACTGCTCCAACATTCCCACTCTTTCCTGGTGAACGGTGTTTGAGTTGGATCTTACTTTTTTAGTATCCTTCAGTCTTGACTCCGTAGGCTCACCGGACTTGCTTCCCCTTCCCCTTTGTGTTTTAACGTGCGGCGGCTAGTCTAGGGGCTGAAGGGCTGCTTTTCAGGTTTGTTCTTTTTTTCCTTCCGTATTTGGGAAGGTGGGTCCTTTTCTTTCTTTTCGTAATTATTATCCGGCTTGTTCGCTTGGTGTCTCTCTCCGGAACGGAACGCGTCGGTTTTGAAGTGGCAACCCCTGAGTTTGTCCTTCCTGTTTCCGTAGGGTTCGTTCGGTCCCAGGCTCTTCCTCTTGCACTCCTGATTCAACTCCGGATAGTGGCAGTTCTCCGTGCTTCCCCCTGTTTTCGGTTTTTTGATCCTTGCTCTGATACTCCTCTTCTCCTTCCCCCTCCCCCCGTGACCTGCTTGCATCCCCTTTTTTTTTCTAAGTCTAGTTTGCTCCGCTCCCTAACTTATTGTTCCAGATTCTTCAATGCGCAACTCGTGTTCAATCGGAGCTGATTCCTTTTCGGCCCCTTTTTTTTCCTGTCCCCCCCTTGCAAGCACAAACGCCGCCCCTTTTCCTCCGCCACTTCGTCAACCGAAATCATATGTTATCCATGGTGGGCATGCAGCTCTTTTTAGGCACCTCTTTGGTCCCCCTGGCAATTTCTTCTTCCTCGGCCTCTTTCCCCTCCCCTCACCCATGTATCCAATCAATCCGTCTAATGCGTCTAGTGTTCGGAGTTTCTGCACTTAAGTTTAATTCACTTTTCGGAAATTTTGTAGTGGACGCTTCCTTGTTCCCCCACTCCCCCTTTTCTTTGGCTGCGTCCCCTTCCCTAATAAGGGGCTAATTGTCTTGTTGACGCGTACTCCTCTTCTGCCTGACGGCTCGGTTTTTTTGGCCGAATTAAATTAAGCTCTCTTTTTTGCTTCGACCATGTCGTTAAGGTAGATCAGCGGTGTGACTCGCTCTTTCCACGCTGCCTCCCTTCCTCCTCAGTTTAATCTGTTTACGTGTTCCGTCCTTCCCCAGACGAGACGTTCCTGTAAGCTAAGGCCGTCTGCGGAGAAGACGCACCGTGCAGATCTCTCTCTTCTACTCTATCGTTTTTTTTCTCTATGTAGCGTCCATGCACGTCTCCCCTTTTTTCTCGCGGCTTTTCCTTCTCCCTACCTCTGAGTTTTTCCCCTCTTATGTCTGTTTGGACGCGGTACCAGTTCCCAGCGAAGAGTTCGAGATGAAGTATTCGTGACCGCAGCATAGATGCACGGGTTTTCCTGGAACTTGGTCTCGTTCCCTCGTCCCTCCGCTTTCCTCCCCTTTTCTCGCCCCCTATTAGAACGATTATCATGGAGTTCCCTCCTCCTTTTTCTTATTCCGCACCCCCGACCTCAGAATTCGGGGTCTTGTCACTGGTCTCGGACGTGTCAGATTGCTTCTCCTGATGCTTTTGATACTTTGTTCGTCTTCTTTTCCGGATCCGTTGACCGCCTTTTTTTTCGTTCTTGCCTTATGCGGACCCCCCCTGCGATCCGAGATTGATCTGTTGTTGTGAGGCCGTGACTTGTCTTCACGGCTTGCTGTGTTTGCCTCCTGGCAGTTTTCCCAAACGCTACAAGCCTAGCCTCCCCCAGTCCTTTGAAACAACTCGTTTTTTTTTTCGCCTTTTTCTCCTCCGTGTCTTTTTACTCACAGTCTGAGAACATTTGTGCGGGGACTTTGAGCACTACGGTATCCCAGAACGGTGATTCCTTTCCCGTTTGTGTAACCCATTCTCCCCTCCTCTCGTATTGCCTTGCGGATCCCCCCGTTGCGGCCTCGACTCCTTAATGCGGTTCATTTTGGATCCTGATTTTCCCCTTAACCTCGGCTTACACGGACCCTCTCTTCCCCGGCCTTTTACTCAACTATCTGGGTTGTAAGAACGTGCTTACTTCTTATCACCCCCCCCCCCCCCCCCCCCCCCCCCCCCCCCCCCCCCCCCCAACGACCTAGCTCTCCATGATAATCAAGTGCCGACAGACGAACTTGGAACCACTTTGACGAAGGCCTGGCAGTGCCCTTCCCCTGCAAACTCCCCTCCTCTCCGCTCCTTCCCCCCCTCCCCTCTGACCTCCCTTAAACCTGCCGGCGGTAGGTCTTCGAAACCCCCTTGATTCTGGCCGATTTACAATCGCCGTGTTATTTCAGGGGATTTTTTTTTTTCTCTGCACCCTTCTTCGTCTGCCCCCTTAGGAACGATAATTATATACTGAATAACAGTCCTCAAGCCGTTTTAGGGGGCAAGCGATGCGAACAAATCGGCCATTTTATGTTTTGGCTCTTGTCTCTTCCTCCCTCCACCCCCCCCCCCTCGGTTGCCAGGGTTTCCAGATTCCCTGTTAGCAAGAAGCCGACGCCGCCCCCCCCAACGTCCCTGTTAACTTCCTCCGGGAGACTTGACAAGCCTCCCCTGGGATCCGTCCTTTTTCAGGTTAACACAAGGCAATGGTGCGTTTTTTGCTTCTCCCGCACCGATTTTTATTTTCTCCCCTAATCTAAGAAATTGGTTGCTTCCTTCCCCCCCAATCGCCTCCGTTAATTGGTTTTTCAAGTGAAGCGGCTATTTTTTCCTGGGCTCTCTAGCGCTCCCCCCTTCTTCCCCCTCTCCGCCTTTCCCCTCTCCCCCCACTACTCTCTTCCCCTGTACTTATCGGAGTACCCAAGTCCGACACCTGTTGATTCCAAACTTGACTTTAGTTTTTATCAGTTCGCGCCTTTCAGACGTTCTTCTTTCTCCACCGTCGGGGCCCCCTTGATGAGTGCCTTTTTACCTTTTTTTCTTTTCAGTTTCTTTGACAGCTGCCAGAAGGCCTCGCACAACCGTCGAAGACGTTTCCGGGACCGTACCTGATTATCCCTTCATACTCAAGCGGAACTGGCCCCTCCGGTTTTTTCCCTCTTTTCCGGGTGCTTCCCCCCTGTCACTCAGTTTTGACCTCGGAGGACTCAATCCGCGGACAACTTCAGACGGACTCTTCCCCCCCCCATGAAGCTATGATCTTATAAGAGTTTCGTTGCTATTGAAAGCGACCAGGTTTTTTTTTTCATGTTATCCACCAACGGATAGTCCTCATTTTCCTGCCCTATTACCTCGTTTCTACTATCCGGATTGACGTGAGGTAGGCCCCCTTCACTTCACCCAGACGCGTAAAGAATGAACGAGAACCTTCCACGGTTCCCCCCTCTCTTCGTATTTCCTTCCTCCCCCCCGACAAGATTCCAGGTTCCCCCCTTTGCTGCCTTAAAGATGAAAATGTTTCAAGTGTGCATTTTTTACCTCCGCATGAAAAGCCTTCCTTCCTTACCATTAGACTTATTTCCTCCCCGCCTGTTTGGCTTCCTTCCATCCTACCGCGATCACTTTCCTTTCCGTTTTGTTTTTAATTCTTCACAACCTGTTGGTCATGACAGACGGCACCTACAAACCTATTTTGATCGTTTACTTGATAGAAGTGTCTTTCTTGTGATTCCTTCTTTGCTGTTTGACCCCCATTGCCAGTTGTTGGCGAAGCCTCGTTTTGTACCTTTTTTATGTCCGCAACTTCTTTAGGATTGTTAATCCCCTTGAACCTACGTCCTATAGGAATAGTTCCTTCCAAACTCCCCCCCTCCTTCGAGCTGCTCGTGTACTGGTCCACCCGCAGGGGGGGTAATTGTACTTGTGACGATACGGCGTAAGTTAACATACGCGATAGCCCCCCTTGACTCTGACCCATGCTTGGTATGCCCACTTCGACCGTCCATAAGTGTCTCTTCAGTCTCTTCATGTAATTATTTTTTCAATATGGTTTGTCAAGACAACCCCCCCTTCCTCCTCTTACCGTCCTTCTTGACATTTTCCTCCTTTCCCTCAGCCCTTTCTGTTATTACAACGACCCCAGGTTCCCCTTTGTGCCCAGTCTCTCGATGACCAAGGTGCGCTGGAGGAAGCTCTCTAAATAAAATCAGCTAGAACGCGGACTGCTATGTAACCTTCTTCTGGATTCGTTCTCTTTTCTCCCCCTGTCTTTTTCCCTACGTCTTCCCGCCCTTCTCCCCCTCCGTGTTACCACTATCCTCCTGGTGATAAAACCTTTCAAACCATTATGACCTTTTGTCCCTGCTCTTCTCAGTTCCATCTCCTTCCTCCCTCTTTCCACTCTTTTTTTCCGTCCAAGACTCCCTTTTCTTTTTCTACGCTCCTCCTTCAGGTCATGACTGAGGGTCAGAAGATGTAGTCCTAACAAATTGGAGGTTTTATTTCAACAACCTATTTTGCAAAGGCCCAACCTTTCGAAACCCCTTTTTTCTTTTCCCCCTTGCGAGCAGTTCTTTCCCCGAACTCGCGTGGCTCCCCCCCTTGCAATTGGAGGCCGAGCGCCTTGGCTTCTTCCACTCCACTGGTTCTCAACCACACCCGTCTTTTTGCTCCCGAGCACCCAAAGCCATTTATATCACTCATTTATTGCTTTTCCGAGGAGCCTCCCCTCCTATTGCAACCAAACCCTGTGTTGGGATCCTAAATTGGGATTTTCCATGAAATTGTCAGTTTCAATTCCCTAGCTGCCCCCCGCAATCCCCTTCTTATTTTCCCCCCCAGACCTCCCTTCCGATTCTCTTACCCCTTATGATTCCAGATTCTCCCCCCTTTCTCCCCCCCTCTTTCAAATGAAGTTTTTGAGATAGGCGAGGAACCTGAGTTATTGACGAAATCCCCGACCCTGGGGCTTTCTCCCTTCCTGCACCACTGATCGGGTCTCCCTTTCTCCGAATGAACTCCGCTTATCACAACCATCTTGATTTTTAATTTGGGGTCTCCACTGGCCTGCCCTCCTCTTTTACACGCGCTCTTCCCCTCCCCACCTCATAGTTTTTACTCCTCTTCTCTGTCGGAAGGTGCTAGAGGGCAATATTCGTGTGGTCTTCTCCCGTTGTCTTCTGACTCTCTTTGTTCTGTTTACTGTTTTGCCTACCCCCTTTCCCTCTTTTTGACTTCCTCCCTTCCTCTTCCCCCCCTTTTAATACTCCACGTCCTCTTCCCCCTCTTCCCTTTCAATGCCCCTCTTGTACATAATATACCCGGTACATGTACCCCAGATCCCCCCTTGCAGGTGGCGCTCCTTTTCCTCCCTCGTGTTGTTGTTTTCTCTTTTCCTCCTCATACCACTCTTTCTTTTCTTTATGTACCTTTTTTCCCCCTTGGGTATATGTGTCCTTACGGGGAAATTTACCTGGGGAGTTACCAGTTATGGCAAAGCATCTTGGTCTGGGATGACAGGTTTCTGAGGCTGTTTTCCTTTTTTCTCCTCTATGTTGGGGATCCGGACCAGTTCCCCCCCCCCAACAAAGCTGAAAATTAGCGTCTGTTGTCCCTTAAAATTGCTCGCCAACACCTCTCGTGTTAACTCTCGAGTTGTCATCTCTCGGCGGTCTCCCCTACGTTTCTTGTCTCTCCTTTTCCCCCCTCTTGCTTCATGAATCCCCCCTTGTCCCCCTGCCATTATAGATCCTATATATGGAGAAGTGCCCCTCAATCTAGGCTGTGCCTCCCCTTCTTCTCTTTCTTCCTTGGCTGACCCCCCCTCCCTCCGTTTTCATCGCTGCTAGCGCAACCAAATTTTGTTTCCCAGCACGTTTTAGAGAAGTGTTCTTCCTTCCTTTCCCTCTCCCTCGACTCTTTTCTTTGTTTGTCTCTCAATTTATTCGATTTTTTGGCTCCCAGTTTTCTTTTTACACACTTTCGGACCGCCATCAGAATGTGCGCCCATTTTTTTTAACTCCTTTTATTTTCATTGGTGCCATCCCCCTCTTTAGTTCTCTCCCTTTCCTTTTGGTTTGCTCCCCCCCTAATTGTCGGTTTTTTGGGTCCCTTGTCTTATCAATATCCGTTGAAGGCAATGTCACTGTTTTTTTCCATAGTGACAAACATGCTTAATTTCCCCCTGACCCATGTCTTTTTCTCCCTTTTTCCTTTCTATTGTTTCTGAAATCCTTCCCAACCTTTGTTATGCTTCACTCATATTCCCCTCAGCATCGCCTGAATGTATAGCGAATCACTTTTGTGTGCTGTCGAGTTGTTCCCTCTCGCAAGCGAATTTTTCTTCCTGATCCTGGACTTCTTCCCCTCGTTGCGGTACTTGCTCTTCGCCGGTCTGCTTTTTTGAGCCTCCAAGTTTTGTTGCAAGGTCATTTTTGTGCCCCCTCGATCTTTGTTATTGTACTTACTTCCTACCAGACGCTTCTCCCTGATGCGCCCTTTCATTCCCCCTCCTAACTAGTCTTTTTTCCTCTGCCGAAGTTCAGATCTCGATTTGGAATTGTGAGAGAACGTCTATCATTTCTATCTTCTGTAAGTGTTTGGCACCTCTTTCAGCCTGGGCCTTTGCTAACTCCCCTTCTCTTTCTTTCCTTTCTCTCACTTCCCCCCTTTTACTTTTACGTATGCCCCTTTTTTTTTTTTTTTTTTGGGCATCTCTGACTGCGAATTAATACATGAAGACATTTCTGTGTTCCATAATATGAGGGAATCGTTCTTCCCGGGTGGTTCCCCTCCTTTCCGCGTTTGGCTTCTCTTTTTGGTTATTCCTTTTCATATTGATGGCACGGTCCTGTATCTCAGATCCACAAAGGGATACAGTTTTCCCAATTTACGTGCCTCTGGCCAATTTGCTTTCTGGTTCTTTGTCAGTTCCTCCTCTTCTTTTCTTTTTCAGGTTCCCCCCCTTTCCTGTGCTGACTCCTCCAACCACACTCTGACCACCCCTCTTTGCTGCCGCCAATTTTCTGATCCTGGGTTTCCCAGACCCCTTACTCTCCTTAATAGCAGAAACCCAGTTTAGATCTATGTCTTATTTTTCCCCTTTCTTTCCCCTCTTTCCCAGGGTTAACCCCACTTTCTTCTCCTGAAGGCCCTTAGCCAGCGGAATCTAGACTTTTGAGCCCCCCCTGTTCTTCCCTGGAAGCAGTGTTTTGTGAGAATGGTACGGGGCCTTTTCTTTCTTGGATGATCTCCCCTTCCACTTTCGATACATCTGGCGATACCCTCTTGCTGGCGAAGTTTTTTGTCTCAACTGCAAATTGCCATAGATACCCCCCATACTATTTTTTCACTTCCCCCCCCTAGATTTCTCGGTTCTTTCCCTTCTGGCGGTTATATGGCTTACCCGTTTCAACTCTCTGCATATTCAAGTTTCTTGGACTGTATCGCCATATTCAGTTTGCTTCGTCCTGAGGTATTTTTTTTCCCAATGTCATTTCTATCCTCCTTCTTTCCGTTTTGTTGTTGTTCTCCTCCCTACTCGAGCCTTTCTTTTCTTTGCCTCTCTGAGCGTGTGAGAGTATAGTTTATTGTAAAACACTTTTGGTAATAATTCCCTTTCCCCCCTCTTTCTTCCCCTTTTTGTCCTTTTTCTCGTTCTCTCCCAAGACCGGTCCGTCTTTTTATTAGAGTTCGGTTGTGGGGACTTGTAATCTTTTGATTCTGCTCCCAAGGGAACTTAGCCTATGTCTTTGTCCGGATCTTTTTTTCCTCCGATTTTGGATACGTCTCCTCCTCTTTTAACGTCTCATCATTTCTTTTATCACCAACGTTTTTCGGAGAGTGGTCACCGGTGTGTGACTTTTTAGACTCGTGAGAGCATCCGTAGTCTTTTTGATATGTTTAGGTCTCCTCTTCACAATGCGGCCTTCCCCTTCTCCTTTCGCTCCCCCTTAATTAGAGACCTAGTATTGGCCGTTTTATGTTACTTCAGCTTTGGTGGGCCTACTTATTCTCTGTTCTTTCTCCCCAACCAAACCTCTCCCCTTTTCTTTATTTTTAGGTCCCTTCTCCCTCCCCTTATCCCGTATCTTTTTCTAGTGGAGCCTTGTCAGATTTCGGCGAGCTGGCTGTTGGTCGCTCCTTCGATTTTCCGCAAGGCCCAGTCGGGCCACCCTTTTTCTGCTTCTCATATACTCCCCTTTCATCCCCGCCAGCTTCTTCCTGTTCAAGATCCATTTCTACTCTGGTCGCGGATGTGCTATAGACACGTAGTATTGATTAGCCTCCTCGGGATATTACCCCTTTCCATGCTTTTCATGCACCTGTTCGATTCTCCCCTTTTTCCTTTCTAAACATCCTTCCCTTGCACCCGGGCATGATTTCTTTTCTCTCTTTTGAGATATACCCCGTTCGAAGACCAGTCGACCTCCGGAAATTTACAAGATCGGAAGGGGTTGCGAGGATAGGTGTGGATGGGATTTTACGTGGCCTCCTTTACCCGGATTTCCATCTCTTTTGTTTCCCATTTTTGTTCCCCGTCTTCGTTTTTTTCCTATTATCCGTCTTGACTCTTCGTTGTTGGGAATCGCGTTGTTCAAATCTTCCGTGAGTTGAAAACCAGCTTTTTCTTTTTTTCCCCTCTTTTTCCGTAGCTTTTTCGTTTTTCCCTTCGCCAATTCGTGTGAACCTCGAACCGGGTAAAGGTTTTTCGTTTTTTTTTTTGGCGCTTTTCGGCTACTCCCCCTTTCTCTCTCAGCTTCCGGTCTCCCCCCTTTCAATGCACCGATCGGTAATTCGTTCTTTTTTTTCTCCTTAGGGTTTACCGCCACTCCTTATTTTCCTTCACGGAGTATAAGGACCTCATTTCCTCCCACCTTCTTTTTTGCTCCCCTTCTCTTCGTTTATGGTTGTAGGCGTTGGTTCAATGCTGTGCAAGACCCCCGAAGAATTGGTTTTCATCCCTTTCCCTTCCTTGTTCTTTCGTTTTCTCTCCTGTCCGTCACCAACCCCCTTTTCTTCTCTAGTATGGTGGGCCCATAGGTCTCGTAGGCGCAAAACGTGACCCCCTCACCTTCCTTTTCGATGGATTTAACGTATAAAGTCCCCATCCTTTTTTCCTCTTTTTTCCCTCTGTCCCTCTCCCCTTTTTCCGAAGGATCCTGGAAGCCCCCCGAATCATTCCTGTCTACATTTTTTATTGGGACGGTCCATACGGACTAGGGCTTGTTTCAGTTCAATGGCGGGCTCCTTACTTTTTGACAAACCCGATTAGGTATTTTTCCTCTCCCCCTCGGTCCCAAATTTCCCCCTTTTTTTAACGCACTCATCCCCCGGGCCGCGGTGGACCATGTGAGGCCCAGTCCGCGTTAGGAAGGCATTCTCCTGACCGAAGTGTAGCGTTTCAGATTCCCTTTAGTTTGGCCTACGTTTCCCTCTCTTCCCTGCTCGCCTACCTTCTGGCGAGTTCCCCCGACTGTCGGTTCCTCCCCTCTTTTTTCCCTGTCGTGTCAACGATTT
>Ga0179593_1362762_pt1 | contig 12189 bp, 8 predicted proteins | sample CZODoug2_1_08_16_FD_185931 | JGI IMG/M metagenome (GOLD analysis project Ga0179593, IMG submission 185931) | Vadose zone soil fungal communities from Angelo Coast Range Reserve, California, USA - CZODoug2_1_08_16fungal (PacBio error correction) | ecosystem: Environmental > Terrestrial > Soil >... | reverse complement strand
GGAACCCTAGTCTTTTCCATAGAATTACCTTCAAATCTTCTGGGGAAAGTCGTTCCCCCTCCCTCAAGCATATTACTCCGTAGCCTCCATGACTCTCCCCAGAATCCCCCTTTTCTCTGAATTTGATTAAGTCCTACTTTTGACGAGAACTTCCCCTTCATTTCGGCCCCTACGCAAATTAACCCATCCCATGGCGGATCTAGAAGTTTTCTTAACTCTCGTTCTATACTTAACCTCTCCCTTTACATTGTATTTTTTTTCCCAAATTACGTAGAGCGTCTCGTGTCTTGCTCCCCAACTTGACCGCTAGTCGAACACCCCACCCTTTCCCGATGACTTCTTGGCATGTCCATTTTCTTAGAATCCCCCCTTTAACGAACTCAGTCTGAGACCCCTGCTTGAAGTATGACGATCCTTCCCTTCTTTAATGTCCTCCCGACCGTCGTCACACATCGACCTCCCCTTCCCATAAACGCATGTGTCTAATGTTCCCCGACTCACTTAATCACGAGAACACCTTTCCATTAATGGATTCCTCGTCTCTTTCAGTTTTAATTTTTGTCTACCAGTCCTCTCGTCTCCGAATCAGTGCTTCGTGAACTTCCCCCCTCCCCATCCGTCTGCCCACACTTCTTACCTTGTTGTCTATGTATGACGCTCTTTCCCTTTCCACCCCCGACTCTCTCGCAGCGATCTGCTACTCCGCTTAAAGGATATACACTCCTTCCACTTGTTGTCGTTGAGATAAGACCCTTTCATGGGAAGAGCTGTACTGCACTTCCCTTTCCCTCCATCGCTCTTCTTATTGTGGAAGTTCCTCTCTCGCCCTTCCAAATCGGTTCACTCCCCGTACGGAAAGTTGTATGTCTCTCATGTCCCCTCCCTCCTACCCCGCCGGCCTTAATCCCCCGTTTCTGTCTTGAAGTACCCCTCCCTTTTTTCCATTCGCGAGCTCGTCTTGTCACCTTTCCCCCCTTCTCGAGAAAGCTCTATCGGACCTTCTCTATAAACATGGGGTATTTTCATTCCCCTCGAGATTTGGTCCGTACGTTAATTTTCATTTCTCGTACAGAGCCTTTCCCCTTTTCTCGAAGATGTGTATTCTTCCGACCACTTTCCCTCTCCTGCTCTCACGTTAAAGAACCCTCCTCTCCCATTCGCGTTTGTGTGATTTGCGCTCCTTTCAGATAAAAGAAACTCTTTTTCCCCCCCCTTTCCTCCCTGATTGACTAAGTACCCTTTTTTTGCACCATTCCGGGTGTCTTCTAACGAAAGGTGATTGACACCTGACTTTTTGCTCGAACGGCCCCTTTCCCCCCCGATCAGTTTTTCTTTTACTCAGAGCTTAAATTTTCTTCGGTCCTCCTATGGATGTGTCTTGCTCCTTTCTGTTCATTTTGGAACTTACCCAATTCATGCGGTTATGTCCCCCCTGAACTAACCCGTCCCCTCCCAAGCACTAACCTTTTTTTCTTTTCAGCGTTTGAGATGACAGATTTTCTGATTCCCACTCGACTCATTGTCCCACATCGGTCCTGAGGGTCCACTCCGAGTTTCTCTCCGCCAGATTAGAGATAAGCTTGAAGCATAAGGAGATTTTGCTAGGGTTCTAGTCTTTTTTCAATGAAGAGGACCGCCTCATTTTCCCTAGCTACGCACCTTGAGTCAAACTCCCTCCCCTTTTTTGATTGTATAGACACCATTCTCACCTGTATAGGTGTCTTTTACCCCTCTGTTTAGCAGCTCCCTCTTCTCGTACCCCTCGTCCTCCCTTTTGGAGAAAAGTTTATGGATGAGTCTTTTTAGCCTAGGCACGATGTTTAAGTCCCCTCTTCTTTATGACCCCACCCTGTCCCCTGCGTTGTCTTTCCTTAGCCCTAAGAAGTAGGTTCTCATTGAATTTCCCCCGATTCCTCCCCTGTGATCTCTTAATGTTTTTTAGTCACTTTTGTAAGTCCGCTTTTTTTTTACTTGTTGAAGCAAGATTTACAAATCCGCCCTCCACCTAGGGTCCCTATAGGTTTTCGCCGCTGGTTTCCCTTTCAGCCTCTACAGAGACGGGCCCTCCTTCTCGAAGATTGCCCACCCCCTTGAATATCCCCCTACATACGTTTCTGCCGTTTCTTGCGCTGCTCCAATCCCGTACCGTTTCTGGTTTACCAGACACCAAGGGTACACCCCAATATTAGACTATGCCTACCCTGCCTATTAGATCTAGTAGTTTCCTCACACCTCCGAATTTGCCCTCCCCCCGTTCGGACCTAGCACACCTATCTCATTTTCGCTTCTCCCTCAAGGTACAGCGCTTATGGGAAGGAAGACTGATTTCGGCGTAGAGAGACCCCCGTCTTCCTAGTAGGGAGATTTTTTCCCATCTCCTATTTTTGCTTTTCCGCATGTACGCCGTTAAGAAATAAATTTTAAGCCCGACCCTCCTTGACACGGATGACTTTTTTCCCTTTTCACGGCCCACCAATGGAAAGGCGATCAGGGCTCCTTTCTCCTTCATCGACTGCAGCTTCTTCTTCAACCCTCCCTATTTTTCTGTCACAGGGTTTAATAAGGAGTCCCTGCGGTACGTGGAAGAACACCCCCTTTTTACGTCAGTTCCCTACACCACCCCCTCCATACGCCCTTCCTTGGCAACAGGATTCCGATTGCGAGCTGAACCTTCGGGCTTAAGCTTTAGTGCCGTTGTGTTTTTTGATAGGATCGTAAAACCTTCTCGGGTGGATATTTTCTTGAGGAGAATGTTTACTGAGTCTTTTTTTCCTGTCTTTAATATCGCCATCTTGATCTCTTTCCTGGCCCAAAACGCACAGATATTCCAAGATGACCCCTTCAGTCGGTATTTTCCTACCTTTCTTACTCCAAAAGTTGAAGGGACTTATAAATCCTTTTCCCTCTTTCCTAATCTCGTTACCGTGCCCTTTTCAAACTTGATCTTTTTCTCTATTCGGAAAAATGGGTCTTATCAAATAAATTTACGAATCGACCATGGACCAAGGGACCTCCCCCCTCTAGAGCCCCCTACATGATAGAAATGCCTTTTTGTCCTCCTTCCCCCCCCATCAGTTATAGACAGGCGCCCAAGAACTATATTTCTTGTGGCTCCCTTCGTACATGCCCTAGAACCATTGCCCCCCCTTTCTCCGAAGGCTGAGTTTTCAGTCGTAACCTTCTGTCTCTATTCCGGCAAGACTTCTCGCTCGTCCAGTCTTCATAGAGCACATTCCGCCTCGAAAAGTGACTCTTTCCCGTCTCATTCTTTCTGAAGTCACTTTCTGTCTCGGACAATTTCCTCCTTACTCCTTACCTAGCAAGGTAAGGTGCGAATTTCCCTTTTTCTCGCCGTGAGACTTCGCGTCCCCTGAGAGAAGTTACTTTTAAGATTCCCTCCATAGATTTCCTTTTCTCTTTTTCTTTTATTTGCGATTGTCCATCCCCAGATATTCGGGAGTCAGAGAGTGGGCGCCTTTCCCCTATATCCTTTCTCTCCGTTCGCCTGATAATGGCGTTGTTCTTCTTCTCTCTCCGTAGGTGTTGTTTATTACACGACTGTTCTTCCTCCAGACCTCTGACGAATCTAACTCCTACAAAACTTTTTGTTTCTCTTTTCTGGTTCTCGTCTGATTTATTTCGAATTGCATTCGGTTGGCGAGGATTTTTCTTTACTTTATGAATCATTACAACTCCTTCTGGCTTATATCGGTCACCGGCCTCTTCCCCCCCAGTCTTTTGTGTGTAGAGCCTATAAGTTCTTCCCAGTTCCCTCCCTTCCCGTTACCCCCAATCTCGAAAAGATCATCACAGCCATTTGCATTGCTGGGTCCCTTTTTGTCAGTAACTCAAGAAATTTCCCTCTCTTAGGGAAACATCTCTGACCCTCTTCCGAAACATTCTTGCCGCTCGTTTCTTTCAAGGAAAGCTCGCTCTTAGCTCCCCCTGATCTTTATTCTTCGAGAGAATGTGTGTCTTAACCCCCACGGTTTCTTCCCTCGGCAGGGATCGATGAATTTAAAAGTGCCCCCTCTCTCGCACGTCGAACCCCCCCCATTGGCGACCGTGTCTCTGACATGAAGGGGAAGTCCTTCCTCTTAGTCTGTGGCCCGACTTTGGCGAATCCCAGCGCATGCCACCCCTCTTCCTTTGGAGAGCTTGATAGGGCTAGCTAGGATCTAGAACTCACTTCCTCTCTCTTCCCTCCCCGTGCGTTTCAGTAATCTTGGAAACTTTAATGGTCCTCTCTTGGCCAAGGACATTCTTCCGCCGGTTCAGTTAACTCTTTCCCGGAGAAGTCCCCCATCCGCAATGAAAAGAGTTGTCATTGGAGAGCGCAATCCCCTCCTGGACTTGCACGATTGAACTTTACCGAAGAACACTTTCAGCTAGTCGTTTTGAAACCTCTGCGTTCTGACCCTTAGCCGCTACTTATTTACTCTCTGCACTTCTTCTTTCCAAAGACACTTCCCAAAGCAAGTTCCCCATTCTCCCAGAGCCAAATATGAGCAGCCTGTTATCCTCCCAGTTTTCCGCTGGAGGGCAACTGACCTTGTCGCTGAGGTCGCTTGTGATTCTTTTCTTTTCAATGCTTATACTCCCGTACCCCTTATTTGGGGAGTCTTCCCGTAGGTTTTTAATATATTTTTCTGCACTGAGTAGATTCTCTCCGAGAGAGATTTGACCGCGGAACTTTTTGACTAAAAGGATCCTACCCCCCCCCTTGTCAGATCTTGAAGAGTAACGAGGTCTCGTTCCACGGCAGATTTGGACCTTGTTTTCCGTGGAGGAGTAAATACTGCGTTCCTAGTCCTTTCCCCCCCCCCCTGTAGAATTAAGGTAAGTACCATCCTCAAGGAAAGATGTCTATACAAGAGGAGAGTTTCCCGTCCGTTTCCTCTACCTATTCTGCTCCGTTGTCAATCCCCCCCTCGCACCTTCGCTCACTCTTTTCCCTGCTGTCTGCAGCCTCCTTTTAAGATTACGTGCCGATTTCTCCGACCTGTCTCGAGTCAACCTTTCTCTCCTCACACACGACCACCCCCCCTTCATTTAGGCACTATAGATCTGCACGCTCAGGTTCACGTGTCCCCTTTCCTGACCTCCACATCTGAAAGCTTTCCTACTGGAAAGTATGCTGCGTAGAGTACTCCCAGCCCCCCTTAAAATTGATTAGATGAACCTGTTACACTCCCCTGTAGTTCTTCTGTCCTTTGTGACTTTCCCCTTCCCCCGATCAAACATTCTCTCTCGCTTCCCGCAGAGGAGAGAACGTCCTATCCGGAGGTCCTGGAAGCGGCCTTCCCATTGCCTTATATATGAGAAGAGAGTCGTTTGTATTTACATTCCTACCACAAAAAAAGGTACTTTCAAGCGCGTTTATTCGTGAGTCACCCAAACCCCTTTAGACCACGACCCTCATTGCAGCAAAGCAAGGTTTTTAATGGATTGCCCCCGCATAGAAGATGAATCGCTGGCAATAAAACCCCGAGAGCGACTGCCCGATTTTTAATGCGTAAGCTCCCGTCGTAATAGAGGAGTCGTGTGCATGGCACCCCGGGGTGTCGTATGCAGAGGTCCGCCCAAGCTGTAATATCCTTAGGCCCCCCATTCCTATGAGTAGACGAATCTCGCGCGAGGCGTTTACCAGTCTTCCGGGCACAATTACTGCACCTTGGAGTAGATTACCCTCTTGAACGCCACCAGTAGCAACTCTCCAAATTTCTTCTCCTTTACGTAGAAGAGCTTATGCCGGTAGTTTTCCGTCCCCTCACTACAGTTCCTTCTGGTTTACCACAAAGGCTCTCACCAAAACTCCGAGAGCGCTTCTCCTTTTTATTGATAAGCTCTTCATCCCGAAGTCTGAACTTCTCTTGCTTATGCTTTCACTTCACTTCCCATGGTCTAATTAGGAAAGACCTGCCTTAAGGAACCCCTCACCTGGATCCCCTCTTTACTGCTTGGTACACTCTCCCCGTCGCCTGTCCCGTGCTGTTTTTCTGATTCCAGCTTTTTGTGCGTCTCCCTTTCCAACACCCACCCGAAGGTGATGCGAGCTTTCTGTACACCATTTCCGCACGCCGAATATCTGCCCGACTCTCGTCCCCCTTGTAGTGCGAATTTGGTCCTTTCTTCGAGCCCGACCACCTTCCAATCATCCGGCATCTCACCCCCCCCCCTTACAAGACTCGGAAGTCACCTTATCTCTTTCAAACTAGCTTCAGCCCCCTTATGGATTTGACCTTTCGAGTCTCGACCCTTCCGTTCTCAAATCTCCCGAACCTTTTTGTTCGCAGCCCTCGAACTCTGAGAGGCCGTTCGATATCCATCCCTCCCCATTTTCGCTCTTTAATGGACTGGATTGTGCCCCTGTATGTATTGCTCTAGACTTTCTTCACAGCCAAGAATTCCTTAAGAGGCACATTCAACCTTTAAGCTGGCACGGGATATCCTATTTAATCCTCCCTCTTTTTGTTGCGCAGCGCTCTCCCGTGAAGAGGGCACCGGGGTTCCCTTCGCCCTTGTGTTCACTTCCCGAGCCCTCTTCCTGCGCGTTCCTGTTGACTTGGCCTATCTCGACCCTCCCCCCTCCCAATAAGGTCAGCCAGTTAATTATTCTGCTACTTTGACTTATTCTTGTTTCTTAACTTCATGAGTCATCCATACAGGGTGTATTACCACCATTTGCCCCTCTCTCTGTTTTAGGAGGCCTCATTCGTTCTCGTAGTGGGCAAGATCGGGTCTCCTAGTTTCCCGTTAGAAAATTTTGGAAGAGGGATTTTAGTAGAGGATTCTTGACAGAGTTTTCAGGGATTTCTTTCAGAGCATGCAAAGTCGATAGCCCTAGCGTCTCCCGGCCCTATTCGCCCCATGTAAGAACAAGCCATCCTCTGGATTCCCCTTGTGTTCTCTTAGAGTACTTATTCCCATACCAGAAACATTTTTCGGATACTCTCTCCAACACTCATTTCCCCCAACTAGGCTACAATCTTCACTCACCAGCCCTTTTATTCCTTTGATTTTTCAAATCCTTTTACGTCTAGATAGCCCCTCCCCTCCTCTAGTGTCAATTCTGTGTCGTACTCGCTATAACCGACTCCCCCGAGGCGTCGTGGGTAGATCCCGGTCTCAATACCCTTGCCTTGATGGCCGTAACACCCCGGGGACTCCCGAAAATCTTCAGTCCTTTAATGCGAGGGTATCCGGGTAGCTATTTGACCTTCCGTCGATACAAATCTACCTTAAATGTTCTCTTCGTCTTCCAAAGTCCCTCTCCCAAAGCTCGTGTGAGCTTCCTCTTATGAACGTCGTCTTCTTAAGCTCCCTTCCCCGTTTTAGCTGTCCGGTTTCCCTAGCGACGAGTCCCGTTTCTTCCCCTCTTTATGAAACCCCCCAGGACGAGCGTGACCCATGAAGATTCTACTCTTCAGATTTACCGAGTGAGAACTAAGGTTATTTTTCGTGACCAACTCTTTATTTTATCCATCTGCTCTTACGATGGCGGTACGCCGTGTATCAACTCGCTAAGTCTTCTTTCCCGTAGCCGAGCTTTACTCGTCTTTCTTTCCTCAAGCGCTGGTCGAGAATCTTTCTCTTTTTTTACGCTATGAGCTACTGTTGGGATGTGACTTCCTCTCTCCCCAGCCCCCCCGAAGGCAAATACCTCCGTCCCCTATTTTTTGTTCTACGTTCTTCTGGTAGCAGCAGTGCTGTCAGCGTCCCAAGACGTCCCCCCCATTGCACCACGGCAACCGAGTTAAGCTTCCGACTGTTGACATACATTCCCAGCCTTTTATGACGCGATTTTCGGGAGTGAAAGGTCGTTTTTTGTCCTCCACTGTGCCCCTACCCGCCATCTTTAGCCTTCGGAAAGTCTCCAGACCCGTTCCCCCTCGTCTTAGGCGAAGCCCCCCATTATTTCTCTTTGATAGATTAGATCACCAACTCTTTTTAAATTTCCTTTTACCCCAGTTATGACCCCCGCCCCTTATATCTTTCTTCTTTCGCGTACTACTTGAATTCTCTCCCTTATACTGTTTAGTCCTAATCAGCCCTCCCAAGAATAAGAGTCCCCCCCTTGAATGTAAACTGATCGCTCGTTTTTTCTAAATTTCCTTCCTCGCGCACTCTGGTCTGACTCGGTCTATAAGCGATGTACTTAATACGTCCCGTCAGAACGCGTCGCCCCCTCTTTGTATGCAGCTTGTGGTGATTCCGGCTAAGTGTAGAGAGTCTTAACACGCCGAGATGACCCATTCCTCCTTTAGAGCCATTCTTGGGAGACCAGACAGTCCGCTCGCGAAAAAAGATGTCACTCCGGGTATTAGTTTTTCTTTCTCAACACCTTTTTGTGAGCAGTTTCGGACGCAGTATTTCCCCCTCTTGCTTCTCCACAGTAGAATTTTTTTTCCCCGCGGGAAAGTAGTCCCCTCTCCTTTCAGGATTTCCCCCCTTTTCTTAGAGGGAAAGAGTCTGCCCCCGATGGACTGGCTTTCCTCAAAGTGTATCCCAGTTGAAGTACGGGGACCGTGAGGTTTTCTTAAGGCGTTCCAGAACTTCTCCTCACTTTTGCACCCCTACTCTTTTCCAATTAACCCTCTCTACCCTGGACACGATTATGCTCGATTCAGTCAATTGCTCCTGCTCCTCTACCCCAATTACATCCTGAAAGCTATTTTCTTCTAGATCCTGCGCCCCGGAGAGAAGATACCTCCGACGATACGAACAATTTCCTTTAACCCTTCCCCCTCCCATGTTTATAAGTCCTGTACTGCCCGGATTGACGTGTTCCCTCCGATCACCTGCCTGCCGGTGCAAAAGCATATCGTCTCATTCTCTCGCGACCACTCCTTTCTCTTTAGCTTCTATAAGGTCCTTCTTGATATAGTGCTTCCGTGGTGCGAAAGAGGCCCTGTTTTAGTATGCTCTTCGAAGTTATTCCTCCTCCCCGCTTTCCAACACCGTTTGCTCCTCGTACCGTTTGTTTTTTTTTGTGAGATGGAATAGTGTTGGGATCTTACTTTCTTTCCATCGAAGCCGTGGAGGGAGTCCGGTTGTCTCTTTTACGGAGGGGCCTGTGTTCGTTCCCCCCCCCCCCCGCATAGCATGGGCTTAATTTTGACAGGCGTGACCGTTTCCTCTTGCCACGCTTGTAATAATCCGGTTCTTTTTCTTTTAGAGACCGTTGTAGTTCGCTAACCTAACCCCTTTGTAACTTCCTCACGAATTGTGATCTGTCACTCATCATTTGACCCGCCCGGCGAATTGCCCACTCAATTTCTCTGTCGCTTTCCCCTCCCCTCCCCCTTCTATGAACGTCTTAGTTCCACCTTCCCCAGCCAGACATCAACTCCTTCCTTTTCCCCCGCGGCTTGTGTCTGTAACCTTCCCTAAGAGATGGATTCGGGACAGTATTTTTCCTTAGTTCCAGCCCATGTTAGTACCGGCACTTAAGTCACGTTTGAGTGTACGAACAAATATCTTGTGTAGGACGCTTCATGATTTTTCTTTCCATTTTTTAGTTGTCCAACTAGGCCGGGCGAGAGAAGTCCAAGATTCCCCCCCCAGAGCGTAGAAAACCTAACCCTCTAACTACATTTGAGTTCCAGTCCTCTGGATTTCTCTCAGCCTGTCTTCAGGAAGAGAGACCAACCGTAGATGTGGAGATAGACAGTGGTGAACGATTTTTTTCCATTTCAATTTAGCCAGTTTCTCTTTCTTATATCGGCGAATTGATCTCGGGAACTTTCTCTTTCTTCTCCTGTCCATTGTGGATCCTGAAGACGAACTGCCAGTTCTCCAGTCCCTACCCCCACCTAAACGCTTTTGTGGGAACTCCCCATCTGTGGTTTCTTATACTTCTTTTTACAGCTCCTGTGGTACCCTCTTCGTAGACTTCGGGACCCCATTGCCTTGCCCCGATCAGTTTTTACGATCTCTGGAATTTTTATTTCACCTCAATCCAACCCCCTCCCGTCCCCCTCCCTCCCCCCCGCGCGATCGATGAGAGCTAATCCTTTTTTCCCGCAACGGCTTTTGCATCCCTCCTGTTCTCGCGAGCTGGTTTCTATAGATGCTTCCTCCTATGAGCTCGACAAATTTAGCCTGGCTTCAAGGGGTCAGCAAAAATCTTTTTGGTTTTTGGTGTTCTCCCGTATATTCCGTCTCGTATTATCCCGGTTTCCCTCCGAAAGATTGTGTTTTTTCTGGAGATCCTCTTAAAGCTTTTCGCCTAGTGACCCCTCTCTCCTTTTTTGGATTTTTTACCTTCTCGGACATTCTAGTACCTCCGTCCCATTGTCATCCCACCCCATATCGATATCAGCTAACCAATTCCTACTGTAAGCTACCCCCCTGAACGCTGCTTCCAGGACAAACTTTCCCAGAGCCTGGACTTGCCTTAGTACCCCACTAGTTGTTTTTCGCGCGCTTCATTTAACAATTACCATAGATCCTTTGATTTCGCCATTTGCCAGTAACGGAATGTGGCCCCTCATACTTGTGGGCAAACTGTGGCCTTAATTACATTCGACTTTTCTCAGATAGACCTGAATTAGGCATGTTCGCTTTATCCCAGCAATTTAAAGAGGTAACTACTTTAGGAAATGATTCTTTAGTTAGTGCCCCTCACAACACGCTACAATCTTTTAAGGGTAGGGATTTTTCTGCGGGTACAATTTACCCCTCTTTTTTTTAAGACTATACCACTTTATCCCCGTCACGCTCGCGTTTTCCCCGCTTCGCCCCCTCCCGAGGCAGAGATTTCCTCCCCCGAAGGGTAAGTGGTGTTTTGACGCTTGGGTGCCCATCTTGTTGCTTTCCCCGATTCCCCCCCCCACCAAACCCCCCACAAAAAGCCCCAAAAACCCCCCACACTCACCCCCACAACCCACCCAACACTGACATCGGATCCTACTGAACCTACCCAAAAAAAGAGTTAGCTCTTCTTTGTATCCTAAGAGACTCTTCTTGTTCCTTTAATTCTATGACCGTTTTCTTTTCCTCATAGTTCGAACACCCCCCCAGCGGAGCCCCTCCTCACTCTCTCTCGCTACCTATTCTATCTATTTCCCCGTCACCATTGAGATAATGGCCTATTTTCTTTCATCTTCTTTTCTCCTAGCGTAATAGAATCCAAAGGGCGCCCCTCTTTTGAAGGAATCCTCCTCTCACAGTGGTGTTTTTTTTTCCATCTCCCTCATTAACGTGTTCCTTGGAAAGACCGTTACCCTCTAACAGAACCCCTCCGCCTTGTTTTTGACTTTCCTTGGTCCCCCTTTCTCTTGTTTTTGCCACGCTTCTTCCGAAAGGCTATGCTTTGTTTTTCGAGCTGATTCTGTCGCCAGAGGACCTTTTTTTTACAAACCTCTCTTCCCTATTTCCTGCGTTCACCCTCCTTGCTAGGATTTGGATTCTTAGTGGTCATTCGATTCCCCTTCTTTTTTTTAGCGTCCCCCCCCACCCACCAAAGACGTTGATTGACGATGTATTGTGGTCTATCCATTATTACATCCTAAAGAGTTGATTGGCCATGCTACTGTCGTAGACTTTCCCATTCCTGTCTTTCTGCCCCCGATTAACGTTTACTCCTCTTAGCCGACCTCACTAACCTCTCTGTTCCCTTCTTCATAACTTCCTTACACAGAGAGTTCCCTCACTCCAGGGCCTGTAACGCCGATCTCGTCCTTCCGGTCCCAAATTTGTCCATGTTATGCACTTTTCCCATCCGACGACATCAGGCGTCCTCCTTTTTCGAGAATCCGCGCTTACTTCGGTCACGGAGTTGTCTTCGGTCGATTTGCTCTTGGCACGACACCGACTTCGGTCGTTTCCTTTTCTCTTTTAGCTGCACCGGGTCTTCCACAATCACTCCTGAATCGTGGTTTTGTTGAGAGTTTTTTGATCCTTTTTCGTACTGACTTCTGTCTTTTTTGTTTGAGCCGTCTTTTATGAAGTTTCGTGGTCAGTCTTCTCTTCCTGATCTCCTATCAGTGAGTTTTAGTCTACAGCGCTTTGATCGTAGCCGCCGTCGTCCGCCTCCGCACTTTTAGCACCTCTCCCCAACTCCGTAAAGCTTTTCCCTTCGGTTTTTAGCGTCCTTTTGCTGTCTTTTTACCTTACCATTGAAGCACCCCCCTTTTCTCCTTTCCTGAAGGTTGTAGGACATACTGCCCTTACTTTCGTGCCCCT
>Ga0179593_1554454_pt1 | contig 12190 bp, 15 predicted proteins | sample CZODoug2_1_08_16_FD_185931 | JGI IMG/M metagenome (GOLD analysis project Ga0179593, IMG submission 185931) | Vadose zone soil fungal communities from Angelo Coast Range Reserve, California, USA - CZODoug2_1_08_16fungal (PacBio error correction) | ecosystem: Environmental > Terrestrial > Soil >... | reverse complement strand
GAACCTCTTAGTGTCTTTCATCCGAGCGGCTGAAGCGCATCCAGTCTTTTTTTTAACTCACTTTTCGCTTCGCTCGCACTTAGTTTCTTGAACGCAGGTCAAGAGGCTTCTTTCATTCACCACGATTAACGGTCTTCCTAACTATATTTTTCGTATTCTCGTGATCCGATGTACTCCAGTTCCTTTAATTCACCTTTCCTTACTCTTCAGGGCTTCGTCCGTTTGATCTTCGCCCCTAGTTGATCCCTTTTTTCCCCTTGCACTCTTTTTTTTTGCCGAGATTAATCGCGCCAACCGGTTCATTCTCTGTTGGGTGCGGGGCCTGAGTACCTCCGGGCACAAGAGGTTTTCAGTCATACTGCATTTATGTCCGGATACTCAAGCCCTCCTTTTTCTTTGTATTTCCTTTGTAGATGCCGATAGTCTTCTCCCAGACAATAATGAAGGGTTCCACTTAGTCGTCATGACCTTTTTTCATTCCGTTCAGGTTCTATTTTGCTTCCCTGAAATTGCCGTCCCTATCCCCGAGGTTTTTCGCCGAGAAACACCCGCGTTTTTTAGACGATTTCCTGTTTGGGTCTTTCCGAGTTTCGATCGTGAGACTTTTGCTCGCTAGCTCGACGAAGTAACTTGAACCCGACAGCCCAGTTTTTTTCGCCACCCAGCCGTCCGGATCCCGACATATTCTTTCGTTGTTGTTGAGTGATCTCAATTTTTTTTTAAGTGGTTCTTTATTTCTGCAGATGTTGGCTCGTTTAGGCTCAAACGTCCTGAAGATCCCTTCCTCCATCGCCGTGATCGAAGAACTACCGACGTTGGATCGAGCTTTTTTTTCCCGTCTCACAAGAGTTGTGCTATTGTCCTTTCCCTGTAATTTTTTCCGTTGGCCCCCTCGGAACCTTTTTTTTCCCTATCCCAACATGTTGATTCTAATTCCCCTGTCAAGATGGAAAATTTTGCTCGCCGGTGTCTGCCATGTTTTTTCCTCAGCCGCCGCCTAGAATAACTGTACGGAAGACGTCCTTCGGAACTTTTTGAGCAGTCTGGTCGACCCCGCTGCTGGCGGCTCTTTCTAGTTACCTCCGTTGGCCTTCCCCTGGCCGCACCCCCGACCGGTTCCCCGTCTGGTGTGATAAGATTCTTTTTCTTTTGTTTTGTTTTTTGTTTGCCAATGCTTTCATTATCACTGGCCTTGTCCTCTCCTTTTTTTTTTTATGTTTCCCTCGCTCCATGGTGACCCCTCTACGTCTTTGCTCTTTCCGATTCCCTACGCACAACCCCGTTTTGCGTCTCTTCCGGTGAACTTTTCCACGACTTCTGCTCCCCTTCAATGCGTTCGCTTCTCTATTTCGAACAAAGTCCTTTTTCCCCCCGATCTCCTAAGCCATTCCGTTGAATCCGGGCTTGTTCCGTTTTCTTCTTTCGCTCCTAAGCCCATCATTCGGAGATCTTAACCCCACTCTTTTCCCCGCGCGATCCTCTACCCTTCAGGCCTTCTCCGGACGTTGTGCACTCAAGAGGATTCTCCTGGCACGAACATGTTCTTGTTTTTACGTCCCCCATACGATGGGCCTTTGTGCGTTTTCTCCTCTTCAGAACACCACTTTCTTGGGAGGATCCACTCTGATTGGCGGGAAGTTCCGCCATCCGGCTCCTCCCAGGCTTTTCGGTCTCTTTACCGGCCCCTCCCACCTTCGCCGCCCCCTGATGAGTAGTGCTGCACTCCTCCCGTACTATTCGACTGACCTTTTACCGGAACCTGGGTAGCGGGAGCTCGCCAACTCTTTTTCTTAGGATGGGTTTTTACTTTCCACAAACAAAAGCTTCCGGTTTATACTCCGCCACATGCGGACCTCTACACAGAAATTTTCCCAACGTAACCACGGCGTTGTTTTACCGTTTGACGGCAGCTAGGTCCCCTCTCTTGCCGAAGTTATTCACCCACCTTTCATCTCTACCCCCTCCACCAAAAGGACACAGCGTTCGCCCGCATTTCTCGCTGGTGACTTTTTTTTTTCGCCGCACGACCCAAGTGGCCTTCCCTTTCCCCATACTCCCGGTTGCGTTAATTTTTTTTTGCCACAGCGCCCCTCACTGCGATCGGCCACTTCAAAGACACCTCCGTATGCGCGCTGGTTAGAGAATTTTTTCAATTTTCGAAAAGCGCTCGCAAAAACGTAACCAGGCATTCTAGAACCGAGGCTTTCCCACGCTCTCATGGGGAATCTTTTCTAAAACAACCTGTGCTTCCCATGTCCCATTTCGCGGTTCCTGTCCGGTTCCGTGCTCCTCTAGTCACATATTTAGGTGACCTTTTTTTTTATCTTCTCCCCAGGCCTTGTGATGTTCGGTGTTTTCCGTTAGCGGCAGCCCCTTTTCCTTGCATCCCGCGGTCTGATACCCATCCGCCCGCCCTCACCCCCCATTCTGCTGTCGCAGAATTTCTGTGGTAGATGATGCCCTTGGTTTCCGCCGAGGAGTTCCCCTTTCGATCCCGTCGCGACGCCAGAGACTGTCCAAACGGAATAAGGTTTTGTTCCAGGCTAGTCAACCTTCGGTTTTTTAAGAATACCCCGGAGCGTTTTTCCCCTCCCGCCCCCCCAAGGCCGAGTAACCGCGTTTTCTCATCGCCACTCTCCGCCTAGTTGGCCTTATCGCTGCGCGTCGTTTTTTTCTGATTCTCTTTTTATCTCGAATGAACGTCCCAACGGAAATGTCCCCCCCGTCCCTTTTTTCTGCCGCGACCTCCCGTTAGCCTCCATCCGGACTTCCTCCGTTTTTTATGCTTCCTCATAGCGCACGGTCATTCTGCCAACTTTCTTTCTACTGGTATCGCAGTTTTGCTCGGAGACTTATTATTTCTGATCTCGTTTTTCGATTTAGAGCATTTCCAGGTCCCCGTCGCTGTGCGCGTTATACCTCCCGATTTTTTTGAGTGTTGGCTCGTTTCACCCCCACATTCCCCCCAGTGACCAGCTCTCTGGTGACTCTAATCCTGCGCCTCCTCCAGATGTTGACGTCGTTCGCAGCGTATTGTGTCATAACGTCGCCGCGCAGGCATCCCTTTATTTGCATCTGATTGTCTTTGATTTACCTTCTCGACGCTGTACTTGAGAGCACGCAAATTCTCAAAACCTTCGGATTCGATCATGCGTTCTTCTTCCTTATCCCCCCCGCCGACCCTTCGGTTTTTTCCCCACTGCCGAGCACGTTCTCTACCTTTAATCCTGGACATGTCTTTCACCGGCCCCTTGATTCGCGTTTTCACTCGCCAGAATTTTTTGGATTGACCCGCTCCTCTTTATTGCTTTTTCCTTTCCCGCCACTTTTCCTTTTTACTGAGCTCCCAAGTAGCTTTACAAGTTCCGACGCGATTCGGCTTTTTTTTGTTTCGATGTTCATCCCTCTTTCCCCCCGATCCGAGGCAGCCCCCAAAGGTATTTACTTCGACTTGGCCGCGGCTTACTCTTTTCCTTCTCCAGTTTCTGAGATGACGTTGCCATTCGGTGCCCCTCACTTTCCCTGGTTTGACTGGTTCCTTCCGCGGATCTGCCTCGGGTTATCAAACCTTTCCCCTCCGTCCGCCGTCGCCCACCCTTCCCGCCCCTTCGGAACTTCCCGCGACCCCTTTCCTTGTTTCGATCTCCATTTTTCTTCAGCCCTCCTCCTCGTCGGCGGGTTTTTTTCCCCGTTTTGCGTGGCGAATTGAAAGGCAATCGCTTTCCTTGCCGATCTTACCTGTTTTCCCCTAATTTTCCTCCTCTGTCCCTTTAAGGCTCATTAAAGTTTTTGTATGCGCCAGCCTTTTTTTTTTGCTGGGGGATTCTTCCTCCGCCCCCCGCCATGGACCCAGATAATTTTTCTATCCGCTTCCCCTTGGCGGCATGGCAGCGCGTCGCGATTGGCGGGCTGATACAAGCCCTCCTTGCTTGCCGTTCCTTTCGCGTTACGCACACTCACCCAAGAACGAACTGCTTACCCCTTTAGTTCGAGACATCTTTTGACCCTCTTCTTCCCGTAAAAATTTAGACTGGCATGTCCTGTGGTGGTGCTTTTAACCGGACGCACCACCATTTCAAGCCGAAATTTGCCGCGACGCGTTGACCTCGATACGTTTTTTCAACCCCGTTCGTAGAGATCGTTCGTCGAGTACCGGCTTCCCTTTGCATCATTTGATTTCATTCCCTTTGAAAGCCGCCCTTGATTTTTTGAATCCCATCGTGCAGGTCGATTCGATCCTCTACAATTTTACCTTAACGCGCTTTCTTTTTTTCGCCTTTCTCCCCCCGCGATCTCCTCGACTATCTGATCAACCTCGATTCGCTGGATCGCCCATCCCGCCTCGCTTTTTTGCGTTCGGGCTTTTTTGGAACATGCCTCCTGACGTCTTTTTTAACCGATCCCCTATTTTGACTACCTGCACAAGGCGGCTGTGTTTCATTTCCCCCGGTTCCTCGTCCTCTCCCACTATCTCCTAGGAGTATTGAATCCCCAAAGGTCTTAGCCATTTGATTTAGTCATTTGTTTCTTTTTTTGTTCGATGGTTGAATCAGCCGCTTCGGAATGATGTTCACTATTTTTCCTTGCTGCGCTGCGGCATCCCCCCCCCTTTTTTGCCACGGGATTTTTTGTGTTTTTTTTTTAACCTGTCCCCATCCTATGCTAGATAGTTTGCTTTTTTCCCCCTCGCCGGCAACCAATGTCTCTGGCATTTTCGCCCTACACCGTGCGGCCACTAGCATGGGCATCCTCGATGCGCTTTCCTTTTCCCACTGATGCGCGAACATCTTGTAACAGCTTACAGAGAAGCGCTTACATTGAGATTCTCTTCCTTCTTATCGAAATATCTTGGATTGGGATTTTCGCCCTTTAATGCTTTTGAATGAATCTTTTTCCTTCGTTTTCCGTGTATCTACTGCAGGCTAGTTTTAGTTTTTTCTGGCGTTCCGCAACTCTCCCACACTCTTCTTTACTGATCTTCTTTGCGGCGCCTTTTTCGAGGGGTCTCCGCGTTCTCTGCTCGTGCCTTTCGCTCCCTTACACGAAGGCGTCCCCCCGACGTTCGGCCCGGTTTCTGCCCTGGTTTTCGATTGTGTTATCTTCGCGTGTTGTTTTATGACTTCTGAACAATCCTTTTCTGCTCTGTTTCCAATGCTGACCTTACGTTTCCTGTATAGTCAGCTCGATTGTCGGCGATGTTACTTGCTCCGCCCCTTTTTGTGTGTGTTTCTTATCCGTCGATACATACCCGTTCCGCATCGGGCGGATTTCATTGTGTGGTTTCTTTTCGCATCTCCCCCCGACGACTGCTTTAGCATTTTTTGTTCCGCCGTTTTCAACTTGTTCTAGTGCACTCTCACGCTCCGCTCTTGGGTCCGCACCTTTTCTGCATTTTAGACATTATGAGCGGCTTACGGGCAGATCCTCAAGTTTGATAGTGTGAATCCATGATTCCCTATCACTAGACCCCACCATCCCATTTCACACAAATGGCTTTTTCTTTCTCCGTCCAATGACTTTTGGCGGAGACAGAATTTTCCCCTTGCCTGTCTTTTTTCTCCACAATCTTCCAGCCGGCGCAGATGACCTCCCCTTATTGGCGTCTTCGTGCGTGATTCTTCTATGGCCCTCCCTGACGCTCGAGTCAAGGAACCCTTGGTGGATAGAGGACCTGAGGATAGCCTTCCAATCAGTTTTTCCGGCGCGTGGCCGCTATGGCCCTTGCGCCCCACCCGATCGATCCTCTCATCGGGTTTTTCCCTTGCTTAAAGGCCGCCAGCTGGTGATTCTTTCGGAAATGCGACCCGCCCAGCCTTGGAAGTTCCGGCTGCATAATTTTTTCTTTTTCCTTTTCCCCTATCCTGTGTTTTTTAGATCGTCGGGAGTCTTTCCTATCATGCGAAGGGAAGGTTTTAACCCCAGATACCGCCGGCAGGTCGAGTCAAGTCCACTGTGATCAGGACCTTCCTACCCCCCCATCCGCGTGAAGTTCGTTTTCATATCATACCAGGTGCGCGCCCTATCGGTCACCGGCTGGCTCTTCAAGGACCCTTTTGAAGCCGGGCTTTTATCGGTTCGCCCTCCCTCAGTACTTTTTTTCCTAAAATCTTGAGGACTTACCCCAGGTCGACCTTCCGATCCCTTTACGTTGTTGTGTTGAGTCGATTTTTCCCCTAATTTTTCTTCAAAGGAGTGGGTTATTCCCGGTAAGGCTTTGTTTCCTTTAGACCTATGATTTATTCTTCCGTGTGGGTTAAACATGTAAGACAAAAGGACTCCCCCTTCGCCTTTCTCGCCCTGGAAGACCTCCAGCATGTGCTCCTGAGTTTTTCAGTTTTTCCGCGTGTTATATCTGATCTCGACCTTTAGTGAGGCCTTTCCCTTTCGGCAATTTCCTAAACCCTTTTTGAGGAACTGCTCCGGTGACCTGCCGCCTACTTCGTGCTTCGCCGGTGCTTGCTTAATGCAATGTTCCCGACTTATCTCCTCACCCTAGACCAAAACTGTTTTGACCCCCCAGTTAGCCTCTGTGCCTGGCAATAAGATTTGGATTTGTGATTTCAGCGGCGCTCCTTGCGACTACGACCCGAAAGGTCCTGTGATAGCTCCCTTATGGCGCCCTTTCATCTCCTTTGCACTTGTTCGCAAGGATCGTGACGGTATCCCCTTTTTCTACCCCCTCTCGCCGCGGGCCTTCGCGATTCCGCTTTTTCCGTTTCCTCCCTCTATGCTGTAGTCCCAATGGAAGAATCCCTGAGTCCCCTAGGTGCGAGGTCGCTGACCTCGGCCCCCCCGTTTTATTGAAGATTTCTTTTGTAAGGCCCCTCCGTTCTTCTCTTGCATGCGGTTCGTCTCAATTTTTCCTGTGGACTTAAGTTCTCCGGACCCCCCCTTTTTGATTTGCCTAGTTATTTCGTAGATCGCTCCTCGCCCAAGACCCTTCGATCTGCTTACCTTTATTCGCGCCCCAGCCGATCTGCTTTTTTCGTGCAGGCGCAGTTTGATTTTTTTTTCAATCCACCCGGATTTCTTTTTGATCTTTTGGACCGACATGTCCCCCGTACAGTTGCGTTGCGAGGCGAAGAAGAGGTCCCTCGCCGAGGTGATCATTGGCCACCACGATGAAGGCTCCCCCCTTTTTTTCCATGCCTTGCACTACGGTCTTTGTCGGTAATTTCACGACTTAGAAAAATTGAACAGGTTTGGGCGCGATTAGGACCAACCTTGCTGGCCCTTTTTTACAGAGACTCCTTCCTCCTGTCGCAAAGGGATGGTAACCCGAGCGCGCTTTCTGGGCCGACCGCTTGTCGTTTTTTTCGACCCACCCCATACAGCCCGCCCTTTTGATACCTTCCCCTTCCCTTCACCCTCCTCCCCCGTACCTTTTTTCACCGGCGGTGCCCTCAGGTCTTTACGGCAGAGGCCCGAGGGACGATGCTCCCTATATACCCCCACGATCGTCCCCAAGATAACAAAACGTTCATCGTTTTCGGATCTAGTGTCCGGATCTGTTGCCGCTTTTGTGTGCCCCCGCCCGACACCGGGCCCCGTTTTCGTCCACAGCATGCTTGTGCGTACCTTCGGCCGATATCGCGTTTCCATCATTTTAGCACCCTCTCCTGCAGCGGATTTCCCCCATCCCATATATCTTCGCTCTTGGTCATTCGAAGTCAACTGGGTTTGCCTTCTCGGCCCCCTCCATCCATGTCGAGCTTTATCCCTCCAAGTCCCCTCCGAGGATCTTCCCAATCGCCGCTTTCGACACACTTTCTAGCTGTCCATTCTGTGAAAAGTTTTTTTGCCCTTTTTACTTCTCGGCGTATTACTCTTGGCATGGTGATCAGAGCCCCTAACCCCTGAGGACTCCTTTTTTAGGACTTCCGGCCGCTCTTTCAGGCCTCCGTCATTGGCTGTTTTCGGTATTATGAGCCTCCCCATAACCCTGGTGTGCACATTTCCCCTGGTCTTTTTTTTTTTTTGAAAGCTTGCTTCTGATAGTTGAGCATCAGGAATATCACCTGTTTCTCTTTCCTTCGACGCCGGCCATAGCATTTACCCGTCTCAGTCCGCCTTGTTGTTCCTGGATATTTGCACTACTCCGCGTTTACTCACCCCGACCGGAGCGGTCGGTCCCCCCCCATCCATTTCGGCCCCAGTGGACACTTCCCCTCTTTTGTACCGCAGGCGTCCTTCTGAGCAGGTTTCTCAGCTCGTGGAGGCAGTTTATCTGATTCCTCCTTTTTTGTCGATCGCGGGTACCTAGCTATTCCTTTCCATGCGCGGGGCCGGTTTTTACCACGGCGGGCTTTTCTTACCCTTCCTCCCTCACCTTCCGCTCTGGACGGACCCTTAAGCCCTTGCTGCTTACAGATTGCGGTTCCGTCGATAATGCTCCTTCACAATATTGAGATGCATTGCCTCTATTATCGTTTTGAGATCTCCTAATTTTTTTGGTGCGTGGTGTTTTTTTTTTTTTTCCATTCGTCGCATCTCGTCCTCAGGCTTCGGGCCTTTCGGGCGCGGATCTCTATAGAATTTTTTTTGTTCTGACCGGTTGAGGTGGTTTCTTCCCCCCAACCCCTCCGATGTGACTTCCCCCCCTCTTACTTGGTACGAATAGCACTGACGGGATCCCCCCAGTTTATTCAAGGATTTCTGTGGCCCGTTATGTTTTGCGCTAACTACCTTCCGTCACGGCTTAGTCCACCCGGCACAGTGTTTATCCAGAGTGCGCGAATCTCTTTCCTCATTGTCCCGCCCCCTCCCCCCTACGTTAGGCCATAACCCCACTTGCGAAGACCGATCCTGTCGCTATGGTATTTCTGCCCAGAGCCGCCGCACTTGTCTTTGCCTCATAACATTGCCCTGCCTTCCCAGGTTTCAAACAGCGAGAATTACATTTTTCAATTCGAGTCGGACAGTTCCCTTTATTCGCGTTGCACCAAGTCCCCGACCCCTGGTTTCCCCAATAGAGATTATCCTTTTAGATCTCGACTTTTCTCAACCTGCTGACAGATTCTCTCAGCCCCTTCCTTGCAGAAGTATTTCTTCCTGCACAAGGAACCCCGACTTTCGAGTTTGCTCTGTCGAGGTTTGTAACGTTGCTCCATGTCCCCCTATTTCTATTCCTTTCGACCCCGTGTTCCCATCCCTGCTTCTCCGGCCGTCTCAATTGATCCCTTTTTTCTTCTTTTCTCTCCTGGATGATGAACGTTTGCTGCCTTACGGCCTTACCCCGTTATTCTTTCTGTGTCCGTCTTTCTGCGATCTGACTCGTCCCATCGACCTTTGTCCCGGTTACCCCTCCGGCCGAGTATTTTCTCTCCCTTATAGAAGACGGTCCTTAGTTTTTTTCTCCTCGTCCACGGTTTGCGTTCACAGGTCCAGACAGGCCCTATAGTTTTGTAAAGGACCGAAGGCGTTGGTCTGGCTTCTTACGAGTTCCCCTGGACCGGTGCTGTCCGCGTTCCGTTTTGTTCCAGGTTTTACATGACTGCCCATCCCCTTCCCCCTCACCTCCCTGATTGCTGCGCCGTGGTGTGTCTTTTTTTATTTTTTTTTTTGTCGGGTTTTTTCCTTTTAAGCTGAGTCCGCTGATTTCTCGTTCTAAGGGTTTTTGAGCTACCGCGAATTGTCCCTTGAGGCATGCATCCCCAAACAAAGCGAGTTTCCCCCCCCCCTCGTTGAGGAACGTGCTTTGCCGCTTCTGAATGGACGAGCCGTCCCCCCCCTTTTGCTTCTTTCGTCCACAACAGATGCCTCCTAACCCCCGCGGGGATCGCCACCCCGATTTCCATTAACGAGTTGTTACCTTAATTTCCTTTTGTGAGTGATTACCGCCCCTTCAAACAAAATAGTCGAGTCAGTTCCTCCGGGTTCGCGCCGCCCGGCCGCTGTGTTTTCGCTCTGAATAAGGTAGTCTCTTCTCTCAATCTCAAGGAATCGAGCGTTATCCCCCTTTGCTCGCATGCCCGTCGTCCAGCATCACCATTCTGGACGTTGCAGGATTTTAGATTTCTTTTCGTTCCGATCTACTTCCGTTTTTCTTAGCCGTCTGTTGGTTTGCTCCCCGAACGTAATACAAGAGATTTCTGATAACCCCCATCCTCTTCATTTCCTTTTTCCTTAGATTTAGCAGATCCCTGTAAGATAGAGTCTTCCTTTTATGTTTTGGTGAAGCATCTTTGCTTTGGTCTTCTTAACACCTCCTTTATTTTGTGAACTCGGGGAACAACTTTTCTCTTCTTTCCGTGACCTTTTCGGCACTGTCTTTCCTCCCGTACGAAACCCACCCCCCTGGTGAATTTCCCTCTTCCCCTATTATACCCCAGGCTCCTTGACAGATCGTCGAGGAGTATCTGTTTGTTTTGGGGATGCGTTATATTCGATCCCAGCACTGATGAGCATCCTTTTCTTTTTATCCGGCATCCCCGCACTGGCTGGTGATGTCGATTTTCCCCCGGTCCCTTCGAGATATCGCGCAGGAACGTCCTTAGAATGCACCATTCCCGATACTCTACTGACCTGGTTTTCCCCCTTAACCAGTTTCATCCCCTCTCTCACCCCGGCGCGATGGTCACAATATTATGCGTCTGCCAGGCGAGCTTACCCTCTTTCATTTTAAGACTTTCACTCCCGGAGGGATTATCTTCCCCCCCTCCTCCGTCTATTTTTTGGATGGATTCGTGGCCCCGCCGCAGCTTCCTGATTCAGGTGGGGCCTCTCCCTTAGGTTAGCCCCCTTTCTACGGCCGCCGCGGTCTTTTTTTTTTATTTGCCTCGAGCCTGTAATCCACAATCGGACCCCTCATTCACTGAATGCCCTTAGACGGATACGGTTTCCTCTCTGGGGGGTGCAGACCGGTTTCTAGTTCGATTTTGTTTTCCAGGGCTGTATTCATCGCCTCATGCCGCTTGTTCCCCCCCCGACTTTTCACGCCCTTGGTTTTCCCGCTTGGTTTCGGTGCGGGCACTTGGTGAAGAAGTTTTTCCCCCTGCTTTGTGTCTGTTTTGGGACCCCTCAAATCACCTTTTTAGCCGCATACCTTTTCTCCTTCTGTTTTCACACGTGGTGGTCTTTTCTCTCTAGGATTTTTTTTTTCTGGAGGCCGTCGACCTCTTCCGAGGTTCACCGGTGGATTCCGGCTTCCCCGATTCGCCTCATGACGTTTTGCGTGTCTTGTGCTTCCTTTTTTTTTGTCCTCTATTTACGACCCTCGGCTCGTTGGCAATTTTTTGTCTCCCCTCTCCCGTGTCCCAACGGGTTACCGTTTGTGTGCCCTCTCGCCTTTCCCGTACGTCATGCGGGCATTGCTCCGTATCCTGCTCTCGGGTGTGTCGTCTCTTCGAATGGCTTTCTTTCCGCGTCATTCTCCCCCCGCCATCCCTACTCAGCACTCCAGCCGCAAGAACCATGTTCTTTTTCGTTTTCACTACTTTTTTTTGCCTGTGTGTTTGGCTACGGAGACTTTCAGACTCGGGTCGTCAACCCTTTTTCAGTTTTCTGGTATTCCCGCGACCTCTACATTTCCTTAATAGTGTTCCCCAGTATCCAGACTCGAGCTTCTTTATGGCCCTTTTCCTGAAGCGCCCCGCCTTCTTGCTTCCCTTATTTCTCCCCCAAGACCATTTCTTTTTCCCGGTCCCCAACCTTGTCCCCCCTTCCGCGATGGTTAATTCATCCTTGAAACTATCGATCATCCTCCTGTGGAGGTTTGATTCATCTGTCCCTCCCAGCTGTTTCTCGTCTCAGTTCCAAGCTTTCCCCCCCCATACCACATAAGAGGCTCCGTCTTTTTCCCCAGCCCAAGCTTATTGACTCACGAGTTCTCTCTCCCCCTCCCTTACCTTTTCTCCCCCCCCCCCCCCCCCTCCTTTGTTTTCGGTCTCCTCGGTACGGTACATTCTTCCCCTTCCAGTCCCTTTCATGATATTTCCCCTGACGTCACGAACTGCCAGCTCGTTCCTTCGTTTTATTTATCCCCCACCTTTGTAAGGGCCAGTACGGGTACCACGAGTTCTAGATCGAATAGACCACCCCCTTTAGCTCCCTTTCTATTTTTTCCGGTGGCTCTTTTTTGGAAAACGGTCTCCGATTGTCTTTTTTCTTCTTTTGGTTCTCGAAAAATCGCTAAGTATGACCATAGCCCCCTGATTTCAGACCTAAACCTTCCCTTTCGTCCGGTGATTAG
>Ga0179593_1494282_pt1 | contig 12190 bp, 4 predicted proteins | sample CZODoug2_1_08_16_FD_185931 | JGI IMG/M metagenome (GOLD analysis project Ga0179593, IMG submission 185931) | Vadose zone soil fungal communities from Angelo Coast Range Reserve, California, USA - CZODoug2_1_08_16fungal (PacBio error correction) | ecosystem: Environmental > Terrestrial > Soil >... | reverse complement strand
AAATTTGGTAGTCCTTACCCCCCCCTGCCCTTAGAGGCTCACAACGAGGTACGTCTTCGCACCCTCTCTTCCCTCCCCCGTGACGGAGGAGTAGGCTCCTCCCCTTGTGTCTCTCTGCGCACCGTTGGACATCACGTCGTGCGTGTTGCCGATTAAGAACCCCGCACCTCCCTTTTTTTTGGTCAGGGAAAGGGCGCAGTTCTTCCGCTCTTTTTTTTCCGCGGCGACTTTCTTTCTCCCTGTTTTACTCGATCCAGCTCCTTGTCTCCGAGCCCCAGACCGATGCAGTCTTTCCTTTCTCTCTCCTACTTCCGACCTTACCCGGGATAGAAATTATTTTGATTTTCTCAGAGAAGTCTTTTCTTTAAAGCATTCGTCCAATAGACCGCTCTTCTCAGGCCTGAGATGTTCGCTCTGTCCTTTTCTCCCCCTGCAGGACGTGGGGAAGAAGGTTGATCGTCCAGACGCTGACTAATTTCCACTTCACTTCCCCGCCCTTTTTTTCTACACGTGTCCTATTAGGGGTGGGGTTCTCGGTGGGTTTTTGTCGTCACGAGAAGAAATTACAGTGGGCATCCTTAGTTTTCATGGCGTTTCTCCGTCCCCCGAATTGCTTTCCGTGTGCTCACGTCCCCCTCTTCGTAGAGGACTTGGTCGTTTTCTTTCGTCAAGGACATTTAATTCGCAACGTCTACCGACGATCTCTATTTACAATTTATAGATTCGCTTTTTTTGACAGAACTCTCCTTGGTCCCAACCCTTTGCTTTCTTTTTTTTCGACGGCCGGGAGCGACGCCACCCCTAGTTTTCGACGATCTATAGCCCAACAAAGGTCTAATGATGAGGCACCCCGAGTTCCCAACCGATCATTCTAGTCTCATCTGGCTCCCCCTCTTCTCCGTGCTTCTTCTTCAGCACGTTCTCGGGCTCTCCCCTTGGTTCTTTTCCCGTTTACCCGACTCGAGAGTAACTTACTTAAGTATCTTCGTGCTTACGATAACGTCCATTTTGCGTCAGTTTTGAGCTTATTAAGGCGTTTGGTGTTTTGCTCTTCTCGTCGACGCTACACGATCTTATTACTGGGCCCCCTCCACAATCATACCAGTCAGTTTAGATTGAAGTCATCAGGAGGTTTTAGCTCAAATCGCTCTGTTCCTTTTCTCTCCTTCTCACGTTGCGCGAAGATCTTTTCAGCCTACCGCTGTAAGAAAAGGTGCCGTGCCCCATTCGTGCAGTGCCTTATGGTGCTGACTCTTACTAGCCAACCTATCGCCCCTTTCCCGTTTTGTTCTGCGCGGGGAAGTTGTTTTTTTATCGCCTTTGTTCGGGCAACACCGTTTCGTGGGTCAGGTGGAATGGAACTCACCGCTTCTGACAGAGTCCTCCCGCTGCCTCCATCACCCCCCCCCTCTGTCGTTTTGTTTCTTATCTTTTTATGACGCAAATTTCGTCCGGGTTGCAGTCTGTTTCTCCGGTACGTAGACTGCATGGAGGAAGAGGTTCTTCCGATGTCTCTCTCAGTCGTTCGTTTCCCTTCTTGTTTGTTTCGGCGATTCGTCGCCTCCCCCGACGTTGCCCCACTAGGGGCCGTTATCATGGGTCCGCTCATAAAGATGTTCTGGTTCTCTTCTTTCCCAGTACCTTATTTGGGAGGCAAACTCGACGTTCTAAGATCCGGCTTGAGCACTACTGTCCCTCAGCTCTTTCTTCCCCTGCTCGCGACGGTCCATAAACTAATGACCATCCTGTCCCGCGGGCTCACTCGTATTTTGGGTATGATTTATTGCAGGGATCGATGACTTCTCTTCTTTTCCTTCAAGAAACCCTGCGGACCATGTGTTCTTATTTCTCTATCGTACTTTATAAGTTTTGTGTGGCTCGATATTCCGCTCTCACTGCCTCTCCGGGGTTAGGCTCCTTTTTTTTCTCTCCTTTCAGATTCTCGGCCCTTTTCCTCCCCTAACCATTGCAGAGTGCGCCCGCTTCTGCGGGTCATTTTTTGTATGCGGTAGTCTCCACTAGTTTTCCTCGATGGAGAGTTTCACGTTCCCCCTTTCCCTGTTTCAGAGCGACCCTTATTAGTTCTATGTTAAGTGAACTGCCCCCCGCGACTTTTTTTCGCGCCCCCCCTAAGCCCTGACTGAGGGAGGCTCTGAAAACAAGGACTTCTTGTCCCCCCTTCTGTCTGTTCGTTACTAGCTTCGCCGCCCACCTGAATTTTTTGACTACATCAGACGAGAGATCTATTCCTATTAGCCCTCCCTATCTTTTACCAGTTCCCAGGTTTCTCAAGCCAAGTCTAACCTCCTCCTCCAGTCGCCCCCTTGGAGATTGAACACGAAGTCTTGTAGCACACCCTTTTCTAAGTTGACGAGCTCCTGGCCCACAGGACTCTCCTCATCGTTTATGGCGACTCCCATGCCACCAATTCTGTGAGAGCCAGCTCACCGGTATCAGTGAAGCCTTACAAGTCCTTCCCGCCCTACGTCTTGAGCCGATTGTTTGTGAGATTCTATGCTACAGGTCAGTCATTAGCCCGCACGTCACTTCTCCAATAGTATCACAGTTCTCTCTCCCAGGCTCCTCCCCCGGAGAGCCTGACGATTCGTTATAAAGAGTCCAGGCACCCGTAGCTTTCCTCCCCGTTAGAGTGATTCTCTCAGGGTCTTACTTTATTTTCAACCAGTATTTTTTTCGCGTATCTACTGACGGTCGTCCCCATGCCAATCAGAAGAATTAGCGCCTTCCGTACAGTTCTCCCTTGATAGTAGTGGAAGCCTGACTTCGAGCCGTCGACGATCTCTTTCTCCCTTTATAGAGCACCCTTCCCCAAGTGAGGTTAGGAACGATAGCTGTCAGTAAACTCCTCTGCGACCTCTTTTCCAAGTAGAAGAAATCTATCGTTGGTAACCCTGACTCGGGGTGAAGTTTACCTACTTTTCTCCTTTTGTCGCGGGATCTCGCAGTTTCTTATGTGATTAGCCCCGTATCCCCGCTTTCCTGCCCTCTCGCGTTCCCTGGGGGCCCAGGATCCTTTTTTCTCTCCGCGGTTCCCGCTTTCAGATAAAGTAGCGAGTGACTGAGTATTTCTGTTTCTGAAGTCCTGTCGAACATCCTCCGAATGAAGAATTCTCTTGTCTTGCATCCTTGACGCCCGTCTTTCCTGCAATCGGTGAATGCGTTCCGTCCCCCCGGTTGCTGCCCACGCTAGTTTGCGTGATCCTTCTCTCCCGCAGTCTCGAAAGTTAGACGTTTCTTTCTGTCGAATTGCACCCTTTGTCCTCGTGTGTGTATGTAAGAGGCCACTGCGTGGTACGACGCAAGCAGGCCGATCCCCTACTACTACAGCGTCAGGAGATCAGCGCCCTATAGGATCCTTCCTTCACGCTGCTTCTCCCTTTTCCAAGACGGACGATGCCCACCACGACTTGAAACGGGTCGCCTTCGTGGGATCGCCGTCCTTCATCGTTTTCTTTTTGCTCGGAGCGTTATGATTACTGTTTCCCCCTTCCAGCCCAGCGTTCGTCCTGTCCCCGGACCATCTCTACACTTGCTTGTGGAAGAATCTTTTTCACCCCACAATCAACTTCCTGTTTCGTGCGCCCCTTTTCATGAACGACAAAGACGTGCTTCCACGAGGTGATGAGACTGTCTCACACCTCCCCTCCTTCATAGTCGCTTTGTTTCCCCTGGCGAGAGGGTTTCTTTCACTGAGATTTTCGTTCTTCACACTACGATGTTGGCTTCTCTTGATAGGGCACCTCTTTCTTGTTTTTACAGGCTACCTCCCGGAGTCCTCAGTCCGAAAAAAGAGGTCTGCGTAACATCGCCTCGTCTCGTCTCTATTTAAGGCAGTGGCCCCCCCCCTTTCCTTCTCCGTGCGCCCTTTATACGCTTTCTCTGAGACAACACGTCCTGCTCCTCAATCTCCCTCCCTTTTTCGAGATACTTTTGTATCGCAAATATGATTTTCTTAGTGTATACCTTAAGGCGGGTCGTTTTTTCGCGCCCGCTCGGCTCGAATACAGACTCGTACCTTTACGACATCAGGCTTTGTATATAGGTGATTCATCGCTTGGACTATTCAGGCGGGAGGTGTCCTTAGTTTCTTGCGCATTGAAAATCTCCCCTGCAGTTCTTTTTTTTTCGCTGTCCGACTCCATTTTTTTCCTCCGGACTTATGTTCAAGTGACTCCACTTGGGCTCCTTTTCTTCTTTCCCTCCAGAAGCAGGGGTTTTCATGATACCATTTGGACGGCCACTTTTCCACGTTTTTCTTTCCCTATAGTGGGCCAGTGTCTAAATTGAAGGCTTTGCAACAATTTCTTTCCGTTCCACGTCTCTTCTAGTCCCTCCCCTAGAATTAGCTTCCGAGAGTAAAACTCTTCGCAGACTTGCGTTTTCTCTTTTCTTTTTCTTCCCCATCTTTCTAGTGCTCTTTGGGAAAACAGTGTATTATACTTTCCCCCTCAGTTGGTTTCTTTTGACTATTCTTGCCAGTTTCTCTATTATAAGTACTCCTAGAGAAAACGGATGAGAGATTGGTTGGACCGAGCCCCATCTATCCTGTCAAGCGTTTTGGACGATTCTCCTGGGTAGCGTTGAACTGCCTTTATGGTTTTTAATGCATTACAGGCCGATTTTCCACCATTTCGGCTTCCAGCTTTCGGGCAGTAAACATGTTTTCGAGAACCGAGTCACCCCCCCTGCTGTCTTGATCTAATTCCTTATACTTACCACCACGCGTCCGTCCCCTATTATTTTGAACCGACGGAATTGGAGTACCGCTTCCCCCCATCACCTTTCTTCGTTATCGTTGAACGCGTGGTAGATTCGAAGTCACCCCCGCCGGCCCCCTTTTCCCCAGCCCCGCCGCCCTGATATCTACCCTCCCCTGTAGAGTAGATTTCTTTAGGTCCTAGTCCCCCCGATTTTCAGCTGCAGACATTGCTAGGTACGACCCTCCATTTTCGACCATGCTCCTCTTCTGTTTCTCCCGTAGTCCTGCCTTAGTCTCTGCGTCAATGAACACGTGTTTTGAGCTCGATCCATCGCGGAGGAGAAACGGCGGTTAAGGTGTAGGAACCCGCCCTTCCCTCATCCTTCCCTGCTCTATTGGTCTTGTACGAGGGAACCGCACTCTTGTTTTGCGTAGTAGATCAGACGCGGTAGGTTTCGCCTTGTTTTCCCTACACGACTAATCCTTTTCCTGCGACTTTCTTGTCAGATAAACCTCCTGCTGGGTTCCTCCCCCATGCATGCCTCCAAACTTCTCCCCATTCGCCCCCCTCGACTTCCTCTCCCGGAGTTAATCCGATATTGTTGATGTCGATAAATCCCCTACGGGTCCCCTAAGTCGTGCGGTCATGCCTGGTGTACAAGCCCCTCCGCTTCCTGTTGAGGGGGTTTGTGCCCGTCTCCCAGGAGAGTTTTTTGGTGCACGCCCTTTTCCTCCTGTGCGGGTGACGTGTGTTTTCAGCCGATAGAGAAGTCCTCTTCTGAGCACACCCTCACGATTCTGCTTTCCACACAGGAGAAAGTAATCGTGGTCGATGTACAGTCGTCCCTCGTTTTTCTGGCGCGAGCCGCTGACTTCCCTAATCGTAAGCCTTTTTATAGCAATGCGTGCTTCTGCTCCCTTCTTCTGCTACGGACCAGCCCCTTCAAGGGGGACGTAGTAACCGCACCTAGGATGCTTGCCACTTCCCCAATCCCGACATGTCTTAGACCCTGTTACGATGAGGGGAGATACTAGAAAGAAATCTCGTAGGGCCGTAGCTGGCGCTCTCCTCCCTCTTCACCCTCCAGGGCGCTCCGGCGTGCTCACGTCCCTACGTTTCTCTTCTTTTGAGTCTTTTAAGGACATGCAGTACTTTTCGATCTCTTCCTTCTCGCTGAGATGGGTCGGATAGATTGCCAGACTCCCTGTGCCCCCCAACGGCGTCTTCTTACCTTGAGACTACCTTTGTCTCCTTTGCCTACTCCCCGTTCCTTCGAGATCTTGGGTTTGCTTTCGTTTATTTCTGCACTTTCCGTTCCCCCCAAACCGAGATGACGTGCCTGCGTTCTTCAACACGCTTTTCGGTAGCTTGTACTTCTCAAGATAGCGACTAATATTGAGAATTTCCGCTGCTCTCTCGCTTCGACCGTTTCCTTTCTGAGGCTCTTCCCAAGTCTTCCCTTTATCAGTGTAACAAGCCGAGGTCATTTTTAGTGATTGTTTTGGCCCTGATCCCCAGTCCCTTCGACCCCTCACCAGCCCTTTCTTCCCGTTCCTGGACGCTGGACAAGCATTACCGTCCGGCCTACTCCTCCCTTGCAGAGAGTGGCCAGATAGCTGGTTTTGGTAGCTGGGACTCTTCCTACTGGTCTCCCCCTTTCCCTGCACCCTTCGTGTCGTGACTACTATCCCCCCCTGTGTACAGATCTAGAAAGATTGTGCTCCGGCTGATCTTTGTAGGGGCAAAATTTATCTCCGTTCAGTATCTGCTATCCCCGGCGAGTTTGCGGTGTCTAGTTGTCCCCACCGCAAGAATAGTGTCCAATTTGCCCTCTTTAATAGCCACCGGGTGTTTTGCTCTTCCGTCGTGTTCGACTCACTTGCGTTCTCTTAAGTTTTTTGTCTACCTGGTTTTTTCTTTTGTCTCCCCTTCCGATTCTCTTGCCTCTCTACTTTCTCTTCTCTCCTCTTTCTTTCGTCTTACGTTGGGTCTCTTGAGATCTCAATCTCCTCCTTCACCGTTCTGAGTACCCTGCCTTCAGATCCCATAACTCCTGACGTTTTCTTCTGGATTGTCGACTCTAGTGGGGATTTGTCTTCAAATACGCCTCAGGGCGCTTCTCCGCCTAGCCGAAGTGACGTCACATCTCTCCTTCTATCCCACTATTCGAGACTGAATCCAATGAAAAATTCCTGCGAACTCTTTTGGTGGGAGAGGCGGTTTGCCAAAACCCACACCCCCCCGGGCCGGCCCCGCTCCTCTTTACGGACCTACCTCCCCCCCTTTCTCGGCCCCCAGGTGACCGATCGTCTATACCTTTTCTCTTATTCTCCCTTTTTGTTGTTGAGCGCTAATCTCTCCAACTTTCCTCCTACCGTGGTTTTCTTTTCCCCTTTTCCGCTCCTCTTCCAGCGAGCCTCTTAATTTGGCCACGCAGCAACAGCAGCTTTTGCAGACCTCCGAGGTCAGGATTATTGCCCTTCCCTCTGAGCTCTTTTTGAATACATTTTTAGAGGAGTTAAGTCACGTTCTCCGGATCCTTTTTCACGAGACGGAGTGGTTATAGGTTACTCCGACCCCCCGATACTGATCCCCTCACGTCCAGCCCGACGCGGGAGTGGCGAAAAAAGGCCGACTTGACAGTTTTTCCTCTTCTTTTGGTTCCTCTCTCCTCCTGAGCCCCGCCGGCCATCCCCTCCCTATACCGAAGATCGGTCATTTCTACTACCTAATTAATCCCGTAACCCGTTGCGCACGCCTTTCTCCCCTTCGAACGCCCTTGCGTTTCCGTAAGACCTGTTTATAAAACCCCCTGTGTCAGCCGTTTTCTTCTGCGATTGGCACTTCCCGCTTTTCCTTTGGATGCCTCCTCCACCTCACCCCTAGAAGTGTAGGAGTCACCGCATCCCTTTGCTCACGCAAGGCGCGCGCACCTTTTTCTTTAACTTCGGCGCCTTTATCCCGTCTAACCGGTATTTCGTCTCCGCACCTTGGTGTTGTCACATGTTCCCACGGCGACCTTCCCAAGATTGATCCCTCCTCGCAGCGATTTCGCAAGATTAGGCGATTCTCCTGCTGTTTCCCTCTTGACTTCTGTTTTCCATTAAGGTTAGGATTGGGCGGACCCCTCGATCTTTTAGCGTCTTAGGATTTACACGCCCCTCGCTCCCCCCTCCCCTTTTCATTCCATTTCTACCTTCTTTTCTGTGAGAGACAGAGCAGGCGAAGGTCGCGCTTCTATCCTCTGAGCGACCTCCTAGGGTTGAGTGTTCTGGTTTCCTATCCTTTTGACGTACCCCTCTGCCTCCGTAATGACCCCCCCCGTACTTTCTTTAAAAGCTCTCTTTTTGTAACTCTCCTGGGTGCCGCGACCCCTTACTCTTTTTGCCGGAGCTCTCGACGTTCTTGCGCGGTGTCGGTAGCTCCTAGAAAACCCCGGTAGCTCCCCGAAGCTACGTCTTTGGGGACCGGTCTCGTTGTGGAAGAGTAATTCGAATCACGTCCTAGACTAAGTTTAGTTTGAATCTATTCCTCCAAAACTCCTCCTCCCTCCGTCCCCTCTTTCTTGGCTTATTTCTCCCCTCCTTACTCTCTGGGTCTTTAAGAGGGAACGAGCAATCCCCTTCGTACATTTATTTTTTGATTTCTTTATGTCCGCCCCCGTTGCTTCCCCCGTGTTACTTACGGTCGTGTACTTGTCTGGCTTCCCCAGGTTCTCGGAGGTGCAGCTACGCGGTACCCTGCGTCATTGGAAGATTTGAATTTTATAGCATTCAATTTACATTTTTCGCGTCCGAGTTTTCTCGGTTCTCTGCTTCCTAGTCTCTCTCCCATCACGGACTTTACTATACCTGGCTCCTTGTTCTTTTCCTCCTCCGCCGGCACTTTTCTTTTATGTTCTACCGTCGCTGATACCTGTTCCCAAAGTCAGCCCCGCTCGTAGACGCGGAACTCAAATTTTTCCTGCTCCCGATTTTTTCCGAAGAAGTTCCTGCCCCTCCAAAACTTTTTAGCGGTCTCTTCTAGCAAGGTCCGCAACCGAGTGCTTCCCTCCCAGGGCTGCCGCGTCCACGATCTAGTCCTTCAGGCCCTCCTTCCGTGGAGAATTTCGCCTTGTTTTGCCGTTTGTGCGCGGCCTGAGATTTTTTTTTCTGAAAGCAGTGTTGGGCTTTCTAATTCGCTGTTTTCTACTTATTGCGCGGGACTGATTCCCCGTTCCTCCCCCCTCCGCTCTCGTAGACGCGCAAAATGTGTCTTGTACATCGCCCCCTCGATCCTTCCGATGACACCTTTTTGTCCCCACCATTGGACCGCCTGACGGGCTCCCTCTCTTTTCTTGGCGCGCTTCACCACGTGTATTGGAATCTTTATCTCTATGGATACGTTCATAGACTAGCTTTCATACGGCCCCTTCTGTCTCCGCAGAGTGGTAGACTCTGTCTCGCCTACCGGGCCTCGACCCTTGCACCAATAATCCCCCCCAGTGATCTAGTCTTCAGCCCTTGTGGGACTCTCTGCGGATGATGAGTCGATTCCAGCTCTGCGCGGTCCAATTTCCCGTTTTTGTTTTCCGCTTCCCCCGCCCTCATGTTTCTCCCGTGAACGCGCAGCGATGGCCTCCGTGTGTGTGTCCTTTCCTTTCTTCGATCCGCGACGACGGGTGGCCTGTTCTCCTGAAAACGGGGACTTCCTAAGCTTCCTTCCCGCTTTTTTCCAATGCTCCCTTTTTCATGCTACACACTTGGTCCTCTCCCAAACGCTCCCTTCCCCTCCTCTTTCTTTGACCTGGTCTTTCCGTCTCCCCCCTCCCTTTTGGCAGTTTATAGATATTTTTCCAAGAAGGTTTTCCCCTCTTTCCCCCGGGACCCTTCCTCTTTTTTCCCATTTTTGTCTCTAGATGTTAATGTTTTCCCTCCCTGTCTAGACCCTCTTTTTGCCCTCTCGGAGACCCGCCCAGGATGCTCCTGATGTTCCCTCCTCAGCGCTCGAGAGTAAGGTCGGGGACTCATCTCTCGGCGTTGAACTTTGTCTTAATTCACTTAATTGGCATTTGCACCCCCTCTTCCTCCCGCTTTTTTTTCTTCCCCTTGTCCCTATCGAGCAGAGGAACACCCCGGAGTCTCTGGATCTCTATTCTTCCTCTTCCCCCACAACGGTAGCCGATGCTTTGATTTTCCCCCTGACCGACCCATGGTCTCTTCCCCCCCCTCCTCCCACCCCGAAACGTTCGTGCGTTGACGAGACTGGCCCCGTTTTCGACTTCGGATTTTTTTTTTTTTTTTTTTTCCGGCCATCGACCTGGAGCGGTAACTCTTCCTCCCGATTTTGATCACGTTCTTTTTCCCTTGTCGCGCCTGTAGGCGAGGTCCCGTCTTTTCTTTTTAGACGAAGCCCGTGTCGATACCGTCCCGCATGGGACCTTCCCGCTTCGATTTCCCCAGTCTCAGACTGCGTTTTCTATTCTTCCCCCTGACCTGTTTTTCCTCCCCTCTCTCAGCCTATTGCGCCAGTTAGTGGCCAGGTGGGTCTTCCCCCCGCACCTTTCATGACTGCCTTTTGAGCGTGGTATGTCTCTTTTTGCCCCGGCTTATCTCATCGTAGTTTCGTAATGTTTATCCTGAGCTCCGAACCCTCTCTCGTCATGCTTCTCTCCCGCCGGAGCGTCTCCCAAAGCCTAGGCCGCGCACCCTCTCCCTTTTCCCCCGAGAAGGAGGCACCCCTTATTTTATAGCCTTGTTGACGCGGCCTCCGTTGGGCCAGAAAGTCTTGTTTTTTTTTAACACCCTGAACCGTTACGGGTTTCCTGTGATTTTCCACTTCTTCTCCCCTCTGGAGCGCATTTTCTGTTTCCGCGTCTATTGGATGTAGTTGTAAGAGATCACCCCTCAGACCGCCGCCGATCCCCAAGACGATGCTAGGTGATCTCACGAAGGCTCCCTTTTCCTTTTGGCTTTACCACTTCCTTTCATCGTTTGTTATACTTGCGTGAGTCCTCCTCGCTCGAAAGGATGAATGGCATTTCTCTTTATGCTTCTTTTGTTCGGGCCGCCTCCTGGGGCCTGCTGTGCCCTTTCGGTTGATTAATTCCTAGAACAACTTGACCCCTTTTACTGAACCCTTACTATGCGGGGAGCTGAACCCACGAGTTTGCTCCCCGGGTTGGCCCTTCTCTTCCCTCCTTCCGTACCTTGACGCGTCCTGGCTCCTTTTTTGCTCAGGAAAGCCGCTTGCGGAGGTCGTTCCACAGGACAGTCCTCGCACTTTCGCGAGATTATTATAGGTGTTTGGAGTCACTTTTCGCAGCAACGAATCTTTCCCCCACCTTTTCGTTTTCTGCGCTCCTTTTCTACTTCCTCCCAGTACAAATAGGATATTTTTCCTTAAGGCGAAACCGATCTCGGTCTGGCGCCACTTCTAGTGTTGACCACCCCTTGGTGATAGCGTTGCTTTCTGTCTCCTTTTGTCCGAATGTCTACTTCTGAGTCAAGTTAGAAAGGCAAGCTCTCCGCTTGGAGGTTCTACTGCATAGAAGCTAGTTTTTTTTACGCTGCGCTATCGTCGCTTGACGATTTCCCTTTCACTTGTCGTTTTTCAGAGTTGTTTTCCTGAGGGGATGGTTTGTGGTAACTCATGTCTTTCTCTTTCCTTCGAACGATATCTGGGGTTCTTTCACTCACCCGTCCTGCTGACTTTCTAACGAAAGGATGCTTCCCCCCCCCCCTCCTCTGGACGACGTCTTACCGCAATTAGTGTCTCTCCTCGTGGGAATATCGCCTTTCTCCCAGGTTCCTCCCCATCTACCTCTGATGGCCTACCCCCTTCGTCAGCCTTTCCTCTAACTATCGGGGCTCGTTTTTGGGGATTTTTGATTTACGGGTACCTTTCTACCACCCTCCTCTTTTTCTTGTGCTTTCTTTTCATCCACCCCTCTCCCATTTTTTTTTCGATTTTTAATAGAATAACGTCTTCCCGTTTTCCTGCGTTCTTTAGTTCAGACAATGGCATTACGGGTGTTTCTTTCTTGTCGTCTACCTCTGCATTTTATCTCCCTGATTGAAAGGCTTCTCTCAGCGTCCTGGCTTGGACGGATGGGGGGCGCTCTGAGCTCGTAGCCAATCGACGCTTCCCCCTTTTAGGACGTCTGTGTGAACAAGAATAAATACTCGGTCTCTCTTTTTGTCTTCCCCCGCTAGCGGTTCTTAGGAGGAAACTCTAAGGAGACCCCACCCCACCCACCCCCCCCCCCCCCCCCCCCCCCCACCACCCCCAACCCCACACCCCACCCCCCCCAACGGGCGCTTACCCCCGAGTCATTGTCCTTCAACCCCTCTCTCTGGTCTCACCATCGCTAGAGCCTTCATAAATCATCCGCCTTCCTTCTTTGCACGTTTCTTTTCCGGTCTTTGTTCCCCTCTCCGTTTCGTTTCCGTAGCGACCCTTCCTACCCGACAAAAATTAGCGAGGGGAAT
>Ga0179593_1422180_pt1 | contig 12190 bp, 12 predicted proteins | sample CZODoug2_1_08_16_FD_185931 | JGI IMG/M metagenome (GOLD analysis project Ga0179593, IMG submission 185931) | Vadose zone soil fungal communities from Angelo Coast Range Reserve, California, USA - CZODoug2_1_08_16fungal (PacBio error correction) | ecosystem: Environmental > Terrestrial > Soil >... | reverse complement strand
CTCGGGCTATCCCCTATGTGTTTTTGCGCAAAGTTGGAATAGAAGCTTCACTCCCCCCAGATAGCCTCCCCCTTTATCGTTCTTATTTTCCCGATTAAACTGTTCGTTTTTAGAAAATTGCGCATCTTGCGTATTTGCGCGACTGTGCGGCACTACTGATAGCACGACTTGCACGTCTTCCACTTATCTTGTTTCCCTTCCTCTTCGTTGTTTTCTTGGGTCCCCCAAGGCCACTAACCTGGCCGTTGAGGGACCCCTCTTTGTTCAGCTACGGTCAATATGGCTTCCGGTTCGATCCCTTCAATCTGGCGCTTCCAAGCACAGACGGTTTTCTCCCATCGTTGACTCCTTCCCTCCCCAAATTCGTTCTCGTTCCACCTGGTTAACATTTTCTGGCTCACGATCGTGCCGCAGGCGTTTTTTCATCGCGCAGGATGCGTTTTCCGCGCCTGACCGCCTCAAGATCTAACCAATCTCTCGTGTCCCGGTTTCCCTCTCCTTTGAAGCCCAATCCGAAGAAAGGTTAGCCCCTTCCCTTTTCCGTACTTTTAGGAGATGGCCCATCCTTACCTCCCCCTTCCTTCAAAATGCAATCGAGATTTTCCGTTTCCTCCTCGAGTCTCGTTGCTTGCTAACTTCCTGCTTTATCAATTGAAGAGGTTCCCTCCCCTCTCCCCCCTGTAGTATCGAAGTGTCGAGTTTTTTCCTTGACGCCAGGTCCATCGCTTCCTTATACGTTGGCCCCCTGCCCCCTTTTCTCTACCTGTCTTTTCCCCCAACCCTACACTTTTGGATTTCCGTCAACGCGACCGCATTTGTCCCCGTTCTGACTCCCCGCGGGTGGTTCCCCAACCCCCTTCCCCTCCCCTCTCATTTAGACTTCTTGCTTCACAGTTTCCCCCCACAAGCAGGGCTTTTTGAATTCTGAACGTCTAAAGACATTTCCCTCGAGATAACCCTGTCTACCTGCTCCTGGTCATGGCTCGGCTTTGCCTGAACTTTGGCGCTGTAACGTGTTTTTCATTCTCCTACTTTTGACTGTTCTGCGATATCCATTCCGTCATTTTGCGTTAGACGGGTTTTTTTCTTTTTCTATCGTAGAAGGTCCTCCCCTTTTCTGATTTTTTTTCATATGGATCCCTTCCGCCCCGAGCGCGCTGGTCGGCGGTCATGGTTTTTTGCCATCGCGCGCGCGTATTTTGGCCGAGGGCGCCGTTGCGACTTGAGGCACGTCCCCATTCCCCTCCTGACTCCGAGGACACTCTGACAGCGCTTGAGCCTGGACGTGTTTTTTGCCGTCCCGCCTCTTGGGCGGTCGAGGTTCGTTTGACGCGGCATTCAGGCCCTTTTCCCCTTTATCTCTTCCCTCCCTCCAGAGCCCTTTGATTCCACGCTGGTCATTGGAATGACCGCTCGCCAGTCGCTGTTCTTGGACCAACGCTTTCTTTCCCTTGCCGACAAGGAGATGCGTTGCTCATCGAATTCCCCCCAAAGATCCAATAGCTTTTATCTTCGCGACTTTGGAATCGATCCGTTTCTTGATCCCGTTTTTGCCCCTTTATCCCTCCTCGAGCGTAAGTTATTTCTCCCCCTAATCTTTGAACGCCCTTCTTCCCTGGTCGTCGTCGTCGCAATCGGGCGAAAGCACCCGACATCTTCTGTACATTTCCCCCCCAACCCATTTCTGTTCCACGCTCATCCCTGCTCGTCTGCCAAGTCTCGACGAGCTCCGCTTGCTGCACCACCGCTTCCGTTTTTTCAATCGCCCTAAGCAATGAATGCGGCGTTTCATCGGAACAATTGCGTTCATACGTGCAATCTTTTGACATTTTAGGAATGCGGTCTTTTTTGTATACAATGGGCCAGCTTTTCGCGGTTCTTTCGGATTATTCCCCTCTGCCCCCTCCTGGATCAATTGTGGTGCAACTTGCCGTCCTTTGCGATCCAGTCGTTTTTGGCGGATCCTCCCCTTATGGTTTTTCCCCTTCGTTATAGCGAACCAAGCCTCCCTTTTCTTCTGGATTTTGAGGTACCAATTCCGCTCGCGACTTCCTTTAGCGTTCCTTCTCAAGAAATTTCGAACCACCTGCGAAGTCGAAGCGGTTCCCTAGCTATCAAGCCTGTTCCCATGTCTCCTGTGTATGACCCCCTTTTTTAGATGGCAAGCGTGGCTATTTTTGCCCCCACAGATACTTCTTCTAGCAAACTCTGTTTTTTTTTCCATCTCCAGAAGTGAGTCGCAGCGCGCTTTTGGTTTCGCTTCTTCCTTTTTTACATTAAACTTCCCCTTTCCTTTCTTAACCTTTTGTGTGAATGCATTCCCACTGATCCGCTGTCCTGCACGCGGTGCCCTTCGAATATTCTTCCCGTTTTTTTGATTTTCCCTTTCTCTGCATCCCCCCCCCGTTGATTTGATTCGCGTTCCGAGTTTTTTTCCCAAGCCGCGTCCTCTCGCGCCTCGCTGAAAGTGCGTTAAGTTGTTCTGCCTCTCCGTTTTGACCAATTTCCGTTGTATCCCTTTCCCCCTTATGGTGGTCGAGACAACTTGTTTCACACATTTTTTTTTTTGTAATGTCTCCTCCCCAATTGCCAGCCCCTACTATCCCATTTTTCCTAAGAAGCACAGGAAGCCGTCCCCCCCACTTAGAATTTTTCTTGCTCTCCCTGCCGGAAAGTTGGTGCCACGTCATGTGCCCCTGCCCTTCTTACACGCTTCGTACCCCCCCAAAAAAATGAATCCAAGCGTGATGTAAGTATGGACGCCTATTTTTGGCTCCATAAAGTTGACCTTAGCCCCCCCACTCGGGACGACATTAGCGCCCGCGTGCTGCCTAATCCTGTTAGTGCAACTGTTCGGTCATCCTCGTGAATGGGGCTCCTTTGAACTTGCCCTTCCCTCTCTGATAGCTTTCTTTCTTGCCCTCCAAATAGACAAACCTGTTTGCTCTGTAATCAGTCCGGCAACCCCCGTGTTCCTTCCTCGCCTCAACCAGGCGCCCCCCCCCCCCCGGTTTTTCGCCAGGTGAACTTCTAGAAATTTTCTCGCGATGGTAGTTGTTCTAGTATGAATGGATTCTTAAACTTTCTCTTGGGTGATTCCGTGCTCTTTGTTCGGCGACCTTTGTGGCTTTTTTTTCTCTAGTTATGTTTTCTCCCCTACCTCCCGAGAAACCCCTCTGCCGAAGCTATTCTCTTTAAGGTACGTCTGGGTTCATCTTCTCCCCCCCCCCGCAGCTAGTCCGATAGTCAAGTGCTCTTTTCGCGTTCCGGTCAGTGTTTGGATTTCGCGGGCTGGGTCGATGGGCCAGTTTAATTTTTATTCTTTCCCTATTCCGGTCTTGGCCCCTCGAACGCCCTCCCCTTTTGATTGCTCCTCTTCTCCTTCTCAAGGTCGATGTATCGATTTCTTGAGAAGTTGCGGCCAAGTTTGACCAATGATTTCACCCATCCTTTTCTTGGAGCCATTTGCCCCCCTATGTTTGTTGATTTCTCCCGTAAACAGCTGTCCACCCGGCTGGCACATTTTTATTACCCTTCGTGAGTTTCTCTTTATTTATTTCTTCACACACAATTCACCTTCTAACTGAGGTTTCCCCTCCCCCCTCCTCTTCTCGTTCAGTTGCTCCCCTGACGAACGCCCAATATGATCTCACGCATCATTTTTCCCTGTTACCTCCCTGGCGATGAGATCTTTTTTCTCCCGTTCTTTTGTGGAATTTCCCACCCTACCTGCCCTTTGGTGCTTCGCAGCTTGACCTCCGGAGCCGTTCGCCCCACCTGGTTCCCTCTATCTTTTTTTTTGCCCTCTCCCCCCCTTCTTTAGAGTGAACCTTCCCTTCGTTCTGAAGGCGTTCCCTTCCTTCTCCAGTCTTTGAGGTTGTCGCCGCGGTTTGGTCTCGTCTCATACGGGAACGTCCCTGAAATGGGCACTCCTTTTTTCTCCCCTCGCAACCCCCTCTCGACTGATTTTTTCCCCCCCCCCCCTCCTCAGTTTTTTTGTGAGAGAGAGGATTATGTCGACGTGGGTCTGCAGCCGGCGGTAAATTGCGGGTCTTTTCCCCCCCCCTTCTTCGAAGTCCCCCCTCCCCTCGGAGTCCACACCTTCCCCTCTTGTCCATCCCACAGTGCCTTCCTCTTTTTTCCGCCTCCGCGAGGCCTTTTATCGGTCGGGCCCAAAAAACCCCTGCTTCTCCCCCCCCCCCCCAAGAAAGGAGGGTGGCCGGCCCGAGAGGCTCCTACCTTATTTTAAGTCAACCCCATCCTCGGTCCCTTCTTACCGACCACCCAAATTAAGTTTCCCCCCCCTAGCCATAGTGTCAATGAAACCTTAGTAAACCCTATGCGTTGAGATTTATTTTTCTTCTTATTTTCTCCCCCTTTCCGACTAAGAGCGGTGAGCCACACCTTTCCTCATTGCAGTTCTTTGTTTTAAATTAGTTTTAGCCCCCCTTTCATAAATGTTATTAAAGCCATTTTTGGTTCAGTCTTGCTTTTTTTCCGAGCCCCTCACCCTCACCTTTTAATTGAGCCAATCTCTTTGTTGTCTTCCAAGTTTTTTCGTTATTGGAAGCCCACCGCCCCCAATCCATTTTACCCCCCCGTCCAATCTTCCCCCTGACCTTTCTCGGATACGTTCCTTCGCCAGACCGTGAGTTTCGCCCCTTCCCTCAAGATACCTCGCACTATATCACCCACATTCTGGCCCCCTCTTCCCAAAGCGCGCTCGCGCAAACTTCCAGCAAACGCTCCCGAGCCCCCCGTTCCGCGTGACAGATTGCGCTGTTGGGCTATGCTGCACCCTCCCCTGACATTCCACTTCTCTCGCTGCGCATCTTTCTTTTTGCGCGCCTGGCCTTCCGCCTCTCTCCAACCCCTCCCCCCAAGGTGCGCGAGTCGATCACCCATCCACACGAGACTCCTGAAGCTCCGGAATTCCGTCCAGACTAAACCGCTCGCTCCCGCAAAACTTCTTCCTTGCACTTGCTCGTTTTCTGTTTCTTCTTTTTTAGAGCATGCGTTGGACTGCGTCGAGTTCCACCAAACCTTTCATTTTTCCGGCCGGCATGACTTTCTCCCCCCCCCTTTGTTCTTCTTGTCTCGCCGTGACGCCACCTCCGCCTTTCCCCGGAACTTACTGCCACCCCTTTCCTTCCGGGTCTCCCTCCCCACCCAGTAGCCCTGCTCATGTTCCTTCCTCCAACCTTACGTCCTGAGCCTTGTCTTCAATATTTTTTCCCCCTTGACTTCAACTTATTCTAAGCGCCTAATTCCCTCCCTGGTCTTGCGTCCTTTCCTTTTGATTATCGGCATCGGTTCTCCCCTTCCTGCTTTGAAAATAGTGTTCCCCGGTGTGACTTCAGTCTGCAACACAAGTCCCCCCTCCGTTTATTTTTAATGTCTTCCATGGTTTTTTTTATTAACACTTCGTTGCATCGTCCGCATTGCTCCCCTTCCCCCCTTAGGTACCCTGACGCCGGTTCCCCACCAACCCCACTTTTTCCAGACAAAACAGACTGCGGGGATCACTTGTCGTCCCCCTTAAAACAGCAGAGTCCTATACACTCCCCCCTGTCTTCCCTCTATAGCGATTTTCGATTCCCTACCCCTTCTTGGACACTACTAGTACCAATCGCTCCACCCTCCGTGTGGTAGCGAGCTGCACCATCCCCCTGGACACTGATTTTACTTCCCCCTACCGAAGTACAGCTTTTTTGGTCAACTCTTTTATCAAGTGACTTCCCGTTTACCCCTGTTTCTTATGTGAGAATCCCTGTCGAGTTTTTTCCCCAAAGATCACCAGTATCTCCAGAAGAGTCGCCCCGCTCCCCTTCCCTGATTTTCTCTTGTCAGCTTTTGTTTTTTTCAGCCGTATCTTCTTTCCTATTTTTCTCCCCTTACTTGTCATCTATTTTTGTCGTCCCCCTATTCTAGAGGCCATGCCTTGCCCTTTTCGCAGTGCCTCTTACTCTTTCATGCCTTTTCTTTGTTTACTGACTCTCCCCCTTTCTCTCTCGATCCGCGTTCTTGGATAGTGCCATCAAGCTCTAGTCCCCCTTGTGCTGTTTCTTATTGAAGCCGGTACAAATCCCTTTCCTTCCTACATCTCCCCCCTCTAGAAATGGCCGCTAAGGCAAGTTGCCGAAGCCATTGTTTTTGCCTTTAGACTTTCCACTTACAGTGCTTCAGAGCCTCTTTGCACCCACTTTTAAACTCCAGCAGAACGCCCCCCATGGGCCCAACTTTTTTTTTTCTTAGGGAACTCCTTTTTCGCTGAGCCTCCACTCCCTTCCTTTGACATCGCGAATTTGAGCACAAAGTCATCTTGTTGTCACCTCCCAATCTCTCTCTTCTTCTCTGCATTTTCCCGATGTTACTCTTCTGTCTTTCTTTTAAACCCCTTCAGGTGGACCTGATTGAACTGTTTTTTTTCTTCAATACAGTCGTGTCGAGGGTTTAGCGCTTCCGATCTCTACGACGCTGCAACAGTTTCTCTGGATGCCGTCCCCTGTCGCGCAGTACCGCTCCGTCTATCTATCCTTTTAATTGAGAAGTACCCGTTTTTCTCCCTTCCATGTTTTTTTCGCGATTTCCCCCCGTTAAATTCTCTTTTTCTGCCGAAGGCTTTTCAACAATTGCCCGACTTTGTGTTGAAACTGGCAGTTTTCTAACCTCCCTCCCTTGTCCTGCGGTCGATCCTTCCAGCGTGTCCCGCCCCGTAGTCTTTTTTTCCTCTGCTTTCCTTCTGTCTGAATCCCTTAATTTAACCTTCTCCCTGATATCCAGTAAATTTCCTCCGCGGAGTAATTAACACCGTCGAACTACGGTGTCTTCGGCATATTAGCTCCGACGTAGCCTCTTTCCCACTTCTTCAACAGTCCCCCCCTATTAAATCTACTAGACCCCCCCCCCATTTTTCCTAGACAGCGACTACTGTCGGAGGCTCGCCCCTTGCCTTCACCCCAATACTACTAAGTATCTTTATGACCCCCTTCTATCTATTTCGGGACACCAGACAAAAGTCCCCCTTCCCTGCGGACATCCGTAGGCCCCGATTGCCCTACGCGCCCTTCTAATTCTTGCGCGTCCAAATTGAGATCAGCCCCTTTCCTTCTCTTTCCTCCCCGTCCCCCTCCCCCCTCGTGGCTCAGTTTTCGCCGATCGTTTCGCTTGTCGTGCTTTGCCTCCTTACATAGTTTCTTTGAAGCTGTAGAGCTCCTCTCTTCTCCCGTTCTCCTATGATCGTTTTTTGACACCACCTTCTTTTCTTCTACGGTTCCAAATGGGCTGCGCTGTTTTTGCAGTTTGGATTTTGCCGTTGCGCTGCCCAAGAGTTTTTACCGAAATGATGTGGTGCCCTGGCATGAGCTGCGAATGGTCCCAGCTTTATTTAAAGATCGTTACCCGCGCGCGTCGTTCCTTCGAAGTCGTTTTTGTGTTCGATTCCATTTAGAAAAGCTCGGCGGTTTCCTCTTCGCAAAGTCTCCTCTCTCAGCCTGATTCCCCCTAGAGCATTGGAACTATATGACTTTTTTTGCCGACCCTCCGACAATGCCAATCTTTTGGAAGCCCTTAGCTATCTTATTTGGTGTGCTTTCCCGGTCCCTGAAAGCCTTAGACCAGTCGAGCTGTTTCGAGTGGGGCGACGGTCGGGTTTATTTCGCGTTTACTTCATTTCCCTGACTTCAGGACACCGATCGTGGCGCAATGCTGCGCACGATTGACCCTTTTCCCCCAGAGCCCTGCCGTTGGAGCCGATTCGGTTGTCGCCGATGTCCCACTTTTTTTGCTTCTCTTTCTTCGAAGTCTTAAGTGTGACCTTCCGTGCTCAGTCCCCCCCTTTCCCAATTTTACGTAGATTCAAAGTTCATGTCGCGATTAGTTTTTTACTGACTATCATTGGACAGCCCCCAACTCGATAGCCTTTGAACTCTAATCCCTTCCCTCGTTTAACTCCTCTGCTGATCAGTAGTGCCGGGACGCCAGGTCCTTATTTGGGGTCCCCCCCCGCCCCCCCCGCCCCCTTTTAATTGGCTCCGAACTTGGAGATCTCTCCTCGCAGGGCTCTCTATCCTTTCCCCTTTTGTCTTCCTAGTTTTCCCCCTGTTTTGTAAAAAACGGCATTATGTTGGAACGACTTCCAAGTTCTCTCTCTACCCCTCCGTGGTTTTAGGATTCCTTTCTACTGTCCCTATTCTGTGTCCTCCCCCCCTTTAAATTCCCGCCTTCAAAGTTCCTCCTCTCAAGTATCGTATCTGGTCCTAGTCCGTCGCCCCATTGCCGACATCGGACCTCGAGCTCATTTGATTCAACTACGCTCTCTTACGTTCCCTCAGGACAATTATTCAATTTCAATTCTAGACGGTTTGTTTTCTTTTTTTTTCCCCTGTAGACTTCCTTTCTTTAACCCCTGCGACACTTCGTTGTTTTTCAGTTATTCCCCCTATGTAGCGCAGGTTCGATCCCTGACACATCCGGAGGCGAACCAAGACCCCTGGACTTTCATTCTTATGTCAAACTCGAGTTCTCAAACTGCGTGTCGTTTGACCCGGAAATCGTCGCCGTCTTCCACCCTACGGGTCCCCCTGGCTCTTTTTCATTTCTCTAAGTTTCGCCCGTACAGTCCTCCCGCCCCTCCCCAGCCCTCTCTAAAAGCCTTTCTGGTCTACGATTGTCTGTGTGACTCCCCCAAAACAAGCAATGAATGCAAAATACACTTTGATCCCTTTTTCCTTCGTCTTGAATTTCCCTCATATCGTTCAAATGTCTATGAGGGATCCGGAGTTCTAGAGAGTTCTTACTATTAACCCGGCATATCTTTTCTCAAGGGCTCTTCTTCGCACTAGATCTTATTTATAGGCCCCCCCCCCCCCCCCATTGTAGTTGTCGACCCTCCCATTCGACTCCTACTCTACCGTGGACAACCCGGTCACTTTTCGGGACATACCTACTGTTTCAAAACGAAAGGTCGATTCTCAACTTCTTTTTTTCCCTCATTGTAAAGAGCCCTCCCATTCGACGGGGTCCCACCACTGATCAATAGAGAATCCCGACTGACGATTTCCCCGAACATATGTGCCAAATCAGGTCCTTACCTTAGGTCCCCTCCATACCGTCCATTTTTCGAAACTTCGTTTCGCAAATGAACACTCGCACTGGTACATTTCTCTCCTCTCAAGGACTTTGGAGATTTTCCAGTTGGACGATTTCATCAGTAAGGATGATTACATCGCCGTACACTTCTCAAGCTCTTTAGCCGTTCTGTTTCTTGTCAGGCTTTTTTTTACGCACAGGCCTAACCTTTTCTTTTATTTTGGTGAAGCAGATACCTCCTTTCGTTCTCTTTCCTTGTTTACTTGTCGCCCCCCCTCCTTCCCTGTGTATCTTACTCTAGCGCGACGTTCCGACGTGCTGTTGTACAATCCGCCTAACGCTTCAATGGCCCTCTAGTATCTCTTACCCGGTTTTTTTTGAAGTCCCGCCTTTGGTTGAAGGGTCGAGCTCGTCACTTCCCGTTTTACGATCTCTGTATGAGCCGCTGCGTTTGCGGAAAGCGGAATTTCTCTCCCGAAATAAGAAATTCCCTTTTTTCCCCCCCAGCCCTTCCCACGGTCCGCCCTCACGTCTCTTCTTGTTGCTTCCTCGACTGCGGCCCCCCATTTTAACGAGTTTTCCTCTCGCCCGACCCTTTTTCCTCGAGGACGTTTACCTTTCTCAGGCACCTTTATCTCTCTCTCCTGTCTTAAAGTTATCCTCGCCCGTCGTTCCTCCTCCTCCGTTTTTTACACTGGGTCGTATTTTTCCCATCGGGCAACAGAAGAACTCTTTATCAGCAGCCCCCCTCCTTTGGTAAAGAGTCCTATCTCTCCCCTGTTCAATTCTATGACTGAGAAGATTGCCTGCAAACGTCTCTTTCCAACTTCTCCCGGCCCTAGTTCTTAGTCTGCCTCCCAAGGCTTTCAAGGCCCTCCGTTTTGCAACCTTTTTTTTAGATGGCTTTCCTGTTTTCCAAAGATGCGCTCCGATCAGCCGGATTACGAGGTTTTTCTTTTTTCCCATGTAACATTTGGGCTGATCCCCCCAACTTTTTCCGGAGTTCTTCCAGGGCGCGCTGCTTTTTTTTCCCGCAGCACCGTTTATGGCATTTGGCACCGGATTTAGAGACGACACCGCACACTCCATTCCCCCTGTCTTTTTATTGCACTATCCTATGCTCCGACTTCGCGCTTTTTTAGCTTAAGAAATGGGTCGTACATCCAAGAACTAAGTTCTCACTCGTCAGTCCAGAGTCTTCCCTCCTTTCCGCTTCGCACTTTTTCTCCACAGCGATGCCCCCAGTCTTGATCATCGCGCCCCGATACGCTTCTCTACCATATGTACCTCCTCCCCTTTTCCCTCATTTCGTCTCTCTCGTGGATGAGATGTCATGTTTTGCCGTTTCCCCGAAAGTCATCCCTCTTTTGAACGGCATGCACTTTTTCTACCGTGCGTTTCCGCGCCCTAGGGCCTTTTCTCTCCTTTTCTTATTCTTTTTACCGTCTTAGTTGCAATTGACTTGATCACACCAACGTTCTTGTATTCGCTGTCCGGTTTCCAAGCACCACCTCCCCGTTTACTCTCGACGATGTGACCCAGTTGGAGCATCGGGTCATTTCTCTTGGGTTCCCTTCCTCCCGCCTTTTAGGTCACGAACCGCTTCTGGTGTCCCTTACCCTTGTGTTGAAACCTGCTGGCCCTACTGATTTATCCCCCCCTCCTCCTCTGCAATCCCCTTTTTTTTCCCCCCTAACACCGAACAGCCGTACAACTTCGGTCTAGGTCTTTTGTTCATTCAATTCCCCTTCCCTTTTTTTCCACGGTCTTTTTCACCCTTAAAGGAGGGACCCTATACATAATCACATTAAGTCCCCGTCGTTATTTACGGTTTTGGCTATCATTTTCCTCTAATTGCCCGTCGTCCCCCCCCCCTAGTTTTGAGACTTAGAGCCGATGTGACCTCCTGTACATTTCAGTGATTAATCATTTTGTTCCCTTTCCCGGACTTAATTTTTTCCTCATTTTCCTTGTCCCCCATTCCCATAGGAGTCCTTCTCTCTTGAGAGACCACTAAGAAACACACTTTTTGAGACCTTTTTTCCTTCCTTCAGTCCAACCCCCTTTTTAAGCCTAGCCGTCTTCTAACAGGTAGCCCTTTTTTCTTAGCGAACTTTTCTCGCTATCCTTCCCTTGATTTTAATATTCCGTCTCTTAAATAGTCTTCGGTTTTCTCAGTGAAGACTTTCCTTAGTTTTGTGGTTTAGCTTCTTTATGGCGCATTCCGAGACCGCTAACTATGAGCCTTACTACTTGAGAATTGCCCTCCTTTCTAGGTTTTATCGCCCAACTAGCCCCTTGAAGCGCCGGCTTTCTAGTCGCTTTTGTGCAGTGGTGCGCCCCTTGCGAGGGTTGTCTGAGTTTTCCAGAACGGTGTTGTATAGTGATTCTCTCCCGCTTTCTCTGTAGGCCCCTTCTCCCTCATAACTTGCTTTTCGCGAGCCTGCTCCGACTCACCATGGTCATCCCCCCCCCATGACTTTTTTTTCCCTGTCCTCACCATTTTTTTAACCGAAAGCCCACCCTGTCACAATCGTGAGGTTCCACCTTAAGCATGCGGTCTTTTTGAGGGGCTAGTCACCCCCCCCAGCCTGGCAACCCCCCCCTGCTGTGACATCTTCACCGTGTGCTTACCTTCTTTTCCCCCCCTGCCTCTTGAAAACACTTCAACTTCCAATGGCTGGTGTCTTCCCGCCGTCCTCTTTCCCTTGTTTTCACTCATCCTCTCTTTTTTTTTTCTCAGCAGACCCCTGCCTTTTTTTTCATCACATGTCGCTGTCAATCTATAGGATTTCACGCTGCCACCCGGTGTTTGGCCTTTCCCCCCCACCAAAGCCTTCCCCCGATGTGGCCTATCAGTGATGAAGAATTTTCCGTGACGACCTCCAATACTGGCCTTGACCGTACTTATAGTGGTTTCTTTCCCCTCGTCCCCAAACGTATAGAGGACTTCCCCTCTTGCTCTTCGCCTTCTTCACGGCCCTTATGTTTTGGTGTGGGGGGGGGAGTTCTGTTTCGCCGAGAGGTTTGTCTATAAGGGACAAGTCTCAGGAACCAGGTTCCGCGTGCTTACCTTTTTACCCACCAACTCCTACCCCCC
>Ga0179593_1407439_pt1 | contig 12190 bp, 8 predicted proteins | sample CZODoug2_1_08_16_FD_185931 | JGI IMG/M metagenome (GOLD analysis project Ga0179593, IMG submission 185931) | Vadose zone soil fungal communities from Angelo Coast Range Reserve, California, USA - CZODoug2_1_08_16fungal (PacBio error correction) | ecosystem: Environmental > Terrestrial > Soil >... | reverse complement strand
GAGTGGACGTCTGCCTCTGAAGTTCTCAGGGCCGTTGATCCAGGCGATGGAGAGGAGCACCCGTCCTGATTTACGCCTCCTTGTCCGTCCCGGCAGGCTTGACGTCCACTTCTAATACCACTGCAATAGGAACCCTCTTCTGCTCCCATACTGAGGCCTGATAGCGGTTTCGAATGGTTGGGCCCCCATGGGAGCTCAACTGATCGACCTCTCTGGCGTATTTTTCTGTTGAGGTCATTTGTCTGAGAAGGCTGGAGAAAATGGTTCGGTTAGCTCCCCCGTAGCCAAACAGCTCTGGGCTTCGAGAATTTAGCTCTTCGTATGTCCGGTCATAGAGAACCCCTTCTTCGTCCCCGGCCGACATAGGCTTATACGTAGCACTTGTTACTTCCTCGCTCTGATAATAGACTAGGATTCTCTGAAAGGTAAACGAGACTTTGCATTGAGGTTGTTTTGTGTTGCTACGTTCTTTGCTGGCTCTTTTATTTTTATTTTTTGTGTATATATTGTCTGTGTATGTTGATGATGTTAGGGTGTGGTGAGTGTGCCTCCTGCTTTTTTTTTTTTTTTTTTTGTCCGCCTCTGTAGTTGTGCGAGGTGATGAATTTCGGGAGGAGCCCTGAGGTGTCCAAACCCACGGGACAATAGCGGGTGACCGCAATCCCCTATCCTTCACCCAGAACCTTCCCCCCCAAAGTCTAGCATTTCAGTAAAGCGCCTCCCCTTTTAAAATTGCAGGAGAGAACCTCTCTCTGTCGCGCGAAGGGAGAAATCTTGACTCGACCCGGAAACCCCCCCCCCGTGCCTAGCTTCTGCCAGCTTACGTGTTACACCTCCTTTCATAGTGAAGAGATCAGCACGTTTTCCCCCCGAAGATACTTATGCCGTATTCGTTTTCTTGGATTCCGTGTCATCCTGACCCCATCTCTTATCCTCCCCCCCCACAAATTCAGTTAGGCTTCCTGACCCCTCCTCTCAATTGGAGGCTCCCGTAGGGGCCCCTCCCCCTATCGCGCCCAGCCCATGGATCTCACATGTTATTTCAGAGGTGTTTTCGGGGAGGAAGAGCGCAGTCGAGTAGGCAGTAAGTTCTGCGGCCTGCATTCGACGTCGGCGGAGCGTGGGCGACATCGCTCCTTCATCCAGCATTGTTGTTCTGACGACGCTTCCCGAGGTAGCATAGTTTCACACGCTTCGAGTAGGTCTATTTTGTCCCCCCCCGAACGTCTGCTCATTTAATGTACGTCGTTCGGTTTCTCTCTAATGTTTTCTCAACATCCTTTCCCCAGAACCGGCGGTTTTTTTCCGTCTTTTTCCTCAGTTCAGAACCTTCGGTCGGCAGTATATTTTAGTCGTCTTGTGGTGACTAGATTAGATTCTTTCTCGCCTCGCACTCCCTTTAACAATTAAGCTCGAGCCTGAGGAGGTCTGCTTTCCGGAGTTGACTGTGCATCAGGAGGGATTTGTGCCCCCCTTTAAGAGGTCACAAAGTGGTTTTTCACTTGTGAGGCAAGGAGGAGCCATACCTTATGAGGTCCCAGGATTATTGATTTCGGGCCCATTCCCTCCCCCTTTCCCAGCGGAGGACTATTTATGGTGAAAGGCATCCTTCAGGCCGCTCTAGTCTACCCTCACTCTATCTTTGAGTTGAAGCCATTAAAGGTAAGTGAGGTGCTTATAATCTGAGTGAGTGATTTTAGTCCTTCCCAGGGTTCTCTCCCTTCTAATCGGCTTCTATACTTGCAGATGATGTAATTCCTAGACCCTCTACAGCTTTCCCAGACGCTTGACGGACCAAAGAGACCTGTGGGACCATTTGAAAGTCCGGCCAGCGTAGCAATTGTACGGAAGATTTAATTCAAAGTATTTTCAGGTTCTGACGTTTTGCGGGACCCAGTCCGAGGTCCCCCTCCTTCCTTTTTTGCGGTGAGTTCCGCCGGGTATGACAGCAGAGGTTGTGTGCTTTTCCCCTCCCCTCAGGTTCCTGATTCCGTTCTGCAATTTTGGTGCCGAGTTACTCCGCGACCGTCTTTCCAAAGTGGTAGACCGAGAAATATATTTCTTTCTCCTAAGTTGTTTTTGAGAGATGGCTAGTGACGACCCCCCTTTTTTTCCCTCTAGTCTTTTATCGTAGTAGGGGATAAACCCCAATGCTGCCTTCCCTTTTCTACTCTTATAAAAGTGTTGTCTTCCCCCCTTCGATAGCCCGCCAGATCTAGCCTCCCCCCCCTTCCGACGACAACGGTATCCTGAAAAGGAAGTGACTCCGCCTTTCCTGGAAATTGCCCCCTCCTGGAAGGTCGGTTCCTTGCGGGTCGTGATGATACAGCTTCCTTGCGTGGCTTTTTATATTGATGTCACCTCTTCTGAACTATCTTCAGAATAGTTCGTTCTTGCTCCCTTTTTTGTCAGCTTTTTTTTTTTCCTTTTTTTTTAAATAATAGTTCCTAGACGACACCTTTCTTCCGGGCTCCAAGAAAGCTGAGCGCTCTCCTCCTCGCGTTTTGCATAGCAGGCCTTCTGCTTCACTCGCTAGAGCTTTAATAGGGACCCCATAGAGCATCTCATCCCAGCAGAGGAAGTTCTTTTTCCCCCCCCTGCGACTTAGCCCCCCCCCCCCAACTTGGCCTTATTACCTTGCCTCTCCACCCTGTCCTGAATGCACCTCCCTGTCGGAAGGCGACCCGCCTCATTGGCCCCGACGTTCCCCTGTCCTGCGTTTGGCTCGACACCCCTTGCAGAGAAAAGACTGCACCTTTGCTCACTCCTCGCCTGCCGACCAGAATTGTCTTCTTCGTCGACTCCTTCCCGTCACCCTTTTTTTTGCCCCTAAGGACGTGATTGAAACCCTTTTCCCAGGACGGGATGTTTTCAAGACTTATACCTTTCTCGATTATCGCTGACCGCTCAAAGGCCGGTTCTTCCTGTCCGCACAGCGCCCGCTTTTCCCGCACAGGAGTCCCAAACTGGCTCTTCCTGACCGCGTGCTTTCGATTATCTGGAAGAGAACTTCGAGCCGCCCCTTCCGGGGTACTCGACATTTATTTTGCCCGAACTCCCCCTCTTCTGATAGTTGGTACATGGTATTTCTCTCAGCCTTAGCCCTACTTCATCCGGCCACGCTAGCGGAGCGGTCTGCAGCTATACGGGTGGCGAAAACTTCCTCTTTTTTCGGTACGACTCCCCTCCGCCTCCCAGCCCGCCAGACTTAATCCTCTTTTGACCTTAGAGAGCGCGGGCAACGTGACCACGGACAGCGTGACTCAGTGAAGAGACCTTTTTCCCTGGCAGAGTTTCATCTTGCGCACCCGTCTCCCCTTTTCTTGACGTGGCTTTTCTGGGCTCTTTTTCCACCCGGTCTCGGGTGTAGCAGCAAGCCGATTACCCGGTTTCCCTTTTAGTCCTGGCTATGCGGATTTCCCCCCCCCTGTAACCAATGGTAGAAAGCCTACGCTCCCCCTCCACCTTTTCAGCCCATCCGTTCCCATACTTAGCCTGAGAGATCTGGGCTAGCGGCAAAACCTGTACTGTCAGACTTTCCTCATGTCGTGCCCGTGAACGTCCCTTCCTGTCGCCTGCCCTTCCAGAGCCCCGTGCTAGCCGTCTTTTCTTTTCTTTCCCAGAGTAGGAAAGTCTCAGACCCCGTAGAATCCGATTGTCTGATTCTTCCGCCGCTCCTGTTGTTTTTTGAAGTTCATCTTCTTAGAGAGCCCCGCGTTTTTTCTTTTTCGAAGCCTCCTGATTTTATACACAGCTCCGCCAGGTGCGCTCCTCTAGCCTTTGAACCCCCTGGAAAGGACCCGAAGAGGACGTTCTAGCAGGCTCGGCCAGTGCACCTTCCCCCCAGTATTTACCCCCCACTCTCCTCCATGAGTAGTCTTGGGCGTAAATGCAGTTGCCTCAGCTCCGTGGTCCTCTCACGTGCCTATCTGTGGATTTCTCCTTTCTGAGCCGCGGTGCGCTAGTCCATCGCCGGGAATCACTATGACGAGACTGCGACATCGCCTGCAAGCTTGAGAATATTCTCTTCCCCCCCCTCCTTTCTCCTTTGGTGGTTTCTCTTATGAGCCCTTTTCTTCCGGCGCAGGTTCGAGAACGCGCAGTCCGGGCTCTTTCCCGGACTATGGAATGAGGTAACCCGTCTCGCCGAGCTATCACCTTCCCTATTTCTAGGAAGGGTGTATCGTCAACGTGCGACTACCTCTTTTCTTTTCCCCCCCTGAATTTGTACTTCAAACTAAGCGCCGCTGGCCGGTACCTGACTTGTTATGATGTTCACCGTCTTCTAGCCGCATCCCTGCCGACCCCTCTTTTGGGTCCTTCTTGTGCGGCCCCCCTCCTCCGGGGATATGTTTGGGAGCCGCGCAAATGGTTTTCGTAGCTGTGGTCCGAGCCCGCGCGGGCTTCTATACCCCGTGACCGAGCTAGAGTCCGCTACTTCGAGGAACTGGTCTTTACTTCCGACATCTTCTTCTACTTCCGCGCGGCCTCTAAGATCGCCTGCATTTAGCCCTCTGGATCTTACATGACGGTACCGCGCAGTTTTTCTGTTCTTCCCTTTCCCGTTCCTTTTTTATGGAGGCCCGCTGACAGGAGGGCTCGCAGAGTCTTTCCTTTCTCCGCTATGTGTCCGACTTCTTGGTGACCCGGGTTCAAAAGTCTTTCTAACCACTCTTGTTCATGGTTATTTTTATACCGTCCGTGACGAACCCTTCACCGTTCTCTGATTCTACTATACCCAGAGATTTAACGTAGCCCGGAGTTTCAACTTTCCTTTTCGTCGGGAAGGGGAGCCTTATGTCTCGCCTTTCCACATTTGCGTGTAGTCAAGATTTCTTTGCCTCTCCCATGTGCTGAGAGAGCCACTTCCACCTCCTTAGTCGGAAGTCTGTGTGCCATTTTTGTGTGACTCTCCTTCTTCGTACCGGAAACGTCTCGCTGACACCAGGCCAGAGTACTTCTCCTGGAAAGAGAGGCTTTGTGTTCACCTTTTTTTGATTGCTGCCTCCGATGGGCCCCTACTAGTCTTTTTGCCCCCCAATGGATTTTTTTCACAGGAATCTGCTTCTTTCCGGACCCTTTCTTTTTCCAGAGTTATTCTCAGACGAACGAGAATGGGTTTTTTGTACTTCATTCTCAGTAGGCGGAGATGGTTTCCTTTGCAGCGGCGGTCATACAAGCGGTTGGATAAGCCCTTCGGTTCACGATGTTTTGTATGCACAAGAGGGCCGTTCCGGTGATTGTCCGTTTCTCTTTCTCTCTTCACGTCATCGGTGGTATCTGACTTCTCCTGTCTACTTCTCTTCAGGAAGACAACTTTTTAATCCTCGCTTGCCGGTGGACGTTGGTTAGGGCATGTACTGTTAGGAAGTCAAATTTCTTTTTTCTTCCCTCGTGATCTTTGATTATCCCTTTTAGTGGTTTTTAGTAGTATTTTCCCTTCTTACTTCGGTCTCTCCAGCTCCCGTTTTTCTTGAATTTTCGAGGCGCTGAGAGGGTTAGCAGTCCGTTCGGGACTTTCCTCTTGCCGGGTGGGAGCCCTTTTCACAAGGTTCAGACGGCTGGTGGTAGCGGGGGAAGGTGTTCTCCCAGTTTTCGCTATGCGGCCCCTTCTTTTGCGTCCCGGCGGTTTCGGGCTCCCAGATCCGAGCGGATCTTTTCTCACGGACGCTCGCGCACGGCGGCGCTCCCTAAACGCACTCTTCTGTTCTCCAGACGATTTGCAGTGTATGCGCTTCTTCCCCCTAGTACTTGTTCTTGCCTTTTTCTACGAACGGGAGTCCCTAGATGCGACGTGTTTGCAGCGAGGTCTTCTCCCCACTAGCCACAAGGCTTTTAGATGTCTCCGGCACCAGCGCCTTTGCCATACCTTCCCTTTCCCCTCGTTCTCCTGCTCTTTTGAAGCTGTGTCCCAGTCCCGGTTAAGGAAGTACTTGGACTGTCTCTTTTTCCGACCGGCGTTCTTCTCAGGATCCGGGGCCGGGCGCCGTCTGAGAAAATCTGGATTTGAGCTCGCAGAGGTTTGTCCTACCCCTCCTCCTTTCCTCAAGAGAGCGAAAGGGTCGCCTCGACCATTCTCTCTTACTAAATAAGTTGTTTGTTGTGAGATCCTTTTTGCTGCCCCTCCCGGTTCCCGCTGCCCTTTCTTTTCTTGTTCGTCGGGCTGGCCAACATTTCTTCACTATATATCCCTTTCCGATTCTTCTTCCGAGGAGGGGCGTCCTTCAACGGATGCCCCAGCACTCCCTCTTCTCCCACGGTATCAACAGTCCTTGTTCCTTTTCCAAAGTTCCGGGGAACGGCAGGCCCGTACATTCATTTTTAAAGGAGCCTTTTGGTTCTCATCACTCAGAAGCCCTATCTTTTCGAGTATCGGATACCTTTAGTACTATTCTTTTTTTATCAAGAAGATTCGCTTGATTACCAGTTTTTAGTCCCTAATCGCTTCTCGCTAAATTCTTCTTTCTTTCATACCTCCCTCCTCGTGCGCGCTCCCCCGAAGCTCTTGGATCGCTGCGATCATCTCTGAATTTTCTTTTCACTCTTCTGAGGACTTTTTCCTTGTCAGAGAGAGCTGGCCCGCATCTTCGGACGGCCTCGAACTGAGCCATGGTCCTGACCCCAGGTGGAAGTCGTCCCCTTTGCGAGCCCCCCTCATGAATGCAAGTCCAGGCCCCTTTTTCAGTATCAAAGCCTCCTCTAAGTCGCGTGTCAGCGGTTATTACCGGCCCGAGAAACGGTTTTCACGGCATATCATGTGGAAGACCCCCAAGATGCTTTTCGTCGGTCCGACCCGGCACCCTTCAAGATGGTCCGGTCTGGCCCAATTTATGTCTACCAGGGCTTTTTGAATCCGGAAGAAGTGCTTAGCGCGAAGTGATCTGTCAGCTACCCAGTCCTTGCCTGATTGTTAAGAAGATCCGCTGACCCCATTCCATGTGTACCAGGCGTCTGCTTGAAAGACAGATTTCTCTCGAATGAAGAGAAGGAACTGATAGGCCACGAAAACCCCCCCCCCAGAAAGGCCAGGGTATGCCCGATTGCCTGGAAGTCACGTACACGTCCCAGCACCTTCAGATCCTGGATTGAATGCGGATGACGCGCCCTAGTTTTCTCCCATACGCGGAAACTCGGACTACGCCGCGCCTTTTGTCCTCCGATCCCTTTGCGGTGTGTCTGACCACCTCATCACTCGGTTTTCTACGCCCCCCCCTCTTCCGCGCCGCCAGAAGCGCGAAATACCGTCATACCGCTCCTCCTGGTGAACTTTCGAGTCCTTTTCCCATTTTGATTAACAAGGTTGCTGGAACGGCCCCTACACTGTTTAAGGATCACTTCTCTCACTCGACCCTCAGTGAAATGCCGAGTTCCTTGATTTTTTTTTTCTATGGGATACCTGCGCGGGTCTCCCTAGAAGCTCAACCCTTTTTTAATGTTTTTCTGCCGGATATATGCTTTAACACTTCCACTTCCTGGAGAATGGAGTTCCCCCGGGTCATTAAATCTCTCTTCACAGGGTGGATTAGAGTTCGCCGATACTTTTCTACGTGTTTCCCCCCCTTTTCCTTCGTCACCATCCCCCCCCCACTTCCCAGTCTTAGGCCCAGTAGAATGCCCCCCCTTTTTCTGTAATGGAATAGGCCACGGCGATTCAGGTCTCTCCCACTCCTTCAAGATCTCATGAAGAACTCTGTAGTGCCCGTCCTTACGTACTTGCGTCTCCTGTATCTTCTGAAGAGTCGGCGATGGGTCTCGCAGAAGAGGTACCCTTTTTCCTTCCCCCTATCAGCCCAGTTCTTATTCTCGCCCGGCTAGGCCCACTTTTAAGGCCCCCATCCAGAGGGTCTTAGATCCCCAGGGTGCAAAGTAACAGTCGAGTCCCCTCTGATTACCGCGGCACTCGCAGACCAGTTCAGAGTCCCGGCTTTAGCCCTTTGCCTCAACGCCGGATCGGCGTTCTGTGTAAGCTTCCTTCTTATTTTTCAAGATCGGTTGCCTCCTTTCCCCCCTCTAAGGGTCAATTCGACTTCTAGAACTTCGATTTCCCTCTGTCATCCTTTTTTATTCTTTTTTCATTAATATTTTGTGTTGAGTTCTATTCGCGATGTGCAGTGAGAATTGTTCTCGCTTTAGTCCTCAAGGGATCCGGGCTGATTAGATAGGCGAACCATTGTCTTCTCCCATATTTGAGCCGGCAAGCAGCGGATGAAGGGTCTAGTCAGGCCGACTACGCATTTTTCAACCATTCATTTTGTCACCAGCCCGGAGAGATGCCGTCTCCCGGACTGTGAAGTTTCCCAATGGTCTTCTTTGCCGCTAGCATCACACCCTTTGGGTCCTGTTCATGGTGCCCCTGCGCCGTGCGTTCCCTTTTCTGATGACCCTTCTTTCCGAGCACCTTGCGCTGTCTACCCTTTAGTCCAACGTCCGCGCTTCGGCTAAGTATTGTACCCTTCCTCCTTAGCCTTTTGGCTTTTCGTCGCGATGTTTTCCTCTACTCTCTGATAGCCGAGGGCGTGCCCTGTTCCCGTCAATTTTTTTTCCTTGAGACCTTGCCCCTTCCCTAAGACATTGAGGAATTAGACCGGTTTCTCGGTCGGTAGGCGCTCATCCCTAGTGAGAGTCTTCTTTTCTTGACGCCTTTTAACCAACTGCTCCTAGTCAGGGGTCAGACTTGTCCTCTCCGGCCGAACCTTTCACAACGTTCTTTTATTTCGCCCCCCCTTCCGCTCCTTAACGATCCAGGAGTAATAGTCCCCCCCGTTTTTTCAGCGGCCGGAGATGAATGTTTTTATATGCCCGTCCCTTACCGGCCACCCTGCTCGCTTCGCGTTTAGTTGAATCTTTCCCCCCTTGACGCGAGAAGTACAACGCAGTCGTCTTCCGTTCGTCTGGCGGCGCGGGCGACGCTTTCCCCCAGGAAAAAGTTCTCGTGATACTCCCCAAATTCCGGTAGAATTGGCAACCGCCACAGCCCTCCCCCCCTTAACTCCGAGGTTCGGATGCCTTCTCTTTCAAGAACCTCGTTTTTAGAAATCCACTGTCTATAACTTTTTTATAGGTCAGAGGGCGAGGGCGCTTCCGGGCCCACGCTTTTCTCCTGACCTACCTGCGAAAGGGGAGGGCGGCTTTGTCGAAGGTAGGATTTGATTCCCTGCTTCCAGATCATGCCGAGCACAGTGGAGAAGAACGTGGAGGTTTCCGAGGTATGGTTAGGCAAACCTACTGGCAAGGCCGGTGATCGATCACGGCATTTATAAATGGTCCTCTCTTTTAGGTTTCGTACTTTTCCGTCCCGAGAAACGTTCAAAACTTAATAGTGTTAGTTTTGAAGTTTCTTCGAGATTTAGCCCCCCCAATTTACCGCCGGCCGCGATTTGACCCCTTTTTTTTCTCTCGCAGATGTTTAGACGGTTACGCCAGAAAGGATTAAATTCTCAGATCATCTCCGGAGGCTTTTTGTCTTTCGTCACTTCTTAGTGGCCCTGGGGAGAGGACCCTTTACTGAAGGAACTTTCGGGTTTTCATCCTTTTAGTGGTGCAACGGAGGATGTTTTCTCAGGTCAGTTTCAGGGAGAGGATTTCTTTCCCCCTATGTCAGCGACGATCGGTCTTGACTGCAAACTTCCTCAGCGAGGACAGGGAGGCTTTTTTTCCCATCAGCCCCTCTCGGGAGACAGCCGGAACTTCGCTCGATCATGTATTTTAGTCAGTCGTAGTAAGAACGGTTTCTCACGACTGACCAGGAGACTAAGTTTCTCTCCTGTTCCTCATGAGACAAGCAAAAGGCTGCCTCTTTTCTTCCCCCCCCGGCACCGCGCACGTGGACCATGCACTGTCCTTTAAAGCTTCTGCGTTTTTCATATCTTTTAAACGTCCACGTGGTTCCCGTTCCTTATCAAGGACGGCGGCAGGATCATTGGAAGGTCGGCCGTTCTTCCCCCTCCGGGGATGCCTTGGGCCCCTCCTGCGGTGGAGCAACGCTAATGGACTCAGGAGAAGAGTGTTGCTGAACGACGACGCAGAAAGCGCGAAACTTTCTATAGAGAAACATAATATTACCCAATCCCTTTTTCGTTTGAGATATGTGCTCGATGAGGCTTTCTGAGATTCTGAGTCGTATGGCGTAACCCCCACAACCGGTCTGATCCCCTTGATTCAGAAGAATGTGATCAACCCTTCTTCTTGGCCTTTCCCAAATCCACTTCCCCCCTCCAACCAGCCGCAAATTAGAAATCTCCAAAAGCTACTTAAGGTACCCTAAGTGGCCCTTCCCCATCTTTTCCTGCCTTGAAAGTCTACTGATGGCAAGGTACATTTCTAAAAGTTGCTTTTTGAAGAATCCCCAGAGCCGCCCCCTTTAGCTTGTTTTTGGTAGGCCCCGAAGCTTTTTTCCCCTTATCCCACTCAGATTTAGTCGGATTCCCTTAGTAAGCTTCCCACCTACTCCCTTCTTCCGGCTTTTTCTTCCGGGCGTTCTTCATCCTCGGAGGGCGCTCCCGCCGCGCCTCCGTCCTCTTTCCCTGTCATCTCGTCCTCCCTTGCAGAGGACTTTTTTTTTTCCCTTCCGACGCAGCCCCCTTTTAAGCAAGTACGCAGTCCCGGCTTGTCGGAAGTCCCCACTTTCTTCTTTCCAAGTGAGCACCAGGTGGCCTTTTTTTTCCCCGTCCGATCCCACGTCCTGGCAGCGTCCCCCGGGCCGGCGTCCCGAATAAGAGCGCTTAGTATGCATTCTTTCGAGACCGGCCTGCGATTCGTAAGTCCTTAAAGGTCTTTTCCCTCGAGTTGGTCCCCATCCCTAAGTTGATGTATTTTTGCCGTTCAAACCCTTTTTTAGTCCTTCACGATACCTTAGTCCGTTTTTCGGTCCGTCCCGGACTTTCAGCCCTCGATCGAGTAACAATCTAACTTCTTTTCTTTCCCAGCTGACTGATAAAAGTCTGAGTGTGCCTGATTATCAACTCAGTTAACTCCAAGGGTTTTCGGCTAACCGGCGCGCGTTAATGGACAGAGTTCTCTTGGATCCCTTCCCCTTTTACGCAGAAGACTCCCCGATGAGGGATTAATCTCTACCTGATTTCAAGAACCCAGCACGTCACATGCAGATACCTTTTTATCCCCCACTGGTCTGACCCCCAGAGATATTTCTCCATCCGGCACCGGATAAGTACCAGGAGAGGTAGGCCGATACCTTTGGTTTACTGATCACGCTCCTTTTTCCCTGAAGCTTGCAGGCCGCGCGACGCCATCAGCTCCCCCTCCTTAATAGAGACGAGTTTTCCTTTTTCTTCTTGAGGACCAAGTCTTTTAAAGCCCTGCGTGACCGAGAGATTTCCCCCGGCTGGCTGTAATCTTTCTTTCCCCTCCTTTTGCGCATTAGCGCGCTGACCTTGTCCTCCTCCTTTGGCCCTATCTACTCGCGGTGAGTATCACCCAAGACTGAAAGTTTTTAGTTCAGGTCTACCCCCCTTTGAAACCCCCTATGGTAGAAATGGCCTTTTTTCACCTAGGTCCCCTCCTGTCGACACAGAGTCTATGAGTCGCCCAGCATTTTCGAGACAGCCAAACCCTTTCTTCTACTTTTCCTCGGAACTTCCCATGACCCTGCACGTTCAAAAGGGAATTAGTAATCCCACATTCTATGTGACGGTTCCAGCTAGTCTCACAGCAAGGCAATTCCGCTCTCATATACGGGACGAAGACGATGGTGGAGACCCCTCACACGTAGAATCTCGCGTGGAAGATCTCCTTGTTTACTTCTTCCAAGAAGACTGTCGCTGGCGTAGCTCCTGGGTCCTAGCCTAGTTCATCCTTCCCACTCTTTGGAAATGAAATCACATCCTTTGGCTTAGTAAACCAGCAGGGAACCACCGCAAACAGGTTCTCCGCGCGCTTGCCGACAGCAGATGCACGGACCAACACCATTCCCCTGTGCCCCACAAACACCCATGACCCTGGCGAGATTTGAACCTCCAGTTTCCGATACCAGTGGTTCCTACCACGTTAGCAACACCGTCGCTTGCCACGATCCATAAGTCTTTAATTGGAATTAAGGCCTGTGCCCGTCCGTAGTCGCTAGCGGGCAGGTTTCCCCATTTTACCGCAGATTTGGGGCGGCGAGCCGATGTGATAATCCCACAAGAGTTAATCGAATTATGTTCACTCGAACTGCTCTTCCCATCGTCGACTT
>Ga0179593_1394832_pt1 | contig 12190 bp, 12 predicted proteins | sample CZODoug2_1_08_16_FD_185931 | JGI IMG/M metagenome (GOLD analysis project Ga0179593, IMG submission 185931) | Vadose zone soil fungal communities from Angelo Coast Range Reserve, California, USA - CZODoug2_1_08_16fungal (PacBio error correction) | ecosystem: Environmental > Terrestrial > Soil >... | reverse complement strand
GTTTGGTATGGAATCACGGTTCTTCAGACATACCCTATTTTTTGTCTCCAGTCTGACTTGTTCCAGACCCTTCGTTTCACCAGTCGACCTTTGGACACTCACGAGAACCGACACGTTTTGTCCTTTCCCACCCTTTGATGTCCGTATCCCCCCCCCAAGTCATGCTGTATAAAGACAGAACGGCCCTTTCCCTTTTTTCTGTCGGTTTTCGGATGGTTGGTTTTTTTTATTCGCGGTCGGTCGGTCGATGGCATCAGGGACTCGCGCTTCCCGAGAGGCCCACCGCTTTGAATCACGTTTTTCTAAAAACATTTACCGACGTCTGTTTTTGCTGACGCGAAGACTTCCTGGATTTCCTGGACTACCGTTCATTGGCCATCTTTTTCCGTTTCCCTCTCGCTACTCACCATACGGTGTTCGATCGAAAATGTAGGGTTCACGTCATTTTCCGGCCCAGTAGGGCGTCTAGCCCACCTTGTAGTCCAGGTACACCCTCTAGTTGATTCCCTACCGGATCGTCCATGTTTTTTTCGCGGCGGGCGGGGGTTTGATTCTTACAGCCGGCCGTTGTTCTGGTGGGGTTGTAAAAGCGCGTTGTCGTCTAGCTTTCTCCCCCCTTCCATTTTTTGCCGAATTTTTCTTGTATTTGGTGATTCAGATTTCAGCGTAGTCTTCTTCTCTTCGTTCGGCTTGCTTTCCTCCTTTGCGACTGCGTCCTGTTGGTGTTCCTAGCAAAGTCCTTTATTTTTTTTTGTTGTTGGTTTACTTTTCTTTTTTCTATCCCCCGCAGTCATTGGATTTTGGACCCCCAGCTTTTCGCGGACCCCATTTATTACGGTCTGCAGGGTCCTATTCCCGGGACGTCAGTTGTGATTTGAGAAAAATCGACCCCTTTTCCTCAGCGCGCCACCTTTCGCTTCCCCCTTCTATGTGGTGGTGCCTCCAATGAGTACACTTCTTTTTCTGAGGGTGTGTCTCCCCTTCAGTTATCCAGGCTGCCGAGCTCTCAGCATCTCCATGTGAACACGGAGGCGGGGATTTAGGAAATAGGGTGTATTCGTTAATCTTTTCTATTCTTTTTTTTGAGGTTCAGTCGGCTGTTATCTGGGTAGTTTTCACGTTAGTAGCAGCCTTTTTTGTAACACCCTGAAGTTAGGCGCTCATCACGTTCTATGGAAGATAATTAAGTCTGCCTTAAACTGACACTGTGGTCGCCCCCCCTTCGAATGCCATTTTGGTACAGATTTTGCTCCTCCAGTTTAACCCTCTTTTTCTCCTGGAACTGTAGCGGCTGGCGCAGTTCCCTTGACCTCACCAGTTTGCACCACTCCGGGAACGATTTTGGATGAAGGAAGGTCCCCTGATGAACTTACGTCCCAGCTCAGGGTGTCCATCCTCAGGCCGATCCGAGGTGGAACCAAAATTTTTTTCGATGCTTGAGTTCGCCTTTTCTGCATCAAGCCAGTGTTCGACCCCCTTTTCTTTTAGTCACCACGCCTGTTTCATTCGCTTTTCCCCGTTCTGAATGAGTTCCGGGTGTTTTACCCAGCCTTCTTCCAACCCTCCTTGACACGGAGATTCAAGTTGTAGTCACAAAGACCAAGACACAAAGGACGATGTGACCGTTATCTTGCCCCTCAAATCCAGTTAGGCCGTCGGTTCCCCCAAGATCCCCAGTCCCCAGAAGAACTCTCCCTGGCGAATAGACGTCCCCACCCCTTGCCTGGTACAACTCTTGCTGCCCTACCGATGAGGAAACCGGTCCAGGTCATGATTCAACCCTGAACCTCGGCTCTCGCCCTCTGAGTAGACGAAGAGGCCGTACCCCTTTCGTTTGTAAGCCGCACCGCCCAGGCTCTTAATGTCCCTTGCCACAGTTAGTGATGCCGACATAAAGACTCTGGACTCCCTCTACGTGGCCTTCCCTTCGGTGCCCCAGTGGCCTTGACCACTTTTTTTAGGAACCTTTTTTTTGTGCAGACTTGCGTCCTTTGACCATCCCGGTCTCCCGGTTTTGACGCGGTCGTTCAATCTCTTGGGATAAAATTTAATTCTTCCCTTTCCTTTTTCTTGTTGACTCGTGCCCCCGTTTCTCTTCCTTTTCCCTTTCTGGTTGCTTTGGGTGGTGCCTGGCCAGATGTACGGCCGTAGGTTTTGTATGACAGGTTGTATGACCCCTTTTCCTTCCATTTCCAGGATCTTCAACTGTTGTACATTTTTGGGACTTGCGTGTATCCCCTTTGCAGATACGGTGACCCTTGTTTGCGCGCTCTGCGTCGTAGCTTTGGAGTCGCTTACGTTTGACCACCCGTTTCTCCATGTTCCCCCCGCATCTTTGTCCTTAGATTTTGTTTCTACCCCTTCGCAATTCGGTTGAGGGGCCGGCATTCAAGTCTCGAGACCTTCGATCCGGACTTATGTGAAATGCGTGCCCTCTATTGTTTTTCCTTTCGTGCCGGTTCGGTCTGCAACCCCTTGTTGATGAGATTTTTCCAGCGCCTTCCCTTTGCCGCCGGGATATGTCGTTATGTTCGGTCCCGGATTTCTGTTGCTTTTTTTTCCCCTGTTTCACTGTTGTAACCGGCGTTCCGCTTACCCTTTTTGGTGAGTTTGACACTTCTTTAACGTTGGCTGTCGTCTTGTCGGCCCAGTGGCCTGGCTTGCTCTCACCCGCGCCACCCCCTGGTCTGGAGATGCAGGTATGGCCCCGGTAAATTGAGATGTCCCCTTCTACGGTTTGTCTTTATGTTATCAGTTTTTTTCCCCTCTTTTTTTCATCTCGTTGTCCAAGTTTGCTGGGCGGCGTCCCGATCAGAGGACTTGAACCCTTGATTGTCATTTTCTGGGGGTTTGTTTTCCAGGGTCTGTTTCCCTCTGTAGGTCCCTAAAGATCTCGCCCCGATCATCAAAAACAACACTGGAGGTGGACGCTGTCTTCTCCCCCTTCGGCAACACCCCGCTTTCTTCGACTCCGATTACCGGCGCACAAAGAGACCTTACTCTTCGGAGTAGCCCCAGCCGTCAGATTTTTCCCCCTTAACAAGGCAGGGGAAGTCGTCCCCGCTTTTCCCCAGCACTTTTTATGGCCACGCAGTCCCCCCATGGTGTGGAAGTAGTCCTTTCGAGAAGCAAGACTAGAAGAGCTCCCTCTCCCGTCCTTCCCCCCGGCCGCTGTCGATAGGTTTTTTTCACAATCCTCTAGGCGGTTTATTCTCATTCCTTTCCTTCTTTCAGTCATGTAGTGATTTTCGTACTATACAGTTATTCGTCGTCCCCCCTCCGCCCCCCGGATTCTCTACGATGTTCACCGAGAAAGACGAATTGGGTGTACGTCCATGTCCATTATTTTCCCCTACGTCCCTTTTGAGAGAGTCTATTGCCCCCCGAAATCGGCAGGGGCAACATCCAAGTGTTCCCTGGAGTGCCCAAGTTACTATTCAACTAAACCATTATACTCTCTCTTGCAATATTTTTTTATTCTCCAGTAATCGATGGACCGCTTTTTTCCCGCGGACATATGAGAATTCGCTGAAGTCTTGACCTAGATCCCCAAGATCTTGTCTGAATTTGAGCCCAGATGTCAGTTTACGGCTCCACGGCTGGTATTACAGACGTTGACCATGACGTAGAGGAAATACTTCTTCCTTCCTTCCCCTCTCCCTCTTTTCTTCCTTCCTTTCTTTAGGTACCCAATCCCCCATTCACTACTTGACGTGACTCGTTCCTGCACTTCCTCCCCGGCGCAATTCGCTACTGTTTCTTCGTCCCGAGTGTAGTATTGACTCAACACACTCCCTTCCTTCATTTTTCTTTTTTGATTTTCTATCTTTGAATTCCATAACTAAATCCCGTTGTTTTTCTAGTCTGTGACAAGTCCCATCTTCCCCCAAACTAACCCTCCTGACGATTTCCGTTTTTTGGATTTTCAAGTGTAATCATCCCCAATCCCCCCCCCCACTCTCCTGTTCTCGTTCCTGAAGTTCCTGGTCCCTTTCGTGACAGTTTACTTCATGTGTATCTGTGTGGGACCACGATCACTGCGTGTAGAACAGTCCACAGACTGGCCCTTTCTTAGTCTTGTAAAGTCTTGGGTCAACCTGTATCCTCTCATTAGACCCACCCTCCGTTTCAGCCCCGTAAATAGTCGCCCTGGAACCAGCGCCGTTTTCGTCTCGAGGTTCACGTCAGCGTTCGAGGTCGAAGATGGTAGGCACACAGCTGCACATATCGCGAGGAGTGCAGAACCCCCCCACTTTTAAAGAATATGTATTTCTTTCTCTTCTTTGTACGCCCCGTTCCCCCCCCCTGGTTTTTTTTGACACATTGTACATCTTCTGTTCGAAATTCCCCTCCTCAGCCATCTTTCGTGTCACAGTTAATAAGGTTCTCCACTTGTCTCGTTCCCTCTGTGAACATAGTAGGTTTGTTAATCTGGGGAAGGGACGGAGACTTTTCACTTCCTTCTTTCTTCGGCGGATCCCTTTCCGCCCCCCGGCACGTCCGGTGAATTTTTTTCAAGCCGGGAAGTAGAGACTACCACCCGCTATATCGTGAGTGTCACCCCGATCCCCCCTTCTAGTTTTCTTGTGGCACGCCCTTTTGTTTCTATTGCTTGAGAGTTCTTCGAGCCTTTCCTGACTATCAAAATTTTTTGACTCATTTTGCCCTCAGCAGGTTAAACTCTCCCCCCGTCGGGCTTTTTGACGCTCCTACCTTTTCCTTTTAGGTTGTACCCCATACTTCGACCCCCCGAGATGCGTTTCTCCTTCTTCTGATCTGTTCCTGTGTGTTCCTCTTGACTCCGAACCCGGTCCTCGCGGCAATAGGCCTTACTTTTTTGCTAGGGTGCCGATTCTTTTTTCTTTGCCTTTCCCAACCAAGAGTTTGATATCTTACTACCTTTGAATAACCCCCCCCCCCCACCCGACGCCTCTGGTCCCAATCAAGGGCCGTGCGAGGTAGTTTTTAAATTAGTCCCATTCCAACTGTTCCCCTCGCTTTTGGCTTTAGTCTCCCCCCCCCTATACGAATTCGCCCTCGTGCCTGGATTTCATCTCCCCAATGGACCTATTTCCCAGAGTATTAAATAACCCAGGGGTGCGCGGTGTCCATCTCCCAAGTCCCCTTTTCCCCTACTAGAAAAAAGACTTTTCCCTTAATGTTCCCACCCAGGTTCATCTGGCTGCCTTCCCCCCCCCTCCCCCCCCCCCACCGCACGAAGCCTCCTCACATGAAGGCTGCAGATCCCCCAGTCTTCCACCGTGACGGTCCTCTGGGGGACCACGATCCCTCACAGTTGTCAGACACTGAAAGAGGTTCCCACGCTACTCCTGGCGCCCGTCACCTCTCACATCCATCGCACTCCCATCTAGAAGACATAGGCACATCAAGCATCTCTTTGGAGACCCCACCCACTTTTCTACATCCCCCTTTGATGCTTTCGATAGCTAGTTCGACCGTACACCTTCTACTTCCTCTGACTCCTAACTTTTTTGCACAAAAGTCTCTCTTCCCGTCCCCACTCTGCCTGCCAGCTTTTTTAACCCAGTTTGAAGATCTGATGTGAATCCAAGTCTGATAACGAAGTATTCTCCCACCCTTTCCCCCCTTCCGGTCATCTTCCCAAGTTTTTGAACCCCATCCCATCGAAAAGACCCCCCCCCCCTTCTCAACTGTGGCCCCGATTTTCGTACATTCGCTATAATGACTATAGAAAATTTTTTCATGAGGGATCCCCCCACGACTCTCCCACCACCTGTTTACACCGGATCCTTCGCCATTAACGGTCTTCACGGTTCATTCTTAACCCACGAGTTTCAAGCCGGGCCCTAAGTTTTGCACGTTAGCTTAGTTAAATCCGCCGGGATTTCTGTCCCCTCAACGAAAACCCCCGTTGGTAGGTTGCTTATTTTTCTACATTGGCGGTTTTGCTTTCGCCACAAGACCCCCGAAAGTTGAGTAAGAACTTTTTGAGTCGTATTATCCCGTTGGACTTCTGGTCCTCTCTTTTTCTATTATCTAATTGGGTTCAATCACGATCATATTATTTGCCCGATTTTTTAGTGCTTTCCCCTTGAACGGGTTTCACATTATAGTTAACGGAGATTAGAGTATGTAGGTTTATAGTAGGCATTTTCCCTTTTTATCGGCCTCCACTTCCCCTGGATTTGTATTACTATAGACTTCATTCTTAATTTTTCGTTTCGATTTCTTACTACAACCTTTCTTCTGGCCTCGCAATGAAGGAGGATTTTTTTTGAGCACTTACTGAAACACCCATTCCATCATTCTCGACTCTCTGACAGATTTTTACACCTTTTAGGCTTTTTAATAAGACGGTTTTTTCTGGTGTTCGGCAAACCCACCGCTGCGTTGATCCAGCCAAAGTCCCACGTAAGGTGTTTTTAACCCAGTTTTCGGACTGCTCCTGCAACTGTCCGTTCTTTCCGTTATAGTCCACCTTTCATCAAGATTTCCTTTTCACCTGGTTTGTCCCAACTGTGAGTTAAAGTAAGTTTTCGCCCCCCCCCCCCCTCGGACTTTCCTTATTGAAGTAGAGGCCTTCTGGTTATGTGGGCTTTTCTGACGATCTGCCCTTGCACATTCGAACCGTTGTTTTCCTAACTTATGTGCTAGTTTCCCCACAAGAGTTTTCTCGTCGATTATGACCCTTACGCTTCTCTACTTACTTCCTTTGTAACAACGGTGCTCCGGACGCGCTAAAGACGCCCAAATGACCCAAGTGCCCCATCAAAATATCCCGCGAATTCACTCCCCGAGCCCCCCCACCTGGATCCCCCCGGTAACTCCATTCCCCTCACCCGGGCTCTTTATACCTCTTCGTAGAATGGAATAATGCTGGGCGCAACCCCCCCCCAAACACCAGAAGACACTAACCTTTTCTTCCGGGTTTCCCCCCCTTTCCATACCCACGACCATTCCCATTCGCCAGGCGTGCGCGCTTGAAGCCCGGACCATTTTTCGACGGTTCTCCAAATCTTCGAACGCTACGCTCCACTTTCCTGTATTTTACCCACGACCCTGTAATCCCTTCTTCGCGCATCTTTCCCATGGTTGCCACGCAACATTTCCTCTGCGGTATGCTCTTCACAAAACTGGTAAGACTTTTTCCCCCCCCGCCGTCCCCCTTTTGCAGTTCTCGTTCCCCCCCCCCCCCCACATGCTCCTTCACACCCTTCTCCCCACTCCATTCCAGAAAGTCCCCATTCCGAACCTCCGGAGATGCACACCCAGAATAAAAGACTCCTTCTGGCACGACCGAACATGTTCGTCACCCATTTTTCTTCTTTTCTCCTCCCCCGACCCTCCTCCTTTTAAAAAAACCCCCACCCCCTCCTACAGGTGTTGCCCCATTCCTCCCCACCCCCCCCCTTCCCTCCGCGCTCCATACGATACGGTGCATGGTGAAAAAGACCTATCGTTTCTTTGCCTCCCTTTCCTGACCTTACCTTTTCTTTTTTCTTTCTCCCGCCCCCTCACCGAACCGATTGTTTGTCCTGCCCCCAACTGTTCATACTCTTCAAGAACTTCTGAGCGAAACCTATTGTTTCATCCCATTCTCTCGATGGTCTTTTCCCCTTTTGAAAATTCCTTAATTAATTCTATTATTGCCAGGGCGATCCACCTCTTCTTCGCGCCCCCCCTGCAACCCGTGTTTATTAGTGCTAAAGTGAGGCGAACCTGCAGGGGTGTCCGCGTTCCTCTTTTTTTGATCCCCCTTGTCACTACCCTCCCGACTAATCCCTCCCCACCCTTCGGTTGACCCCTGACACTATCCCCGATTTATCCACCCTTTCGTGTCACTAGAAATCAGAGATTGAACTTGCCTTGACCCTCTTCCCCCCCCCCTGTTTGTGATCCCTTCCCCACTTTTCTTTTCCAAAGTGAGTTCCCCCTGATGATATTATGTCAGTCTTTTAGTCTAATCCGATGTATCGTTACACTTTGTTTCCTTCCCCCCCAAATCGGTCATTTCTTCCTTAAAGTTTCCATCCTTGGCGAATTCTCTCCTTTACTCATAAGTTTTTGTTTTTTTTTGAAGGCTCTCTTCTCTTTCGTCCCCAGGGTGATATCCTCTTTCTCCTCATTTTCCCAAGTCTGTTTGTCAAGGGTAGCTTCAATAGTGTTCTCCTGATGCCCAATCCATGTCATCTCCAGATTCCCACGCATTGCTCACCGACCGTTTTTACTGGATGTTACTCGTATACCCCCCCCCACCCTTTCCTTTTCTCGAATTATTACATGACCAGATGAGAATTAGGGGATGAGTGTATGGGTCGGAGGTGTTGGAGTGATCCCCTTCTTTTCTTGTCAGATTGTCCAGTCGGACTCGCGCCTGACCGTAGCGGTCACACACTTTTTTTTTCTCACGTTGTGCCCCCACCCCTTCCTACGACTTTTGTTTCCCTTGCTCCCGAAGTTTTTACGAGGAGTCTCAATGGAATCGACTTTTCCATTTTACCGTTTTTACCTTTGACCTCTCTCTCCTACTCTCCCTTACTGTTAATCCCCTACCTTTTTTCCCCTTTCCTTCCTTTTTTTTTCATCGGTTCTTCCTTCTTTCTCCCCCAGACGGTAGTATAACTTTCATTTTTCCGATAGGATTTTTGGTCAGACCCCGACTGATCGTCATTTGCCTCTCTTCTTTCCCTGGGTGATGATTTCCATTTGACGTCCTTGACTTGTTGGTGGTCCAGGGGAATCTTCTCTTTTGTTAGGCTTACTTCTCTTTCTCCCTCTTCTTGCCAGTCCATTTTTTCTTTTCTCTTTTTCCTTGAGTCAGTGTAGTTATTCTGCATCTTCGTTCCTTTTGCATTTCTTTGGTGCTCCGTTGATTACTTCCGTTTATTGTTGGGGAAGCGTCCTGTCCCCCCCTTTCTTTCCCCCTTTATTTTTTTTGACTTCCTCTTTTGCCTGCCCCTGCACCCCGAAGGCATTTCCCCCCCCTTTCCCTTTTTCAACAAGTCGTTTTGGCCATCTGCGCGGCCCCTCGTGATACCCGGTGCTGCGGAATGGTCCTTTCCCCTTTCCTCTTTTTCCCCTCGTGTTTCCTGGCGACACGGAGTTAAAAGTTTTTTGGACCAGCGCGCACTGCAGGTCCTGCCTGCATCGGTTCGTTTGGGAACATGGGATGCCCCCCCTCTGGTGTTTCCAGTTCGTTCGTAGTTTGGTTTTTTCGCCCCCATGCAGGTATCCATGCTGCCCCCCCGACATCATGATTCCTTTTAAACTGGGTGAGTCTGTTCTTTTCCGGGTCCGCCCATCGGTTAGGCGTTTAATTGCTTTCTCTTGTTCGCGGTTTCAGTCTGTCTTGGGTCATGGTTTTTTTTGTCCTTCAATGATTAAGTACAACTCTTTTGACCCCCACAGCCTTCGTTGCCTATGGTAATTCCTTCTCGTAGCATCCTCCGTCTGTGTAAACGAAACGCCAGGCTCGACCCACAACCGCTGAAATGGCAACAGTTCTTTTCCCGCCCGCCCCACCTCCCCCATTCCCCTAGTCCCCACCCCCGGTCATTCTGCTGTCGCCGTTTTGACGTGAACGCAACCGTTTTTGCCCCCAGTCGGCTTTTGAACAGACTTTTTTATTACTTCCGTCCCCTATCCATCCAAGACTACAGGTCTGAGGAATCTGATGCTGGTGGAACACCCCTTGGCCGCTTTCTTGATCGTTGGCACACGAAACATGTATGCACGAACAACCCTACCGGCTGTCTTTCACACGTCGCCGGTAATTACTGAGAGCATCCTCATTGATTCGGTGTTCCCCCCTCAGCTCACACCTTCCTCCTTTCCACTTGATCATTCTTTCCCCCTGTTTTTAGTAAGACCCAGACTCAAATTTTCCTCTTCACTTTATCTGTACTACCCTCCCCCCCCCTTCTTGTGGAAGTAGGTTGATGAAGGTGAAATCCCGCACTCTCCGGCTAACCTCGAAGGCCACCGTTGCTTGAATCACGAGCGGTACATCCTTCGTTAGTTGATACCCTTTTACTTCCTCCCACCCCACGAACGCGGCTCTATCAAGATGTCGTCCGAGGAGTACCCCCATGTCTTTGTTTTTCTTTTTCACGTCCGCACCGCCCAGATCCGGGAACAGGCAACCCCGTTCTTTTTTCCCTTCTTTTCCCCTCACCGCTTTTTGCCCCTCCTCTCGATTTGACAGCCCCTTCTTTTGAAACTTTTTTCCCTCGTGGTTGCCCGATTCACCGTTTCCTCTGCCGTCCGGTGACATCCAATTGTCATCCTTTGAAGTAGTTTGTTCGACCCCTCTTTGCATATGACGCTTTTCTCTTTACTGCGTCGAACCGTTGCCCCCGTTTTCCTGGTCGTCTTTAAGGTCTGTTGGTCTGTGTTGGAATCATCTGTCTCCCCCTTTCCCCCTTTAGGATCGGACTCCGCGTGTCGCGGACTGGTGTTGTCGTCCCTCCGGATTTTTCCATGGGTGACCAAGTTTGAAGGTGCGTGTCGACGGACGGCTCACGGTTGAATTTGTTGCTCGACTTTCTTCCTTCTCTTTCCTTCTATTTCCTTCAGTCCGTTCGTCAAAGAGTATAGCCCAGGCCCATCGATTTAATGATACACCCAGTGTTGCTAACACCTAAATAGTTCTTTTTCTTTTCCCTTGCTGAAGTCGTTAGATTCTTGTAGGACTTCTGTAGTCTGTGCCCCTTCGCCATCCTTCTTTTTTTTTTAGCCCCCTGCTGTTTCCTTTTGGATTTTTCTGAAAATGTTGTGTGTCGGTTCGATCTGTTTTCCCCCCCGCGCCGTCTTTTACCTGGATGGAATGCTTACATTTATCCCCTGGCTTTCTGCTGCTTTTTTTCAACTTACAAATGTTGTTTAAACTGCTCCCTTCCCTTGGGTGGTTCCCAGTAGGGTCAACGTTGGCGTGGTCGTTTTTGGCCCCTTTTTTTTTGATTTTCCCCCCTCCCTCCACCCCCTTTTAGGTCCTATCCTCTTGACCTTTTCCCTGAGCTTAAATCTCGTTCTATGTCTTTCTCCGGTCTCTGTCACCGCATTCTTTTAAAAGTTTATGGCTTTTGACTTTTCTCTCCTTTTTCTCTTAAACCCTCTCGGAATTTCGTGTAGGTGTTTGTTGTAGGCCCACGTTACATAGACTCACGATGCGGTTCGGACAGAGCCAGCCCGCTCCCCTCCCCCACGGGTTCTTTTCGGTAAGCGAGGCTCTTGTCATTCCAGATCACCCCGGCCAAGGATAGCCGATACATTTGATCCACCCGCCGCCATTTTTAGGGTTCCGCTCCTCAGTCTTTTTCCCAGTCCACCAATTTGAAGTGGTTTTTTTTATATTCAAATCCATCTATTTTTTAACCAGCTGCTGCTCAGTTTCAACCCAATTCTTTTGTCCCTTCCTCCCCCCCATGCGTCGTCCCTCTTAAGCCCCCCAAGCTGAAGGCGATAGAACGACAAGTATCGTTTGATGGATTTTCCCGCCGTCCCTATCGGTTTATTAGGACTCTTCCCGTGTTTAAAAGTCTTATGCTTCCTTCTTCCCGGAAGAATAAGCAGACGCAGTCTTTCAGTAAGTCAACCCCCTGCGGACGTCGCTCCTCCGCTTTTCACTCTCCCCGCCGAGGTATTCAACCGTAATGACTATGGTCATACCCTAAGCCCTTGGTCCTATTTTTTTTCTTTCGAACACTAAAGATGCCGGGCACACTCCCCTTTTTCCAGGTCCTCTTTACACGTCCCCCCCTTCCCTGATACTATCTTCCCCCATAGTGTCTTGTGTTATGTCTCCCCTCCGACTTTTAAATCTTGTCTTAGTTTCACCCTCTTTTCCGCGACAGCCTTCCGTAGACCTCTTCGCACCCCCCACAGGAGGGTTGTATGCCGTTTACGATTCACCTTCCTTCGTCCACGGAATGTTCGTTTTTCATTTTTTCTTCTGGCCGAGTTTACCAATGAAGGAGTTAAGTCCCATACTCTCCTTTCCCCTTCTATTCTTTTGTCTTAGCCCTCCTTTTTTAAAAAAAATTCAATTTCGTACTTCCCTTTGCCGAGTGTTCCCCCCCCTGCCTTCAGCCTTATTACAAGTTTTCTTTCTTCTTCCTTTTTTGGTCTTTTTTTTTAAAGCTTAGATCGGATTCCCCAACCCGACATAGTCTTGTTTTTGGAGTGCGAAGAGTTGAACTTGGCCCCCCCC
>Ga0179593_1314198_pt1 | contig 12190 bp, 12 predicted proteins | sample CZODoug2_1_08_16_FD_185931 | JGI IMG/M metagenome (GOLD analysis project Ga0179593, IMG submission 185931) | Vadose zone soil fungal communities from Angelo Coast Range Reserve, California, USA - CZODoug2_1_08_16fungal (PacBio error correction) | ecosystem: Environmental > Terrestrial > Soil >... | reverse complement strand
TGACACACTCGAACTCATCCTTTCTCCGTTGTGACTTCTTGCCCCTCTCTGGGTGCCCCTGGTCATCCGGGCTTGTCACGTGTGGCCAGGACACCTGGGTCCGCGCTTTCGCACGTAGAAAGGCTTTTTTGTCGTCTCAATTTTTTCCTTTTTTTCCTCCCACTTGTTTTGTTTCTCTAGATGTTCCTCCAGTGCGCCCTGCAGTGGTGTCGACCTCTTCTTCCAGTTGGTTTTTTTTCGGAAAAGTGATTTCCTGCAGCACTGCACGCTCTGCTGTGGCACTGGGACCCCTGTATCCGGTTAGGGACGTTTTTTTTGTCACCAGCTGGTCTCACCTCCCCGTTCAAAAAGGCTGGCGCATGCTTCCCTCCCGCTTTGGTTGGCAACCGTTCTTTGGTTTTATTCTGTACTGTTCCCCCGTCCTCTCAATCACTTCTTGTCTCTTGTCCGCTGAGCGTTCCCCCCCCACCCGGTAAAGGAGGATCTATTCCCCTTAAGTTTTAGAACGAACGTCACTTGAGATACGCAAATAATGTCCTCTCCTTCCTCTGGGCGCTTTTTCTGCCGAGCTGCTTTTTAGCTATTTTTCGGTCGCTAGCTTGATACGAATCGGAGCTGAGACTGCCATCTTTGAAGCTTCGGCCTTTTTTGTGCCCCAGGGACCGCAAGATTTTCAAAGGCCTGCGAGCTTTCCTCTTGCTCTGGCCGGGGGGTTTCGACGCTTGCTATGGAGGCTTACTTTATTTCGGACCCCTTTTTACCTTTTGTCAGCCCCCTTTCTCTCCTTTTTTTAAGATTCGACGATACGCTGAGCACCTCGCATGGGCGCACTTTCCCTTCCGGTTGCTCAATTTTCTGGGATGTTGGCTGCTATGTCCGATACCCCCCTGACTTTTGCCGGTCTTAAGCACCCTGTGGGGTATCTAAACGGACGGGGCCATTTTTTGGGTCGACCCCTTTTTCTCTGTTTGTCGGGCGGCGTGTTCGACTCGGTGCGGTTTTATTGAATGAATGGCTGTTTATCTACCCCTTCCCTTCACAGTTGCGGCGTTGAAAGGTTTGTAGAGGCTTTCTCCCTTTCGTTGCCTTTTCTCACACGGGTGCCGGCACGCCATTCCGCCCGATTTCGCTTGCTTCTCGGACGGATGGCGACCGGGGGCCTTTGTCCCTTGCTTGGAGTGACGGCGGACGGTCGGCATTGTTATTCACTCTTACCTTTTAGATATTCTTTTTTATGACGGCCAGGTCGTCCGTTTCGGTGGTGACCGGGTCATAAAGTTTGCTTTCGCCCCCCCCCCCCTGTCGAACCGCCCCCCTTTCTTGAAACACCCATCCCGTGCACGGTTTCTCACCGGCCGATCGCTCGGTTTTCCTTTCGGAGATCGGACACGTGACTCCTTTCGCCCTTCGTTCCTTCATCTCCCCCGCGCGGCGCTATCAGCAAGTCACGTTCCCCCCCCCAAGGTTTTCCTGACGGCTGCGAACGCTAGGCAGGAGAACGCAGGCATTTGTTAACGCCCTCCCGCCCTGTTTCTGGGAACAGGGGTTTCCCCCCGGCCGCAATCTACTCCCTTCCCCCTTCGGTCCCCTTCTTGGTGTTTCGTGGAAAACGGCAACAGGTGCCGGCCGTCCTCTTTCCCCTCCTGAAAATTTTGATTTTCCTCTTTTGCTCAGCTGACAAGGGCCGCGGAGCTCGCTTCCTCCTTGTCCCTGGCTGTGATTTTTTCTTCTTCCCTTTCTCTTTGTTTTGTGTGTGCCTAGTCTGGTTTAAACTGGCCACCGCAGAATGACAGACATTCTTCCTCCTGCAGCTACTTTTTTTTTCCTCCTTGGCCGGAAGATGCGCGGTTTCGTTTGGGTACTTCCTCCCACTTTTTGGGAGGGTATCCCCTGATCTCCGTTTAGCCATAGCCAACTTTTTCCTTTATGTCTTCTAACCGAAGCAGGTTTTTTTTGGTGTCCTGCAGGAAGGGTAGTGTGGCTTCTCCCCCGCGTACCGCGGGTTTTGCGGCGGTTGGGAGCTTGTACTTTCTCCCCTTCCCATTGGTCATTAAGTCCTCCCCCCTTTCGTTGGTGGGCATATCGGGTATTGCTTCTTTTTTGCTGACTGATGGCGTTGGGGGTTCGTGCCTTCTTTAAGGGCTTCTTTTTTAGTGTTTTTTGCTTTTTTTTACAGTCTCTGATTCCTCTCCGTTGTTCTGTTGATGCCACGCTCTTTTTTGATTGTAAGGGTTTTGTGTCCGGACGAGCAACTGGCGATTCCGCCGGCTTTTTGCCCGATGATTAGAACATGTGGTCCCTGTATCACTCGTGCTTTCGTCTACTACACCCAGTTTTAGTGCTGAAAACTGCCCCCGAAGGTTCTTGCCTTTTTTTTTTTCCCCCCCCCCCTACCGGCACCGCGATGGTGAAAATTTTTTGCCTGAGTTTCTTTTTTCCTTTGGTGGAGCCTCTTTTCTGCCCCACCTTGCATGAAACTGGCCGCTCTGCCCGATGTGTCTCTTTGATGCTCCCCTTTCAACTTTCCCTTCCTGATCACTACTTCTTTTGATGTCTACAAGATATAGATCGGCGAGTTTTCCCGCACCGCCCCGCTGCCGAGGAGTGTCGCATTTTCTTTCCACAGGGGCTGTCTGCTTCCGGAAGGGGTTCGTGCCCCGGAGACTTCTCGCTTTTCCTTCCCCCCAGACTGCTCTTCTTTTTTTTGAACCCCTCCCCGATGCCCTGAGGGCACCAAACGGCTGCGTGCCCCTTTTCGCGTTTGCTCGTGAGTAAAGGGTCTTCTTTCCCCTGCTTTTTTTTTACCGCTTGCGCCGCTCTGCTCCCAAACGGCCCTGAGAACAAGATCTTTCCCTTTAAGATGATTGCGTACCCTGTGCGCGTACGGACCGTAATGTGTGCGCCGATGGGCCCTGCCTAGTTTTTCTTTTGGCCCCGCCTTTTCGTGGAGGCGGGGTGCTGGCCCCCGGGAACTCCTCCTCCTAATGTGTTTTTTTATATTTCCTCCTTTTACATTCCTCCACCCGTGTCTTTTAGGGGGACAACTTTTTAACCTTACGGCCGTTTCTCCTTTGCCAGAGAGTAGATGGACGTTCCTCTTCCCTTCCGGGCTCGACGTGATGACGGGCCACGCCCTTTTGTAGAAGCCGGCACAACCCCCACGGTGGCCAGTAGACCTAGCATTGTGAGCAGTTCGCTCGAGACGGTTCAGAAAGGCGCCCCGATGCCGCCCGGACGCCAGCCCTCTCCCTTTTTCCTTTTTTTTGATAAGAAGAAGTCTTCTTCTTTCTTTTCCTCCTCGTTTGTGAGAGTCAACTTCTCCGTCGGCGGCAAACGATGTGCCTTTTGGCTTAATTCTCTCTTTCTTTTGGCTGATCTCTTTTCGTGTTCTATGTACTCAATGGTCAACCGTGGCGTAGCAATCAGGGCCGGTGCCCGTTCATTTAGCCTCAGGGCCTTTTTTGGTTTCCAGGATAGCATTTCTTCCTCCCTTCGGTCGCTTTCTTCTATTCCCTTTTTACCTGACCTCTTTTTCCTCGGAGCTGAGTCTTTTCCAAGCACAGTCTAGTCGTAGCGGGGTTGAGCAACCGTCCCTCCCCCTCCTGCTTGGAAAAAGTAGCCCTCTTCTTCCCTCGTCGCCCTTCCAGGGTCCATTTCGCGTTGTTAGTTTTTAGAGTCCTTTTTTTCCTCCTTGGTTCAGAATTGCCGTGGGTTTTGATCATGATCTGAGCAAAGTACTTTTCTGTTTTTCCCCTTCCTGTGAGAATCGTCCAGTGACCTTTTCCCCATTCTAGGTGCAGAGCCAGCCAGGTTTTTTTGTGATACGTTTCTCTTTTATTTGTTCTCCGCTTCTTTTGACGCTTTTGGTTTTAACTTTTGTCCGATTCTTACACCTGGTTCGCTTGCGCTGACCACTCATAAGCAGGTACCTCCCCCCTCTTTTTTTTTTTTTGGGTTTTTTTGGCTAGTGCAGCGGAGCGTTTTGTTCAGTTTCCTTTCATAGCTCTTGATTTGTTTTCCTCCTTCCCTTTGTAGCGGGGTTTCTTTTTCCCCGGGATCAGACCACCGCGAGGCAAACGGGAGCTCGGCAGTTGCCCCGTTTCTCAAAGTGGGCGCGGTAAGCTTCTTCCCCTTTCTCCGTGACAGTCCCTCGGTCTTCTGGGTCGTTTTAATGACTTGTTACCAATTCTTGGTCCTTTTTTCTTGCCGGGAAAGGCGGCAGTTAAGAAACTGGTTTTTTCGTTTTTTCCTCTGGTTTCCTTTTGCCCTTTTTTGTCTGCAGTTTCAGGTACCCACCGTGTGGCGGCGACCTGGAAGTTCTTTTCATGTCCATTTTTTTATTGCCAAGTTCTGTTTTTGCAGGCCGGTCTCGGGCGGCGCCTTGGACAACATCCCTCACTTTCCTCCAGGTTTTATTTTTTGTCCCCCCTGCCTCTTTGTCGTGGAGCCGAACCGTCGGCCAGAAGGTCTGGGGCCGTGTCCCCTTAGGCCGGTTCGTGCTGCCCTATCCCGTCGTCCACCCCTGCCGCGGGGCCGTTGCGAAGGCCCTTTGCCTTTTGCAGGACAACGATTAGAACTTCCCCCCCCTTTTTTTCGTGCAGCCTTACCGTTGCCCCCGGGTCGGGGTGGTACTCCCTTTCCCTGGGTCTCCAGCCTCTTAGTTTCAATCCGAAGCCTGGTCCTCTGTCCCTCAGCGTGGAAAGAGCGATTTTTGGTTCTTTTATTGTTTTTTTATCCTGCGTTGCGCCGGATCTTTCCGACTGTCCTGGTAAAGTAGTCTTCGCACTGCACGTGTAGCGGTCCACGCGCTCCTGTGCAGATGGGGCAGCAGCCGTGCTAACTGATCTGCCACCTTTCTTTGGACCTTTTCCCAGAAGGTCGCCCGGGGTTTTTTTCCTACCCATTTGAGTTTCAGGGGCCGGTGTTCTTTTCGAGGCCCTTCCCAATGGTGCGCCACCTGCGGGCTGGGGGCGGACCGGACTTCGTTTTTTTCTTTCGTCTCCGCGCCCGCTCGCCTGGGGTTGTGGCACGGTCGGTTCCTCTCCCCCTTTCCCCTTCCGTTAGTTTGTCTTTCGGAACCATTCGTAGTGGTCCCGCCTACTAAGGTTTTTCTCCTTCTTCCCCTATTCTCTTTGTTCGGACCGGCGGTGTCATCGTTTTGGGAAGTTTCGTAGCTACGTTCCGTGATGAAAGGTCCTTTCCCGCCCTGGCTTTTTACCGTGTGTCGTCCGGCCTAATTATCGGGACCCTTTTCTTGTGGATTTTTTCCGTCATTCGAATTATTCCTGGTGTCCTCCTCCGTGGTTTACATCTTCTCGCTTTTTTGCCGGCCGAGGGGCCAGTGCGTCGTGGTTTCCCTTTGGTCATCCTCACCCCCTTCAGATTCAGGTTTTCTACCCGGTGCGACTCGCCAACGCGCGCTGTGGTCACCCGTTTGGCGGCTTTTCTCCCACTGTTATTTCCGCCTTCCGCAGCAGCCCGACGTAGGCGATCACGTCCGCCATCGCATTCCGTAGTCTCCCCCCCAAAGGGTGAGTTTTCACCTTTCTTTTTTTGGTGCGTGCCGTTCCTCCAGTCGCAGTGCGCCAGCAACGGGACGGGAATACGCGTTTTTCTTTTTGTTCTTTTTGTCTTTCCCTCCCTGTTTGGCCGTCGGCCATTTTTAACCGTCCGATCCGAGGTGAGCCGTCTTTTATGGGCATCGTTTACCCGGAACCTCTCTCATTTCCCCTGTTTCCTATTTTCGTGTTAGCTGCCGTGGGTAAGGCGGGAGCCGAACCCCGGTAGGCCCAGATTTTGTTACCATCCTTTGGAGGTAGTCGCCTAGCTCCTCACCTTACACCAGGCTCGTCGTCGCGCTGACCGGCGAGATTCGTCCTCAGTCTGGTTTATTCTTTTCTTCATGTTCCGGTATTCCGGCCCTCGAGAATAATGGAATGTGCCTCTAGAGTCATGCTTCGACCGCTTCGGCTTTAGGTATTTTTTCCCGCTCTCCTTTTTCTTAGCCTGTCGAGTCAGCAGTCGCGTGTTTTTTTTTTTCAGTTCGGGCTCTGCTTTTTTGCCACCTTTCCTCACGGCATGGCTTGCTCCTCCTCAAGTGCTGAAGGGGCCCTCGCTTTTCAGTCACGGGTGCAAGGACCCCGCTGTTTTTATTTCGGCGGTTCTTAGCTGAGTCTGTCAGTTTCCCTCTCTCTGTTCCCCTCATCAGTTGGAGATTGGTTCTTCTTCAATGTTCAGCAGCGTGCCTTTTTTTAGACCGTAGGGGGGTGGTCTTTCCCCCCGTGCCCTCTTCCTTTTCTGCTACTGACTCCGGCCACTGTTTGATGATTCTTTTACGGTTTCCTTTGATTCCTTGTTGTACAGTGGTACCACGCTGGCTCTCCGTCTGTACAAAGTTTGGGCTGCTTTCCTCTCAAGAGCTTTGGGGGCTGACCGAGCGGAGTGTTTGGAAGACCCCTCCTTCAGAAAGCGGCTCCGTGTTTTTTTTTTTTTTCCCCAACAAGTCTCAAGGAGGCCGATTACTTTGGCTCCCCGACTTTTCACGTTCGAATATCCTCGCCGGCAGCGCCGATCGTGGGATGGTTTCGAGCTTTTGTTTGGGTAGACTCCTCCCCCTCTTGGTAACCTGTGCAGCGGATTTTGTTTTTCTTGCAGAACGAGCAGCTCCGTGCCGGACTCCGGCGACCCGCTGTCTCTTGCCTGGGGAGTGCAAGTCGCTGGCTTTTTTCCCTTTTTTCTGTTGTGAATGAGCGGTTTTTGCCGCCACTTTGCCCGGGATTCGAATCTATGGTATACTTGTGCTATGCCACTGCTTTTGTGATTTTTTTTTTTTTGTCCTGTCGGTTGTTTTAGCAAGCGATGTGGTTTTTGAGCTGGTCGCTATCCCGTTCTCCTTGCGCTTGGAAACTCTCCCACCTTTTTTTTGTTTGTGATCTAAAGTTCTTTACCGTCTTTCTAGCTGAGAGGTTCCAGGTTTTTGCTGCTGCGGTTCCGTCGTGTCTCCTCTTCTGGGTGTTCTTTTCCTCTTCCTTTATTTGGTTCCCTCGCGCGTTGGCGGAGGGCGCACCGGAGGGTCAACGTCTCGGAAGTTTTCCTTCTGGAAAATTTTCAACGCTGATTCTTGTGGATAGAAAGGCGGGCGTCTCGGCGTTTCCCGCGGAAACGGCGCGTTTCCCCCCGATGGACGGAGGCGACTTTCGCAGTATACCACCCCCTTGTCCCTGCTTATTCGTCGTGATAGGAAGGCCAATGTCCTCTCCAAGTGCGGCCTTCTGTAACGTGTACTGCGCGTAGTGGGGCCTTTGTCTGCCCCCGCAATTTGACCACCTCAGGTTTGTTTCGCTATATCGCCTCCGTTCTTTCCCTTTTTGATTTTCATAGGATGGAATCTAGTGTGACGGGCCTGCCCGTCCTCAGGATCCTCTTTCCGCCCGTGCCGGACAAACCAGGTCTCTCTCTTGGCGGACAGCCGATGTCCATTCTACGGGACGCCCGCCCCCGCGACGTCGTGCCCCTTTCTTTTTCCTTCCCTTTCCCCCCTCTTCAATTTTGCACGTGCCTTTGTGCCCCGGGTGTGGTTCGGGAAACTTCTTCCTGTTTATTTTGTCCCCTTGGAAGTTTTTTTTCCGCCCGTTTTTTTCGCAGGCAGAGGAGTCGCTTGCTTGTTAAAGGGCTGTTTTCCCTTATAGGTCGGGGCCTTCGACATCTTTCCTGGGCGACAAGGCGGCAGAAAAAACGGACCCCCTCCTCCCGTCCCCAGAAACCGGGGCTTTCCTCCAGCTTTTGGACAGCTTCGGGACGGAGCTGACCGGCGGCGGTATTTTCTCATTTTTGTTATGGTCCACCCCCTGTCTTTCCCCCGACCAGCGTTGATGATGCGACGCCCCCTCATTTTTCCTCTTTATGCAGCGCCGTGTCATTTCTTCCTTCTCCATTTCCGGGGGGTGCCGAGGGTCTTTTAGTTCCAAGGGTGAAGAGTTTCCCCCTTCCGTCTACGTACGTTTTCAAGTTGTTAGATGCGACGAGTAGTCCGAGGCTTTTGCTGTTGAGGGCCTTGAGGTCTGCGGTTGTTGCTTTGGTCCTGCCTTTTGATTCCCCCTCGCCTCTACAGGTTTTTTTTTCTTTCACTCCCCGAGCAGCTCGGACTGGCCAGTTAGTGTTTTTTTTTTTTTCTCCCCCCTTTGAGTTTGATAGCATCCCCACGGATGTTTTGCACGAGCTCCGCCCTGGTTGAAGTCTTCCCACAGCGATACCGCGCCTCTTCGCTCCCGACACCCCTTTCTTCGTTTGGAAATGTCGGGTGCGCTTTCTCTCGGAAACAGATTCTTTCATTTCTTTCCATGAGCGCTTTTGAATTCACCGGCTTCAATCATAACGATGACTAAGAAAAAATTTCTTTTTTGTCCCTTTGCGAGGTCCGTGTGGCCGCCGTGTGCGCGTGCTTCCTTTTTGATACCGCAGGCGTTTCTTTGGTTTCAATTCTTCGCTGCCCGGCTGAGCTGGGTACGCATCCGTTGATGATGCTTGACCTCATGAGCGCGCTTTTCCATAGGTGGTTTGGGAGTTTCTCGCTCGACAGTGTACGAGAAGCTGCCGTCCCCTCCTTTCGTGTTTCTGGCTCGAACCCCTCCCCGATGAAACTTTTTGTCCAAACTGGCTGATGCGTGAACCTGGAAGACTCCTTTCTCGGTGCTTCTTCCTTTTAAGTGACTTTCACCTGCGGTGGCTGTCCGAAGCCGTGGCGAATTTCTCCTGATCCCATTCCTTAGAACCCTTTTACTTCCCGGCTGGCCGAGACGAGGCCCCGGGCGCGCCCTTACCTTCCCTTTTTTTCTAGGCTCCCTATTCATGGAGGGCGGACTGTGGCGGTAGGCGTGTTCTCTGTTTTGCTTCCCCACCCGGGGACACCCTATTTCCTTTTTTTTGAGGACTACATCCTTTCCCTTTGTTTCTTTTTCCCCCGGTCGTCACTGTGCTTCCTGGCGCATTTTTTTTTTTTTCCCGAGCTGCGTTTTGCCGCGTGCTGCGGGGCCGTATTGATGGAAGACCAGCTCCCCTTGGCCAGGAGTACTCCCGGTTAGCAGAGCCTCGTTTCTCAAAGGCTGTGCGCGAGCTCGGCGTAAGCCTTGCCCTTTTTTTCCTTTCAGCAGTCTGAGAAAGGGATCTTTTTTTCTCGGTTTGGTTGGTGATGATATCCCCTGTCGCCTTTTTTTTTTTTTAAACGACCTGGTCGGTAGGGCTTCTTTCTCTTTTTTCTTTTTCCACTTTAATCGAGGCGCTGTCCGTGGTCTATTTACTCCCTGAGCCCCGCTTGAGTTCTTGCCCAGTTCTTCTTTCTTTCCTCCCTGACACGACCCGTCGGTTCCTCTTCTCAAGGGCCCATATAGTAGCCAGGCGGACGTATGGTGAGATCCTTTTTTGGCCCCTTTTCAAGACCCCCCCCTTGTCCCTTCTGGAGTAGGATTCACGCCCAGAGAGTTCGTAGGTGTGTCCGGGGTAGTCAACTCATCTTCTCTTCTGCTTGAAAAACCTTTTCCCGCGCCGACCAGGGCTGGTCCAGGTTTAGAACGTTTTTTCTCATTCGTCCCTTTCCTTTCGAGGTGCGTCGAATTCATTGTCAGGATATTAGTCCCTTTCTTTGAGGACACCCAGTGAGAATCACGGAACGGGATCATCACTGATTTCTTTGGAAGTTGCACTCCTCAGAACTTTTTTTTGTTTCCCTTTCAGAGCGGGTATCGCTTTTTTTTTTTAGCTTTCTGTTTCTGTTTTCGTGGTTCCTGGTCCCCTTTTTGCCCTCCGAACAGAATTGTGGTTCGGGCTTTCTATTTTTTGGCACGCAGCTGAAGCGGTGGGCGAAGCCCAGCTTCTACGGTACTTCAGTGACAGGATAGTGATTATCCTCTTCCTAGTTCTTTTCTTTGGTTTCCGGTTTTCCCCTTTTGCAGCACGGCGGCTCGGTTTTAGACTACTTTTCCCGTTTCCCTGTTCTTCTTGACTTTGTTCCAGAGTCCGCCAGCGCGGTCGTCTCGTTTTTCGTTCCCTGAATGGTTTCCCCACCCTCTCTTTTTCATTCGTCAGTGTTCCTTTTTCACCTGCGGCATGTAAGAACGAAGAACTGGGTCGTCGACGCTGCTCTCTTTTTTTTTCTCCAGGTAGCCCAGTTTCGTTCAGTCTCTTTCCAGAAAAAGCCGTTTGCGGGTTAATGCACCTCGGAAAGTGCTCTTTCCTTTCCCCCCCGCGGGCCGGTGCATCTGCTCGGGCGTGGTATAGTTTTTTTGTCTCTTGCGTCGCCTCCTTGTCTCTTTCCCCCCAACTAAAAAAGAACTATCGTTTTCTCCTGATCTGCACACACCAACCGTATTTCAGTATCCTCTGTTAGAATCCCCTTCCATTTCTTCCCCCCTCCGGCTTAGTTCTGCCCCATTCTTTTTCGATCTGCCGATCACGCTAGTCCCCGAGTGGACCCCCCCCGTGCCTCTTTTTTTTCCTGGCAATCGTTCTTACTTCTTCATGCATCGAGCCCTGGCCTTCCTTGTGAGCAGAGATTAATTACATTTCTTTTTTTTTTTTTTTTTCTCCCTGCGAGTAGGTTGAGCATCACACCGTCCTCTTTCTTCCCCCGACCAAGATTATCCGTTTCCCTTAGCAGTAGGTCATTGGCGCGCCCCACGGTGGAGGGTAGGTACGGTCTTTTTTCGGGGTTTCCCCCCATGTCTTGGGACTGAATCCTTCCTTTACCTCTCCGTCGTCCTGGTAGCGTTCTCGGAGCTCCTTACTATAGGCGCCGAAATCCCTTTTTCACACTTCTTCACAAACTGGGGCTCTCGTTCCTTTCACCGGCCGGGGTCTTTTAATACCCCACCCTTTTCCAAAGAGTAGTCCGGTTTCTTTGTCTGGCGGCCGGAAAATTCCCGTTGACCCCCCCTAACTTAGGGAGGTTGTGGGACAAGTTTCTTTTGACTTTCACTAGCGTCGCCGCTCTTCTCTCTATTTGTGGGTTTTGGGTCTCTTTCGACTCCGTCCCTGGCGGAACACTTTCGTCGTTTTTTAGATTCCCCTCCTGAAGTTCCTTTTCTTCGATCTCGTTCCCCGTTTTCGTCCTGTTTTTCGGCTGGGCGGACGCGGCCTTTTGAGTTTCCGTCTCTGTGATGTCCCCTTTCCATTCCGAGCGTTATCGGACTTTGGAAGGAAGCTAGTTCTCTCTTCCCCTTTTATTGTAGCTCCTGCCGACGTTCCTTTACCGCACTTTTTCCTCTCTTTCCTTTGCTTGTAAGCTCTTGCCGCTTTTTAGCCTACTCTGGCGGCCCTGCACCCGGGGTCATCGGGCCGTGCGATCTCAAGGTGAACTTCCTTTCTCCTCTCCCAACTCTTCGCGGTGGCTCGCCACCCAGTCCTAGTTTGAAACACCTCTCCCCTCTTCGAACAAGCCGGCCGCTTGTACCCCTAATCCCTGTTTCTTCCTGAGAAAGGTTCTTCCCCGGTCCTTAACGTTTCGCTCCTTTTTCGGCAGGGGACGCTTGCGATTGTGGGTTCTTGCGGCCAGTTTCTCAGCCCTCCTCTTTTTTCCTGAACTTTTCGGGACGCGCCCTTTGTTTCTTGGAAGCGTTCCGGTGTCGCGGGCACCTCCTCTGCCTTCTTCTGGTTCACTGTTCCTCAATAAGATTGTTCTCCCTTTCGCTTTCTAGTCACCAGTGCCGGAAGTGTCGCCTCTGACGGCTTTTCTCTTTTCTTGCCCCCGTTTTCCGTCGGGAAGCTCCCGTCCTATGACAGCGTAGGTGACCCCTGGTCGATTTTTCTTAGCCCTCGAAGACTGACCAATTGCTTCCCCCCTCAGTTCAGCTAGGTTTCGTCGAGCTGCCTCGAGGAGATCCCCCTCTCTTTGTCTCCAGCTGGATGTTTCTTCCGGCAGTCCGGCATCTTTTTCTTTGTGGGCCTCGCGTTCGGTTTTAGACCCTGTTCCTTTTTTTTGCTTGTGTTTTCCCGATTTCGTCGCCGCCAAAAGCAGTGAGTCACGATGAAAGACTTTTCCCCTTCTGTCTTCCCTTTTTCCTTCCTTGGCAAGGTCTCCCCGTGCCCGCACTCAGTAACGAGCTTCCTGGTTCTTTTTCCCCATCTCGGCCCCTGTTCCGTGTGCCCTTTTTGACACCGCTGGGGTGAGGCTCCCCCCTTCCGTCGAAAGATGCTTTTT
>Ga0179593_1469751_pt1 | contig 12191 bp, 13 predicted proteins | sample CZODoug2_1_08_16_FD_185931 | JGI IMG/M metagenome (GOLD analysis project Ga0179593, IMG submission 185931) | Vadose zone soil fungal communities from Angelo Coast Range Reserve, California, USA - CZODoug2_1_08_16fungal (PacBio error correction) | ecosystem: Environmental > Terrestrial > Soil >... | reverse complement strand
GGGTTTTTGTCAACAGAAGAGATCATCCGACTTTACCATTTTCTCCCTCCCAAGAACAACGACGCCCTCTCTTGAGGGTAAAGACGTTTCTTCGAAGATAGTATCGCTCTTCTCCCCCCCCCCCCCCCCGAAGCGTTTTTATTCCGCGCGGATTATTCTTAAATTTTCTTCCTTTGTAATTCTGCCCGTTTTTTTTTGACTAGATGATTCAGTGGGGTACCTACTACCCATGAAATGGTCTCGTTCGGCCCTTTTCCACTGGAATTCCAGAGCCCTCTATATTTGTGGTGAGATTGACCTTAACCTGATCCGTGTCCGACTACCTTCTCCGTATTCAAGCGGGCAGTCGACCCTTGAACGTAAAAACCTCTTTTTCATGCGGTTGACGCACCATGGACGCCTCTCCCCAGTGCAGCGCGCCGGTCTTTACCGTATAAATGGTCGACGTTCGCCACATACGGACGTGCTTTGCGACCTCCCCGATCATAACTCGTCCGGTGCCCGTCAGTTACGTCCTAATACCTCCGAGATTTTTTTCGGGGGCTGAGGCCTGCGGACTACGAGGGAAGTCCCGGCCCCCGACTAGGTCGGACCCCATAGGATCCGGCAGCCGCGCTGCCTTAAGGCCCACAGAAATGAGACGCCCACACACGGAATATCGAGCAAGCTCCTTTTCGTGCCTTCCCCCACGGATCGTCAAGCGCGCTCGCACCTTTCTACGGCGGGCCCTCGAAGTGTGCAGTGGTCCGCCCTCCTATCCTTCCTCCTTTGCATACAAGTCGTCTGAGCGTGCGGGCGCCTACGAGAGACCCGTCTCCCCCCCTAATGAAAGGGCACCGCCAGCCCTTTCCGGACAACAGCGGTGGCATAATGCCAGAAGCGTTTTGAGCCCCACATCCAGACAGCATCCCGACGCCCCGCCCCGATTGGGGCCCCAAAGCCGAGCGTCCGACGTAGTGAATTTTTTTTTCACGGCTCCCCACCCCCCAAATAACTTAAGAGTAAGGGAAGCCGGTACTCGTCCTCTTCCCAATCCCCGTTGAATTCGGGTCTTTCCTTTTCGAATTTTCGAAGAGGCCGAAACAGTCCTGCAGCACTACGTTTTTGAAGCCGAGACTAGGAAGGCATATATAGACCGTTCCTTTTCTTTTCGAGTAGCCTCCAATAATTTGTCTCTGTTGTGGTTGCATGTTTTTTGAGCCAGTCCCGGCACCTCTTTTTTTTTCCCGGTCCCGAGGTCCCGGTTTTCTTCCCTTAAACTCGTTCGTGATTGCTTCTACAGCCAAGCGATTTTCCTTCTCGCGAACCTGGCCCTTATAGTGCGTTCTGCGATTTTCTGACGTTGCCTCTACGTACTTCCCCCGGGTGTAGAGACAGTTACTCTTATCACCCCACCGGCCGGATTCTTGAGTGACGGTTTTCGAAGCCTAGCCATCTAATGACCGCCTCTGGTGTTCGAACCGGTACCCCCGAGAATTTTTACATGGTAAGGGCCGAGTGACGGGGGCTGATTCTTTTGGGGTTTTGGATTTCCGAATCCCCTTTCGTTTTTCAGGAGACTAATAGGTGTTCGGCTTCGAGAAAACTGAGTTTCTCTTCTATTCCTTGTAAGTCTATGTTCCCCCCTCACCGAAGAGCCAAGCGTAGTAGCTTTCTTTGGGTTTGACATGATAATTAGGACCCTCTTTTGCTCGTGCCTTTCCAGTGTGTGGAGGATGTACTTTTTTTCTTTCAGTCGCTTCAGCGGGGTAAGTTCGGTGGTCAATGAATGTGAGTTGTCCCTTCCCGAACTCTTTTTGGAGAGATAGAGTTGCACAATCTCCCCCCCCTAGTCGAAGCTTGTAGACGCGCGCGCGGTGTGGCTAAGTTCTCGAAGTCCGTCCCTTCTTTGAGGAGTTAGTCGCAACACTTAGTGCTGGTTACGGAGCAGGCCACCCCCACAGGGAGTTCTTATGGCGCCGTTATCGCTCCTGCCTCTTTGTTTTCTTATTATTCCTCTTTTAGCGACCGCTTGTTTTCCTCCGCGAAGTCGCGGATGTGCCGATGCCGCTTGTAGGTTCCAGTCACTTTCCCCCAAACGAGGAGAGGGTCCTTTTTCTTCGTGGAGGGAATTGTACGGCACCCCGCGACCCGTTGATTCTTTTATGGCAAGTGGCTCGTTTTCTCCCCCGAGTCCCATCCAGGCACCCCAGGAAGGTGCAATCGCTCTAGACACCCACCCTTATTAGGTCTTCTACCGAAGTGCGTTTCCCTAGACCGGATGTTGTTTTTGTAAAAGTTTCCGTTGGCGAAGTGTCACTTTTCTCTTAGACTCTTATCAGATGTTGTCCCCGCGTTCTTCTGCGCTTTTTCGCGTCCTTGAGTAGCTTTTTAGTCGTGCTTACCTTTTGCATAGGACGTTGATCTAGTTGGTTTACCTTTGCATTCCACCCTCCATTGCTCCATACTTTAGTTGAGTTCTTTTCTTTTGATCATGTGGCGAGACAGGCACCGTTTCCGGGGCTTTGGGTCCCTCTATTAGACCCGTTCTCCCGCAACCCGGCCGCTTTCAGGTGAGTTTCCGCAGTTTTTCTTCAACTTTTCGGCTCTCATTCTGTCTCGTTTTCCTTTTTCCTTGCGGTCCTAGCGTTTCCCCTCGAGCTACGTTGTAGGCGGTTCCTGTGCCCGACTTGCTTACTTTGAACACGCCCTCCATGCGCTGAACTCGTCCGCCCCCTTCCGAGGTCAGTTCCCTTCGCTCAACCTGCATACCCCGCGTCGGGTCTCTCCTCCCGATGGACATCCCCCTTTCTCCGCGAGCCTCTTCCCTCCTACCCCTAAACGTGTAAGGATGACTTCGTGTTCGTCGCCGGCCTCTTCGGCCTACCTGCTGAGGAGTGTCCATATCTCCCATGCCTGGTGGAATCGGATTTTTCCTTTGGGAAAGTCGATGGCGCGAGGCTCTGCCTTATTTTCCCCTCTCGCCGGTCGATTGGACCCGGCTCGCCTAACTAGGTGGCTTTCAGGGCAAGTCCCAACATTACCCTCGCGACCGGCTTCGGATTCCTGAGCACCACGCACTCTAAGCACGGCCTCATGGAGGTTCCTACTGTCCGCCGAGTTCAGCGTTACCTTCGAAAACCTGCAGCCGGCCACTGACGTTGCACGGAGAATCCTCAGATCAGATCCTTCCCGCCGTTTGATTGGTCCCCGATGAGTTCCTTCTGCCAGCACCGCTGCTCCCCGTCCGGTTCGTTAGAAGCTCCCGCGAAAGCTTGACCCCACCCTAACCAGCGGGAGCGGTTCCTTCAGTCGAGACGGCAGCTCTTTCTTTAGGGAGCCGAATCACTTTTCGACCTTCATGGCCGCCCCCGTGCGGCAGCGTCCCACCCCTAACTGAAAGCCCGAGGCGCTTCGTTTTTCGAATGACCGTGTTGCAAGACCTTTTTCCCTCACCTGCCCTCTCAACGGGCTTTTCTTGCGGTCCGGGAGGGGAAACCATACTCCATTTCACAGTCGACGCCCTCTCGGATTTCCCCCCCCTCGCCACCCCGAAGGGCCGAAGTTTCGTTTACGACCTCCCCGCCGAAGGTTTAGTGACCCACGGGCGCAGGCAGGGGGGGGCTGCCTTTTTTTTTTCCCCCGCAAGTTGCCGCCTACCCCCCTGCGTGGACCAGCCTACGTTTTGCAGAGTGTTTGGAGCGAGTCTTGCTCCCACGCTTTTGGTCCCTAGATCCCTCCCTATCCGGCGCTGCCCCTCATCTCTTTCCGTGCCACCGCGCCCTCCTAAGTTCGTCTCGTGTTTCAAGGCCGACCATTTCGGCACGAGCAATTTTAGCACCATGCCCCCGATTTTTTTCAGAAACATTCTAAGTCCGCGCTCCGTTCGCCGTTTACTTTCACCAGACCCTCTTTAACCCTGATCAGCGCGCTGAGTGCCAATTCGATGTTCCCCTTTTAGCTACGTCGACTCCCTGTGCTTTGGACATTGCCCCTACGAGGACCGGACAGATGAAGGACCCGTTGACATACCCGGTCGAGCCAATCTGGCGTGCCCATCAACTAAGGAATACGTCTTAATCATATCTATATCCTACTCTACAGGCCTTTCCCAGGAAAAGAGGGAAGTTTCGCGAAATTTCGCCGTCAAGATCCGAAGCAGATTTGGGCTGTCCAACGTAATTACTACCTAAGGTTTAGTTCAGTCAGGCCCCGGGCAGAGACCTTGCTCGGCGCCGTAGGAACCTTTCTAGTCCCCGTAGGCTCAGTTTGCCTGATCCCTTCAGAGGCACCGCACTTGTTTCCCCAGGAGCCCGGGACCGGGACTCCGTTTATTAAAGAAGGCGGCCGAGGTGAGTTTCCCCACTCTGTATTTTCCCATGGTTTTTTTGGAGATCCATTTTTTTTCAGGCCCGGGATCTGCCCTTTGTGAGATCCTCTTCCGGTGTGACGCCTTCAGCCTTTGTTTTTATGACATCTTTCCCGAGATTTAGACGTAGGCTCGCCGACTGGTGTTAGCACAGACCTTGCTGAGCTTTTTTTAGGTGGTTTTAGAAATAGTAAGGGAGTAGTCTGCCCCGGTCATCCTCGGCGGTTGAGAGGTCGTGAGTCTCATGGTTGCGAATCGTTTTCACGCTGGTGTTGTTGCCGGTTCCTTATTACCGTATCGGGTAAATGCCGCAGTCCTCTGGCCCCTTGAGCGCGGGTCAGTCAGTTTGGATGGGATTTTAAAGCTATTTACCCTTATATTCCTCCACCCGACCAGGAGGGGCTTAGGCGGGGCCTCTTACTACTTCTTAACTGTTGGCTAGTCGTGTGCGTCGCGATCAAAATTTTCAGAGCATGGGGTCCCATAGTTATTGAAGTGCTAGTTGGCGTTTCTTTGCGCGGTTTTGCATTCTTAACCGGTGGAGTCTCTCAGCGCGATCGTTTTCTCGTCGTGCAGCCTCTCCACCGACCCTCGGTGTAGGAGAGGCTCTCGTGGACGTGGCAGGCCCCCTTAAGATGAGTCCTTTAGTTTTGTTCGTCTGAAGATCCTGTACCCCAAACTCCAGTCTGTGATCCTCTTTATATGTCACTCGGGGACCTTTTCTCGCAGTTTTTTCTTAGACGACATCGGTTTTTAGTACAGGGCGTACTTTTTTTTAAGATTGTAAGGAAGAGGGTTTTCTTTTGCAGGCTAACGTGCTCCCCCCCGTTGTCCAAGGCAGGCTTGGGTGCGTTTACCGGAAGCTTCCTCAACCGGGAGGTAGGAGGGAGAGTTTTGGGGCAGGATTCTTGAAACGTCGCCGCCCAGACGAGGATGCAGAGGAAATGATGGTCGAGTTTCCTTTTTTGCTGGAATTAAACAGAATGGAGAAGATCTTTTTCGGACATCGCGGCGCGAGATCCTTTCGATTTCCTTGCCAGGACCGTGGTTCTCTTCAGTCCTTGGTTCCCTCTTTTGAACTTATCGAATAGTCTTAGTGGTTTTCTCTATTGCACGCTCGCCCCCGCCTTTTTCCCGGCCCTCATCGTCTTCTATTGCGAGTGGATTGATCCGAGCTTCATGGTGGCCTTCTCTTTCGAGCCCGAACCCCATGGCCTTCGTCTGAGCTTGTGAGGGGATTCACCTACGGCTTTCATCACGATTTGAGGGATTTGGCCTTGGCGTTTTTTCAGAGCGTCCCTCGATCTTTGTTGCGTTGATTTGTTTCCGCCGTGGGGGTTTGGAACTGCATCCTCGCTAGAGGCCTTTTTTTGATCAGTCGCTCGCGACCCGTGGGAGCTATGCCTTCAGCAGATAGGTTCGCGACGGCCTCTCACCGCTGGATCATCTCGCCCTCCGTGTTTTTTCCATCTTGCCCTCGCCGCCGGCCCGGACTGCTTTTTAAGTGTCATCCCCTGTGGCTTCGGGAACGCTGATTTCGTGGGCTCGGGCCTATTAACGTGTCGGGCGCCCATCGGGAGCGCCCTCGCGACTGCTCTCCGCTCCATGCAGTCCACCGACATGACCGAGCTTCGTTTTTCCGAGCGGCAACACGTGTTTATATCCCAGCTGGCGGCCTTTTTCCCTGAGGATTTAGCGCGCAGTCGTTTCCCTAATGCCCCACCCCTCAAGGTCCACCCCCCGTGTTATCAGCAAGTCGCCCTGATCCGCATGAAGGCGGGCATCGTCCGAGCGTTAGCCCGGTCCAGGAAGCTACCGCCCGCCCAGCTGCCTTTTCAACATTCCCCAGGATCTGCGGTCAACGACTTGAGCACGCGGCGCGCGATTTTTCAACGACCTCAAAAGCCTTGGTAGCGAGTATGTCAGGTTTTTTTTTGGACAGGTGCAGAGCCCAGTCTGGTTTGGATCCGACCTGGGATGCCCCCCTTTTGCCCCCACCCCTGTCGCACCCAAAATAATTTTATTAAGGTCACATGAGTAACTGACTCTCAAACGTTCCTTATGGGGCTGCGGTTACTTCTCCCCTCCCCGTCAATTCGAGCCTGCGGGCTTTTTTTTTCGAAGAAGCCTGAAGAAAAAAACCAACAAGTTTAGGGCTTGAATGACAAATGGTCCTCAAACAGCGGGGGGGCCGTCGTATGGCCGTAGAAGACTACCGCGGTCAGAGGATTGCTCGTCTTCCTTTCCAGATCATAGTTTGTACGACACTTCAACCCTTCCAGTCTTTCTTCAGAGACTAATACGATTCCGGCACGAGGTCGTGCAACCCACCGGGCCCCCGCGTCATTGAAGCCCCGTATCATCTCTCAGTCTAACTCCGTCCAGAATCCTGAGCTAGAACAAGAGCGACGTAGGACCCTCCCAGTCGTCCTCCGTTCACCGTTTCACAGCAGCCGTGAGCCGCCACAAATGGGTATCAATGCTTCATAACCACGACAGCCCTCTCGCCAGTCCACGTTCGAATAATTAGTTAACAACAAGCTTTCATGAGTCTTGCCCCCGGTGCGTGAAAGTACTTATGTACCTAAATACAGCACGCCGTGCATGAGCCTTCTACACCCCGGCAGTCCGTACGCGGCCGGCCCCACAATCCATCCCGCATTCTCTCGGACCCTCAGAAGCGCCTCCCCTGCTCGAGAAGACTCCCCGAGATTTCAATCCTTTTAAGCCGAGTTTACGCGCGCCCTAGCGCGTGCCGGGCCCCCCCCACTGCGCGAGCTTTTCCCCGCGGGGTCCGTGCCGTCTTTCGGACAGATTGTAGGAATGAGTTCCCGATTCTTAATTTACTATGATTTCGGGATCGACTTCCTGCAGAGCTTCTCTTCGGCACGATTTTTAAAGAAGGAGGCACTCACCGAGGTTCAGACGGATTGGCCCCTTTTTCCAAGTAGCAGTCCCCTCTTGAACTTTTCTCGGCCGGCTCTCCTCACGGCGAGTAAGGTTTGTCACTTCCCTTGCCCCTCCTTACCCCGGCCCCCATAAGGTCTATGGCACCGAAGGAGGGCGATGCCCACAGCTCCTTTTGGCATTGGAAACTACCACCGCTGGATTCTGTAAGGTCGAGGTAAAAGAAGGGTACTGAGCTGAGTCGAGTTCCCCATTAGACGCCGAAGCGGGTGGGGAACGGGAAGGCGACTTGGAAAAGGAGTGCTACGGAACCCTCTCGCCCACGAGAGAAGGGTTTGGTGCCCCTGGCTAGAGTTCTTTTTCCATTTTTCCGTTACCGACCTAGGTTAAGAGCCCAGGGATGCCGATAAAACGGTAATAGAGGGACGTTAATCCATTGTCCATCCCGTGCTCATTTTCGGTGTCTTATCTTTTTTTCTAAATCCTCGCACAGACTCCTGAATGAGTGCTATTTGACTCTTCTTTAAGTGGACTCAGCGTTTAGCTTTCGGTGGGCACGACGGTGCGCTTGGCTCGAAAAGTAGCCTTTTTATTCTTTTTTCCAAGACTCCTAGTAGGAGGTGGTTTAGGTGTTCCGGCCCACTTTCTTATTTTTCGTCCGATCTTTTTCTTTTTTGGAGTCCGTAGTCTCCCAAAACGAAGGAGCTGCTAACGTCAAATCCAACTTTTTTCGAAACTGGTCGTCGAGCTGGTGCCCACCTGGTCTAGTAGAAGCTATTGTTGTTTTTCAGTATTCGAGATACCATCTTCCCTGATATTTCGGAGAACGTGAGGAAGATCAAAGGAAGATGACAAATCACTTCTTCTCTAGGTGATTTCCGGCTGTTCGTATCGGTCGTGCAAGGCCCAGAGCAAAGGGGGAGGGATTTTTCTGTGGAAGGGAGGGCGAGTTACTTTTATCTCTGTAACGACGAGGGAAGGCGAGTAAAAGCCAAGCTCCCTTACGGGGCCAGCAACGAGGCCAGCCCCTTTTTTCGCGGCCGGTCAGGTCTTTTTTTCCTCTTTCGCTTTTCTCCGTGGCTTCGATTTTGCCCGCTGACGCCGGTCGATTATGGGGCGGAGTACTTGAGTTCCGGTTCGGAGGAGTTTTTTTCCATCCAGCTTGCGTGACCCCGTTCGATTCCTCTCCCCGTCACCCTTTTTTGCCCCCCCAACGGCTGGAGGTCTTCTGGATGATTAGCAACGTTGCGGTTCGGTTTTTTTGTTTGGGCCTTTTTCCCCCCTCGCTTTTGCCCCGTCTGACTCCATTGTATCCGAGAGCAGTTTTTTCTCCTTGTTCCCTCCCTTTTTTTTCTTTTTCTCGGAGACATGTCGCGATGTACTTTTCTTTTGATGGGAAACGGGGGCGCCCCCGGAGATGAGCGGGCGCTTTTCCCCTCACTCGTTTAAATGAAAAGACTCGACGCCCCTGAAGAGGATCATCTGTGCAGAAACCTTTTCCCCGCTGCGTCGGTGCCTCGCTTCCCCCCAGTAGGTCTTCCTATCTCTGCGAAGAGTAATTTTTTACTCCTCTCTTGTTGCTTTTTCTAGGTTTCGGTGCCCGTTCTCTTCTGACCTTGACCTGACTTAAGTGTCACTAGAGGATCACCACGAGGGTCGCTCGGTACGGGACCCAGTCTATCGCCTATTGGGTCGGCGACCCCCTGTCATGTCTTTGAGGGGCCAGCAAAGCCTTCGAGAAAAAAGAGGTTGGAGTTGCACGTCCACATCGCTGACCCTCTTTCTTGATTTCTCGACTGTGAAGAAAGGGGAAACATACTCTGAGCCGAGATCCTGCCCCGTTCCTTGCGTTTGATGTCCGTAGCAGCTTTTTGCCCCAACCAAACGCAAGGTGCAATGCTTCCTCATCGGCCCCTCAGCCCGCATCTAACGTGTCACGTTTTTTCTGGGATATAGTTAAAGTAAAGTCCTTACCATAGCCCTTTTCGAACATTCTTCCCTCCCTTTCCCCACGGCTTCTAGGCAAGAGAAAGCTTTCTGTTTCTTCCCATTCGAACGGCTGATTCTTTCCCCCGTTTGCCCCACCCTCCTACCGCGTTCCTCCGCGAGGCAGCGTGCTCGCGTCCGACGATCATCTCGCGTTGACGCGCTTACCTTGGTACCGAGATGCGCCCGGGTTCTTTCCCAGAACACTAGTTGCCTCCACCCCTTTTCCCTTGGCTTTTGGGCGTGTGAGGAAACCACGACTACTACCCCAGTTTTTTTTTTGGAAGTATGACGTTCCCTTATTTCATTGCCGACTTTTCAGTTCCCGAATTCCTAGGGAGGAATTAGAGTAAGCTCGACATCACTGAAGTCCCCCCTGTTTTTAGACACCTTCGCACAACCACACTACTGCCTCCGGTTGTTTTCGTCGACGCGCCGCCAATCTTCGGTTGCCTTCTCCTTTTTTATCCCACGTACGGCTTCCTTCCCCGATCCTATCCCGGCCCGAAGCGCCCCCCGTTCTCGCGCTCCCTTTCTACTTCGCTTCCGCTAAGGAGAAGAGTCACGCAGAGGCCCGATATAACACTTCGGAAGCTGTTTCCCTCCACCCTACGCGCCGTCCAGAATCCTGCCCTCATCAGCCGGCGAAGGTCATCTCGTTCCCCTTGCGTGTCCGATTGATTTCTCTCCGCCCTCCCGCTCCTGTCAAAAGCGTGCCTTGCTGATGCAGAACCATTTTCTAGGCAGTGGTGTTGTTCAGAGGCAGACCCCCCCGGTGCCAGAAAAGGAGCTTGCCCCCAATCAAGTAACCCTACAGTCGTTTCCCCGGCGGCCCCCCTCCTTTTGTAAACCCCTCGATTCATCTGCTTTCTTGGCAACTCTGAGCTTGTAGTTCCTCCACCTCTCCTTCCCCCTTTTGCCATGACCCGCCCGGCCTTTCCCCTTTCCCCTTTTCTCTACCCCCCTTCCTTGCTTCCCCCTCGCCGTACGTGCGCAAGGCCGACATCCGAAATTGCGAGAAGGAAGGACTCTCTGTTTCGATAGCTTTCTTTTTCTCCTGCCTCGCTAAGAAAATACAGAAGATTTTATGCCGAAGCACGTCCCGAACTATATCTTACCCTAGCGGCCCTTCTGGCCCCCTTTGAAAGTTAACCCAATGCATATATATCTCCTATCTTATCTTTGCCTTTTGTCCCGGTAGCACTACTTCCCTGCGAAGACTCCAGGACTAGGCGGCTTCTCTTCCCCCCAGTCGGGAATACCCTCTTTCTCGATTGGTCGCGCAAATTTAGACCCTCGATGTTGAAGAGAGTAACGGATTAAATTTTCGTTGGCCGTTCGCTTGGATTTTCATTGTTTCGAAGGAAGTTGTAGAAGGAGGTGAGAGGAAAGTGAGGAGCGAAAGTAGGAGGTGTTTTTTTGGGTTCACAATGCAGTTACTATTGTCGAGAGAACTCTAACCCCCCCTTTTTGTAAGTGGTCATGTCCTCTATAGATTTTTCCCCCTCGAAGCTGAAGGCGTGTACCTTTGCGAGTCCCTGTCCTCTTCTGATGTGCTCCCCTTTTTCCTACTAATGGGTGCAGGAATTTATTCTAAACCGAGTCCTTATCCTCTGTATTGCGGCCTGTGATTCCGATGTTCCCCCCGCTTCTACTGAGGTTGGTGTCGCTTCTCGATGTACGATAATTCTTCCAGAGTATTTGGATAATTTGGTTTCGTGCTTTCGCTTCTGTTTTTGCTGGCGAAATCCTTCTTTCCTTTTCTAGAGGTTTACCCTTTGCAAGAACGTTGCTCTTGTTTTTTCGTTTTCTGAGCGTTTAAGCCCCCCCCCGTCCCCCGAGCTCATCTCGGTTCCTTTCGGTCTCTGTTTTCCCTTCCGATCTCGAGATATTCGGCGGTTGACGCCTCTTTCCTCAGTATGTTTTCGGACTCTGCCACCCTCTCTGGATGGAGACTTCATCCTCGCCTGCCGTGACCTTCTTTTCTCGCTGGTGTCCCAATGTGTCGCGTTGTCGTCCGCCGAAATTTTTTTCCAAGTATTCCCGCCGGCGTACTGCCTCAGCTTTGCCTCCGGCCCCTTTCGGTTCGGACTCTTCTTTCCCGATAGGAGAGGAATTGTAGCTGCCCCATACACTTGCGCGTCGGTCTAAGAGGTTAGTTTTTCGTGACTCGAACGTGCACCCGCGGACAACCGTGATTTATTTGGCAGTGTGGAGACTTGGCCCCCTCACCTTTTTCTTAATTCCCCATCTCGGGCCTCGAGGCACCGCCCTTTTTGTGGTCGTCTCTTTCCTCTCCGGCCCCCTTTCCCGTTTCCTCTCGAAGCGCGAACGCGTTGGTCCGGTAGTCTCTTTCATGATGATATTTCTCCGTGCTCTTTCCTTTCCCCCGAGTTCCCCACCCCCGGGGGCGATCCCTGTTCGCGGCCTGTTTTATTTCGCGAAGCGTTTTCTTCCCCTGAAGTCCCCGGGCTCGAAGTCCCTTTGGGGGCGGAAAGACCTCTGACCTCGCCTCCTCACCTTGGTTGAGGCTCTGATCTCTAATGAAACGGCGGTTGTTTAAGGGAGTTGATTCGTTCCGGGCGTTTAGTCTTACCTACTTCTGCGCACCAGCGTCACCATACCTCCCCCCTAATCTGCTCAGTTTGTTCTCGAGTTCTTTTTCATTGGTTCTTAAACCGTGTTTATAAACGAGCTCTTCCGCTTTGTTCCTCCTTGGGCCCAAGAGGCCCCCGGCTACCGAGATAAGAGTTTTCTGCCTTTTCGCCCCTTCCCTCGATACTCGCACTTCCCCAGCGACAGTCTTGTGTTTTCCTTTCGCTCGTCGACTTGCGATAGAAGTTTGATTCCCCCCTGCGCGAAACCAGCGCACCTCTGATTGGTTGAGCTCCTCCCTTTACCTTAAGCAGAAGGCCGTTCTCTCCCTGCGCCACCTCGCTATCTTTTTCTT
>Ga0179593_1406848_pt1 | contig 12191 bp, 16 predicted proteins | sample CZODoug2_1_08_16_FD_185931 | JGI IMG/M metagenome (GOLD analysis project Ga0179593, IMG submission 185931) | Vadose zone soil fungal communities from Angelo Coast Range Reserve, California, USA - CZODoug2_1_08_16fungal (PacBio error correction) | ecosystem: Environmental > Terrestrial > Soil >... | reverse complement strand
TCAGAACGTGTTTCGAACCCTTTCACCTGCGCTGGGAAGAGATTCGCATTGATTGGAGTACTCGTTCTTTATCTCTTTTGTGGTCAGTTCAACTGGTTGTTATTCCCCCGCAATTGCAATGTAATTCCTCCCCCCTCTTTCCTTTTTTAAGAAATCATTCTAGAAGCTGCACCCGCTGCCATTTCTTCTTCGTTTTGAGTGAAATTTCTCTCTTCCCTGACGTGGCGCTGGCCTGTCTCCTCGCCAGCTTTCCATCCATCTTGATCTTTTCTCCTTTTTTTGACCTGGCGTCTCAGTTCATATTCCGGCTGTGACCAACCAAGGCCTGGAAACTTTTACAGTTTATCCTCTCCCTTTTTGCAGCACTCCTGGCTTCCCCCCCCCCCTGACTTGTAACTCGCTGCCCAACCTGGGGTTCCGTCCCCCTTTTTTCCCATCAGACTGGAAATTGCGAGTCCCTCTCCCCCCCGCAACCCTTCCGCCCACAGATTCGTCGGTTTCCTGGGTATTTTGCACCCTTCCTCCCACTTCTTCTCTGTCGCACTCTTTCCTTCCTAAGGATTCCCTTACTTCCTTTCATCTGTATTTGCACGACCTTCTTAGAATAACCACTGTGGGGAAAAATCTTTTTTCAATTCCTTTTTATTTGTAGACGTTGCTAGGATTTAGGTCGCCTTTCTGACCTCCACAACCACTCAGTCTGGGCCCACTTTATTTTGTCCACCCAAAAATGCAAATTCTATTTTTTCGATATCCCTTTCGACTCACACGTCAGAAACTATCAGAAAGATATCCTCCTCGAGGCCCGCGGTTCTGTGTTCAAATTCTCTTACATATCAATATATTCCCCACGCCTCTTTCTCGGTAAATCGACTTCGTCGGTTTTTGGATTATCACTTTTTTTGCTGTGTCTTCTATTGTCTCTTTCTTTGAACATGACGTCTTCTCGGTCGGTGGTGCGGTCTGACCCCACCCCCCCACCCCCAAAACACGTCACACACAACACCCACCCCCCTCCCACCCCCCCCCAATGCCCACCCACAAACCACCCGCTGCCTCCATTCCGTTACTTCGGGTGAGTCTGGTCTAACACACAGCCCCCCGCCTATAGCCACAAGCAGTGACGCGTCGCGCACCGATAGGCAGCCAACACGACCCAGCCAACATTTATTGTCCGCTGAGAATCTAAAAAAGAACGCCTCCAAGGGCGACACGGCTCCCCACGCCCCTTCCCGCCCCCCCTAGCACAACCCCCCACCCACACCACCTCCCCCCCACCACCCCCACCCTCCCCCCCCCCCCCCCAACCCCCCCAAACCAACACCACAAAACCCCCCCCCCCCCCCCAAACCCCCACCCCCCCCCCCCCCACCCCCCCCCCCCCTCCCCCCCCCCCCCCCCCCAACACCCACCCCCCCCCACCCCCCCCCCCCCCACAAACAAACCCCAACCAAAACCCCCACCCCCCCCCCCCCCCCCCCACCCACACCCACCCCCCCCCCCCCCCCCACCCCACCCAAACCCCCCACACACCCACACCCCAACACCCCCCCCCCCCCCCACCCCCCCCCAACACAACCCCCCACCCCCCCCCCACCCCCAAACCCCCCCCCCACCCCCCCCCCCCCCCCCCCCCACCCCAACCCCACCCCCCCCCCCCCATGTGAGCGTGGCAAGGGGCCCCCTTTTCAGAGTTCCTTTCCCCAACCACATTCTCAAGTTGAGTATCAGTATGGAATTTCTTCGTCTGGTCCTTTTTATGACTTTCAGTTCGCTAGTTCTCTTTGTTTCCTGTAATGGATTCGAAGAAGGACCCTCCCCCTATGTCAGCAGTTTTTTTCTTTAGACTGCTTGTCCTCGCAGCTTCTTTATGCGCCCCCTTCTTTCCCCCTCCTCTCTCCATTGAATTTGGCGAAATAGATTTTCAACTTTTTTCGGCTTTTTTTCATCCCATTTCTTGACTTTTTTTCTCCCCTTGTATGTCAAGAGGACTCCTTTCTGGCATTTGTAGATGGCTTTATGATCTCTTTTGTTCGAGCATTGGTATATTCTTTTCCCCCATCCTCTGTTTTGGTTTTCTATGATATCCACCCATATCTCGTTAAGCACCCATCTATCCCTCCTCCTCTTTCTTCCTTCCTGTGACCTATTTTCTCCCCCACAAAAGTAAGACCTTGGTTTTTTTCCAACAAACATCTCATGCATCCATTTTATTCGCTTTACTACCTTTAATGGGTCGACCGTGGCGGACTCCTTATCCTTTCAAGCCACCGCGGGGACACGCATCCTCCCCCAACTCCCCCCTTGCGGACAGCCCGTTGTGACCTTTCTTTTCCCACATACGATATCATCACGACAACAATTCCTTCTATGGCCGCAAGAAACCTCTCCCCTCTCTCCCTCCGCGGATTCCCCCCCCAACTCCTTGAGCCTTTCACTGTTAAGATCCCTCCCCTTACCACAGTGCCCAGTACCCCTGATATCTTGATGTTCACCGACCTTCATTCTTCTATTCAGTCAACCAAATCCAGTATCCCTGGCAGTAGAGGCCCCAGAAGTTAGAAAAGTGTCCCTTTCTGACTCCCTCCTTTTCACTGATTCCGTTGCCTCGTGCGCTTACCTTCTTCTTCCAACCCTGAACCTTCGCCTTGCTCGTGAATATCTTGCTCGTGACTTCCCCCCTTCAAGTTTTCTACCGTGACCTTCCCGTTTTTTTCTAACAGCTTTGGGTCGTTCATGCGATTTACCCCCCTCCTGTCGGCCAGCTTCCTTGGTGAGGCTTTCCCTTTTTCGTCCGATCCTCTTCCTGGTACAAGAAAGGCGCTGCTTACCATAATCCTCTGGTGACCCCTACGGTTTTAGATATACTGCAACCAAGACGATTACTAGCCTTTTCTTCTTAGGGATCCTTTTTTTTCTAGTTTCGCACTCCTCTTTTTTTTTTCCTCATAGTCCCAAATACCTGGTTACCTGAAATTCCTCGAGCTCCTTCTTTTAGGATAAAGGTCCCCATTCTATTTGATAGTGTTTTTTCCTTCCCCACTTGTTCTTTAAGCGGTTTCTTGGCTTTACCACGCCCTTCGCGTTTTTTCACCCCCCCTGCCCGATAATACGTTGCTTAAAGTCCTCGGTTCTCATACTCAAGCGGAACCTTTTCTCCCAGAAGGGTTCCCATCTCCACGCGCCTCTTTTTCACCTTGAGAAGAGATTTTCCCTTCTTTCCCCAGCCCAAGACAATGGGTGACTTATTTCTCCTTCACGAGCTCCACCCATTGTCGTCATTAGTTCTTTTGCTGATTCAGGGAACTGTACAGTTATCATTGAGTTTCTTTTTTCTTGAAAGCCTCTACCGGTTGTTTCTTCCAAAACACCCTTAAGCATCATCCACTAAGGAGAATATATTACTCCTTCCTTGCGGGTGGGGTCCATGTTCGCCACCTTTTTTCTCTGGGACCCGCGTACCCCAAGCGCGCGCATGCGCCCGCCAGGCAAAAAAAAACTTTCCCAGCTGATTTCCGTCGGATTGGACCCGATCCAAGCGACACCTATGATTCTTCTTTTTTTGAGTTGCCCTCATCCTCAATGAGTTGTGGCAATTCCTCCTTCTCCTCTCAACGTTTTTTGGAACCCCCATTTGATCTTCAACGCCGATGGAGTTCCTAGTTGTCTTGATCTAAACGTCCGATTCTTATGTGATGAAGAGTTGGTTTTGACCCCTTAGGTTTTGCTCGCTCCCTTCTCCCCGTTTTTAACTCCCCTTTTTCGTCTTTGCCACCACTGGTACCACGCCTTCAATTGCGGCGGATGGAGATCGTTGGATTGATTCCCCCTTAAAAGTGATCCCGAACTGTCCGTCAGGCATGACGCCAATTTTCCTTCTTCCCTCTTTATCTGTTCTTCAGACCATCCTCTCTTCCTCCTTCCTTCCTGTCAACAACTTTTTGTTTCTAGTCTCTGATGTTTTTCAGTTATTTTATTAATAAAAGTTGTCTTAACCCCTCGCGTCTTCCCTACCGAGAGTGGAGATTTGTTTTCCCTGCTCATCTCGCAAAGCTGATTTAGTGACTCCTTTCTTTGGCCGAATCAATCACCTTTCAGCATCGAGCAACCCCTCACGCCCTTCTTTTTGAATTCCAACCCACAAAGGACTTAACTTTTATTCTCCTTTGACCCGACCATCGGTCTGGATTTAGTGTTCCTTTGACCTGTTTACAACCCTCTTTTCTTTCTTCTTGCCCTTCCACTCCCTTTCACCTTCTTTGTGTTTGGTCCTCTTTTTGAATTCAATCAGATGCGGACCGGTTTTTTTGGTTCGTTTTTTGAGCTAGTTTCGGTTCTCCCCACTCTTAACCCTCCCGGGTTTTTTCAAAATTCCCGAACTTCCGCTGGAAGATATTCTTGATTGGAGAATGTTCCCTTTTTCTTTCTCAACACTTTCTGCTATTCCTCACCCCGCTTTTGACGCTAAGTGCCCCGTGTCTTCCCTTACACAGGGTGCCCGCCCCAACTGAGAAGCGACACTTCATTTCGGATTTTTTTTTCACGTGGCTCTCGTCCTGGTCTGGAGTGGACTGATTTTTCTTGCTTTCCCTCAACTCTTGCGGTTTCGCCTGTTTTTTTTCTCCATTCTGTTTCTCACTTTCCCATGTTCTATGCGGACCCGCGTTTGTGAAATTTTCACCCTGCTCTTTTTTCCTTTCCCTATTCCTTTTAGTCGTGGAACCCGCGCCCTCTCCGGCACTCCCGTTTTTTCCCTTCCCCCCCTATCAACCTGTTCACTGAAATTCCTATTTCCCGTCGCTCCCCTTATGCAATTTTCGCGGAGAGTCCTTTTTCCCCCTGGGATTTTCAACTATGCACATTCCCTCCCCTCTGTCCCCCCCCTCACTCTGCCTACCCATTCCCCCTCCTGATTCTCCACTTGCTCTCCCCTTTATCTTCCATTTCCACCCCGCCTACCCCTCTCTCCCCTCCCCCCCCCCCTTGTTCCCCCCTCCCTTTCACATCACGTTTTTCTCTCCCCACCACCCCATTTTTACCCCTCCCTCTCCTTCCCCCCCTCTTCCTCATACCACTCTCCTACCGCCCCCACTCCCCTTCTCATGCTTCTACTTTCCCTCATTTTTCCCCCCGCCTTACATCTTCATTGCCACTCATCCTCCCCTTTCTATGCTCCCGTCCTTAGCCTCTTTGCCCCCCCCCTGCTGCCTGTTTTCATTCCCTTTCCTTTTCCCTGCTCATCTTTCTCCCGGTGCCACTAAGTCAATACTTAGTTCATAGCAGTTTTCACTACTTTTTCCCCTCCCCCGTTTTTAAAAATCTTCAGGAGGTTCTTCAGTTCTGTCGACTTTCTTTCTTACTGATTGAATCGTGGCTCCTCCATTTAATTAATCTTTTACCAATTTTCCTTTCCCCCAGTGTATTCAAGCCTCATGCCCATCACCTTCCTTCTTTTTTCCCGGAACTGCCCCCACCTGGTCACTTTCCCTCAAGTAGATTCAACTTGAAATCCTCTCCTCTCTTCTTTTTTAAATATGCTGAAAGAGAATCTCGAAGGATTGACCCCCCTTAGTTTCTTCTTGATATGGATTTCTTTTACGTATGGTGGTAGCCCTTAAGGAACTATCCTATCTTCTAGGTAACATGAGTGCCCTCTCTCGGTCGTTTCTTCTTTTCCACTCAGCGTTTGCAAGGCCAATCGTTAGCTCCCCCGGATGGAGTACTAGTTACTTTTTCTGTAGAGTCTTTTAATATTGCGTCGAGATGAGTGTGTAGGTCCTGTGAGTTTCGATGATTACCTTTCACCACCGCTTTCCCCTGATGGTATGTATTTGTGTTCCGCTTTTTCGCGGCCCAGACAGAAATTCGTCCCCTAAAGACTTCAGGAGCGGGTGTAGACTCCCTCCGATTTTTGTCCTCTCATGGTCGAGTTTTTTTTCGTCCCTTCTCTGATGTTTTTTCCTAGGTCGCGCCTTCGCTGGCGGAATTGTGGTTTTCTTGAGCTTTTCTGATTCACAATCCATCCGTTTGTGCTAACAGATATCGCAAACATTCTTTAAGCCCATATATTACCTCCCTCCCTTCTAAGTACTCGGGACCTTGTGGGAGCCCCACAAAAGTCAGCTCCCTTTTAAATTTTGAAAAAAGCGCCCATCTCCCCCCCTTCTTTTTTATAGCGCAGCACTTGCTTGGCTCTACTCTTCGTCTCTCATTCGTAGTCAACTCTTCTTCCCCGCGAGCCCACTTCTGACCCCCACCTCGCTCAAAGAAAAGTGTTTCTGACCTTTGTGCTGTCCTTCTTTTTTTCCGAACTCGTTACCAGCATTCCCTTCTCCTCTAATTAAACCATAAGCTCCAGTCTTTAGAGGGACTCAAGCCATGGCTCCAAGGAAAGGTCTTCACTTTTGCCCAACTTCCCTGGGCCCTCCTCCCTACCTCTCTGCTCTGTCCTTTTCACCATCCCCTTTTCCTTCGGCCTGACCATCATCCCTGCCAGGAACTTTGAAAGAACCCCTCTTGCGAGGCGATTTTAAGATCATTTTCCTGATATGTCTCTTTCAGACGGTCATTCTTCTCCACACCGACCCTCTTTTTTCCGATTTTTTATATCTTGGCTTCTTGCTTGTGGAAATTTCTTTTTTCCTACCTTGCGTTCGCACCAGACCCCTTTTTCCTTGTTCAGGTCGACGCTGTGACCAATACCCTGCTTTTTTTTCCCTTCTTTTTCCTTTCCTTTTTTTCCTTTCCCCCGACTACTTCCTCGACCATTTCACCTGTGGCCATTACAATTTCTTTCTCTGACGGGAACTCCCCGATGGTGCCCAGGGTGTGGAGTAATATCGATACGTCCTTCTCACGAGCATGTGCCTGGACTTCAGTCTTCCGGCCTCTTCGCCCGAGAGACTTTTAATTTTCCCCATATGGTGAGAACGCCTGATAGCCCCCCTCTCCTTTCCCCCTTCTTCAGCAGTGCCCCCTCGCAAGTTTCTAGTTTTTCCGGAACCCTTTCTTGCTGGCTTTTCTTTTTTACCCACGCTTCAGGAATCTGTACGGTACCCTTTTTCAGCCATTCCCCCCGCATACAAGAACGATTTTCTTCTTTCCTTTCCTTTCCCCCGCCGTTCTTCAAACCCTGGACCAACTCCCCGAGTTTTACAGTGCGAGGGCGCCCCGCGCCAGTTTCCTTTTTTTCTCTCCCCCATTGTCCTCGTCGAGGGTTTTCGTCTATACTTGATTCGGTCTTTTTCCCTTTACAGTCCAACTTCTTCGCTTTGCGTTTGTGATGGGAATCGCCTCCCCTGACCCCCAGTTTTGCCTGAGCACGGAAAAAACCCCTTCTAAAATCACATCCCATCCCTCTCCTCACGCGACGGCAAGTTTGCCTTCTTTGCCCCACTTTTCGCGGCATCTTTCTCCCCCACTCCTACGTTAGCGCCCTGAGGACAAACAAACCTTCGCTTTATCCGCAGCTCAGTAGATGGCGGTTTCGGGAATGATTTCCCAGTTCAGTCTATTCCGTTTTCTCGGCCTCAACGCAATGATTTTTTACATTCTAGAACGTTATCATCAGCCACGAACTACCCCCCTCCAACTTGATCTGAGCTTTATTTTCTTGCTGGTGCTCGATTCCCTTTCCTTCCTCTGGTTGGCATGTATTTTCCTCTTGTTCCCCCCTTAGATAGGTTGTGCGCGATACCTTTTTCCTCAGGTTCCTTCGGCAAATCCACGCGTTCCCCACGTACCCTCGTCTTTTTTTGCATCCGTTGGGAGGCGTCCAAATCCGTCAGAGGGCGTCCCAATTGACCTCCCCTCCTTTCCTTACTCTGAATCCCGTTGATGCTTTATTCCCATCTCTCTATGTTGAACGTTTTGTGTTGATTTGGGCCGACTCAGATACCCCTCATCCATCGCCGTCATGCCTGCTTACTTCTTTTTCGTCCAGCTGGAGCGATCTTCCCCTTTTTTTATGAGCCCATTCGCGCCTCGGGAGTGGACGTGGTCTTGTATTTGTTGTATTCAACCACAAAAGTAAATCAAACCCCCCCCTGTGTCCCATGTATTTCGGGCCCCCTGTTCTGGTGACACAAATTCCTCCATGCATTAAATTCCAAACAGTTTGGGTCCCCTGTGTCATCAGTCAGTTCCCCCTATCGCTCTTCCAAATTCAGGAAAATCCTTCCGGAGTGGTGCGGTCATTTGATCCCGACTGTTACTTTTTGTTATGAGTTCGTCTCTTTTCCTAATTTTTTCCTTCATTTTAGTGATTTCGTTTATGCCATCTTCTTCTTTCACTGTGTCTTACACGCCGCTAGGACCGCTCAACTCCTCAATCTATTCCCCCCGCGATTTTATCATCCGGTGATCTCAGTTACAGACTTCTTCGCCATCCTACTGAATTTCCCTCTTCTCTTCTTTTTGGCCCTCTTCCTTACTTTTACTCGTAGATTCTTCCCTGCTCTTCTTTTTTCTTATTTCCCTGCAGCCTCTGACTTCTAGTTTTTAGACAACTTTTCCGTCCAATGCCGAGGCGTTTAATCCCCTAGGCTGTTAGAATTGCATGGTTTACCCTTTGAACAATGTTGTCTCTCTTTCTACATCCTCTTCAGCCTGAGTGACTTTCCCCTTTACTCCCCCTCTTTCTTCCTACCCAGTATCCGTAATCTGTCATCGTGGATGGCTTTTTTCTTTCCTTTGGCTCGACCTACCTTTCTTTCTTGTCCTGAGTTTGACTGCTCCTTGACTTTAATCAATTAGTTTTCGTGTCTCAGGAGTTGTGCCCATTTCGTTTTTTGACCCTGTAACACTTCATCCTGAACCAGCTTTTTCCTTGCATTTACTCATCTGCTTGAACTTTAGTCCGTTCCTTGGGAGCCCTACTGTGGCTATCAGACGCCTCCCTCCCCGGTGTCCCTTCCCAATATTCAACATCCTAAGACCCCTTTTTTTAGGTCACAACGGAACAGCAAGCTTTTTTTCTATGCTTAGATCAGTTTGTTTCCCCATTCTTTTTACTATTCCCCCTTCCATTTTTTCCTCTTTTTCGAACTCTGCCGTTTGATTCAGGATCCATGTATCAAATTCTCGTATTGCCCCCCTTCCTTCATTCATAAACCTGCCCTTCAGGTAGGTCGGCAGCGTTTCCCTGTGCACTTTCTAGGGAACTTCGGCGACGCCAGGCTCCTTCCTTCCAAACCCTCCTTCCCTTGCAACCACTCCTCTGACTGAACCAGTTTATATTTGTGTCTTCCCTCGCCTTTGATCCAAAAGGAATTTTCTCACGTCTCCCCCTCCCATCTATTCACGAAATCGCCCGCGAGCCGGTGTTCACCCCTTTTTCTCCTGCATGACATTCATCTCGACGAAGCCTTCTTCCACCTTTCTCCTTCGCCGGTTCTTCGGCTTTTTGCGACTTGTTGATTTTGTAGGAATATATTTTAATATGGCGATATTCGGCCAAGAGGGTGTCTCCTGAGAGGTCTGGGTTGCGGGCCCTTTGTGGCTTTTGCCATGAAACCCGTTACGCCGGAATTTACCTTTCTGTTCTTCTTCATTGGCTGTCTATTGCGTTCTTTCGGGCGTCGCGCGTTGTTTTTTTCCTTTGTACGTTTCTCCGCCTTGACATAACACGACCCCCGCCCTGTTCTTTTCGTTTTGTCGCCGCGGTTTTGTCTGCCGGCAATTCCGCCCTACTGTCGGCCCTTGTTTAAGAATCCTCTTTATTCCATTGTTGCGATCTTAGCCATTGGAGCTGACTTTTTGTTGCTCCACTGTGGTCACGCAGTTCTCGGGCAGCAGTTGTCTTTTCTTACCTGAGTTTGCGCTCGTCTTGTACCGCCTATTTTTGTTGTTGTTTTTTTCTATGATCAAAATCTCCCCCACCCCCTTTTATTAACCCTACCCTTCCAGCCCCTTCAGTCTAATTCACGTGCACTTTTTCTCCCCCCCCCCCCAAGTTTTTCCTCGTTTTTGTTTGGCTCATGGGCTGTCCACCCCAGCTAGACAATTTCACTCTTCTCTTTTCTGCGCTCCCATGGGCTTACTCTTCATTCTTACTTTGCCTTAGTCCACGAACGACCCTCGTCTTTACATTTTTTCAGCCTTACCGAAACGTTGGACGAGTTGTGATGTCCGCTTCCCTGAACCCCCGATAACTCCCGCCCAACACTCTTCCTCTTCCTCCTTTGCCTCTGTGCCCCTCGCAGATCGCACAGCCTCTTACCACTTTTGACTCCAAGCCTTTTTGAGCAGGTAAATGCTTAATCTGCCCGTTACCAACCGCTCACATTTAGCCGACCCGTCATCTTCGTACTTTCATTTTTAACCAATCCTCGGATCATGTTTAAGTTAGCGGAAGACACAATCCCAGGGAACAGGCATTCACCAGAAAGTCACGCAACCGTTGAATTCGATTTTTTCCGCGTGAAGGCTTTCGTCCCTCTTCGTGCTTTGTGCTTAATTGAAACAAAGCCTCCCGCCTTCTTTCCTTCTTAGTGGAGTATTCATTGTTGGTATTACGTGCGAGTTCTCCCCCTCTTAACCTTTTGGTTAGTTGTCTTGTCTCTTTCACCTCATTTCCAGATTCGGGTTAGCCTATTTCCCCCTTTATACTCCTACCTGGAATCTTCCTGGCGAACAACATTCCCTTCCGCCGTTACTCCTTTCATCTGGTTGTCCCCCACGGGTGTTCTCGCGTTGATATAAGTACTTGTCCAAAAATTCACTTGAATGTTGATGGACTTACTTTCTTTCCCTCCTACCTTCATTTTTCTAACCTCCGCGAATGTGAATCAATAACGGTAAACGCTTCCTTCCTCTCCGTCTCCTCATATTTTCGACGTGCCCGGCAAATTTCCTTTTCCGCTTTGCCTTGTTCTTGGTAACGGGGAGTGAAGCGGTTTGTCTGTTTTTTCCACTCCCGTATTTGGGATCGATAATCTTTTTCCCGCTGAGTTAATCCCCCTTACCCCCTCGAGTTTGTTCAGACCACTTTCTCTTTGGTTTCTCCCCCTTTTTTCCAAAAAACCAGTCTTAACGCGCGAGTTTTCCCTTCTATTTCAGGCCCGAGCCAACTATGAATACGGGAGGACTCCCCTTCCCCACAAAGTCTCACTGGGTTTTTCGATACTTGAGTGCGTCCCTTCTGTGCACTTGACCCCTTCCCCCTGCTCTCGGCCTTTCTGGTGTACTCCCTTCCCCCCTACCCGTGTTTTCTTTTTTCCGGACACCCCCTTTGACCACCGCATTACCCTCCTTCTATCTCCACGCTTTCGGGCATTGGGGCAAGGGATTACCCTTTTGTCCTCTTCTCCCAACCCGGCTCGCTTCCCTCCCTTTCCTTCGGACACCACAAACACTTGTGTCCAGCTGACTTAAGAGGGCGTTCACCGCTATTTGCCCAAAAGCTCATTTGGGGCTTTTTTCTCCCGAAACTCACTTCTTTTTCCGCACCGCAATCCGTCCAGCAGCGAAACCTTGGCCCCCCCCCCACCTTTCCGCAAAAGCCCCGATGTGCTATTTGTCTCTCTATCACCCCCTTTCCCGTTCCTTTTTTTTGGTTTGATGCCTTTGTTGCTTTTGCACTTTCCCTCTGTTTCGCTCGCCTGTGACTTTACTCAGTTTTGATTCGTAAACCTCGGTACCTACCGGCATGTTGAGAGCTTTGGTGAGAAACCTGTTTTTTACACATCCCCGTTACTGCTATGTCGGATTCGTTGAACCCTTTTCCCCCTTTCTCTTGGAAGCCACACTGTCTTGCTTCCTCCTCCTTCTTTGAGTCGTATCTTCCCAGAACACTCTCTCCTACCCCCTTTTTTTCTCTCTGATGTCCTGACCAAGTACGAACGGTATTTTCATTACATCTTTCGCATTTTGAGTCATTTCTTGTTTGTCCGCTGATTTCTTTCCACGTATTTCTCCCCCTCTCCACTCCAGGATTTCCTGTAATAGGGATTGCCAAACCTGGTACTTCTTTTTTCTCGCCCTAACCCCTCTCCCCTTGACCACAATTTGCAAATCTTCATCACATTTCACCCCCCCTTCTTTCTTTCTTTAGAGAGACGACCCCCTCAATCAGAATGATCGACTTTCTCCCCTTTCTTTGTATTTGTACCGTTTTTGATAATTCTTGAATGATTGCAACCCCCCACCCTTCAATTTTTTCTTTTGTGCACGCCGCCCAAGCGCCAAACATG
>Ga0179593_1382940_pt1 | contig 12191 bp, 16 predicted proteins | sample CZODoug2_1_08_16_FD_185931 | JGI IMG/M metagenome (GOLD analysis project Ga0179593, IMG submission 185931) | Vadose zone soil fungal communities from Angelo Coast Range Reserve, California, USA - CZODoug2_1_08_16fungal (PacBio error correction) | ecosystem: Environmental > Terrestrial > Soil >... | reverse complement strand
TTTTACATTTTGTGTTTCATTCCCGTCCGCCGCCGTTCTGCCCTCCATTTCGGGGGGGCCCTTTTCTTGACTTTTTTAATCTTCTTTTGGGTCTCTTTTCCCTATCAACAACGCCCACTTTGTACCTTTCCCCCCCTTGTGGGGGATGTCAACACGGGGGGCCCGGTTCCCCCGAGTTCTGCTTTTTTTCATGTTTGTCCCGAACATTACCAACCTGGTCATCCCCCCGCTACGACGCCGATTTTTTTTTAGTGTCCCCAGTGTCCTCGTTCATTTCCTTTCTCTTGGTTTCGTTTTCGGCAGTTTTTGGGTTTTTCCTTCCTTTTCCTTGGGGTGGACCATGAGTCAACTCCTGAATTAACCCCAGTATATCCCGAGTCTTCGTATGAAATCCTTTTTTCTTCCCCGGGACCCACCCAAACCCCCCCCCCACCCCCCTTCTTTCCACGGACGGGGTGGTGTATCGTTCACACCTTTTCCTAAAAGGGATTTTTTTGTTTGCTATGATTCCTTACCACCCTTCCCCTGCTGGGTCCTTCCACACCCCCCCCCATTTTTGATGTCTCTTTGTGACACTCATGCCTTGAGTTTTGCACAAAGACGCTTCCTGTTGTTCGGGGCACTCCTTTTCCCACGGTCCTTTGTGTCTACACAACTGCCCAAATCCCAATAGGGGATTTTTCGCTGTGCCTTACCATTTTTCACCTTGTACGTGCCTCCGACGGGCCACACGCTCTAACAGAATATCTTCTTTAACAACCTTTGATGTCTTCCTTTTTTCTTAATGGTTGCTGTCTGTCGCGTTCCCTCAGTGGATCCTCTCGAGTGCCAAGTGTGCTGCTAAATATACCAGCCCTCTTCACATTTTTCCCTCTCTGAGTGAGTTCGCTGGTATGTTTCTTTCCAATGTCCTTCCCCCCCTAGTACTGCAGGTTTCTGATTGGGGTTCTTGGCTTTAACGGACATGTGATCTCTTCGCTTCCCCACGACCCTAAGCTTTCGTTCTCGGGATTTAGTAGTTCCGACCCTATGGTGAAAATTTCATTTGGTCGATGGCGTATTATTTTAGGGTTGACCCTGCCACCATTCTCCTCCTCCCTTTTTCTTTTTCCCGTGTTTTTTTTCTTTTCCCTCTGAAACTCTTCTTTTATCCAGATAATTTCGGAGATTGTATTACCTTTTCAATTGGCCCACCCATTCCCCGCTGGAGTTTTGGCTTGTGGAAAACCTGGGGGTTGACTTTCCCCCGCCCGTAGCTCTTTTTTTTTTCAGAGTATTAATCCCATGTTCACCTTCTCTCAAAGGCTCTTGTGGTTGGTACTATTTTCTTCTCCAAGATTGCTCTCTGTGCGGTGTTCCCCTCCCTTTTTCCCCTTCTTCCCTTTCTTTTGGCTTGCCTTTTCCCCCCCAGTTCCCAACGTTTTTCCCCTCTTCCTCCTTACCCAACGGGTCCCTTCACGGCTTTTGAACCGACACTTTCCCTATGCAAGGTCTTTCTCTTCTTTCTCCTTCTTTCGACTTTTTTTCTCCGCGGCTGTTACCTTTCCTCCAGGACTGTCGGATGGGCTGTCCTCATCCTGTCTGTCCTTATGGTTTCTTCGTTCTTCTTCCGTTTCCCCCCGAATTGGGGGCGTCCTTTTGTATTTCTTTATCTTTTGGACTACTTCTCGTTTATCCCCTGACGGACAATTCCGTTTCCACACATTTCGCATGACCAAACAACCTTTTCCTACAGTGTTTTTTGTCGTGTGCTCTTTTTTTCTTCCGGGGCCTTCCCCCGAACTTTTCTCCCCTCCCTTGCCCAGAACCCTGTCGTCAGTTCCTGGTTCAAACGATAGGATATTCAGATTTTTATATATTTTTCCTCCTTTCCATAAATTTTTTTTGATGCCTTTTTGGCTCCTCATCCGTGATTAGTTGTCACCAGGACTGTCACGAAGATTGTTTCCCAGGATTTTCTTTGGCATTTTGCCTCTAGACTTTATGCCCCCTGTTCCTTTTTTCTAGGTGTCTTATCATATCACTCCCGTCCTGGTCCCTTTCATACCCCCCACTCCCTCTTTACCTACCTTCAACCACCCCTCGCACTCGGATCCCCCAAGCCCCTTACATAGACTCAGTTTCCTTTCCCCCCATATAGTTTTGTAGCTATGATTGTTTGAACATCCGTCGAGAAGCCCGTCCCACCTCTTTTCCATAATCGGTCCCAATCCTTTTTTCACCTCGGAATTGTTTTTCCCATCCCCTGCCTAAGTCCCTTTTTTTTACAGGGTTCCCCAAAACGCCCCTTTGGTCGGGACAACGACGACACAGTAGCTTTTCCAACCCTGCTTTTTGTGGTCCCACCTTTTTACAAGCGTTGAGTTTTAATTCGTTGAGTTTTTTTCACCCCTGAAAATTTTCTTTCCCCCCTTTCACCCTGGTTTGGTTTTTTTTGTTGTTTCGTCGACCCTCCCCCCCCCCTGTGTTGGCCCGCTGTTAACAAGGGACGAAGGCTGACTTTCAAACACCCCCCACACTGTCAAGTTCCCCTTTGATTTTTTTTCCACAAGCGCCTTATGGTTTCCTTTTGAGACGGACTCTCTTAAATCACTCCGAACATGCGTTGATGAACCCCCCACCAACAAGAAGTGGCTTTGATGGGTTGTCAACCGACAAGAAGTCGGCTGCTTTGAAATTGTAAGCGTGAGATGGAGCCCAACAGCCTGAGACCTTCGCAATATTTCTTTTAGAACCAACCAAAGCCCGTACGTACGCATGCCACTTGCAGTTCCCCCTCCCCGAATCTTTAACTTTCCGTGACAAATTTTAAGCCCACCCGCACGCCGGGATATTTCTGTTTCCCCTAGGCCTTCCTTTCCCCCTCAATCTTCCTCTTTCCTATTCCATGGGTGTCCCCCAATGTTTCAATCCTGGATCTTTAATTGACGTGCCCCCCTTGTTTCACTTCCGTACGGCTGTGCTGTTGGTCCTCCCCGGCGCCTGACCAGTGCAGGGCACTGCTCCAGGACGCATCTCCACTCCAGGTTCACTTTTTTCAACACCTTGCGTTTTAGGGGGAGAGTTTTTGTTTGGACTTTTGCTTGCCACTCCGTGTATTCCCCCCGAAGAAACACCTTTTTTCCCCCATCCACTCATATGTCATTTTGTACGAGAACCCGGAGCCGTCGATCAGTATCTGCCCTGCCTAGGTGACCCCCGCCCGCAGTATCTTTCTTGGTCCCGTCCTCGTTGTGATGGTTTACTCTATTCCCCCCCAAGTGGCAAGAAGGAAAAGCTCAACTCTTATAGGTTTCCTTTTTTCTTTCCACCCCCCCCGCCCTTTTTTTCCCGTCTTTCCTTAGTAAGCATTTTTACTTCCACCCCGGGCCCTTCCCCGGTTTCCTTTGTGGTGCTCTCAAGCGCCCCTTCGTCTCCCAAGCCATTTTTTTGATGTTATTTACTAGAAAAGTAAATGAGGTTTCTTGTTATCGCAACGGACCTCGGAACGGTGGGTATTCTTTTTTACGGTTTCTCCAGTGGGCACCCCATAGTTTACATTGGGCACCGCACCACTTTTCTTCGACGCACAATTCTTAGCTTCATAGATTTGTCCGTGGGAAGCTCTTGTCCTTGTAGTTCCCAGGCGGCGGTCATTCCTCAGCGTTTGACCCCCCGTGTTTGGTTTTTTGACCCTTTCCCTCCAACTTTTTCCCCAAACCTCTTAGCCATTTCCCCGGCTTGCCCGTTTTCCCCTTGACCTTCCCCCCCCCCATTGCGTTCCTTTTTATCCCCCCCCACGATCCCCTGTAAGGGCCACCGTTTGCCTCCTTCAAATCTTTGTGGGTCTTCACCACCAGTTAAAGGCCTAACTCATTTTCCCTTTTTTACCTTTTGAACATATTTCCCTCCCTTACCCGTTGACCATGTTCCGCTTATTTGTAGAGAGTTCCTTCAAGTGGACTCCAATCGTTTCCCTTAGTTTTGGGGGTGCACCAAATCGACGTGCAAGCCTTACCCCGCAACTTTTTTTCCTTCTTTCCTAGGGATTTCCTTTTTTTTTAAGTCCCCCAAACGGTTGGTTTTATCTTTAGGGTTTCTCTTTTTGTCTGTTTTATTTTTTCCTTCTTAAATGGTGCGTTTGATTCGCATTGAGGTCGTTTGGGGAATCGTTGTTGTATTTTTACAGCTCCCGCTCTCTAAGCTATCTTTTTGCTGGTAATCCGCTGCTTCAACTTAGGCCCGCATGGGTACAGCACACGGGTTAGCGGCGTTTTAACAGACATTGAGGGAAATCTCCCAACCCGAGGCTCCGGACGGCCTTGGGTGGACACTACCTTCGAAGTTTGGATCACCTCCTCCAACAAGAGAGCTTGGTCCCCCCAGTTTTCGTGTCAGGTTAGTATAGACATATCGATCATGTCACATTGCCTCATTGTTTTCTCAGCGGCCCTCATCGTCACCCCGGTCCTTCGGATTTTCCCAGAAAGTCTGCCCCTTCCCGCCAGCAAGCTTGCCCTTACGGGGTACTAACGAAGCGTCACGCGTTTCCGGATGACCACGAAGAGCGGACTGGAGCCCAATCACGTCACTTAAACTTGCAGTAATGAATACAAAAATTCTTTTTTTTTTTTTTTCTTTTTCTACCCCCCGGTTAGGCTAACGTCCCCTTCGCTGATGGCATTTTTGTTGCCCTCAACCACGTTGTCAGCTGTACCAAGGATCCTCCAAGGTGGTCCTTTTCCCCTGGAGTGTCCATCGTACAGGGAGTCTCTCCCCCCAACCCAAGCGAACCATTTGACCATCGGGGCTTATGAGTTTAATTCATTTTTTCCTACCGAATCCTTGGGTCCATTGCTCGTTTTAATGTTTTACTGGTACGTCTTTCCCCGTGGTTTTTTTATTTTCCCCCGGTTTTTTTCACACTCTACCGTTTAGCACATAGCCCCCTTCCCCCCCCCACACTTTCCTTTTCCCCGGGGCGGTAGCCCCCCCCGTTCCGGTTTTTTGTTTTGACCCGAGCCATCTTTTTAGCTTTCGCCCTCCTAGCCATTGGCCCGTCAAATGAGTTTCTGGAATGTTGCAATGGGAAAGCCGGGGCCGAGACTCTGTTAAAAAAAACACGGGCGTTAGCCGGTCTGTGCAACCGCCCATTTACCCCAACGGTTTCTGTTTTCTTTCTATTTCCTCATTTTCTTGTTGTCGTTTGAGTCTGTTGCTTATTAAAAGTGGTTATTGATTTCCCACATGCTTCCACTCCGGCATTTTTCTTGCTCCTCTCTCCTCGCCTTCGATGGAGTTTTTTCTTGTGCGGTCCTGCCTTGCCCAAAAAAACCCTTACTCCCCCACACTTTGACGGGGTCGACCTTCAGTTTTACAGGTCTTTTCGTTTCCTGCCTTTCCCCCATTAGTTGCGGATTTTTTTTTTCCCCTTCACAGCACAATACTCCCCCTTTCCATTACCATCTTTTCCCCCCTGGCAATCGGGTTTATTTGTTCAAGATCCGGTCCCAGCCTCCTTGTCCTGTTGTTGTGTTTTCTACTGACGATACCCCCTAACCCTTTTCCGGCGGTTTCAAAGTGTAACCCCCCACCCTGTCGTTTTTGAGTTGCCCACAACCTTCCCTGAACCGGGACTTTATCCCATCCGGGTCTTCACCACGTTTTGCTAACACCTCCAATTGGAATTTTCCACAAAACCTTCCCCTTTCGTTATTTTGATCACCCCTCTTCCCAGGGTATTTTAGTCTTGTCTGGGCTGGTTGTTCCCAATGTTCATTTCTCCTGTTGGTGGAATCTCCCTGTAGACCATGGGCATTTTCCTTGCTCGCTTTTGTCCCTCTATAAACCCGGGAGTTGTTTCAAACTGATCCCCATCCGCGTGGGTTTGCCCTCTTTGCTTTTTCAAACTCCCCCACTCAATCCCCGTCCCCCCGCTCGTTGCCCCGACTCGGATGCCTCTGTCCAACCGGCCTGTTGCCAAATTCCCAGAGTTACCCCCCCTTGTCAACCTCTCTGATCAAAAGGAAGCCCGCCTTTCCAACTTTCTTTCCCCAGATGCTTAACCCCCGCTCCAAACCCCACCGGTGAAGGCTTTTGTCCTCCACCCCCTTTCTTTTTCCTTGCGTTTGTTAGGATGAGCCCCGCTTTTTTAACAAACCCTCACACGGCAACTTGCGCCCCTGTACGCCATCCAAAGCAATAGGTAGTCCCTTTTACCTTTCTTTTCTTTACGAGTGGCCCCCCAATCAGTTTTTCACCCGGGATGTTTTCCTGCCCCTGTTCGGAGCTTTAACAATTTTTCTCCCTGGAGGTGTTTTTCCTTGGTTCAAAGATACCCCCCCCGCGTAAAGCCCCCACTTGTTCTTTACGTCCCAAAATGCGGGAGACTGCCTTTCTTTTCTCAACTGCCTTCAAATGTTCACCCCCCTAATGCCTGATCGCCCTTCAGCCAGGTCATAAGCCTTTCCCGTAATATTTTTTCTGGGGGTCTTGTTTTCTCTTGACCCTTGTTGTTCCCTGTCTTAACTCATTACCCCCGTTATTAGGCTCGTTTCTCATCAGACCATTTCTAGTTCCCACAACAAATACCACCAAAAATGACGGTCACCCGGTCTTGAGCCACAGTTCCACTTCCAGGTTTGGATCCTTTCTTCACCCCCCCCCCCCAATGAAGACGTTTCGTGACATTCCTTTGATGCCTTCGTTTTCCCTCGCACTTTCAATAATCCGTCTGCGAAACCAAGCCTTTTCCGTCCTCTTGGTGCTGGAGATCCCGGTGCGGTTCGCCGCCCACCAGGCAACAGTCCTTTGCTTTTTTTTAGTGTCGTTTCGTATACCGGCGGGCCACAGATTCTCCTTAGCAGTCCTTCTTTCCCCCATGGATTGTCTGATTTCTGACCTTTGAGGTGAGGTGCTGTTTTTCGTATGGTTTCCTTTCCCTTATTCTCGTTTTTGTCCCGTTTTTGGGCTGATTCCTATACTTTATTTCCACTTTGCACGTCCCCTTTCTATGTCCCTCAGGCAAAACGATAACCCCCTGCATTGCGTCAAGCCCAAGGCCCTTTATTATGATTGTTACTCTTTTAGGCCCCAGGTCTTTTGGGAGCGAGGTCCTTAAACACACGCCATGACACCCGCTCTTGTCCCCGTAAGGAGGAGGTTTTTTAGTAAAGTTTTCCCCCCGACCCAACCGTGTTTTATGTCATTTTTTGAGTACGAATATGTTTCCCTTCCATACTATTTTTGCCGTTTATTTCAACTTTTCCAAACCTTTTCTTTTTGGGGCCTCATGTCGCTGTAGATTTTTCTTCCTTAACTTTGAACCATCCCCCTTCGGCGGTGTCCGTGCCTTCGTTGTTCTTACAGAAGCCCGGCAGCTTGACAGACTGGTCTTCATCGGGGAATTTTTTAGACCCTGGTCAGTGTTTACTCATTTCGTTGCTCCCAACCTGACATTTTCACCTGTGTAACCACCTGTTCGACCGCCCTGACTTGGGCTTGTTTATGTTTTTTCCCCCCCCCCCCCGTGTTTTTTTCAAGCCCAAACGTGAGACTGGTTCTGGGGTCCTTTTGAGGGGGCGGGTCTGGTAAAACCTACAAATTTTTATGCCCACAACACCACCACCTCACTGAGTTCAGGTCTAGTCCTTTTTGCTTTGACTCCCCGGTTTTTCTTGTCCAGCCTGCGTCAACCCTTTTTTTCCTTCTGGCCTGCACTGAGTTCTCTGTTCGGCCCTTTTCCCGTCTTTTTCCCCGGTTGACGTAGTGGCCCTGGTCGTTGTGTCTCTATCCCATGACTTTGAGCCTGAGTAACCTAAACACCACCTTCTTTTCCCGGGGGGGGCTTGTTCGGATTCCCCCACACATTCATTTCAGCCTTCCAACTTCAATCTTTCGTCAGTCTTTTTTGTTTTTGTCCCCAGCCTTAGGTATTTCTCATTCATCCTCTTCCCCCTCCTCCTTCCCCTTTTTTTGTTGTTTTTTCTCGATAAATCAGCATTGGCCCCCTCCTCAATTACAAAGTGTGCCTATTTTTTTATTTAGTTGGGGTACTTCCTTGGGATAGTTTTCGCCTCGCATCCCCTCCCCCCCTGCACTGAAAGTACAGTGTATTTTCCCCTTTAAGACAGTTTTTAGACCCACCCCAAGAGGAATCGTTTCTACCTTCCGCAACTCCCTTCTGTTTATCTTTTTTACCACCCACAGGCCGCCATTCTTTCCCAACCGGGACCCTGCCCAAACCCCTTCACCCTTTTATTCTTTGTTCATACTCCTTCCTTCCCGCTAGCTTTGACAACCTCGTTTTTTTTGACTCCCCGTCTTTATTTTGGCCAGAACTTCAGGCAAAGATTGAAGTGCCCAGATAGGGACCTAGGCATTATCGTGGAACATTGTCCCGGTGACAAAACCGCCCCGGCCCCTTGGGACATAGTCCCGGAAAGTTTTTCTTTTGTTAGGCCCCCCCGCCGCCCCCACACATCCGTTCTCCGCTTCCACCCCCCCCCCGTCACCACCGAACAGAGTTTTTTCCCGCATTAGGCTTTCAGTGTTTTTTGCACGTAAAATTCTTTTGTCGGAACATCCCCCTGGGGGCATGCCCCCACGGGCGTTAGGAGCGTCTTCAGGAGTTGCTCGTTTTGGTACCCCCTGGACACCAAAGTCCCGTTGGAACCAACATGTGCTGAACCAAGGACCGCACTTAGAACCTCCCATGGCCACGGTTGTTTCCAATTGTACATTTTCTGACGACACGCTCCGCATTTGGCTGGACCCACACCACAACTTTTTCCGGTTTGATCCGCCATTACCGCCAGCGAAGGTCGGAGATGGTGAAACCGCCCCTACTCCAATCGCTTAAAGAAACTTTCTCTTTCTCCCCCAGCCCCACCAAGTAAACTGCCCCCGTTTTGACGTATCGGCCCCCCCCGGATTGGCAGGCCTCCTCCCCCTCTCAACCGGGGCAAGTCCCCTCCCCCCCATGACGCCCAGCCCAGTGTACTATTGGTTTCACTTCCCTTTTACCACGCCCGGCTTAATTCCCCCCGACCCATTGGCAAACCCCTTTTTCCCATTCTTCTATTTGATTCCATCCCCCAGTGCCACCTCGTGTCCCCCCCCCCGCTTAAGTAAGGCCCCCCGTGCAAACCCCGTTTTGCCCGGTCATGCTCCCATTCCTCTCAATCAGGCCCCTTTTTCCTCCAATGGTTCCCCCAATGACCCCTTCTTCTAGTTCTGAATGGTGGCGTCCGTGCTGCCTTTAGATCCCCCCGTCAGCCCGCCCAAGCCAGTCATCCGTCCTTTTGCCGTGCGAGAAGCATTACCCACGGCCATAGAGCTATACAAACCCCCACCACTCCCTTCCCCAACCACAAGTTCAACGGCGCCACACAATGTCCCCCCCCCAGAGTATTCGTGAAGAGGATTACCCCCAAAGGACCTGTGCCAAAGAATCCCTGTTCCAATGGGTTTGGAGGGAGCATGCTTGGAATCGCGGTTTTGACGTACGTCTGATCAAGTACCCAGTGGTCCGGGACGGGTCGTTCCTTCCGACCGAACCCTTGTTTTTCCAACGAATTTCCCCGTTTCTGAGAGCGCCCCCAATGAGGCCTGTCCTCTTTCCCCTTCGTATCCAAGTGTCGCCAATCGTTGGTCCCTCCAATGGTAAATTTCTCTCAACACATTGCACCCCCAGTGTTTCCCCAACCCCATTGAGCTTTCCCCCTAAATTTCAGAACCCAAAAATGCGGCTACTTCCTCCCCATGGCGGAAAGGTTTATGCTGGCTCCCAATTGATGCTGTCGTGACTCCATGGACCCCGGTGTGTAAACTTTTTTTGTCACCTTTCCCCCCCACTACCAAGGGCTTGCCCCGAGTGCCCCCCCCCATTTGTGGGGACATCCCCCCACAATGGCTTTTCGGAACTTTTATGTTTTTTTTCACCAACCTTCCCCCCCCGTTGCCGGGAAGCGTGGGTGGCTTCTGACCTTTGCCGGGCTCGACACCCCATTCCCACCTTTGTTGACCCCCTCCTTCACTGAGTGTTGCCCCACTCTTACGACGACATTTCCTTGCTACCTAGTTCGTGTTGGGGTGGGCTCCCAGGGGTTCCAAGCCTTCTTAGGGGGTTCCTTTTGTCGAGCGTCGTCCCCTGTCTCCACTTACCGTTGAAAAGTCCCTGCGTTTTTTCTTCAAATGTGCTTCCTTGGGGTTTTTTCTTTTTTTGAGCTTGGCCTCTGGCTGCTGTGCCTAAAAATGCCTTGTTTTTTGTTCAAGATGATTTGGCGGTTTTGGCTTTTTGCGGGTTTTGGCCGGGTTCTTCGGATTTCTTTCGAGGTTGTATATGTTGCCCCATGAACCCGCCTCGGGATTGATGGTGCGTTTTTTGAGCCCCCCCCGACCACACCAGCGTCTTTTGGTCACTACCTTTTTGGCACCCTAGGGCCCTTTTTTCTATCGGAATTCCCCCTTTTTGGTTCAGACAATTGGCCCTGCCCTAGCCGCCCTGGTGTCCCCCCCCCACCATTGATGGCCTTTTCACCGAACCGTGTTTTTTTTTTTCCCCCCGCTGACCCCCTACCAAAGAAGCATTGTCTCGTCTTTTTTCCCCACCAAAGAGTGCCTCCCGGAAAGTCTTCACTTGTTCCCTCCTTCGTTTTTTTAAATGTAGTCCCGTTTTAGGTGCAATTCAAACTGTTTTGAAGCCCCTGGGGCTTCAAGTCCCTTGCTTCGTCCCGAAGTTTTTGGCACTATTTAAAACCGCATTTGTACCCCAGTTTGGCCAGCCATTTCCGTTGTTTAGCTTTGTTTCCCCGTTTTTTCTTCCCAGGTCTCGAAGGCAACCCCAACCCCAAATTTTGTGAAACTGTGTTTTCGCCATCGTTCTTTGTTCACGGGCACCCTTTTGTCTTGGAATGATCTCAGGGGACTTGGATGTGTGTTTGGTGATGTGGCGGTATGTGTTTGGAAAAATTTCACGAAGGGCTGGGTTTTTTACTTCAGGTTTTACCCCTCACCCCCATAAGTTTTTTTCAACGGTTTGCGAAAGTCGGTTGGATTTTTGGTCCACGCTGGGTCATCTTCGCGTGCTTGCCCTCCGTCGACAAGTCATTCCCCAATCCCCTCGGTCGGATGCCCCCCCCGAGGCCCGGAGATGTTTTGTTGCGCGGGCTTTAAACCCCCCCCTTTTTAAAACCAGCACAACCGGCCGGGCTCTTGAGCAAAGTTATTTTTGACCCCCCCCCAACCTATGCACCACCTCCTTTCTTTCATAGCTGTTAGTTTTTTTTGTCCTGTTTTCTTTCTTTTTTTTAATACAATTGTGGCCCCTCCCCCCTGTCTTTTTTCCCCGTGCCCCGCCCCCCTTTTTTTATGCGCGATTTCCTTGACCCAGTCACTAGGGGGGGGGTTTTTTCCCGGTTTTTTTCTGGCTTCTGACCGGGCCAATCTTAACACCTTCCCTTGTCCCGCATCGGTGGGGTGGGCGAACATTTTCCCGTGGAACAGTGCATGTTTCGGCGAAGTCTTCACGTCGCGTGCGAGTTTGGAACAATTCCACCTCCCAATTAACTCCACATCCCCCCAATGTCCTTACAACTCTTTGTCCCATGACTGCTTTTTTTTCCCGCCTTCAAGTATCCGCTTCCCCAATGTTCCGCCCCGTTTTTCATCACTTTTTGCCTTTTTCTTTCCAACGCACCTGCGGCCTTCTTTGGCACTTGTAGTCCCACCCTTTCGTTTTTTTGCGGATTAAACCCTGTGCCCCCGCGCACGGACTTTAGTTTTTTGCCCTGAGTCGTCCCCAAGTTTTGCTACTTCACCCGCCCCCCAACTTCCTATTTCTTGTTTATTCTTCCCCCCATCTTCTGTGAGTGAACATTGGACGGCTTATGTTCACCTTGTCAGGGACGCCGGTTCGGTTTCCGTGGCTTTTTAGCCGATTGGTTGTGTCCCGTTTTTTTTTGCGGCTGAGCCAGGGGAACTTTTTTCTGACCTTGCAGTCGATATGTCAACTTTTCCGATGGTGTCCCAATGTTTTATCCCCATTTGGCGTTTGGGTTTCCCGTGATGTTTTTCCACCCCCCCCTCCCATCACCTTTCCCCCCCTGACTAGGGTTCCCCTGACTCGGATTATTTGAGTACATCCCCGGGCGCAAGCACAGCAAACCCCCATTCCCCAGTTTTTTTTTCACGTACTGCGTGTGAAGAAAGAT
>Ga0179593_1279399_pt1 | contig 12191 bp, 23 predicted proteins | sample CZODoug2_1_08_16_FD_185931 | JGI IMG/M metagenome (GOLD analysis project Ga0179593, IMG submission 185931) | Vadose zone soil fungal communities from Angelo Coast Range Reserve, California, USA - CZODoug2_1_08_16fungal (PacBio error correction) | ecosystem: Environmental > Terrestrial > Soil >... | reverse complement strand
CGTTCGTTTGGGCTTCTTCGACCTCTGCTGGAAAATCAGAACCCGTTCCGTTGGAACAGGTTGCCCTTCTTTTCCCTTTTTTTCCCTTGTTTTGTGTGAATTTCCAGGTGTGCTCAGGCGTTGCATCTTTATAGTTTTTTCCCCCCGCACTTTTAGGGTTACCCGACTCTGGCCAGGGATGTGGTTCCACTCTTCAAAGGTGCTCGATTTCTTTTCTCTTTCCTTCAGTAAAGTTTGCCCCCCTGCGAGCGACGCCGTTCTTATCGTCGGGAATCTGTGCCACGTACACCCGGTCAATTGGGACTCCCGTCCACTTTTTCTCTCATCCGTCTCTCTTTGGCCCGCGTTTTTTTTCTTTCTTCGCTGTAACATCTCCCTCCCTCCCTGATCCTTATACAAATATTGACCCGTGAAGCCGTTGACCCCCAGGACAATCAGCGCTGCCTTCGTTAAACAATCACTTTCCCCCTCCTTTTTTTCCCGCGGTGAAAGTAATGTCGCTTTCTTCCCTACATCAAGGACCCTAGATTTCACCACCGACAAATTCCTTTTTTCCACACCAACCTTCAGCCCCACAACTTCATTTGGGGGTCTTAGATGTTTGATTATTACCCTGCCTCATCTCCGTCCGGGCGCTTTCTTCCTTTCACATTGAACTGACCTGGTTGAAAACTTTTTTTTAACCAGTAACCCCCATTCTCAATATCCATTGTATCTCATGAGACTCCCCAAGTTTAGCCATTTGTTATAAAATCCTTGGTCTCGAACTTTCCCGATTTTCTGATCTTCTCCCCCCCTCCTTTCTGGGTTTGTCCCCTGTCACCCCTAAATTTTAACCCAGTTGATCCTTCAAATTGCCATCTCTTCCCGGTTTGTTTTTTTCCCCTGGGCGGGGTTTCCCCTTTACCCCTTTTCTCTTTCCCCCCTCGTTTTGCAGCCACCAACTCCCCCCACGTTTTGTGTGAATCAACTCACCCCCGAGCTCCTTGCACGCCCACCGTTCATCAGTTCACCCTTCCAGTTTTCATGTTTTATCGTTCCCTTGTTCCACCCCACCCCGGCGTCCCCAGACTTCAATTTAACCATTTTTTTCACGGCAACCGTAAAGACGCAGTTTCTTTCTCTGCCGGTGCCTTTGTACTGTTTTGAAATCCCCCAGCAAATTTCCTTTTTCCCCCCCCGTTGGGTGGCAAAATTTTTGCAACTTTTAAATGGCCATTTCCCCATGGTTGAGTTTTTCTGGTTGTACCTTTTTTTCCCCTGCTGGTGTGTGGGCGTGGTTTTGCACGTACCCTTGCTTTCTTTGTTACTTTTCCCGGCGACTTTCTTAACAATGAAATTTTATCCTCCACCCCCCCCCTTTTCCAGGGTTATGTTGGTACTCCGGACAAGTTTTACCCGGGCCCGGGCCCTCTTGGGCAGTTCAATTGCAGTCCTTCAGAAAAGCAATTTCCCATCATTCCCCTTCCCCCTGATCCCCCCCCCCTTGCTTGGGGTTTTTTCCTGCACACTTCTTTTCTCCGTCCTTCTTTACACCATCAGACCCTGTGGTCTTTGGTACCCCTTTCACGTGTGTCCATCTCTTCTAACGCTTCGTTTATTTTCGTGTGCTTCCTTTCCACGAACCCCTCTTTTTTTCTGCGTTGGAATAACAGTGCTTTTTCTTTTCTGATACTTTTTCTTTGTCATCCTACTGGTGGTTTGGCCTGGCCATTGCGTTTCTTTCTCCCCCATTTGCAGCCTCCCCTGCTCTTTCCTTCACTGTCCAATTTGTTTGACCCCCATTCTCGCCGGGAAACCAACCTGCTGGCCCCACACAACATCGAGTCCCTTTTGTCCTTTGTTCCATCGCGGTTTAGCTTGGACCGGACACCTTACCCCCTCTTTTTCCAGTTTGCGTGTCCAACCTGTCGCCACTCAAAACCTGGATTGGTCCCAATTCCTTTTTTCCTCTTGCTACACGAGCCTTCCAGCTTCCGCTGGCAGATTTTTTCGGGCGCCTTTCGTAATCTGCTGGTTTGCTTGCCCCCCCCCCTTTTCCGTAAAAGCAACCCAAGACCTTGCGGTTACACCCCATTTTGGTATTTTTCCCCCTTATGCTCACAGACCAACCCCCCGAGCCCCTGTTTCCCTCCCCGAAAGAGGCACACATTTCTATTGCCTCCGCCCTCCCACAGCTTTAAGTTTCACGTTACATATTTTTCAGCTTCCCCTTCGTCCCGTCCGATTAAGACCGTTCACCATTTACTCGGTCCGATTCGCCCCCAAGATCTCGATACTGTTCAGCCCCACGACTTCCTTTTCCCCCTTGAACCTTTTCACTGTTTTTTTTCCCCAGCTCCCTTTTAGTTTATTTATATTCTCCTCGCGACTTCCCCCCGACCTTGGGTTAATTCTGAACAACTGAACGGGCGATTTGATGGTCTGTCCCTTTTCCCTGCCAATTCCCTTCCTATTCACTGTTTATTTTCTTTGATCAACCCATGCACTTTAGTTGTCGGCCACCTCTTCCGCCATCGTCTTTCAATTCGATTCTGGCCGTTTCTTTTTTCCTTTCCTAGCGTCGACTTTTCCCGTCCCATCCGCCCTCACATTCTCTCCCTACAACCCGGATTTCTCGATTCGGCCATCCCCCCCGTTTTTCCCCCGTTTATCCCCCCAGAGTTCCCTTGACCCGGCCCCCCCAGTTTTCGACTTTTGGCCTCTCTCTTTCGAGTTCATCAGTGCTCCTTTCTTCCACCTTTTTTTTTCTTTCTTGTTTTGTTGGGCTCTTTCCTTTTTTCCCTTTTCCTAATCTCCGTTGTTTTTCTTTTTTTTCTAGAGGATTTTTCTCGGCCAATTCTTGTTCCCCACCTCATTAAGTCCAGAACTTTCTGCCGATTATGTCTAAAAGCTTCCAAGTCGTTTCTTAACCGCCCCCCTGGCTTTTTTTTCCGTACTTCTTATCCCTTCCCCAAACCCAGGGACGGCACATGTCCCCCCGTTTCCCCTCCTGCTTTGTTCTGTATTTGTTTATTGCTCTTGGGATTTCCTTAGGTCGATCGCGTGGCACAGCACATCCTTCGACTCGGGAATAACAGTTTTTTGAGCCGTGATTGCTTTGCAGCTGAAATTGGCGTGCCTTGGCGTCGTCGCCCACTACAATTTTCGAGTGCCTTGCAGCCTTTTGCCACTTCCCCATCTGCGTTCAAGTTTTTCTTTATTAAAACTCCAAGGTTTTCCCTCTTTCTCCGAGATCCACTGGGATACGTCTCCTACCCCTTGAAGTTCCAACAACCCCTTTATGTTCAGGGTATTGTCAGCTTGTCTTTTTGTGCTTGTCCAGTATCGATTTTTTTGTTCGGTTCCCGGCTTGTGGTAGGGATTTTTTATTGGCTTTTATCTCTTTTTAACAATTCAGTGTTGCTTCATCCCTATTTTAAGTTACGTCCAGAGTCTTTGAGCTCGGTGGCGCATCCTTTTTGCCCCCCTCTTTCGGCAATCTTGACAATTGCCCCTTTTTTTTCCCTTGAGTACCACTTTTGCCTTTTTGAAAATCCTCCCCCCCTCCGCTTCTTTGTTTGTAGCCTTCCAGTTGAGTTTGCCTCACCCCCAACGTCCTCGGCTCCTTTTCCTTTCGTCTTGTTCCCTTTCACCAAATTCTGCCCAGCGTCCGGATCGTTTTTTTTTTTTCTCGTTACTCGGAATGTGAACGGATGGGCCTTTTTCTAATTGTTTTTGCGCCCACCCCACAACCCTTGGAAACGAAGGTTCCCCCTACCCACGTTTCTTTTCTTTGTCCCCTTCCTTTTGTTTCTTGCAAACCCAAGCTTGTTTTTTTTTTTTCTTTTTTTTTTACCGTGGTTTTTTGTTTGCAGCTTCCCCGTGGCGTTTTCATTTTTTTTTCCTGCAGAGGTTTACAGAATGTTCAAGATGACAGTTCTTTTCCCCCCCTTGCTTTTTTCGCACGCACCCCGTCAAAATTTTCTGTTTTTTACACTTTTCTTTTGATTGCCCGTTGCCGTTTTACCCCTCCCCAGTGCTGACGACCGTTAAGACGATTTCGGCCCCGATTCCCATGCCGAAAATAACCGAACGCTTTTGCTTTTCCCCCCCCCGTCCTTTCTCGTGGGGTTTTTTTTTTTTTTCTGGTACGCTCCCCTTATGATTGGTTCCGCATCCGTGTCTCAGAACGGATCCTCCGGCTTGGTCCCGGCAACCCCCCCCAGTGCTGTGTTTATTTTCCCCCCCTGCCCTTTGCTTCTTCTTCATTTCCTTTTTAAAAGCCCGGGCCTGGTTCAACTTTTCCGTTGTGGAATATTCCCAGACGCCTTTGTTCCTTTGTGCTTCGGCTTCATTTTCTTTATTTTGACCAGTCTTATTTTTTTTTTTTTGATCCCTATCCCCCTTTTGTGTTTTCGGGTCCCCTTTTCCCCCCCCGTCCCCCATTTTGAAAATTTCGAAACCCCTCTTTCTTATTTTGGACCATTGTTAAATTCCTTTACATTTGATTTTGCCCCGACCCCGATTCTGTCTGCCATTCTTCGGTGCCCCCTTCCGTTACTCCCCATCGCAAACTGACTTTCCTTTACTTGTTCCTTTTTTTTGGTTTTTAACAAATTTTTGGTATACGTTCTTCCCCCCCCCCCACCCTTTCCACTGGTTTTACCGTGGGCTTTTTACTCCATTGCCTTTTTATTTACCCCTATTTTTCTTTCGCGTATTTTGACCCGGCTCAGTTCATTAGTTTTTTTTTTTGGACCACTTGTACTTTTTTCTTTTTCCCCTTCAAAACTGGAGAGTTGTGGTGACGTTGATGTCGTGGCCGTGTCCCCCCCCCCGTTTTCTCCCGTTCCGGGCTACGTGGCTTTACCCCCTCCCTCTTTTTTTTTTCCCCTTTTTTCGGGAAATGATTTACTTTGCCTCATTTAACACACCTGCAATCGGGCTTTCATCTCGAAACACCCTGGTTGGTCTATCGAACTGATCCCGTCTACCATGAGTTATAAACCCTTGTGCTAAACTTTATGGCTTTTCTCCTTTCTTGGCTGTTTTGAAGGCCACCCTGGGTGTCCTCTTTTTAACCAACCCCAAGGGGTTCCAATTTTCGTTTTTTTTCTTTGCACCACAAAGTTGAAGTCATCAGTCCCCCCGCGTCTCGGTAATCCCAATTTTGGATCTCTGGAGCCCCCCATTTTGCTTGTTGAGTTTTTTGAGGCTCCTTGTTCGTTTCTTTTTTTTTTCTGAGTTTTTTTTTTTTTTTTTTGTCTTGTTGCCGGGGCTGCGAACCTTATTTTCTCTGTCCTTTTTTAAAGCTTCCCTTTGTATGACCCCTTTGGCCATTGCATTCTTCTTTTCCTTCCCCTCCAGAGTTTTCTCTGGGTTTTGCGGTTTTGGGCTGGGTATAATTTTTTCGGCTTTTCCTTTGGGCTTCTCGCGCGATTCCCCCTTAACACCCCTGCTTCCCCCCCCCACCCCCCCTCCCTAAGCCCGCGGACGGATGCAATTCTTTTTTCGGTTCCACAGTTGACCGTTTTTTCCTGGTTGTTAACGTTTTAGCTCATTTTTTTCGCCCCTGGTGACACACTTTTTGCCTCTCCTGCCCGGTGGTTTCAAAATCTTTTTCTGGAATGCTTGGCGGATCGCCCATCCACTTTTGTATTTTTGTTTTTTTTGAGCATTTTTTCAGTTTTGCCCTTCGTTCCATCTTTTTTTCTTTCTAGACTGGTCGGTTTTCCAACTGATCCCATATTTTCTTTGGGTCCCCACCTATTCTCTAGCGTTTTAACTGGCACTTTTCCCTCCCCCCTTCCCCGTCTTCGCGCTGGGCAATTGGTTCGTCCCCCCCAGTTTTTTTTTTATTTTTTCCAACCTGCTCCCCGCTTTTCCCTTTCAAATGAAATTTGCCACTGCTTCCCCCACTTTTCTGGCACTTCAACTGCTTCAACCACCCGCAACAAAGTGGGTCACCCAATATTTTCCCCCCTTTTTTTCTCCTTCTTGTTTGTGTGTTGGAGATCTTGTGGGTCCACTTGATTGCCGGCTTGCCCCCCTGTCTGTCTGTCCAACATTCTTTTTTTTTTTCCGAACTCATCCCAGTTGGTGCCCCGGCACTCGGCCAATTTTTTTTCTCGTGCCTGAGCACTTTGGGTTTTTTGAGGACGTTCCATTTCCTCCCACTCTTTTTTTTTTGCTTTTCCATGTTCCTTTCCCAGTCCAGTTCTCGACAACTACTCTTGCCAGTTTGTTTCTCCAAACTCGCTCCGATTTCTTTTTTTTTGGTTCCGGATCCGCGCATCGCAAAGCTTTGCCCACAGCGCGTCGAAGGTTGTTCCTTGGTCCGGGCTAAATAGCTGTGACACGGTAAACTGCTGTTTACTTTCCCGTGCCCTTCTACTTTTTCTCGTCCTTTGTCTTTGTCGGTGGCGCTTTGTTTCTGATTTTGTTTCAGCTTTTTTCAAACTGATTCAGTTCTGCTTGATCATTATACAAACTCTCCCCCCGACCAAACCGTTCCACCGATTAACCTTTTGTGTTGTGACACAGTTTTCGCTGCAAGTCTTCCCCTACCTGTGTCCTTTAATTTTCACCCCCCCCCCTCTCCGAGATAAATCTGCCTTTCGGGGACATTTTCCAGACTGACGTCCTCCCCCAAGCAACCGACACCCCCGCCAAAACCCGATGGGCTCGCGCTTTTTCGATTTGATTACACCCCCCCTCCTTCCCTTTTTTTTCCCTTTGTCTGCTTTTTATTTTCCAACTTTCACACCCGACCTGTCCCCTTTAACCCCACCAGCCTAACCCCAGTCCCCAAATATCCCATCCGTTCAGGAGAATCCAACTGTGCAATGGTTATAACTTTTGTTTAGCGCCCTTCCTTTCTATCCAAGAGGTTTTCAGACCCATTTTTTCCGCCCCTCCTTTCCGGGTTTTTCAATGCGGTATTCCTTACCCCCCTCGTTTTCTTTCTGAGAGTACCGCCTTTCTCTTTCGCCCGGCGTTACAATTAGTACGTCCCCCCCTTGGACGGAAATCCTCGTCCCACCCCTCCCTTTTTTGTCTTCCCCTACCAAGGGCTTCGTTCCCTACCTTCGCCTTTTCCCCAGACGATCGTGTGCTTTCCCTGAACACTGGTACATCAAGGAATGACTCCCCCCCACATTCTGTTATGCCTGTAAAACAAGTTTTCCCCCTTGTTCCCCTACCTTTGTCATTAACCCCGAAATGTTATCTCCAATTCCCTTTTTCGGTCTTTGATGCAGTTGTTGCCCCTGTTCCTTCTTCATTTCCGAAATTATGACCAACAGGTTAGGGTTGCTGTATTGTCTTCCCTGCCCATGCATTTACATTGTCTGACCCTAGTTTTTTTTTTGAAACTTTTTCCCCCTTTGACATTTTCCCTCCAGCTTCTTTCTCAGCGGTTAACGAATTATTGCCCTCCCCCACTCACCCTTTTTGTGTTGCTTTATTTCCCCGTACCCAGTTTCCTTCTGGTGCGGCCCTTGAACCTGCCTTCAATTGGCCGCAACGGTGTTGTCATACTTTGCCCAATTTCTCTACCCCCCCAGTTTTTTTTTTCCTTTCTTTGCCGCCGAAGGCTTTTTTCCCTTTCAACCCATCACCCACGCCTTGTTTTCTCCCCCTTTTACCCCTGTCATTGATGCGGCCCCTTTTTTGGTTTTTTCCTTTTCGTTTCTTTATTTTTTTTCGCACCTCTTTTTTTTGACACAGGGTCCTGTTTTCTTTAATTTTTTCTGGGCCACTGTGTGGGGGTTCTGGTTTTCCGACTTTTTGCGCGAAACTTGCTTTTCTTCAAACCATCTTGTCAGCCTCACTGACTTCCCCTTCCTACCCATCCTTTTTTCTGTTCCTTTTTCCTTCCTTCCCCACCCCGGCGAACCCCCTACGACCTCCTGCCTCCCCTTTTCTTTGTTAATCGCGTTGATTTTGGTACCGCCCACCGACCCCCCACCTGCCCCTTCTCTTTTTGCGTCCCCCCCCTTACGCCCCCAATAAAACGTTTCCTAGATGTCCCCCCCTTTCCTCCCCTCCCCCCTTCTTCTTGCTGGAGTCATTTTTAGGGCCCCTTCCGGTAGAAACTTTTTCGGGGCCTTGGTAAACCCCTTTCGGACTAAAGCCCAGAAGCGACCGTTTTCGACACACCCCTCAGTATTTCCTCTCCCAGGCAGCCACATTGACCCCTCTCCCCCTCTCCCGCAAGATTTTTTTTTCCCCCCAAAAAGATGCTCCGCCCCTCGCTCTGCATTCTTTTTGGACAAGTCACGTTTGAAAACTATTAGGTTACGCTCGCAACGGATTTGATCTTTTCTACTTCACGGAATTCCTCTACCAAGCCCCCCCCCCCCCCCCCCCCCCCCCCCCCCCCCCCGTCCCCCTCTAGCGAGTCTCCGTCTATGTGAGGCCCTGCCCCCCCGCCTGCTACCATGACCACATGTCCAGTTCCCCCTGTCAGTGTAGATTGTTCTGTCTATTCGATTTTCCCCTCTCCAACGGCTTGGTCTTCCACTTTCCCTCGTACCAATCCAATGCCGGTCCGATGGTACTTGTCTGGATTCCCTTTGTCCCCATTTCGATGCAAGTTTGCCGGTTTCCATCACCACTTCCATTTACCTTAGTGTCCCCCCTTCCCTCCCTAGGTCTTAATTCTCTTCGTCTTCTTCTGTCTGCTGGTTGTTTGGTGTTGGGTTCATTCGACTTTTTAATACGAAAGATCATCAGGATCTATATACCAACCCCACAAGGCGTATCAGAGCGTTTTTCCCACCATTCTGTTTCATGTGGTTTGTTTTTTTCCTTTAGGCAAAGAGTTCCGCACAAGCACCCTTGCATAGATTTGGGACCCTCGGTTCTTTTTTTCGTCCCCTCGTAGATTTCTTACCCTTGCTTTTTTCGTCCTGTAATTTTTTGGCGTCCCTCCCAATCTTCACCCTCGTCTTTTCGTTTTTGTCTTTTTCAGCCGCTATCTGCCCCCAAGTACGGCAATAAATCCCTTTCCCGGACCCATCCTTACGATACCTGGCCAATCTCCTGAGTCCCCACCTTAGATTTTCGTACATTTTTCGTTGCCCTACCCAAGTTGACCCTTGCATTTGTTACCTTTTCCCTCTAAGCGTTTTGTCTCATTTCGTACATTCTCTTATTTTCTTTTCTTGGTTTTCTCTCCCGCCCATCCAACCTCGGGCTCTCCTTTGAGAAGGCTTGTTGGGTTTTTACGGAGTGAGGGCCTGGTTTGTTGTGGCCCTGTGGTGGGAGGATACGTCCCTCAAGACTCTTTTCTCTGTTTTTATCGGAATCAGCCCCCTGGTAATTTCCTACCCCTCCATTCTTCTTCTCTTTTTTTCTTTCGCTTGCTTCCCTCCAATGGGGTTTTTCTATGGATCTTTGTTAGTCTCCAAGCAGTCTACCTTTTTTGGTCCTCCTACATGAGGCTTGCCCCCTTTATTTTCCTGGTTGTATCCCTTTTCGTTTGGGTGCTTCCAAAGTTCCCCGAATCTTTTTGGCTTCTTTTTCCCTTTTCCTGGGTCGTCTTTTGGATGTCTGGTTTTTTCTATCTCTGGGGAAAGCTTTGATGTCCCCTTCCCTTTTTTCCCCTGTTGGAAGTCAAGCTGAATGTTCGCTCGTTTGCGAAGATCCGCCCGTTCGGAAGTCTGTGCTCGTGCCCAATTTGCTCCTGCGGTGCACTGACTTGGCGTTCCCTTCCCCCTTTCTGTCCTCCCCCCTGACACGTTTTTTTGTTTTTCCCTCCCTGGCTCGATTACTTTTTTTTTCCGTACCCCCTCTGCCACTCCCTGAACGAAGGCCCTCAGATCGCGCTAGATTTTGTATCAGTTTTTTGCTGGAATTTCTTTGTCTTTGCTCATTTTTGTCTTGCAACCTTTACGCTTTTTTCCAAGAGGCCTTTTTTTTACCCCCCGTTTTCGGTCACCCCCCCTCACGGCCCCCCCAACGGACCCCACAGGTTTCCCTTTCTGATTTACCTAAGTAGTTTTTGGCTTTGTTCCTGTCCTCGTCTTACTCCCCCATTCTGGTAATGTGTACTCTTCCTGTGAGTCTTTTAACTTCCGTTTAAGTCCCGGACCCTCCCACATTTTCGCGAACCCCCCCGTTTTTCCTTCACCATTGGCCCTTCCCCCCAGGACCCAAAGTGGCTGTTTCCCCTGTTGATGATATTTCCCCCCCCCCCCCGCAGAACTCCCTTTGTGGCCGCTTTGCAACCAACCCCAAATCCCCTAAAAAGTCATCCATTTTTTCTTTCCGTGTGCTATTTTATTTTTCCTTGGTTTTTCTGGTCCCATTGCCCAGTCTGATTGTTTTTCCCCCCGTTACGCAGTCCCCTTTTCTCAGGAGTCTTTTTCCTATGGCATCCCACCCCCAAGATGGGATCGGTTTCCCCTGACCTTTCTTCTTCCCAGTGGCATTTCCTGCCCCCCCAAGTCATCCGTTTCCTACCTTTTTCTTTGTCCACTTTCTGCCCAAACCATTGGTCGGGTCCCATGGGGAGTCTTCTTTTGGATTTTTCCGTCTCTCTCTTTAACCGTCCCGTCTGATTTATTTTTTTATTACTGAGGCTTAAGTGGTCCCACTTGACCCTTTCCCCACAAAATTTTTACGCCCCCGTTTGCCAAATTCGAACCACACACTGTCGCTTTTTTTGTGATGTACAATGGGCCTTTTTACCTTTTTTTTGCCCAAAAGCCCCCCCCCGTTTTTTTTTACACATATTTCTGGACTACCTTTATTGGTAGGCCAATCCGGCCCCCCATTTTAAGATTTTTTTTCCTTACCGTTTTGCCCCTGTTCTAGGTTTTTTTTTTTTTTTTTAAGTTTTTTCGGTTTTCCCCATGGTGGCCACCCTTTTTTACAGGGGGCTTTCTTTTTGCCCCCCTGCTTTTTATTGTACCATTTTGTCTGTCCCTTTTTTTGGCGTCCGTTTGGCTCCTTTCTGTAACCGTGCTTGGGTATCTTACCATTCTCAAACAACCCCCGCCGTGGGATTTGTTGATTTTCTTCCCCCCCCCCACCCGCTGGAGTGTGTTCCTCTCTTTCCGTCCATTGTTGTCCCAAGGTTTTTTTTACCGCCTGGTGGCCGAATTGTTCGGCTATTTACCCCCTCGCTGGGTTTTGACTTTTTTCTGTTTCCCCTTTTGAATTGACGTCGTGACCAACCCCCGGACATTTCTTGCCTTCCTATTCGGGACCCCCTTTGTCTCTCACCCCCCATTTTGGCTACCAGGATTTCTACCCCCCCCCCTTTCTCCTCTCACACTTTTTATTGCTTCCTTTGTTCTGGCTTTATTATGTGTCGGCCCAACTGGGGTTATCTGTTAACCCCCACTTGACTTTTCCCATTTTCTGTTCCAGTTTTTTGGACAACCAAGCCTCAGCCGTTTTTTCGGTCTGGGCGCTTCTTTTTTTCTCAAAATAGGTCATTCCTCTGAATGCCCCCCCCCTTTTTTGTTTTTGCTGGTTTTCTTTGGGCTTTTTTTTTGTTGGCCTTTTTTTCTCGTCCCTTTTTGCCCCGTTTTTTTGGTTTATCGACATTTTTTTTTTCTTTCCATTAACTCTCCGCTTTTTTTTCCCTGGACGACGTTTGCTTTGCCAGCTTCTCTTTCGACTTCCAAAGCTTTCATCGGGGGTGGTTTTTTTTTTGGGGTCTCTTTTTCTTCAATTTTCATCGCTGATCATTTTTAGCATCGCCAACCGTCCCAAACCGCGGCCCCCTACCCCTAAATTACAAACGTGATCTTCGGTTTGGGCTCCCCCCCCAGTTCCCTTTTCTGTTTGTTTGATTGTTCCCTTGTTTCTGTTTACCCCTGTTTCTCTTCTTGAGCACTTTTGTCCCCCCTTTGGCTCTTCGCGTCATTTGAGGCTTTTAGACTTTTGTCTCCACCCCCTCACCCCTAAATTCCCTGGTCGTTTTGAAATGTGCCGTTTGCCCAGCTTTTTTTTCTCGTGCTCTACTTTTTTTTTCATGAAAATGATTTTCCCCTTTTACTTTTCCCCTATGGCTTTGTTGTTTTTTGCACGGCTCACAATACCGTCCTTTTCCTCCCGGGGCCAATTGGGCCGAGTCTGGTTCGGGGGGTTTGGCCCCCCCCTTTTCCGTCGACATGTATGAACACTCCTTTTTTTCCCAAGCCGTTTTTCTTCCCCCCCAGTTTCTCACTCAACTGTCAACCCCCTCCCTCCCC
>Ga0179593_1688921_pt1 | contig 12192 bp, 19 predicted proteins | sample CZODoug2_1_08_16_FD_185931 | JGI IMG/M metagenome (GOLD analysis project Ga0179593, IMG submission 185931) | Vadose zone soil fungal communities from Angelo Coast Range Reserve, California, USA - CZODoug2_1_08_16fungal (PacBio error correction) | ecosystem: Environmental > Terrestrial > Soil >... | reverse complement strand
AGGCTTCCGAAATTCCTTTTTCCCTCCGTTTGACCTTTCCTGATTCTCGACGCCCCAATGGCAGGTCCTAACCATCCTTCAGGACTTCTCTTTATTATCAACCGTCATGATTCTGTAAAAAGTCCCTCTTTTTGCCCATCAAATGAGACTTCTACCTTTTTCTCCTTCCATCAGAAGTGGTGTATTTGGTGCTGTTTTCTTTTCACCGCCAAATGCAACCTTTTTTTTTTTGTCCCCCTTACCAATGCACTGCCCTCCCCCCCTTCTTTCTCTTCGACCGGTTCTATTGTCCCCCTTTCTTTGTTCGATTCGCTGGCCTTCGTCGGTTGGGAAGAAACCCCTCCCCTTTCCTCCGTTTGACAAAATCCCCCTCCCTCTTTCAAGGTCCTCCCCTTGTGGACTCTTTCTGAATTTTGCGCCGGAAGAAAGCCTTCCCTCTTTTTCCGGCGTTTCAACGAATAATTACCCTCTTCTTGCCCCCCTTTTTGCCGGAATGGGCACCGTTTTCTTAGTTCTAGCCGTTTTTTCTTCCGCTTGCCGTCATCATCCCCCCTTCCCCTTTCCTTCCCCCAAAATGAACTGTTCCTCCCCCTTTTTCCAGTACCCCCCCCTTTGGTGATAATTCCATAAATTCCCGCGATTTAGAACCTGTCCTTCACGTCCCCCCTCCCCCCCAGGTTGTTTGGGGGGAAGTCGTTTTTCGGAAAAACTGTTTTTTTTCCCTTGCTTTGCTTGGCCCCTGTCGCGGGCCCACTTACCCTGCTCCACTTTTGTACAAGCGATCCCCCCCTCCCGAGATATAATCCTCCCAGTGGTTCCAGTAAAGGTGGTCTTCTCGCCCAGCCTCGCCATTCTTCCTCTTCCCTGGCAGTTGTGGTGCCATCTGTCTTTTAAAAGGTTTTGGTCTCTTTGCCCCCCCGAAAAAAATATCAACCCCTCCTTTTCTTGGAGCCCGGAAATTAGCCCCGGGTCGTTTCTCTGCTTGGGAGTTCCTTGAGTTTCGTATCTTTCCCCCGATCCCCGTCCAAAACCCGGCTTTTCTTTTTTGTGTCACGTTTTTTCCCCCCCCCAGCGCTTGCCAACATCCCCTTTTTTTGCCTTTCGCCCCGAAGAAGTCTATCCTCCGTTCCCAACCATCCCCCGGTAGGAATAATCTTTTCTTGACCCCCAACCTTCTGCAAACATTTTTTTTTTAGTCCACCACCCCCTTCCATGGTTCTTTTTTTTTCCTCTGTTCTACTCACAGGAGAGGGACCTTCCTTTTCCCCCTTTCCTCCTCCCCGGCGGGAAGTTTTTCGATCCTTTCTCTTTGCTTTTTTCCCACGCAATGACTTCCTTCCATGCCTGATTTCGGCAATTATCTCTTTTCTTTCTTCCCCTTTCCCCGGAGCAATTTGTGTTGTCCCTTGCTGTCCTCCCTTTTTCCCCCCAGGAGCTATTTACCAGAACCCTTTGATGAACTGTCACGCCCTGTTTTCGGGCCACACACACACCCCCCCCCTTCCCCTGTTCACAATATATTCCCCTTTTTCCCTTTTTCCTCCTGGGTATTATGAGATTGAAACCTTCTCTCCCCCTTTTTTCCCCGTCGATTTTAGGTACTTCCCTTGAAGCCCTTTCGTGGGTATCCTCTTCTTCTTCTCCTTTTTGTTTTTTTGGCAGGAAAACCCTTTTTTTTTTTTTTCTTTTTTAGTTTTTTCCCCCCTTTTCGAACTCTATCTTCTTTTTCTCCTCCTCCTTTTTGAGAGTTTTCTTCGCTTCTTTCCCTTTGGGCCTTGAAACGCCATGGACTCATTCTTTCCTTTGATTACCCCCTTCAGGCCTGCCCAGGCCTCCCTTTATCCCTCTCCCCACTCCTTCGTGTCCGGAGTGTCCGATCTCTAACTCTCCCCAGATGGTGACCGTGTGCCATTTTCTCGTTCTTTTCCGCGTTTCCCTGTGTCCATGGAAAAGCAAGCCTCTTCCCCCCCTCTTCTGGCTGATGGTCTGGGTGCGCTTTTTTTTTGTCAGTCAACCCCCCTTTCTTCTTTTTTCCTAATAATCGATCCCCCCTTTTTTCAGGCGGTGTTCGGTCTTCCTTCTTTTTTCCTTCTTCCTTACTGAAAAACTCAAACGCTTTGTCCTCTTCCCGGTGCCTGTTTCCTTCCCCCCAAACGCAGAGAGGGAGTTTTCCTTGTCTTCCCCTAGGGAGTGGCCGACCATTTTCTTTCTCTTTCCTTTGGGTTGTTCATTGGAGCCGGTGTTCCCTTCTTCTTAGGGCAATTCCCGCTCGTTCGGAAAAAGTTTTTTTCTTTCTTTTTTTACAAGGTATTGTGACCCACCCCTGTGCCTCCTTCCCCCTTTTCGATTCCGCCCCATTTGAATCTTAGTTTTTCTGTGGGGGGTTGAATAAGAAACCTTTTTTTTTTTCCTCATCTCCCACGCCGGGAGAGCTTTTTCTTGCCCCCCTTTTCTTTATTCTGAAGGCGTTGGGACTTATTTTTTCTTTTTTTTTCAATGTGATCCCCCCTCCTTTCCTTTATTCCCGAAATGTTTTGCACGCGGTTCACTCTTTTTTTATGCTAGTTGGGTCGATACATCCTCCTCGTCCCTTTTCCCTTTCACCTGGAGGGAGGTCTTCGAACCACCCCTTTCCAGCTGGTGCTTCCCCACCTGTTGTCTGAAGACCTTCTTTTCTTCATTTACGATTCACGGCCTTCCCCTTCCCCCACACGAAGAATGATACACTTCCCTTTTGGATGTACCCTTTTTTCCTTGATGTGATCTTTATTTTCTCTTTTTCATATCACAACTAGTGACTATTTTTTTTTCCTCCCCCCAATCTGTAGAGGGGGAACTCCCTTTTATGGATTATTCCGTAGGACTTTTGTTTCTGTCTCAAAATGTTTTTCCCTTAGGGTACTGCCCAATTTCCCCCATGGGAAGTTTCCTTGCCTTTAACCGAATTTCCTTTGCTGTTAGCTTTCCCCTTCGCAAAGGCACACATATCTCCCAACATTTTTTTTGTACAGGTTAGGGGAGTTTGCCTTTTTTTTTTTATTCTTTTTTTCGGTCAGACCCCCCATAGAATTCTTTCACCTTCCCCCCCTACGATAGGCGATGGCATTTATCTTTCGTCTCCCCCTCCCCCAACTTTCTTGGAAATTCATTTCTTTTTCCATTGGAATTTTTTTTTCTCCCTCCCGGTCACAACAAACTACCCTTTTATTCCACCTTTTCCCTTGAATTTGCTGTTTTTGGCGATTTCTGGAAGATCCTTGTTTTTTTGCTGGACCAGCTCAATCGTCCGATTTCCCCCTCTCCATTTCACATGGAAGTACCTCTTTTCTAAGGAATAAATGGATCTTCCCTTCCCCTGAGACGCTTTCCTTTTCTAGTTTCTTCATCTCTCTTTTTCTATCTCCTTTGTTTTTTTTTTTAGGATACCCGTTGGGCTCCTTCTCCCCAGTCACCTCTATACCTTGCCCTTCTCTTTGAATTTGGCCTACCCCCTTTTCTCTGATTCAAGTCATGTAATTAATTTTTTCTGAAATTGAGTAGTCTCGATGCTTCTTTTCTCCCGGCACCCCCTTTCCTTTCACACCAGAAACTTCATCCCCCCCCTTTCACAATGGGAAATTTCAAAATTCTCCCGTATTTTTTTGCGGAAATAGAAGGGGGTGATGTTCCTTCTGTTCTTAAAGATAGATTAAAATCCCTGAAAGGTTTTTGCCCCCCCCACTGTCACTGCAAGAAAATTTTCTTTCTTCTTCTTTAGGTCGAACGGGTTTCTCCTTCCCCCCTCCCCCTTCCTTCCTTCCCCATATTCCTTGCCCTCGTGGTATGGCTGGAAAACCCTTTATCTTCCCAAAACAGACATACCTTTCCTCCCCTTTTTCTTAGGAGATATGTTTGAAGTATTGCAGAATGGAGAAAACTTTCCCCTGTTCCAGAGGACGCTTTTGATCCTCCCTTTGTAAAAAGGACCCTTGCCCTTCTGGATTTGGGGACGGGAACCTTAGTCTCCCTTTTTTTTCCGAACGAGCCCAGTTTTTTTCCCAGACCCCCCCCCACCCCCCTGCTGCTTTCGACTATACCTTCTGTTTTCTTTCCCCTTCCCTGGCAAGGAGTCTTGTTTTAATTACTCAAGAGCACCCTCTTTTCCCCCAGACGTTTACTCTTTCCCCCATTTTGTTGGGTACGGAGTTGGATCATTCTTCTTTTTTCGGGATTGAGCATTTCCCTTTCCGATGAACAACCCCCTCTCATCCACCTTTCTCCCGAATTCCCAACCACCCGGGTTTTCCTCTTACTTCAATTGTTCCAGAGACTTTCCTTTCAGTTAAAAGGAGGTTGATTCTGCTCTCTCTTCTTTCCGCCTTCCACAGAGTGCATTTTTTTTCTTCCCTCCTTGAGTCTGACCAAACTTTTTTTTCCTTTTATTTTTTTCCTCCCTTGAAAATCATTCCCAAACTCCTCCCCTTCAATATAGTCCTTGTCTTGCTTCTTGGGGCGTGGATATGCTTTCTTTTCCCCTCTCATCGATTTATCTCCACCTCTTCCCCCTCCCAAGGATTGAGGGGTCCGCTGTCCCCAAAACCCTTTCCGTGGAGGTTTTTCTTCCCCTTCCATGCGTGCAAAAGAGGACTTTTCCTCCCTCTCCCCTCCTTTATCCTCTTTTTTGAAAAAAATCAATACCCAGGTAGTCCCCTGAAACCCGGTTCTCCCAGTAAGTCCCCCTTTTTTTCCCCCCCCTGCCCTATAAGGGTTCGGACACGCCTTCGTCTTCTTCTAGGCAATGGACGCCCGCTCTCTTTTTCCCGAGTTCGTTTTTCCCCTTTTTCGTTTGAGTTTTGCTTTTTCTAGTTTCCCCCCAACAATCCAAGACTTGAGTTCCCTCCCCTCCTGATCCCTTCCCTGATTTCTCTCCTTATCGGAACCAATGGGCAACGAGTCTTTCTGTACAGTTCCTGATGAGCCCCAACTCCCTTCCCCCCCATCGAGATTTACCAGAAACCCATTTTATTAAATGAAATTTTTTTCCAACGACATTCACCCTTTGAGAATGCACCCGTCCCTCTTTTCCCCTCAAAATGGGCGTCCCCCATTTTACTTTTTTTTTTCCCCACTTCGGGACACGTAGATTTTTTATCTCCCTAAGTTTTTTTTAGGCAATGGGAGGGCCTTCTTCTCCTTCATGCTCGTCTCTGGATTGCCAATTCTTCCCCCCCAAAACCGCGCCAAATGACTACCCTTTTCTTCCCTCCTCTCTTTGTTCGTTTTTTATTCTTCTTTCCCTTTCTCCGGTTTGGGAATGCACTCCCCTGATGCATCCTCCTTTCCCAAATTAGACTGCCTCCCTTTCTTGGAGGACTTCGTAGTCTACCATCCCTGAGTTGTCGATAAGTTTTTTCCCTCTTTCTTTTCCTCCCCCTTTGCTTGATAGATGGGACCGGGTGCCCTTTCTTTTTTATTGCCGTTCCTCTTGGTTTCTGGAAATCGCTTCTTTTTTTCTTCTCCAGGTGCAGGGTCACCTTTCATCACCCTTCTCTTCCTTTTGCCATGGTCCGATAGGTGTCTTAGAAAATTTTCCTTGTTCGTGTCATGAGGTGGGTCTTTTTTTCCTTACTTTTTTTCCCCTCAAAAAAAGTATTTTTCTCTCCCCTTTTTCCCGCGGCGGCGACTGCCTCGTCCCTTTTTCCTGGGAGTTATTTTACGAGGCGTTTTCTCCCATTTCTTCTTTCTTTGGGTTGTTTAACTGGCGCCGGTGGGCATTTTCCTGGTTCTGTTTCCCTTCTTTTTTTTTTTTTTTTTTTTTTTTTAAAGGGATGTGAAAAAAACCCTCCCTTTCCCAACGGTACAGGCGGCCGCCTTTCTGGTATTGTTCTTTCTTCGGATCACACTGACCTTTTTTTCCTCTTTTCATAGCCACGCCGGTCGATCTTCTCCTCCTCTCTTTCTTGCAGGCAGTTGGGATTTATTTTCAGTTCCTGAGACCAGTTGTCCCTCTTTTTTTTTTGGCATGATGCCCGCCATGAAACCTTCGGTAGTTTCTTTCTAGGGGGATGGTCTCCCCTTTTTCCCTAAGCGCTCCCACTTCTTTACTTCCCTCCCCCGGAAAATTTATTCTCTTTTTTTGGAATAGCGGACCATGTTTCTTCCCCTCCGGTATGTTTCAGCAGGCCCATTCCCTCTCAAGCCGCCAACAAGTTTTCCTTCCCCCCCATAATTCCACCCTTTCTCCCATCTTTCTTGTTATATAGGCTTGTACTTCTTTTTTTCTTTCTCCCCACCTTGCCGAGTTTCGTTGATCACCCCCCCTCTTTTCCCAGGGCAGGTTGCGGAATGGATGTCGGTTCTTTGATGGACTCGAGGCTTGGTCGCGAAAACTACTTTCCCTTTCCTTTCCCCTGGCAGTTTAACATTTCGGTATTAGTACCCCCTTTTCTTTTTCTGGATTTTTCCCCTCTCCCTCTGCTCCCTCCTCATCCACAAAGGGGAGTACCTTATTTTCCTCTTTTTTTCCGGCCAGAATCTGATGTCCTTTTCCATTTTTTTCCCCCCTGACGATAGGGCGAGGGCCATCTCTTTTTCTATGTATCTCCTCTCCTGGCGGGGGCAAGTGAAGTGTATTTTATTCTTTGCGTTGTGCGACTCTGGTTTCACACCCCCCCCCCACGGAGAGCAACTCGCCCCGGCGTTTATGTATTTTTTTTGAGATGCTGGTCACGATCCTTGTTGCCCCTTTTCCCTTTTGGGTTCTCAAAGAGCCTTTTTTTTTTTTCCCTCCCCCGTTAAGGAAGGACTTGCTCTTTGATGTTTCAACATCTTCGCTTCGTCACTGCTCGATCGCCCATTAACTATGAGATCTCTTTTCTCCCCCTTTTTCCTTTTTTTTTGTTGTGAGAGAGTTAGTCTTGTTCTCCTCCCTTTTATCCCCTTTTTCCTTTCGATCTTTTGAATTGCCGATGTTCAAAGTACGTCCCGGAAATTTTTGCTCCCTCAAAAAGGGCGATTTTTCTTTTTAAGCTGGTAAGCACCCCGGACACTATCTTCCTTCTTTGGGTGCCCTTGGGAAAATTTTTCCCCTTCCGGTACCTTCAGCGAAGGTCCCTTTTCTCTTTTTGTCTCTGATGGTTTTGTTACCTCCAGCACACCTCCCCCTTTTTACACCTTTAACTTGGGGACAGAAAAGTTCTGCCTGTCGCCGGAGATTCTTTTCCTTTCCATTTTTTTCGGAATATAGTCTTTTTTTTTGTTTCCCGACCCTCCCCTTTTGGGCCGGTCGACCTCGAAAGAGGCACACTCCTACCCTCCCTTTTTGGACAGAGGGAGGGGAGCTATGTTGTTCCTGTTTCCCCTGGAAGGAAAAGATAAACAGGCCTCCTTCCCTCTTCCCTTTATAACTTCCCTTCCCCCCTAAACTGACATTTTGTCCTAACTTTTCCTTCCCTATTAGAGCCTTTGGGGCTCCTCTTCCCCACGTTCTTCAAAACAACTTTTTTCTCCTTCCCAAACCTGCCTTGCTGAAGGTCCTCTTCACTCAATTGTTTTCTAAAGGGAACCCTTTTTTTCCTAGGAGAGCCCCTTTTTTGTTGAGATTAAATCCAGCCTTCCCTTTTCCCTCACAGGAAGATATCCCCCCTGATTTTTCCGGAGTGGATTAATGCGGCGTTTGCACTTGTTCTTTTTTTTCTGACGATCCTTGGAGGCATGAACACCCACCGACTTCCCTTCGGTCCATCGATCCCAACCCCCTGCACGAGGATAAGAAATGTTTCCTCATCCTCCTTCATTAAAGAGGTTGAGGCTCTTTTGCCCATCCTCCTATGACTTTCTCCCGTTTCTTCTTTTGCCTTGGCGAATAATTTTCCGCCTTTTCTCCCCTTTTTCTGATGCCACATTTCGTAACCCTCTTGACCCCCAAAGCTCCTTTTTTCTTTTAGTCAAAGAAATTCTCCTTGCTGTTTCTCTGCGTGGGTGTGCTTGGGCACATTCTTTTCCCTATATAGACAACACGCTGATTTTCCTCTTTTTTTCCTTGTGAAAGTCGGTTCTTTCCCTCTGCGTTCTCCCCCCCCATCCTTTAAGGAGGGCCAAACCTTTCTTCCCAGCTTTTAGTTGCCCCGCCTAATCTTTTCGGAATGCAAACCCGGCCTGTCCCCTTCACCAACCCAATAACGTGCTTGCCCTTTTCTTTTCCCGCATAGTATACTACCAGTAGAGCCTCTTTTTTCCAGCTGATTTCCCCTCTGCGGCAAGGGGTTTCGCGCCTCTTTTTGGGTTTTCTAAGGACGACAACTCCCCCTTTTGGAGGCAAAGAACCCCCCCTCCAGTCCCCCCGCAATGGGGATCCGATTATTCACCACATCGGAACAATTTCCCCTCTCCCACTGTGGGCTTTACCCCCCTCATGTTTCTCCATCAGCCCAGGAGATCGGTTTCCCCCTTCAACTGCTGCTGGATTAAATGGGACCTGGTACTCTCCGTCCCTAGATGGAAAAAATTTTCCCTTCTTCCATGGGCGGACAGCTGCCTTCTTCCCCCCCCTACTTCGAAAATAAGGGAAAACGTTCCTCTCTGGCTTCCGTTATTTCTTTTTGGCCATGCGAGGGTTTTATGCTCGTAGATGAATTGAAAGGGGGGCTTTTTTCCCCCCCCCCCCCCCTGTAGAAAATGAATACCTGTCTCCCCTAAGACCCTTCTTGTTGAGAGAGATTTTCTCCATTTATTCCCTACTTTTTTCCTTGCACGGCAATGAGTCATCGAAGATTGGTCCTTCTCCCCCTCTCAGCCTAAAGGATCAGGGGAGAAAATTAGTTTTTCCCTTTGGTTTCAATTCCTAGAGATTTCCTGCCCCCCCTTCTTTTTTACCGGGTGAATTGTCGACTTTCGGTTTTTCCCTCGTTTAGCGGTTTCAGGTCCCCCCACTTATCGGTTTTAATTTTTGTCTGTATGTTCATTGGTTGGCTCCTCATACTTTCCCCCCACCTTTGCCTTGCCATGGTCGATGATGGTTCGATTCCTTTTCCTGCTAAATTGCGAATCAGTCTTGATTTGATTTTCTTTCCTTTACAAACTCACAACTATGCGCGAACCCCTTGCCTTTTCTTTTTTTTTTTTAAAAAGCACTTCCGGGGGAGTTTCCTTTCCCCTCTCTCTTCCTTTTTTTTCCCTTCCCATGGATAGGCAGCGTTACTTTCCCCTCACGTTTTGGCAGTTTCTTTCCTAATGGTTCCAAACCTCCCCCCCCTTTCTCTTGGGAGAAAGGCATGAGTTTTTCCCCTCTTTTTCCCCCCCTCCAAAGCGCTTTTGCACCCCTTTTGCACTTCCTTCTTTTTTTTTGCGATATCGATAAGACCCCCTTTTTTTTTCCCCCTCCTCGCCAAGCCCGGGGCTCCTTCCCCCAGAGATGATTATGTCCTTTTTTTTTTCTTAATTTTTTGGTTTCCTTATTTTTTTTCCCTCCTCCCGGCGGGAATGCTTTTTTCCCCGGCCCCCTTTGTATGCGTCATATGGCTAGGGTCTTGTCCTTCCCCATCCCTTCCTCTAACAATCTTAATGACCTGTCTTTTCCACATGTTCTCTCCCCCCTGTTTTTGGATCGATGGACCACATATTTTTTCTTTGAATGCAGAAGGTTTAATTGTTGTCCTCCCCCTGGTTCAACGAGCACATCCCCCCCCTTGCAAACCAGTCCCCTCCTTTCTCCCCCCAACAATGGGATTGCTTATCTCTATTTCTGTTCTGTAACGGATGGTTTTTTTTCCTCTCCCAAAAAACTCTTGCGATTTTTCCATGAGTCCGTCTTTACCTTTGTTCTTTGGGATTGATGGAGGGATTTTTTTTTTTTCCGTCTGCTCCCTTTTTCTCCCTTTTCCACAGGGTACATGGCCCCCCCCCCCCCCCCCCCCCCGCCCCCCCCTCAACTTTTTTTCCCACTTAGGTATGCGTAACTCCCTCGAGGTTTTTTCGCTCTTCCAAGTCTGCCCCCTTCCCCCCCATAGGATCCTCTTCTCTCCCCTTTTCTGGGGAAACGGGTAGCCTTTTTTTTCGAGGGTTCTTTCCCACCTCGAAGGCAATGTTCACTTCTTTTCTGCCCACAGAAGATAGGGCTTTTTTCCTTCTAGAACCGGTCGGCTATCCTCTCAAACTGTCTGGCCTTTTTCTTCGAGTTCCATGTTGCATTTTTTGCTGTGGGGGGGGTGTCCCTTTTCCCCCCCATCGCAACAATCCACCCCCCCTTCCCCCCCTTTCTTCTGAGTCTCCCCTTTTTTTTTCTGGCCAAGGGCCCTGGTCTTTTCCCTCCCTTTGACGGGGGGGATGACCAGCTTTTTCTCCCCTCCGATCGCAAAATTTTGTTTTTTTTTTCTGATTAAGGCTTTTTCCTGGTATTCGGAAAGTCAACCGTCCTTCCGCTTCTCACTGATCGAGGGAGGCGCCCCCCCCTTCCTATCTCATCCTTTTTCTTTTTTTTCTAGGATAGTCTTTCTATAATATGACCTCCTCCAGTTGACTTCCTTTCTTCCCCCCAGATTCCTTCGAGATTCAATTTTTTCCCTTGGTGGGGAGGGGCCTCTAAGCTTTGAGTCCCGATGGTCCAGAAACATTCCCCAACCCCAAGGAAGAGTCCCCTTTCCCACTCCAGGACCATGGACATCCCCTTCTTTCGGACCCCCTTTCTCTTTATTACTTCAAGATCAGGCCCCGTGGTGAGTGTCGATTGTTGTTCCTTCCCCCTCCCAAAATGAAAACATGGTTTCCCATTAACAATGCACCCTTTTTTCAATTTCGCCTGGAGCTAGTCTCACGGTCTCTATTCCCTCCTTCTCTGTTTGCTTTTCCCCTTACGTTTGGGTCCCCCTTTTTCGAGGTTTCCTTTCCCAAAACACTCGGAAATCTTCCGGTTCCCTTCCCTATGGATTCGCTGTGTGCCCTTTGCTTGACGAAAGAAAGCTAACCCTTCCTTTTTCCCGGGCGTTACGCATCCCTCCCCCCCCTTTTCTTCATTACCCTAGTTCGGCTCTTCTCCTTGAAAGACGCGTACTCAAGCCACCCCCCCCTACCCCCACTTTCTTCTTCCTCTCCAGATTGTTTCTTCCCGACCCCCTTTCCCCCTGTTGGTGATATCCCCCTTTCCTCCCCCCCCTTTCCGTACAGGCCGTGATCTTTACTATCCCTTTTTTTTTTTTCCGTTGTGGATCATGCGGGTGGGTGACCCTTTTTGCGTGTTTCCGCGTTTGGGACTGTTTTCCCCCAATTAACAGGATGCTCACCACCTTTTCGATAAAAACCCCGGCTCCCCTCTGCTTACTAAAATGTTTTTCTGTTTTCCCTGTAAGTAAAGAGTTGGTGTTCTTTATGTTTCTTTTTTTCTCCCCTCCTTTGCCATATGACGGACTACCCGTTTTTTTCAGGGAGGCATCATGCCGTTCTTTCCCCCCTTTGTAGATGCATTCGTGACCCTTTCCAAAGTTTGACCCTCTTTTTTTATGGCAAGAAAATCATCTTTCCCTTCCTTTCTTCTTGATTTGGCTTCCCCCCCCGGTTTCTATAGTACTCTCCAGCTAAACTTTCCTCTTGACCCCGTGCGGGAAAGTTTCTTTCAAAGAGCGTGGCGGTTTTGACCTTGCCTTGGGTCCCTTTGCCAGCCTTTTTTAGATCTTTTCCCCTTAATTGCAGCCTAATCTTCTGTCTCTTCCCCCCAGTAAAACCTATAAATTGTAGCCTCTGTAAGGAGGGGGAACATGACGTCCCCGGCTGTCTGCTTTCTCCCGCTTCCTTTCCCGTTCTTTAGAGAAATCGTTTGAGTCGTTACCCCCCCTTTCCCTGTGAGACCCTCCCACCCTTCTCTGACTATTAGCAAATTTCTGCTCCTTTTTTTTCTCCTTTTCAAACGAAATTTTCCCGTTTGGTTTTAACACAAAGTTCCTTTTTTTTCCTCCCCCCTCAAGGGCCATTCGGCTTCCCCCCCTCTTTCTGGTTTTACCATGGACCGGTCCCCCCCCCTCGGCAGAACCATTCGTCCTTTTTCTTTTTTTCCCCACCAGTCTATCACTTCCCCCCCCTTTTTTATTAGTGAATTGAAACCTTCCATCCCTGGACAATGTCGATTTTAGCTATTTTCTCCCCTTCTTCATGAGAGGGTTTCCCTGATCGTTTGTCTTCCTTTTTTCTTTCCCCGGTTTCTCCAATTGGCACTACCCCCTTTTG
>Ga0179593_1295487_pt1 | contig 12192 bp, 12 predicted proteins | sample CZODoug2_1_08_16_FD_185931 | JGI IMG/M metagenome (GOLD analysis project Ga0179593, IMG submission 185931) | Vadose zone soil fungal communities from Angelo Coast Range Reserve, California, USA - CZODoug2_1_08_16fungal (PacBio error correction) | ecosystem: Environmental > Terrestrial > Soil >... | reverse complement strand
TAACAAGCTCCCCTCTTCCTCTTTCCTTTCCGAACCGTCCCGAAGTCTGAACCAGAACCTCCTCTTACGCCCGCCCCCCAGTTGGGTTCTGACCTTACCCCGCCTGCACACTCGGTCAATAAGGATAGAATCAACACCTTGCCTTTTTTTCCTCTTGTAGCTTCCTGCCGTGGAGTGACCATAATTCTTCCCCTTTTTGTGCTCTGAATTCCCGATTTCCCAAAACGGCGTTGAATCACCGTTACACTAAAAACGTGAGTCAATTTCGTTTGGCTCACCTTTTGGAATTTGTTTTTTTCTTTCCAATTCGCACATAACGACGCCATTTTTCCCCCGTTGTCCCCCCTTGAAAATTCAAAGGTAAACCAGCGCCTCTCGACACCACGGCAATCTCCTGCTCTTTTCTTACCATCTTTCCTCCGTTTAGTACAAAAAACCCCCCCCCCTCACCCACCCAAAAAACAACAAAAAAAACCCAAACCCACCCAAAAATACAAAACAAACCCCCCCCCCCCCCCCCCCCATTTTTTCTACGCCCCTTCCCCAACGTCCTTAAATTATACAAGCTTCTCTTCCTGTCCCCCTGTTGCGTTTTTCTTTTGGAGTGTTTTTGTCGGTCTCCAACTTTGGAGCTTATGAATAAGCTTCATGCCTGATTTCTTTCAGTTTGTGGCTAATTTGGTTTTTCCTCCCCTTACCCACCTTCCCCGGGCGGTTTTCCTCCCAAGGTGTCCCTAACGCCCCGGCAACTCCACCTGCGGTCACCGTTCCCGCTCCTCGGAATTCCCCCGCAAAACCCTTCGATTGCCCAGATCGAGTGAGGCATTCCTCTCACTCCCTTTCCGACGAATTGTTTTTCGTGCCTCCCACGCCCAAAGTAGACGACAATCTACTCTCGGCCAGACCGAGCCTTTATTTTCCGTCACTGCTCAGAACGGAAGCCTTCTTTTTGGCTTCCGACCCTTTACAGTCAGCAGTTTGCAACGTCCCCTACACTTTCGATCTACTCATTTGAGTGCGGTTGTCCTTGTAACGGGGCGTTCCTGACCCTGACTTGGGACCTTCAAGAAGTCATTCTGCTCCTCGATTTCACTTTACGCTCAACTGCTGTCCCCTTTTTCCAAGTTAGCCCTCCCCCCCTTCCGATAAAGTCCAAGTCCTACCTCCCCCTTCCCGTTGCATACTATTTCGAACTTGGCAATGAGCTCCTTGCTTCTAGTAAACCTAAACCGTTACCTCCTCCGGACGGCAGCGCCGTTCGTAACTTTATCCCGCTTCATAGACGCCACCCCCCCCCCCCATCTTTGTTATCTGAACCCTGTTGTTCCTAAACCTTCCTGCAAGATAGTTTGGGTTTAATAAGGACCTTCTTTTCTTCTTTCTGCCTTCGCGCTATAACCTGGCTCGGCCGCCAGGATGAAAAGGTTTTTCCCCGACTTTAGACGTTACTCAAGAGCCCCTGCCAACCGGGTTCCTTTTCCTGTTGTCACGTAGCGGAGGCCCCCCCTTCCCCCCCCTCCCAATAGCAGAATTGTTCCTTAAAGCTATGGGTATTGGGACCCTTTCTCCCTTCATATTCTGGTTTTTCCTAGGGACGTGTGATCACCCTGAAGAATCGGAACTTTTTTGCGGTATCCCCCCCTTCTTCAAAATTGAAAAATTCCTTCTTCCTAACTTTAATTTTTTATTCAATCTCACCATTAACGCAGTACGTCTTCTGAAAATGTATCTATCTTTTCCTCCGTGGTGTTGTGAGCTCGAAGACTCGTTTCTTTTCCGTACTCAACTTTTTCTGAGTTCAGTAAGGAGCTGACATGCTGTCCCTTTTCCAGCCTGATGGACCATATCAAGTCTTTCTTTCTTGGACAGTACCCAAGAGAAACCAGTTTCTGATGATTCCCCCCTTTTGTGAAAGTGCTCTTTTTATTCTGTCCCCCAGCATTTTTTAGCTGATTTTCAGGATCCGACCCTTTCCCACATCAGCGGTTGCTCCCTGGGCGCCCCGTGAGTAGTGTTCAGCTTTTGGAATCCCCAGTTCTCTCGTCGTTGTCCCCCCGTCCCCAGAAAGTCGAGTTTATTGTGAGTTTTTTGATGATTTGTTTTTCGCTGATTTCTCTCCTATCCTTTCTTAGGCGCGATTATTCTCCTTTTCCCTCAATTGCCAGGAACCCCCTCAAACTTGTCCTAATGATTGCCCCAAGAAGGCAACCCTCCTCCTTTTCCCAGAGAGGGTTTCCTGGCTTTTCCCTTAACCCCCGATTTGGCGTCAGGCGTAATGATTTTGAATATTCCCACGCGTTTCTTGCTTCCTCTTACATTGATTGTGACCTTTTTCCAGTCTGACGAGGGAGCCTTTGCAGCCATCTCTGTCAAAATGATGTCTTTTTCCCGACTGTGTCCGGATCGCACTCTTCCTGCTCCTCCTGCTTTAACCTCTTGCCTGATAGGACCTTTACCCATTTTCGCGAAGGTTTGAGAGTTTGCTTTCCGACCTTAGACGTTTCCCAGCCCTTCCCCCGTACTTTACGTGCTAAGCCCCTCAATTCCGATCGAAATCTTCGCTTGAGAGGCAAGGTTGGCGATCTTTCTCCATTTTTGAAAAAGTTGAGCGCTTAGTGTCTTAAGTGTGGTCACGTTTCCTTTGTATTTCACACCTTCGCGGTGTAGGCCCTGAGCTTGGCGTCGTTTTCCCTCTTTTTCCTGCTTGAGACCCTTCCAGTCGCTGAATCTTAAGAAGGATGCTCTCGAGATTCACCGATTTAGTTTCTTGTTTTGTGTGTCTCCACTTCGATGTAATGAGGTTAAGTTTCCCAGGTTCGATTCATTGTCTTTTGTTCCCTCCCGCCTCTTATATTTTTTTTAGGAGTTTGAACTCTCAAGCCAGTGCAACATGTCCCCCCTGTCCGTTTAACATCAGGAACCCTAGAGATCTAAGCTCTTTTTTGTTGGGAGACCGCACTTCCCTCCCTCCCCCCATCCCCTTAAAGAAGCTCCCTATTTCGAAAACGTACGCACAAACCTGCCTCATCCTCATTGTTTTAAGCCTCTAAACTTACGCGTCCAGCCGGTTCTATCGTAAACACACAGGCGCAAGGAATGAGGTGTGGCCGTTCTTTCTGTTTAATCTTTATTCAGGCTTAACCCCCCCTTGGAGTTTCTGCATGTACTAGTTTAGGCTCACCCTAAAATTTACCAATCGCATCCCACTTTTTAGTGTACGCGAGTGATTGACTGTTCACCTTCTTTTTTCCCAGATGAAAATCCCTTGGTTACACCACACCCCCCCCCCCCCCCACACCCCACCCCACCCTTTTCTCCGTAAAGGACGCGGGTGATTCGATACCGAGGCCGCTTGAGTAGATACGCGCCTTTCCCTCTCCGAAGTGCATGGGTTTGGTCTTTCCTTCTTTGGACCGTCGTTTTTTTTTCCGCGTCACTTCGTATGCGCTCCTCTTTCCCTTTTCTCTCGACTATAGTTTACCTCTTCTTCATCCTCCTCCTCTGTGATATATTACTCGCCCTCCCCCTCGCTCCCAGCCCTCGGCGCCTTGTCTGAAGTCACGACCCTCCTGACTTAGACCTTATTCTTACATTACAGTTTGGTCACTGGCGACCCGCCTGCTTTACTAGTTTCCTCCATCAGTTCCGACCCCATCCCGTCCATTGGACGTCGGGTCCTTTTCAATAGGACCTCTTCTCCTCCATTGTGCATGTGATTCCCAGGTGTTGTGCCTCTTTTTCCCGAGTTTCCCCCCCTTTCAACTACCACTCTCTCGTACAAAAGCTTCCTCCTTTCTAAACTTTTTTTTTGAATTTGTGAGACATAACACCCCTACGTCTGATGTTGGTTTTTGGAAACTTTCCCCCCCTTTTCCCTCCCTGACCCACCAAGCGCGACTTCAATAAACCCTTGCTGTAGCTCTCTAGACTCCTTCTTCCCCCCCCTTCTCTAGTTCATACTAACCACTCTTAAACAGTCTTTACAACAATGCTGGCTTCTGACTGTTTATTTTACTTTGTTTTCTGTCTTCTGCTTTCGATTCATGTGATTTTTTTTTTTCCCCACTTCGTATTCCTAGTTTTTTTTCTTTGTTTCGATCACTGCCGTGTTGCATCCCTGGTCAACTATTTTTGCACAGTAAGCCGCTGTTTCCCCGGTGACGATCACCCCTTCCCCCGTTGAACCTGCGAGTAATGCCCACTCCTCTCCTGGCACGTACCACGACCCCCCAGCGTCTATTGATCACCCCCTACTCTTCGACTCTCCCTTGTTTAGACGAAGCGCCTTGCCTTTTTGCGTGAACGCATTCCCGCTCGCCCACTACCCCGCGTTTTCTTTCCAGCCCCCGCGCGAAGTTTTAGTTCCCTGTGTGCACCTGGGATTTTTGTAAACACGGAGTCCTTCTCAATCTTGACCCTTCCTGTTCCCCCAGTTCGATCTCCGCTCCTTCAACTTTTTCCCCCTCTTCTTCCGTTCTTCTGGTTGCCTTTAACGGAGGTTCGACCTAAGGTCACAGGACCTTTCAAAGTTCCGAAGCCCCTCCCCTTTGCATAAGGGGTCCCCCTCGGTCGAATACCTTCCAGCCATTACACAGGTCGAAGATTCCGAATTTTCAGTTCTACCTCTCGCAGCCCTACCTACTGCGGCATCAGCAGGTACCGTTACGTTACGTATGTACGTTTTTAACGGCCGCCTTTCTCCTTTCCCGAAATGACGCCAATCTTTTCTCTTGCCCCCTGGTGTCAAGCCACCCAACGAGTTTAATAATTTCCGTCTTTTTTTCTTATCCACGGACATTTGTCTTCAATTAATTCGTGGAGACCCTTTCCCCCCTAAGGCCGCTTCCAGGTCGAGAAAGATTACTTCCCCAGCAGTAATTCCCCACCCGCCCCCGGCTCTCCTTATTCCGCTGTTGTACACATACGCGCCGTGCCATGCCAAAGAACTCTGAAAGACCGCGAAACTTGTGTTTTTCTTTCGTCCCTATATGCCACAGCGTGCTCCTACTGGGCCCTCTGCCCGTGTTGGACTCCAACGTCTCCCTCCTCAATTTGCGTCGTCCCCAAAATGACCATGCTGATCCCCCACTGTGATGCCATTCCTTTCCCTAAGGACTTCCCTTTTAAATGGCCAGTAAGTTAGAGAGAAAAGCGTACCCTCTTTCCTCCTCCTGTTTTAGAGTTCGTTTTTTACGCTGAATCGCTCCCGTTCCTGCTAGTTAACGTGTGCATAAGTCTCCTCTCCTTCTTGTCATATGGTGCATCCCCTTCATGCCATATCCGTCTTTTTGTTTGGCCTCCTGAAACACCATCAACCCTTTCTCTTCGCAATTTTGGTTGGTCACCTGCCCCCAAAATTTCTCTATAGCTTTCTTCTCCCCCTCCTCGTTCTAGTACGAGGCCTCCCTCCAGACACGGTGAAAGTTACACTGGGCCGTTGTTGCACTTTTGCTTTTTCCCCCCTCCATAGTTTTACACCTCCTCCTTCCGTTCGTAGTTTAACCTGTGTCGTGTTTTATGATATGACCTTTTTCGTGCTGTAAGTCTCTGCCCCATTCGTATAATGGTCAGGAAGTCTCTCTTCTCTCCCTTCCCAGGACCAGGAAAATCCTTCCTAATGATCGGACACGGTAAAGACGCGTTCCTTACCCTGATTCCTTAGGTATGTTATGGACACCCTGTTTGTCCCTTTCCCTCCACAAGAAGAGTCTCTTAAACTTCAACCGCCTCGTTTCCAGATGTCCCCCAGGGTAACAGGTCTCTACTTTTTTTTGATCTACCCCTTTCCCGCCCTTTCCTACTTTTCCTTCCCCCTCTACTCCGTCCTCCTCCCTTCCGACGAATCAGCTGCAAAGGATTACTTCTTATTTTTCAGGTTTTTCAATTTGATGGCGCCGTTTAACCAGTACTTTTGACACGACTTCTACCTGGAACATTATTAGTCTTTCCCCTGTTTAGCAATATAGAACTCCTTCCTAAGACGCCAGCTAAGTTTTCCTTCCTGCCAGCTTTCATCAGCATGTTCGCTTTTCTTTCGGTTGGGAGATCTGAGTCCTGGCACCACCATTTTCAGGATCCTGTCCTTTTTACCGCTCCTTAATGGAAAGTTACATTCGTACAATTAGTGGTCTGGAAAGTCATCTCTTGCGCTTCCCGTGGGAGTGAACTCTCCTCGTGTGCTAGCTTTTTTTCCCGTCTTAAAGCCTGCTTTCCGCAGTACTTTGTCGTGAAAATTGAACCTTTGCTGGTTGGCGTTTGCGTTTGCCGTTCCCCCTTTTTTCCCAGGACGGCATTTTTGAGTTCGTTGGTGGACAGTGTGTTTATTTTCGTACTTCCCAGTGCAGTCCCGTCGCCGTAGGTCGGTACGTGATAGTTCCCCTCTCATCCCCGCACCTTCGCACCCCCACTTACCAAAAATCTTCCGACGATTTGATACGGCCCTGTGACTTTTTACTACCGAACTGCCTCCACTCACCTCTTTTCCCCCCGAAAGCAAAAATAATGTTTGATTCCTTTCAAGCCCTGTTTAGCGGTTGGCTTCTACTACGACTCCATACGGAGGAGTACGATCAATTGTTATACTCCCCCCCTTTCGTAATTTGTCCCCAATATGATTGGCTGGGTTTCTCTGGGGTTTTGGACTGAATTTTCAATGGCCCCATGGCTAATGGGTCGTATGTAATAGTTAAGGCCCACCAATTCAAAACCATTCAAATCTACTTCCTCACCGTGGTCGTGACTCCTTTTCGGGAATGAATTTGAAAACCCCGTTTCCCCCCCCGCCCCAAGGGCGTCAGACGCTCGAGTTTCTTAGGAAAAGAAAAACCCTTTCTTTCTCCTCCTTGATGGCGGCGAAAATCTTTTTTTTCAGGCGGGTTTTCTTGCTGTTCCCTTGATTCGTTGGAGGTTTTTCAGGTCTCTGTCGTGAATTTCAGTCCGTTCGCTTGGCGCTTCGTTATATCTTACTCCCCCCCTCCATTTGATTAAGCTAGTATGCCAATCGCGCCTCTTCTTTGAGGCAAGCGCCGTCCCCGAAGCAGATCCGACACTTCCAGTTTGAGTCCCCTTGCTCGTGACTTTTCCGCTCAGGATTCCCACCACTCATTTCCGATGCAAACTTTCCTTTTCTGTGACCTCAGTGACCCTCTTTAGTTACATTTTGTGCCGCTGACCATTCCCGATTTTGCCAACCCTTCGCATCCACTTCTAAAACAGTGTATTCCCCTTATTTTCTAACTTTTTTTATGGTGTATTCCCTTCCCATACATAAACAGACGCCGCCTGATTTCGGTTCAAATGTTGCACCCTGAACATGCAAAACCCCTCGCCCGGAGAGATTAAAACCTACCCCATCTGCCCTTGCTCCTTTTAGTCCCTGCTCTGCTGGTTCTAACTCAAACCGCCAAAAAAAGTATTGACAATGCTCGGTCTGCCCAATTCCTTCCTGAATTGTCAGCTTTCTGTGTTTTATGTTTTTTTTTTTTTTTTTTCTTTTATAGTGTTTATTTGCTCTCCTTACGGTATCACCCCCCCCCTCTGTGGAGATTATGAAAAGTCTTTTGCCTCTATTTCCTTTTGTCATTTTGTGAGATATAACCCGTGGTCGTTCTCTTTCACTATCCTGCCGTAAAACTCTCCCTCTCTTCAGTCGGGCCAAACTACATGCTGCCGATCCCTCAAGAAAATGGTCTTGTCTTTTACTCGCTTCGTGCCTTACACCCTAAAATCCATTGTCAAGTACCACCCTCCTAGGCACGTCCGGCTTTACTTAACCCCGAATTTAATGTTTTTCGTGGAAGCCCGCCCCACTTCGCCCCCCTCTGAAGCGAGCGTCAGTTTTCGAACCCAAGTAAGATCTTACTTTAAGACTCTAAGCTGGCGACGCCCTGGTTCACAAGTTCTCCTGCCCCCCATTAAGCTCCCTGCCGGCAACTTCTTTCATAAAATGCAGTTCGTGAGGGGCCTCTTCACTTCCTGGGCGTAACTTCGAGCAGTACTGCCCTTAGTCCGGCCTTCGCTCGCCTTTTTCCTAATATAAAAGTCGTGGTACCAACAGTTTTTTCCTGAGAGCCATCAAGTCCCATTCCCCCCCCTCTGAAGACTTTTGGCCTTCATGTCGCGCAGCGAGGCCCTGCGGACGTCAACCTGTTCCCTTCTTTTCAAGGAAGTGCCTCTCTTTTTATTTCTCCCTGCTATAAGTCCCCTTTTCATTCTTCTAAACAGGCATGGGTTTCAGAAACCCTCCTCAGTTCGTGCCGTCGCTTTTCTCCTCTCAAGTAAGCTTTCTCCTCCATTGTCTTTTACTCTACACCCGCCCTTCCCCAAAGACCTTTCAGATACGCAATTTTTCTCGACGCCCTGGTCTAGCGCTAAAACCCACCGTTGTCCACTAGGATGTGTGTCCCCTACTCCTCGAAGTCGTAGCCACTACGCGAAGGGAACTTTCACCGTCTTTCGGAAATGATACTAACAGCGGGTCCCTAGCTTTTGGAAATTAGGACGTTGGCACTTTCCCCACCTTATCTCAGATTTGGAGTTACTCCCCCCCTCTCCCTCCTTCTGTGAACTCACCCGTATTAATTATTACTTTAGGAACGCGTAACATACTTACTGTCGCGATAGCTCCGCTCATATATTACTCCCCTTTTCCCTCCTTTTTGTTTGAGAGAAGTTTTCTCCGACTTCTCTCCGTCCTGTGATTACCTTGAGTTGCCTCACCTCTCCGGACTATTGTTGAGCTCGTGGCATCCCGCTTGATTCTTTTTTTCGCCCCTCCCAAAATAGAAATTTATGATTCTGTCATTTTTTCCCTTTCACACCAAAAACGCGTATACTTTCCTCTTTCCCTTTTGCGCATCTTGTTTTTTTACATATCGAGGCAAATAACATAGCTGTTTTGAACGTCTGAAATTCGGTTTCTGGAGCTGTGTGATTCTTATAGAATGACACCCCTCCTTCTTTTAAAACGCGTCTCTTCTTTACCTCTTCTCTGTAAGAGAGTTCTACCTTTCGCTGCATTTCTTTTATTTTCCTGGTTCTAGCTTTTGAAGAACTCCTTCATTGTTCCTTTCCCCCTGTAAGCTTGACTTCCCCCTCCTTTTTTTGAGTTATTTACACCCTGTGTTAATCCCAATCTTCGAGAGCGTCATTGCTGGAAATATCCCAACCGTTGGCCTTGCAAGGATAGACCTTTCCCCTCTTTTTTACAGGCGGCGCATTTCCCTTCTTCCTCCATAGCTTTCCACATTTTTAGACGTGTCCTGCTACTTTCTGTCTCAAGCTCCTTATTTTTCCCCTCCTTGTCAAGGAGTTGAATTCTCCGCCTTCCTTCCGACGGTTTTATGGTCCTTTATCATTCGAGCGCTACGTCCCGGCGCCCAGACCACCTCCCACGCACCTCAACACGTTGAGGATTTTTTTCCACCGGTACAGTGTTTCATCTGATACTTTAAACTAAGAAATTGAAGACTTAATTTTCCCCTCTCCTTCCTTGTTAGAACCCCTTCTTTTTTATGGCCGTCCATATTTTGCGTGGGATGATGATGACTGAGTTTCGATGAAAAATTATGCTGAACTCTTCCTCCCTTCTCTCGATCGGTGGCCTTTCCCCCCTTTAAGCTTTTGTTGTGTTACGTGCGTCGATGGTCTGTCCGTTACCGACAGGTTCCCGGTGGGGAGAGTTAATTGATTTGGCCACCGCCCTCCAAGCTAGGCAGTGACTTCTCTTTTCCGTTTTTTCTGAACCTGTAAAGGCATTAGCACACAACCCAACCAGTGCCTCCCTTTCCCGCCGTACTAATGAGACCATATGTCGTTTTTCGCCCTCCCCTTCAGTCTCCCTCCTCCACGATGCCACTTTCCCTGAAACCGTCAATTTGCATTGAGCCAAGGAATCCTTGTCAAGAACTTTGTTATTGTTTCTGGTACCTCGACCGGACAACTTGCATTGGAGTTCCTCTCCCCCAGGAGTAAAGGGAAGTGTGGAAGTTCGCAGTCTTTCTTGATTGTGTTCCATTGCATTTCAAGGGTTCCACCCCTTTTTCACACTCTGTTTCGTCAATAGTTGACGCCCCCCCCTACCAACCAAAGATAGGTGAATTTCCTCCCTTGTACTCTAGTGTCGTCTCCAGCCGTTGCGGAATGAGCTTCACCAATTTTTCTTCTGTCACTCCATTCAGAAGGAGAGAACTTGGGATACCGGATCACTTCCTTCCCCTTCTTTTATGAGTCGATCCTTCAAAAGATCCCTCATTTCGGCGGGGGTTTGCTACCCTCGATGGAGCGGAGTCGTGGTCTCGTCCCGGCATCGGAGTGGACTCTTCTTCCTCTTTCCATGAGAGATTGGAGCGTGCATATTTTCTTTCTACCTCTTTTCCTCATCCTCCGTTTGTTTTTTTTCCCCTCTCCTGGTTTCAAGGCTCCATCCGCGAGTCGGCGCAAGTGCCTAAGTCACGTTAAGTCCGGCCTTCTTCATCTCCTATTTTCCCCTTAAAGTTTGACGTACCGCCTGCCCTTTTGTCTCTCAGGATCACTTCACAGTCAATTTAAGTGGTCTCCTCTATTCCTACCGGAGCGCTACAACTTCAGGAAGTGCATGAAAGGGTGTCGACGCTGCATTACCGTCCGTCAACAAGTCGACACTCCTCCTGTAAACAACCCCTCCCTCATTCGTCACTCACGCAGCGTCTTTCCCTCGCGTTCACACGTAACAATTTACCTCTTTGGCGAAACTTTTGTTTTCCTTAGAAACCCATACCACGCTGATGTCGTGTTTTGAAAACTTGTTAAACTGAACCCATTTCCCCCCCCCCCTCTCCCATCCGCAACTTCACACCTCCCTTGAAGTCAGGTATTCTCTCTTAGCATCCGGCGGCAGTTTATTAGTACCTGACCCACGCTAACACTTAACTGTCTTTCTTGTTCCCCTCCCGTTAGTTTCGAGTTCTTTCTTTTCGACTTTTCCTGATCGGTATCAACAATGAGGGATCTTCTTCCTCCCAGTCGCGTATTGCTCTTTTTTCTTTTTTGGGAGCTTACCCTGCGTGTTTTCAGCACGGTCCAAACCTATCCGGCACAGTCCCAGATCCTAGGCGCGGCGAGTTCCCCCCTCCAAGGTGACAAAAAACCTTCCCCTCCCCTTTTTAAAAAGTCATGACGAGGCTTTCCCCACGACACTTTATGCCCCTTAAAACTCCGTCTCATCGATTTATAAGTCAGACGATTTTCCGAGCCCCGATGACGCATGCACTCTTTTCTCCACGTTCTCTCCAACGAGGACACGCTATTCCTCCCCTCAGAATGTACCAGTACCATTGCGCAGGTGGAAGTCCCTTTCCCCACACGGAACTAAGATTTCTTCCCTCTGTTTACTTTAGACGTTTAGAAACCCCTTTCTCCTACGATGTTCTCATCTCAATAAGTTTTCATGCGGTCTTCCCTTCCGCTTATCCTCTCCCCCCTAGTCTTCAAAGTGAATGTCGCCGAAGATTTGGATTTCTCTAAACTTTGTCAAATAGGGGTTAAGAGTCCTTTGACCAAGTGGCCTCCCCCCCATTAAAAAGTCGCAACAATCCCAATGCCCTTTTGTCATGTGAATCAGTAGTGAAAGAAGGCCATATAGCCGTCCGGCTTTTTTTTTATTTTCCCCCCTAATTACTTACCAATGTGAAAGGCAGCGCTGGTTTCCGCTACTAATGACCTACGCGCCCTCTTAAGGACCAATAGATTTTCTTCCTCCCCCCCCTCCTCTTCCCATCAGTCGGCGAGTGTGGGACGTCCCCTTCCTGCTTTTTTTCCCTGTCCTGCAGGGGTTCCGAATCACTCGCCGGCCGCGTATCAGGGTCACTTCTACTTAACGATACCCGACGCTAATCAGCTCACCCTCCCAGGTTTTTAACCCTCCTTTCCTTTTGTCCACGGCACAGGTACCCCCTCTCCCTCGCCAATTGCGGACGAAAATGTTCTTGCATTTACGGCCTATATCCACGATACGAACATGTGGTGCCCTTCCTTCGACAGTTTACGTTTTTCCCCCCCACTCCCCTTGCAGCATCAGAAAAGGTTTCTATTTTTTTTTTTCCTTCCCCCACCGCCTAGACGGAGATGTCTTTCTGTTGAAACAATATTCCAGTTATCAAGAAGGCCCTTTAATTCCACTCCTCAAATCGAAGTATTTCCTCTCTTCGCGAACGT